>Ga0137465_1000243_pt1 | contig 34506 bp, 49 predicted proteins | sample EasRivERMGT828_2_FD_104906 | JGI IMG/M metagenome (GOLD analysis project Ga0137465, IMG submission 104906) | Soil microbial communities from meander-bound floodplain in the East River, Colorado, USA - East River MetaG ERMGT828_2 | ecosystem: Environmental > Terrestrial > Soil > Floodplain ... | reverse complement strand
CGGAAACTCCATCAAGAATGAATCGTGAACCGTTGTAACGAGATGCCCCCCGTTAGCCTCGCAGAAGGTATCGAGAGGAACAAAGGTCTCCCACATGATGTCGGCGGCGGTTGATTGGGGGAGATAATCAATCATCTGGGGAACTGCCGATGAGCCACCATAGAAATAGCGCCGCCTAGAAAATGGATTTGTAAGATACCGCTGGCTCTGGCCAAGGACGCTAACTTCTGTTCGCCATGCCCAGAGACGCGGATAAGTGGCAGCAAGGCGGTCTTGAAGAAGTCGGGTCTCTGCTTCGTTAGTATCAATTCCGTGGACTCGAAGTATCCTAGCAAGTTTTCTGGGTCCAGCCCCATAGAGCGAGCCGAAAAGGACGTTCTTTGCTCGGACACGATCACATCCCAAAGCGCGCTGGGTCTCTGCGTGGACATCGTGCGTCAAAGCCTCCTTTAAGGCGAGGTCGTTTGAAAGCTCTGCGGCAATTCGGAGTTCGATCTGAGAGTAATCAGCCTCCAAGAAGAGCCAATTGGAAAGGTGAGGAACGAAAAGATGCCTTGCGTCCGGGGGTTGATTCTGTATATTTGGGTTTGAAGAAGCAAGTCTGCCAGTAGCCGCCGCACCGGTCTCTGACTCTTTTCCAGCCGGGAGATAGCCAGGATGAACACATCCATCGGAACCAAGCTCGACTTCGGCATACGTTCCTCGCAGTTTTACGATCTTCCGAATCTCCAGAAGAAGGTCCAACAGTTTCCGGTGTTGGGGATAATCCTGGCGAATCTGCTTCAACGCAGACTCATCGGTGGTTTCGCCGCCGGAATAGGAATGCTGGGGAGATATCTTGAGATTCTTGTAGAGCAGATTTCGGAGTTGCGCTGGAGAAAGGGGGTTGACCCCTAGAGCTATGAGAGCGAGTTCAGCGAGCTTGTTACGTTGGTTGGACACCAGTTCGACGAGGAATTGCTCACGAGATTCTTCGCTGACCTTGATCCCTCGCTCAGTCATCCCCATGAGGACCGGGAGGGCGGGCATGATAGTGCCTTCAAACAGGCCCAACATGCCGATCTTCTGAAGCACTTCGCGCTGTCGCAGCGCGATCTCCCAAGTCAATCGGACATCGGTGGCATTGTAGAGGGCGGGATTTGACTCGCTCAGGTGCTTCCAAGGTCTGACATCGAGGTAGAGACTGGCAACTTTTTCAAGACCTTTGTAGAGGTCGGGTTGGATGAGGTGGGCGGCGAGCATTGTGTCAAAAAGCCGTGATTTGGAGAAATCGAGTCCATCTCTTCTAAGAAATCTAAGATCGAATGCGAGGTTATGTCCAATGACACTTCCTCCATTTTCTGATATAGACCGTTGGAGTATATTTCGAGATTGGAAGTTCCAAGGGTAACTCCAAGTGGTTCCCCCATTTGAGATGCCGAGAGTAGATATCCCTTCTCCCACAGTTTCAATGTCAAGGGCAAAGCCATTCTCTAGCGTCCCAAGACCGACAGGGAAAGAAATGAAGCGGACTTCAATGGGAGTAAACTTATCATCAAGAGCCCGCGCCACTCGGGCAAGGTCGGCCTTGAGGGCGGGTATAGTTCGTAAACCAGACTGTTGAACAGACTCGGGCGAGAGGACGGGGATAATCCACCTAATGCTATCGGGTAATTTGACAATCTCTTCAACTGTCACCCACCCATGTTTCGGCGCGCCCGCTTCGTGATGGCCTTTGCGGGCAGCGCGGTACGTTCCCACGACTGCTTGAACCCGCTTCTTTGCAGGAAATTGGTCTTTAGGTGAAAAGACATATCCTCTAGATGCATCAATGGAGCGGGTTCCTCCGAGTACCAACCGGAGTACCTTACCACCAACCAAGACTGCAACCACTGTTCCGCCACCCTCGTCCAATCCCACCAACCCGGAGGGGGTCGTAACGCGGCATATGCTAGACGAGAGGCCCGCGTTCGCCGCAAGGCTCCAGAACATACGGGAGCCCGGAAAACTACCATCTTCCGATGCTTCTTCCACGATAATGAGGACTTTGGGTTCATCCATTGAGCTTGAGGCTCTTTAGAAAATCCTCGACCTCCAATGCTGCCATTCCTGCCGTCATCGAACGGCGTTCTCCCGCAACACGCTGCGTTGTCAGGTTTGCAAGCTCCGCGCGAAATGCCACCAACCCCTTGCAGATAAAACGGGATACGACTTCTGCACAATCCGAACACATACCCATAGATGTAAAGACTATGGGAGGAATAGATCGAGAGGAGAACACAACATCACTTGTTGGGGGGGCCGCAGGAACATTGATCCGCTCACAATACGGACACCTATTTAACACGCTTGCCACGTTTCGGCTCCTCGAATGGGATTGGTATTTGCCCATTAACGGGCCTGGAAGGGGTCTCCTCCACGTTAATTGCAATGCCGTGGGTAGAGCCGGTGGATGTCAACACTCCGATAAAGTGGCGTTGAAGAGCATTGAGGCATATTGCGGCAATAGATTGAACTTCGGAGTCCAAGAGGGGGATTCCACTGGATTGCGAGACCACAGCTATCTTTGCGTCTAGGTCCACACCGGAAAAACGAGGGGGGCCGGGGTCCGCTGTGGGAACAGTGTTAGAAGCCCCAACACTTGTCTCCCCCCCTCGACTAAGACCCCCAGACGAAGTTTCCTTACCCGTGGGCAAGGCGACACTCGTTGGTTTGTTAGTCTTTTGCGGCTGTCCCGGCCCTTCCTCTGGAGAGGCAGCAGGCGGTGACCAATCCGACGAATCCGTAGGTTGCTCGTCTTCACGGGCGAACCCGCTTCGACGATTTAGCTCCGATACTTCACGGGCCATTCGGGTCAGTTCATTATCGCCTGCCATAATGTCCTCCTGGGTTATACGTCTCCTGAGATCACACGCTCGACTTCGATGTTCGTGAACTTGCCACCATCCCGCCCCTCGGACTCTCCCTGCTTGACCTGAAACCAAAGATTTATGCCAACCAGGGGCGACACCTCACCAGTAAATGACTTTACGGGAGGGAAAAGGGAAGCAAGCATACCCTGGGAATAGCCCCCGTCTTCAAGATCAGGCTCGAAGTTGGCAGCAGACAACATCCCCTTTAGGCGGGCAATAGATATGCGAGTCATTGTTGCCTGCTTTCCCATCGGGGTCGCCTTATCAGCGTTCGAGCCAATTGCCGCAGAATTCATCCGAGCCTTGAACCGTACCGGGAAGTATCCGGCGTTCTTCCCACTGCCCTCCGCATCCACGGAGATATCGGCTTGGAGAAGGAGGATGGGGCACTTCCTTCCCTCGATAATCGTTTCAAGAGCCTCCGAGAAGGCGGCTTTGATTGTGCCATGCTCATCCCAGACGCTATCCCCGCGCTTCGTGACTTTGGCTGTCTCCGGCACAACCATCTTGAATTCTGCGGCTGCCTCGGCTGCCTTGATTGTCTCGCCACTAATGTCGAAAAAATCACTCACGGCTTGACCTCCTTCTTGATGAAGTTAGCGTCGTAAAGTTCCCAGAAATTGATTGGATCACTTCCGAGATCAACCTTCGGCATCGGATTGATGGCATGTCCGCTGCGAATTCCTGCGGACCAAATCCCAACTCGTTCGGTGTAAGCCGTGACGCTAGAAGTTGCAATTCCGAAAGTTGCAATTCCGACACCAGCCTGCGACGCACCTCCAGTGGCCCGACGTGCCAGACGTATAACCGCGTCAAACTTACCGGGGAAGGAACGCACCGTAGCCTTACCGGCAGTTGCGGGACCGCCCTCCACGGCTCCACCATCTTTAGGTTCATCGTAAGTTGCGTGGCAGATGACAATAAGATTCAAAGGCTGCTTGAAAAGAAAGTCTATTAAACGGGAGATGATGTTGTGCGTCGCCATATAGTCTCCCTGCATAGGTAGCTTCTGGTGTTCTACCGAGCCAGGTGTACCCAACCCAACATGCGCTGTTTGGGAGAATTGACCAGAGGTTGCGACGTATTGCAGGATATCCAAAGCGGTTGCGGTCATGGTGTCCCATACGAGTGTTTTTACCTCCGGAAAGTCTTTGGTCCATAGCCTAGTGGCGATTTCAAAAGCGTCCACATGGGGGTTAGATTTGGGAGTATCGCCGCCAGTTGGCTTAACACAATGTAAACGTGCCTGATACGCTGTGAGGACTGAAGACATGCTTTCGGAACCGGGATCGGAGGCAACGTAGAGGGATTCACCAAAGCGCGCGGTGAGAGAAGTTGCGAAGCGGGTTTTTCCCGTCTTAGGGTCACCGTAGATGAGGATACGTTCATACCTCTCCGCCTTCCCAGGTTCAATGAGCTTCAACATCTCGAACTCCTTTCCAAATAGCGAGATTCAGTTGGTCAAGCGTTCGGGAGATGGCGGCGAGGCACAGGATTTGGGCTCGCACAGCCACATCTAACCTCGCTCCGTCGAAACAGTCAAGCGCCATTTGGCGGAGTTGCCACGATTCCATCTTGCCCAGTTCATCCGGGGTAAGTCGTTTTGCAGAAACCATTTACGAATGCCCTCCGTGCGTCGTACTTGGATAGGGGTGGGGAGCAACGTGCTGCGCCACGCAGCACGGCGATCTCCGCAGCCTGCCGCTCTATTCCCGCATCTCTGAGACTTGCTGCTGCTGCGAAAGCGGCTGCGTGACGACCTGGTTCCTCCGTTCCTTCAAGAATGAATTGCTGTGCGGTGAATGTCAGGAGAGAAAATCTGCGTTGCCAAATTGTCTCACCCCCTAATACGGTAACTCGTTCCCTTGGCTGTCTAAGGGAACTGAACTGCCGGAGGGCCTCTCCCAATCCTCTATCTCGCCCACCAACTTCGACGAAATGGGCAATGCGCCCGGTTTTTTGGTTGATACTGCCGGGGAGCCGGACAAGCCGGACAAGATCAGCGCAGGAGGTATCCACACGGTAGTTTCGGGAGCCTCTGAGGTCTTGGCTAAGTCGATAGAGGAAATTTCCAACACAAGAGCGCCAGTAGTCTCTTTCTTCTTGCGAAGTAATTGGGGTTGGTTCAAGGCAAAGCCATAGTTGGCGGCCTCTGCCGGAGTCAATGTGATGCGGAGTAAGCCTTTTTCCAAGGAGATGCTCGGCATGGGCTAGAACCTCCTTTGCATTGCTCGTTCCAACTGACCCCATATGGTCAAGCGGGTCAATGTCAACAACGAAACCATTGATGGAATGTACGTTAGAAGCTGATGGTCTGATTCGCCAATCCGAATCGACGGGGTTAAGCCCGACGTAGAAGCCACTGTAGAACCCAGTATTCCCCAAGCAAATGTTCCGAAATGCGGCGATGAGCTTTGTCCTATCCGTCGCTCCAGCCCCAAGTCTATTTCCCAACGAAAACCAAGCCAGAGAGGAACCGGAAGGGGGTTCGAGGGCGTTCCAAGCGAGGGAGATTTGCTCATCTACGTCCAAAGAGTTCGGGCTCACTTAGCGTAATTCGGCTGCCGAGCGTGCGAAAGAAGTCGCGGAGCCAGTCTCCATCGCTAGTTGAATCTGATTGGCAGAGTTCCACAATAGGTTCGGCCTGTTTGCCACCCACCGCAAGTAGGCCCAATCCGTTTCCGTGGGAGAAGGAGAAAGAAGGAAATTGGCTGCGTACTTCCCGCCAAAAGCGCCAAACTCCAAAGCTTGGATTATCGGTAATGGCTGTATCGTGGAAGAGGACAATTCCCCGGTCGGAGAGCTTGGGAAGCCAGTTCTCGAAGTCATGTTTCACCGCCTCGTAGGTGTGGCAGCCGTCGATGTGGAGGAGGTCGATGCTGCCGTCTGCGAAAGTTGGCTGCGCCGCATCGAAGGTCGATACAAGAAGTTTGGAAAATGCGCCGTAATCTTTGCCATGAGCTTTACGGAGCATTTCAAGGACACCAGGGGGATAGAAGCCTGAGTGCGAATCCCCCGTAAAAGTGTCGATACCCACCGCACGGTATGTCCCTGGTACGGTTCGAGTGTTCGGAAGAACCACGGGTCCATAAGTTGCAAGTCCGCAAGCAACCAGTCCCTCGCAAAAGGCGAGGTAACTGTCCCCCGCATGGACCCCGAGTTCAACGATAAGCGAAGGACGATGAAGCGAGGTAATGAAGAATGCGAAGGGGATGTGCTGGTGCCACGCCGTGACATCCGTGAGGTGTTTCGGCGGATTAAGGCATGTTGGGTGTTGGCTGACATACCACATGGCCCTCATGGGGGGAACTTCCGTACCATTAGGATGCGGCCTTCCTCGATTCGATTCTGAGAAAATCCGAACTCGTTAAGGAGATGAATGATAGAGGCATCCTTCTTTTCGACTGACATCCAGCAATCCCCATGCGCTGCATCAATGGCATGCTGGACTAGCTCGCGCCCGAAGCCCTTTCCGAAATGCTCGTTAGAAAGCCAAATAGAGGCCCAGAAGAGGTCGTTGGCAAGACTGTATTCAGAAGCGGCAATAGGGTTCTCAGTGGGATTATCCCGTTGGGTAAATATATATTGGGCCATAGTTCCAGCATTGCCTTTGACGGAGCAGAGATTATGCCCTTCTGACGTAAGAACAGCATAATGGCCCGCATTCTTCTCCCCTTCCCTGACTGGCCAATCGAAGAGAGAGATAGAAGGTCTTTGGCGAGTGATAATCTCTTTCCTCCAAAGCATTCCTGCTGAACCGCCGTAGAAGCCAGCGGTGCCACGGACGTAACCAAGATCGCCACGATAATGGGTCTCCCATCGTCCGAGTTTGTTGAGGATGTTCGGGGCGATGATATTGTGGTCCCCAACAAGGGCAGGGCCGAGTTCGTGAGTATCCTCATCCGCCCAGACAAGCCAACGGTCATTGGTGTAGAAGCGGAACATTAACGGCCTGGGCTCGCCTGTATTGGCGAGGATGGCTTCACGGATTTTGTCGAAAGCTCTGGGAAGGAAGATGTCATCGTCTCCCTGGACAAGCAGATAGTCTGCCGTACAGAAGGGTAGGGCGAAGTTGCAGGGAGTATGGCCCCAATCCCCCGTTTGCTGGCATGAGAGAAATCGGTAGGGCTCGCCGAGGGCTTCGATTTGATCTTGGGCCTCGTGCTGGGGGCCATCCCCGATAACGAGAATCTGGTCCCCGTCGATTAGACCTTGGGTATTGATTGAGTGGATTGTCAATGGGAGGTCGCCGCCGCCCGCTGTCGGGATAATGATACTAAGGGTCGGTTTCTTCATGCGGGCGTTCTTCCGATAAGAGAAATGCGGCGTCCGCCTTCGGGATCGTCCTCGTACCAGCAGCGGTCGATTTCCAGGGACCGGAAAAGGTACCGGAGGCCATCCTCCATAAAACGGTAGGTGTCAACCGGATAGCGGTGCTCCGGCCAGCTTGAGACTGTGGTAAGAAAGAGGCGGCCACCAGGAAGGAGCGAGAGTGAGATGTTTGATGCAGCAGAGAGAGGATCAAAGATGTGCTCGAAGACATCGGTGCATATGATGTGGCTGTATCGAGAAGGAAGGAGCGAGGTGCATATATCGAACGGAGGCTCCGATTGAAGGTCGTAGGAGTCAGATGGGCATATGTCCGCGTAAGCAGTCCTACTAGACTTGCCTCCGATGTCTGCAACGACAGAAGGGCGATGGGTAGAGAGGAATTCACGAAGCTGCCTCCGAGAGAGGTCGGTCATTCTGCTGTGACTTCAGGTTCGTAGCGGTCTTTGACAGTTTTGAAATGGGCGTCATCGTCGATGGAGATGCGGCCCATTTTGACTGTGAAGTAGGGTGAAATGCGGTTGCCGAAGCGCCCTTTATCCGTGTCCCGGTTTGAGACTGCGCGGCGGGTGCCGTCTAGGATTGCCGCCATGTCACAGACAATCTGCTCCAAATCGAGAAGGCCCTCACGAACCTGCACAGGAGAGATGGGAATAAACTCTTGGACAAAGGCAGCATTAGGTGCCTCCACGAGTTTCTTCCTGGAAACCTTACGGACGATATTCATAAGAGTTCCGCCATACTCGGTTGTCTCGACCCCATACTTGTGGCAAATCAAGGCGGCGTAAGCAAGCTCGTGAAGGTCGCGCTCGGCGGCGGCGAGATAGATGGGGATGTTTGTTCTGTCAGAGAGGGTCCGGTTCTGAACGTGCCAGAACTTGTCTTGGTATCGGATCACGCGGTCGGGTCTCCCGACGAGGGTATGCACACCCAGCGGCATCTCGATGGGCTCTTCGATCAGGAGAGTTTCGTCGGGAGTGATATTGTCCTCGTAAAGATCAAAGAGATTGAAAAGCATTTCAACTTCTTGCTGGAAGTCTTCTGCCCATTCATCTTGGGGAGCTTCGTTCAGGATTTCGTAAATTTCAAGCTGAGCTTGGTGTTTGGCAGCTTCTTTGGAGGTAGTTCTGGCGTAGTATTCCATGAGGATATGCCAGACAGTGCCAAGGGCCAAGGGCATGACATGGCCTTTGGGAACTCGGCGAAGGTGGTATGCGTAATACCAGTCAAGCTGGTCGGTGAGGAAGGCTTTTGCTGCGGAGACGTTGAGTTTCATTGGGTTAACCCATAGATAGCCCAGGCAACGCAGAGACCCCCCCCAATGGCAACAGCTAGGAAGAGGAGGTCTTCCCAGAAGCTATCGGGCTTTAACAACGGAGAACTCCAGACGATAACCGAGGAAATGTAAGAATCGGTAGAGAGCTAGTGGACCAGTATTAGGATTGGAAAGGTTGTTGTGAATGGATTGGGTGGTATAGGGCGTTTTCTTGGAAAACTCGGACACAGTTTGCCCCGATTTCACGAGAATGGTCCTGGCCTGTGCTTGGAGTTTGTTCAGGTTTTTCCGGTAGTTTCTTGTCGGAACATCGAGGGGAGAGGGGTTCTCTGCTCGGGGGGCTCCACTCGAACGCACAATGCGGGCAGCGGAACGATTCGACTTTTTCGCCTTCAAGGTCGTAGAAGATGAGCGCCTTGTTGTAGACATGGATTTGCATCCTTTCTTGAAATTCCAGTGGAACCACCATCCAGAATGGAACATGACAACTAGGGCAGGAAGCGGGTGGAAGCAAGTTATTTAGTTCGGGCTGATTTTAGGAATTCACGGGCTGCGAGAACGGCGGGATTGTAGACTTCGCCAGGAGACTCGCGCAGTAGGGCGAGATACGCAGGATCGAAGTCTGGGTTGGGGCCTCCTTTCGAGGATTCAGGCGTGATTGCGGACCAGTCAGTCTGCCATTCGACGTGCAAGTTGATTAGACGCTCCAGGTGCCAGAGGGATTCAGAAAGTTGCGCTGCCAGCCCGCCTTTCTTCACGATAGGCATTTTGACTCCTGCCACGGGAGATGGTCTCCATGGCGGGTCTATTCTACCACTAGGGGGGTTGAGATCAAACGCCATTCGAGCCTCGATGGAACTCATTGCAGCATCGAGCGATCCAGTTGGAGAGTTTAAGCGCCTCTCCAACCGTGAGTTCGCCTTCAAAAGACAGAGAGAAGGGGCGGTGAGATGCGGCGGGAAGGAAAGCCGCACAGCCGCCACTTTTGCGGAAGGTGATATTGTGAGTTGGTTTGCCTAGTAGCTGGGATTTGGACATTAGGCAACCTTTCCTACGGCAAGGGCAAGAATGTGTTCGATTGTAAGGCCGACTGCGAGGACAATGATGGAGAGGAGAATTTTTCCGTCAAGAGCCAGCGCCAGCCAACCCACCATTGTAACGACCTCAACTGCGTTGTGGATGAGAGACAGAGCGATTGATTTGCCTGAGATTGTGGTCCCGAAGAGAGAAAGCATTAGGGCTCCTTTTGGTTGGGATGTTCGTATTGAATTATTTCGCTATCTTTCGTTGCGCCTTCTTCGGGCGGCCGTCGTCGAGAATCATCTCGGACAACTCCCAACCCACAGTGCGTGTAGCCTCGTGAAGCGCGTGCATGGTTCGCCACATTTCTAATTCTCCGGCTCTGGTTTGGAAGTTCCGCTCCGACTCAAGCTCCGCGATGCGATGCTGCTGTATCCCTAAAGCGCCGTGTATGTCGAGGTTCTCCACGCGGAGCCGTTCGCATTCCCGGACGTAATCTTCAAGCTGCGCGATGCGGGCGTCCTTCGCGGCAAGCTCAGCCTCGATTGCATCGGCCCAAACCTGGATTCGCTTGGCCCTCAACGGGAAGCCTGGCGCGCAATACCGCATCTCCGCAATCGCCTCTGCAGCTGTGAGCTTCGGGGCGGTCATGGATGCTTACTGTCCCAGTAGACGATCCACGCTACCAGCGCGAAAAAGCAGAAGATTACGAACGCACCAAACAACCACCCGTTCATCCAACCCTCCTTTTGCGGTCGCTGCGGGCCGGGCTTGATACCGGCTTGGCCTGAAAAGAGCCACCATTCACTCCGGCCTCAGTTGGCGAACCTAGCGTGTCCTTCCACGCCGCCGCAGCTTCCGCCTACGTTACCTAGCTCCCCTTGACGTGGCCGCAGGTCATGCAGTGATGCGGAGAAACCCAGTTTCCATCACAACACCATGCGCCGCCGCACTTCGTGCGCTCTGAGGCGACCAGGGCGCGGTAGGCTGAGATGTACGAGTCATAAGGAATCTCAACGAACGGCATTGATAGGTGCGGGGACGCTTGTGTTGCATACGCCAACGCCGCCGCCATGAACTCGGCCCGTTCCGGGGACCAAAAGGCGTGCAGGCGGGCGGCCCATTCGGCCACTTCATTACCGATTGCCGCGTCGAGCGGTCCTTCATTCCACCGCATAGTGGCGGCGCTCTCCATCTCCTCCGCGATGCGAAGCAGGTTGTCACTCATGGCGTCCCTCCGCTGTATCCGCTATTTTGTTGACCAGTTATTTCGATGAGTGGACATGCGACTCGGTTCCGTGAGGCAACTAGAGAATGGAACTGAGAAGAAGCAGGTAATCGCTCCAGGTTAGGGGTTGCTCGGCCCCAGAGACATTGCGGGGGCCGCTTACAACCGGACCTTTTGCCCATGCGAGAGATGCCATGAGCATGAGAGCGACAATGGCTCCGACAAGCGGAGCCCTGCCAGAACGATAGAGAATCCCGAATGGAGACAGCCAACCTTTCATGGTGACCTCCTAGCTGGAAGCTAGAATAGGTCGATGATACGGCTCGGGGGAGTCGTATCGGGGACGGCTACCACACGAATGTTGCTGTAGGAGGAACAGTTCGGAACCTCGTCGCACGCCCGCATTAGGAAATAGATTGTCTCACCTGCTGGGAATCCCCCGGTGGGAGTAACGACCACAGATTGCGGTGTTCCAGAGATGGAAGGATTCGGCATAGGAGTAACGATTGTCGCTGAGTTCCACCAACTATCAAGGGATGCAATAGAAGTTGTGTCAGGCCGTATTTTGGACCAACGCATCTCGTAAGTCGAAGCGGTTCCGACATTGCCGTCATCTCCTGGGGCAGTCCAAGTCCTCGTCATGGAGGAAATCTGGGACTCAGCCCGTAGGGGGAGGAAGAGGATGAGGAGAAGAAGGGCCAAGCCGCCGAGGATGGAAAGGAAGAGTTTCATTAGGTCTCCACGTTGGGGATGTAGTCTTGCGCTGCCATGTCAATGTGCCAAGCGACAGCTTTCCTGGCTTTGGTAATGGTTGGGGGGACACGGATGAGATAATCCTTGAAATGCCCATCCGGTTCTGGTGTGGAGTTAACCACCTTAATCATCACGAGGGATTCGTCTCCGGGAACTTCTTTACGGTAAAGAGTTCCCCAATCGTCTTGATCCACGACGGTAGCTCCTGAATCGAGGATGTAACGGCCCCATCCGAATTTATTTAGCATAATCCGGCGAATTTCAACATTTTGCTCCGCGTCGATGTGGGCAACTGAGATGGAAGATGGTTCCAAGATAATCCAAGGCGGAACTGTCACTCCATGGACTGAGCATATACCGAAGCCGTCGGGATAGAGAAGAGCCCAATCGGTATCGGCATGGAAATTGCCCCGGTCATCCAGAGTTAACTTCAGGGGAGGCTCGGTCATTACAGCTAGTTTGTCGTATGCCCACCACCATCCGGAGGATTCCGCAATCTGGTTAAGGCCAGAGAGCTTTTTGCAGTCTTCGATCCCGCAAACTTCTGCGAAGAAGTCGTAGAAGCAGAGGATAGCGGCATCGTGTTGTCCGTAGGAAACATTGGAAATGTTAAGGTGATGGGCAAGCGTCCAAAGGTCATTGATTGATAGGACCAGAGGGTCGATAACTGTAGACAAAGCATTATGCACGGAAGTGAGAATAGGTTTTGCGGCAGAAGGGATTGGAGTGGTAACGGATTCCGGCATTTGCTTAGAAGCAAATTGGATTGCTGTGTCGAAGAGGGCTCCCGCGAAGGGACTCCCGAGCCATAGGATGCGCTCGGGAGGGGGAAATCCTGCCTGGGAATAGGCGGTTGCTACGCCGAGTTCTGCCTTGGCTCGATCAGCGGGGCCGGAACGGAACCCGATTTTAAGCCATTTGTCGAGGTAAGCAGGGAAGAGAGCCTTTTGGGCTTCGGTCAGAGTGATGTCCACGCCGGTCCTTTCTGTTCTGTAAGAACGGGGTTAATCCATTACGTTTCGGATTGCTTCAGGCGTGTATTCCCGGCCCTTCTTGACCTTGTAAATGCCAGGTTCAACGACAATGCGGGCATGCTCTTCATGGATGAGCGGCGTGGGCTCGGCAACCCGGAGGTAGAGAGTGCCATCCTTCTCAATGAATTCTACTTCGGGGGCTTCCGGCTCGCAGGTCAGAACATGCGAATGCCCAGTGGCTTCTCCCTCGGCGAGAACGATGGAACGGGACTTCTGAGACTTGCCCGCCGGAAAGTCGGAAACGGACTGCAAGAGGACATCACCTTGGCGATAAATCGGCATTGCGTACTCCTTTCGGGGTTGTCTCGCAGATAGCGAGGTGAAAGGGGCTCCCTGATTGCCGGGGGGCAGTAGAGCGAGAGCGAAGCCCTGCTCTGGCGGGAGCCCCCGAATTATTCGATCCTACTCTTGTGATGCGAGGTGTCAAGATGAGATTCAGAGAATTGTTCGAGGGATGCGTGGCGGACTGAGAGGGCATGAAGGCGGGAGATTTCGGAGACAATCTCCATTGCGTCGTCCCAATCCCAGGAGAGGGAAACATCTCCAAAACGGAGCCTGATGCCGGAGAGAGTTGCGTAGACAGAGGGGCGGGTGGTACTAAAGCCGGTGATAAGGAAGGTGGAAGTCATTTTGTCTCCAGGGGGCCGTAAAGTCCACGGTCTAGGCGGGTTAGCCTAGGTTTGACGATGGTGAGATAACGGAGGGAGGTGGAGGTGCGGCGGGAGAGTTCGTCAGGGGTCCAGCCGGGGAAGGCGGAGGCGAGGGCGGATTTGATCTCGGCACGGGTTCGGGGTTGGGTGACACAGGCGAGGATGGTGGATTCTCTCTTGCCGAGGGCTTCGAGAGTTTTCGTGGGGTCGAGCAGAAGGGAAAGAGAAATGCCTCGGGAGAGGGACTTTTCCTCGAAGAGAACATCTTGCGGACCTTTCCGAGAAAGGCCACGGCCTTTGGGGTCGAGGAAGGCGAAGCCGTTCTTACGGCCTGAGATGAGGATGTGTTGGTCCACGCCGCCAGAGATGCAGGAAGCGCCACGGGCTCGGTAATTGCCGGACCTAGCCCCTGGCCCCGGTTTGCCGGTATGGTGGGAGAAGAGGACCGTCATGCCTAGTTTGTCTCGCGCATCCTTGAGGACACGCATAACGGGCTTCATTTCCTTGTTTGAGTTCTCGTCGGCGTCGTGGAATTCGAGAAGGGTATCTAGCATAAGGACATTGAAGCCCCAGATGCGGACGGCCTCTTGAAGCCAGGGGAAGAAGGAGGGGTCTTGGAGAGAGATGCCCTTGTTGAAGAAGTACATGGATTTCATGGTGGGAGGTTCGGTCTTATCTCCGACGTAGCCTCGGTAGAGCTTGAGGTATTGGGCGTAATAGTCCCAGGTGGCCGCATCCTGACCTATGAAGAGGGTTCGCTGGTAAGGGGAGGGGAGGTATTCGCCGAAGAGGGGAAGTCCTAAGTCGAGAGAGAGAAGGAGGTTAAGCATGAGAAGGGTCTTGCCGGAGAAGGGTTCGCCGGAGAGCATGATGAGGGAGTTTGTGTAGATGAGGTTCTCGAAGAGGAAGGGGGGAGGGGAGATGCGCCTGCCAGCTAACTCGTAGAAGTAGCCGGGTTTGAAGCGTTCGTCCCAGATGAGTTCTTCGAGATGGGGGTCATGTGACGGGTCGTGGAATTCGGGCTCTGTCATGGGGGATTGGATGCGGGATTGGGGGAGAGGGTTCGGAGGATCATCAGAAGAAGGGAATAATCAGAAGCAAGGTGGGTTGGGGTACCTAGCCGATTGCCCTATTGATGATGAACATATACCCCCCTAAAGGGGGGTATATACATCATCAAACAGTGCTGCGATTATCGGCTAACTCGCGCAGGCGCAAGCAAATGAGGGGGAAAGGGGGGATAAATCAAGTGTCGGAGGCGTGGCCTGAGTTTTCGGCAGAGCCGCCGGGGGAGGGATGGCGGACGCCAGAGGTACCGGAGAAGAAGCGTAAGGTTAAGTCTTGATTGAAGATAGCGGCGAGGCGGGTTGCAGCGGCAGCGGAGACGGCGTAGCAATGAATGACTGTGTGAGGGGGTAACTTGCGGCGGGAGTTGGGGTTACGGGCGAAATAGAAGGGAGAACGGCCCTTTTTGACCATGAAAATGGGATAGCGAGGGGGGGGAGGTAGTTCGGGATGGGGGGACATGAGATAGGTCTCCAGACTCCCCCGCAAATGGGGGTTTCTAGGGTTTGGCGCGATCCTGGTGGAGTTTCGATAGATGGGCTTTTTGGGCTGGAGAGGCTTTCCGGGACTTGGAGATGCGGACCCAGGATTTCGGGATAATCCAAGACCAGGAGCCGTTGGGGTCGAGGAAAGCCGGGGCTCCCAGCCGCTTCTCCAACCGGGCCTTGGTGGAAGGGGAGAGAGTCCAGAGGATCGCAGAGTCATCGGCATCATTCCAGAGGATGCCGGTCTCGCGCTCGGGGCGGGATAAGTCAGACATACGAAGGGGGCTCGTGCCTGTAAATGCAGACAGGGTTCCAGTTTACCCAAAGAATGCATTCGTCTAGCTCCGCAGCGCGGGATAGGGCGAGTCGGATATAAGCGTTCTGCACAAGCTCTGGGCTCCCGGCCGGGGGCGTGAATAAGCCCAGGATGCGGGAGCCGTCGAGAGAACGGAGAGAGAGGTCACGCATTGGAATTCCTCCGCCAGAAGGTAATATTGCCAGTGTGCTCGCGGTAAGCGTAGATGCGGGAGGTTAGCTTGACCCAATAGCCGGGATGGGCACGGTAAGGGCCTTGCATCCAAGAAGTTGCCCGCTTGCGAAGGTATTGCGAGGGATGGATTTCTTTGCAAAGGGCTCCATCAATTGTACGGATCACTGGGAAACTCCTAGAAGTTGTGGGAGTAAGCGGTTGTCTCGACCCAACGGGCGAGGATAAGGCATAAAGCTAGGATGCTGGCAAGAGCGAAAAGGAATCGGGCGAGAGGAATCATAGTTCAATACTCCACCAACCCCATACATACAGGGTAGTTGTTACTATCCCGATACCGAGATAGGCGCACGGTATCCAATGCCATGCGCGATAGCCTCGTGTGCATGCGATGCGGCCTGGCATCGCGCGGAAGGACCACGGGCGCATACCTAAAGAACCTTCTCGAAGGTACCATCGGATGCAAGGCGGAATTCGCCAAGGCATTGGGTGCTACCGGGATTAGTTGAGCCGTGAGTAAGGTTGATGAAAACCCGATCCTCGCCGTTGACGTGATGGCATTCGACGTATGCGCCGATGTGCCAGCCTCGGAGATGTCCCGAAAGACCGGAAAGCTTGGAACCTGTGCGGGATACAGCGCCACGGGCACCTTGGATGGAAGCATAGAATTGAGACATGAGAGTCACTCCTTCCAGTAGGCGGTAACGGTGATGGGGCGATGATGGGCGGATGACTCGAATTCACGGCGGACGAAGGCTTCGGCGGATTCGTGGGATTCCGCCCAACAATCGCGGGACCAAACTAGCTTGCCGTCGCAGGTAACTTGGACGTGGTAATTGCGAATTGGCTTAGGTTCGGGCATGGTGGCTCCGGTTAGGCTAGATGGTAGTAGCAAACTATTGACGAGCGGATACAGGCGAAGGTGCGCGAGCCGATGCGAACAACCGTACCGGCCGGGGGTTCAAGGCGTTGGGATGCGAGGTAGAAGTCGAAGGATTCCATTTCAAGGTCTGTCGGGTCGCAGGGTTCAAGGGCTCCGATGGGAGAGAACCGGAGAGACATGCTCTCCGAATGGAATGCGACCCGCTGAAGACAGGGAGCGGAGCCGGAGTCTGGGTATTCTATTGCGTATGGCATTATGCTGCCTCATCGCGGATTGCGACGTTTTTGATATCTCGGACGTAAACGTCTCCCAATTCCCCGCGCTCGCCGACGATAGGCGAGACGACATCGCAGAACCAGCGCGCGTAGGGGTTCTTTGCTTCGGCTTCTGGGGATTGGTACTTCTTGAGAACGTACCAAATCCATGAGCCGTCGGGCGTGCGCCATGTCTCGTAGGCGTGCTGACGTGTGACGGTTTTACTTTGGGTGTTTTTCATGTTTCCTCCACGGAAGTTGTGGCAAGAGTGTATTTCGCCAAGGCTTCGCGGACCTTTTTGAGAGAGTAGGCGCGGGTCCAATGCGTCCCGTATTTCATGGTATTGAAGAGGAGGGCGGAGGGGTCGATATCGGTAAAGGGTTGAGAAGAACCGTATCCGAGCCCCTCGCGGAAACCGGCGGCATCGCGGATTGCGTCCGGTTGCGCGTCGCAGACACCGAAGCCGAGGCGACGGTAGCAAGCGGGATGCGCTAGGGCGAATGCGAGCACGTCTAGGTTGAGCGGGTCGGATGCATGCTTTAGGTCAACGGAGATGGTGTGCCATTCGGGGGATTGGTAACGCATTTCAACGCTACAGCGGACGCCCCGAGCTTCGAGCGCGTCTATACAAGCGGCGATGGTAACTCCGCGTTGCATGATCTCGTCGGCGGAGAATGCAGCCGCGTATCCGCCAGCGACGATGATATGCACGAAGCGCGCGGCACGTTTATCCTCCTGAAAGTCGATCATGCATTCGGGCATGCCTTGGACGTATTCTCCTACGTCAACGTATGCGCCGGTAACACCGTGGAAGGTCTGCGAATAGGGTTCTTCGATGGGAGGTAGGTTCAGGTCATCTAGCAGGCGCTTGGTGGCAGCAGCGCCCTCGGGCCAACCGTGCTTTGCCATTTCAACCGCGCGGGGGCGAGAGACGCCGAAGGTCCACGAGTTAATGCCATGCGAACCGTCGGTCTGCCATGAGGCACCATCTTTGGGGGCGGAATTGGCGCGGTCGGCCATTGCGCCGAGGCTCGGGAAGTCAATGCGGATGGGTTCCATTAGCTTAGCCTCGAAATGGTATCGGCGTCTAAGCCTTTCCAGAGCACCCTTGGCCACGACATACATTTGCATGGCGTTCCTTTCGATGCGTTCGGAGGTATTTCCGATGCTGAGCTATTGGCTATGCAATTATCAGGCCGCGCTCTATTTTGACACAATTATGGTGTGATACGGGGTTTTTGATACTCTGTCTCAATAGCATTTCGGGCATTTTCCCCCTTGACATGGGGCATTTTGCGTGATTTGCTATTGCCATGCCTTCCGCTGCTGCTGCGCCTCGCATGTCTCGCGCAATGGAGCGGAGCGGCGCGGCACGGACTGGGCGAGGCAAGGCCGCACGCGATCAGCGCGGCATTGTCGCAATGAAACAATGTTGACAATAGTTCGCGCATCACGCGCATACGACGACGCGGGCGCATGCGCGGATAAGGAGGCGGGCGGGCGTACCCACGCGCGGGGATATGCACGTTCTCTAAGCAGCTAATAGTGCGGCTCCAATTTTCATTCTCACCCGAAAGGACTAATGGCTAAGCGAGGCAGGCCCCCCGGCACCCCAAACAAAAAAACCACCCAGGGCATCCGCCTGAAACTTTTCCTAGAGCAGCACCCCGGCGCACCCGAGATGACTACACGTCAAATCTCCGACGCTACCGGCGCATCCCCCAGCCTCGTCTTAAAGTACCAACGCAAATACGGCGGGCACATCCCCCGCCCATATACGCGCCGCCATGACCCCCTCGGCCACGCCATCGAAACCTCCGAGGAGAAAGAACCCGAAGTTGCCAAAATCGCTGCAAGCCCCACGCTTACCACAATCGCCAAGCGAGAACTTCTCACACGCCTAGCCTCATCGGAAGATTCCCGAACAGAAGCTCGCATCTCCGCCATCCGGGAGCTTCACCGCATTGACGAATCCATCGGCTCCGCGAGGGAACTAGGCCCAGGCCCCCCTCTCACCGTCGAGGATCGAGTCAGCCGCCTGGCCCTTCTCATCTCCGCCTGTGGCCCCACTGTTCACGCAGCCGCCCTCGTCCTAGCCAAGAAGGAGTGGGATTGACGGACGATAGGTGCATCGTTTGTGGCGATCCTTCTCCCGCCACATGGTTCTGCCTATATCACTACCAAATTAAGGAAGCCGCTTATGCAGAAGCCCGCGAACAGGGTCTAACTAGTTTCTACCAGATCATTGCGTTGCGAGATAAACGATTAGCCGAGTCCAGGAGAACCCCAAGTGCGTCTCCCCGCGCCTAAAGACCCTCCGCAAATCTACGAGTGCGAGTGGATCGACGCCGCTGTCTATCTTAACAACGACGAAACCAATCCCCCCGGCATGGCTGCAATGAGAACTGTCGGCTACTTCTACTCCAAAGATAAGAAGATCATTCGCCTTTCTTCCGACTATGACCCCGAGTCTGGCGAGTGCCGCACACCCCACGTCATCCCCATCGTCCACATCAAACACCTCACCCTCCTGCGTGGGCGAGACAAATGAGTTCCCGTGTCCACAATGCCTTCGCCCAAGCCTGGTTCGCCTCCCCCGCCTGCCAGAACCTCACCTGGTTCGGCGTTCCCATCCTCAAAAATCCCCTCGATCTCTTCCTCTACCAAGAACTCCTCTCCGAGGTCCATCCTGACTATATCGTCGAGACAGGAGCACACCGAGGTGGCTCGACCCTCTTCTTCGCTCACATGACCCAACTCCTCGGTCATGGCCACGTCATCTCCATCGACAGCGAAGGTGCTTGGGACTCCCAAGTAGCCCGCCACCCGAACATAACCTGTGTCCTGGGAAACTCCGTTGATCCAAACATTCTTTCTCACATCTCTAGCCACATTCCCGAAAACTCCTCCTGCTTCGTAATCCTCGATTCGGACCATTCCGAAGAGCACGTCTTAGCAGAATTGCGAAGCTATTCAAAGTTCGTCCTGAAGTCTCATTACCTCGTCGTAGAGGACACCATTATTAATCATCCCTGCCCCCTCGGCGGTCCTGGCCCCTGGGAAGCAGTAGACACCTTCCTGGGCGAGACTCCTGGGTGGGAACTAACCGAGAACTGTTCCCGCCTCGGCTTCTCGCTCGCAAACCACGGCTTTCTTCAAAGGACCACATGACTCCCTGGCCTTACGAAGCTGAGCGCACCCTCTGGCGCTCGATCTGTGCCGAGTCCTTTTGGTGGTTTCTCCGTGTGGGCTGGGGGGCAGACTTCTACATGAAGGACCACCCCAATGACGCCTGGCTTACGGCCCGCCTTCACAAACCCATCGCAGACTGGCTTCAGGCGCGCGTGGAGTCCTGGGAATACAACCGCAAGCACCTCATCAAAAAGCGCACAAAAGTCGCCCTTATCATCCCCCGCTCCTTCGGCAAAACCGTCATGGGCACGAAAGCCCTCTCCCTCTGGGCGCACGTCCGTAACCCAAACCTAAGCTCCTTCATCGGCTCAGAAGTCTCTTCAAAAGCGGTAGACTTCCTAACCCCCATCCGCATCATCCTCGAAGGGAATGACCCCTATGCCTACTTCCCCTGGCTTTTCGGAGTCTGGTACGCCCCTGACCGCCCCTGGACCGCCTCTAAGCTTGTCCACGCGGCGAGAAAAAGCATCGCGCGTTCCGAAGCCTCCTTCGACGTTTGGGCGGTGGAGACTGGAATTACAGGAGACCATCCAGACTGGGGCGTTTTTGACGATCCGCTTTCAGAAGAAAAACTCAAAGAATCGGGTGCTTGGCTCTACACCGTCAATCAGTCGGTTGCCGCCCTCCGACCCGCCTTTCGCACAGACTCATTTTTCATGCTGTCTCTTACGCGGTACAGAGATGGTGACGTTATCGGAACGTACCTCCCTACGGAAGGTGTTCGATCTTGGACGGGAATGCAGCCAACGAACGAGCAATTTGTTGTCAAGCCTGACGGAGAATGGGATGTCTACTTCCTTCAATGTTATGACTCCTCCGGTGAGTCCATCTTCCCCGAAATCTGGCCCACCGCAGAACTGAAGAAATACGAAGAAACCCGCCCCGTCGAATTCGCCGCCCAGATGCTAAACGAGCCCGGCACGGGCGAGCACATGGCCTTAACCCATGACCAAGTGAAACAACTCTGGATCGAGAAGGAGGATGTCCCCAGCTTTCTCTACTACACCATCCACATAGACACCGCCTTCAAATCCACCGAGCGGAAAGGGCGCGGCGATGAATCCGTTATTGTTATCTTCGGGCATGATCCCCGAGGAACAGGCGATGTTTTCTACCTCGAAGGTTATGGTAGTAACCAGTGGCGAATCGAGGACTTTACCGACGAACTTATCAAGATTTGCCAACGCTTTAAGCGCGAGGGCAAACGCATCCGATGTATCACAGACGAGCGAGAAATGGGAGGTAAGACTGGCGCATGGACGAATTGGCTTAATTCATCCTTCCACGGAGCAGGGTTGGTCCTCCCGCCAGTTATCCAACTTGGTCGTACCCGTTCGAGAAAAAATAACCGAATCACTGAGGCCGCTGGCTTCTGGGTGGATGGCCACGTCCGCCTGGTCCGTGAGGCTCCCGGAGTTCATAAGCTCGTCGCCCAAATGATCCGCGCAGGAGTTTCCAGCCACGACGATTGGGCAGATGCCGCAGCCGATGTCTTCTGCCCCGAGGTTTACCAACCCATGCTTAACCCTTCAATGTCTTCTTCCGACGAGGGTGGAATCCCCGTCCAACCTGGCGACGCTATCCTCGGTCGCCGGATCACCAACAACGAGGCGAGACAAATCTATGACCTTACCCACGGAACCTGGGTTGACACCTGGTCCGAAATGGACGAGCACTCCTACTAATGCCCCGTCCCACGGGCGCTTCTGGACGGACCAATACGAGGAAATCCACGCATCTGGACTTCCATCGAAGATTGTGGTCGAGACAAGACCGGACCTTCACATCTGTTACTTCGACCTCGAAATCCGACGTTCCGTTGAGTCCTGTGGAGGATGGGATGAAGTCAAGAAAACCGGCGGAGTCAGCATGCTCTGCATCTGGGACTCCCGTGCCAAAAGACCATTTTTCTATGACGACCATACGCTTGCGGACGCCGCAGATCACTTGGAGCGATCTCAAATTGTGGTGTCCTTCAATGGTGCCTGGTTCGATGTTCAACTTATTCAAAATTCATTGGCCCGTCCCCTCAAACTTGTGGAGCATGTGGACATCTTCGCAGACGTTAAGCGGGCTCTGGAACTTGCGGGAAAGTCTTGGAAGGGACACGGACTTGACGCCCTCTGTCGCAATACATTTGGGATGGGAAAGATCGGCAGTGGAGAGCATGCCCCGCAACTTGTTGTTGAGGGCAAATGGGCGGAACTAGTGAATTATTGCCTTTCCGACGTTCTTCTAACCCGCGATCTCTGCGAGTTCATACGCAAGGAGGGGTATGTCATCGACAAGGATGGAGAGCGACTACCGATTGCGCTACCCCCTTGGTTCAGATCGTGAGAAACGCCACATCGAGGAAGTTCGGCGGTGGAAGAAGCGCCATCCAGACAAAGTTCGTGCTTTGGGCAGACTCAATTACGCCAGAAATAAGGAAAAGTTCCGCTCCCGAGCTAAGGCTAACTACCGTAAGAAACCAGAAATATGGCTTCGCAGTGACCTTAAAAGGCGTTATGATATGTCTGTGGAGGAATTTGCGACCCTCCTTGAGTCCCAAAATGGCGTCTGTGCAATCTGTGGAAAGCCCGAGCGAGGTAAGAACAATCGCCTCTCCGTCGATCACGACCATGAATCAGGAGCCATACGAGGGCTCTTGTGTAACGCATGTAACGCCGGGCTTGGTAGATTTAACGACAACCTAGCATTGTTGCAAAAAGCTGTTTCGTACTTAATTAACCAAATGAGGGCCAAGGATGGCGCTCCAACCGACAATCAAACGTGCTGACAACCCTGTCGCCTTCCGCGATCAACTCATCCAAATGGTCACATCCCGGAAAAACACCTCCGAGATGTACTTCTCCGGCATTCGGAAGCTCCTCCCCCAGCTTTATGACCTCTACCGATGCGTAATTTCAGGTCGCTTCTCTCCCCACAAGAACGATATCGCCATTCCGCTGATTTTCAGCACAATCCAGTCGGATGTGGCGAGAAAAACTCAGACTTCCTTTGGTTCCTGGCCGATTGTCTCCTTCATTGGCTATGGTCCCGACGATGCCACCATCGCCCGCAAGCGGGAAGCATTGATTTCCGCCCAAATGAAGGACAATGGCGCATTCAAGAAGGGTTATGAACTTTTCCTTACCGCAGACCTCTACGGAACTTCCATTGCTCAATGGGGATGGAGTTATAAAGAGCAGGAAATGCTCATCTCCCGTTCCCATACACTTCCTGTCTCAGGACAAAGTGTCACGGTACAGAATCGTCAGTCGGTGGTTACATTTGATGGCCCCGATTGGCGAATCCTTGATCTACTGGACTGTTTTCCAGAGCCAGGAATCCGTGAAATCGACAATATGGCGTGGTTTATCACACGCGAATACATGGACTTGGATGAGGTCCGTGCCCTGGCTCGGCCCGACGAGGATGGCATCACCATCTTCGACGAATCCGAGGTCGCCCGCATGGAACGCGAGGGAGTCGCAGCGCCCGTTGTCACGGATGACTTCAAAACGTGGCGCTCCCAGGGCAGAACCCTAGATGAATACTCCGCCCGTAATGCTGATCCTTATGCCCGACCCGTGGAAGTGCTTAATATGTGGGGTCGAGTCCCCTCCGAGTACGCAGCAGACGGAATCGTGGAGCGCGTGGTTACGGTCGGCAACGGACGCTATCTTTTCCGTAACCGTCCCAATCCCTTCTGGTCTGGAAAGAAGCCTTTCTTGGCATACTCGCCAATGCCTGATCCTCACTTCTTCTTTGCCGCTGGGAAGGCGGAGATTTCAAAGAAACTTCAGATCGTCGCTAACCGCTTTACTAACCAGCAACTTGATGCCTTGGACATTTTCATTGACCCCGCCTTCTTCTACAACACCTCTACAAACCTAAACACCCGCAATCTCCTTATGCGGCCGGGCAAGTTCATCCCGGTGCAGGGTTCGCCGCAGGACGGCATCATGCCAGTCCAACCAAATCTACAAGGAATGCAGATGGGTGGCCAGATGACGAATGTAGTCTGGCAATGGATGCAGCAAGGAACAGGGATCATTGAAGATACGGTTATGGGGGGTTCTGGGGAACGCCAAACTGCACGCGAATTCATCGGACGTTCTGAGGCTGTTGCAACCAGACTTCTTATGGAATCCCGCCTATTTGAAGAGCACTTCCTCGAACCGCTTGCCAACCAGTTTGTAGACCTAAATCGGCAGTTTTTGAGCCTACCTAGGGAGGTCTTCATTCTGGGGGGCAACGCAGTGATTGACCCGGTGACCGGCCTGCCCATTCCTGAGACTACGCGGCAGACAATCTCAGGTTGGGACTTAGTTCCCAACTACGAGGCGCAAGCAATTGGAGCCACGACTCGCCTTGGGCGGGCCTCTCGCCAGCAAAATCTTACCTTCCTCCTCCAAGCTGCAAGCGCGAACCCCATCGCCGCTTCCGCAGTCAATTGGATCAACTTCTTCAGGAATATCTTCCGCGAGTTCGAGATTTCAAACGTAAACGAACTCATCAACACGGAACCCCAGATGCAGGCCATGCTTGCACAATCTGGAGCCCAGCGGGCAAACCAGGTTCCCGAAGCAGGTGGGCAGCCTGGAGGAATCAATGAGATGACTAATTTTCTTGGACAAGGAGTCCAGTAATGCCTATTGATCGGGAACACCAAGTTTTAGAACATCTGTTGGGGCATGATGGCTGGCTTCTTGTCCGGGCTAGAATGCTGGACATAGTTCGCTTATACTATGAGCAACTTCTTAATCCCTCCGCAAAGCGGAAGGATATGGTTCCAGATGATTTCATCCGGGGCGCGATAGCGGCCCTACGCGAGGTCATCGAATGGCCTGAGTCAGAAGTAAAAGCGGCGTACACTCAGGATGAAGAAGCAGCACTTAGGGACAAGGAGTCCCTAGAGGAAATACCCCTATTCGGGGGCAGCCGACCTGCCTTCGAGAATGGAGATGGTCATGGAAGACCAGAAGACGGCACAGGCGCTAGCTAACGAAGCCCTTGGAGCTATCGGTGACGATATGCTCGAAAGAACGGGTGGAGATCGCTGGCGGGCGGGTCAACCCCTCCTAACTGAGCCAGAACAGCCACCCCCCGTGGCTGAGCCTACTGTGGAGCCTACCCCCACAGCGGCACCCGAGGAAGTATCTCCCGAGTCGAAGCCAACCTCCGAACCTGGCGAGAAACTATTCCTTGGAAAGTGGAAGTCGGAAGAGGAAGCCATTCGTGGATATCACGAAGCGGTGCATATGGGAAATTCGGCCAAAGCCGAGCGTGACATTCTTGCCTCGCGCCTCTCGAAGATCGAGCAGACTCTAGCTCCTCCTGTGAAGGAGGAGACAGACCCGCTTGCGGAATTTGAAATCTATGGAGTTCCGAAAGAGGTGGCGGAAAGGGCAATGAAGCACTCAGCGCAGAAAGCCGTGCAGGAACTCTTCGCCCCGACATTCAGCCGAATCCAGGCGGACCAGGCGATTGTTGAAAAATATCCCGAGTATCGGGATCGCTTCAATGATCTAACCCAGTTCGTCGATGCGAATCCTGACGTTAGGAATTCTGTGGAAGAGGCTGAGGCGGCGGGAAAATTCGGACTTGCACGCGAGTATGCCTGGCTACGGTTCGTCAACTCGAATGTCCAGAAGATCGAGACCCAACTGAAAGAGGAAGCCGCTATTCGGACGGAAGAGATCAAGGCGGTTCGGAAGGATGCCTCTGTAGGCACACCCTCTCGGACAAGTGCCAGAACAAAACCGTCTGAGGAGGGGCTGAGCCCAGAAAGGTTCCAGTATCTTAAGGACTTGGCAAAGGCCGGACACCCAGCACCCCTTTGGAGAGAAACGATTGGCGCAACCCTTCCGAAAGATTTCGACAATCTTCTCGGAGGTTAATACATGGCTGCTCCTGGTGATATCGGTACTTATGGCTATGGCCTAGGTACTGGAACGGGTGCAAATAGGGAGGACTTGCTCGACCTGATTGCGAATATCGACCCGTTCGATACTCCGTGGGTTTCGCAGGCTCCGAAGGTTCGTGCAGAAGCGATCACGCATCAGTGGCTCACTGACACTCTTGCTGCGACAGCTACGGCAGGTGCGGTTGAAGGTGACGATTGGTCGTTCAATACGGCCACGACTCGCCCGACCCGGCTGAATAACGTCACCCAGATTTTCCGCAAGGATATCTCGGTGTCGGAGTCGCAGCGAGCAGTTAACTCTGCTGGCTTCAGAGATGCTTACTCCTATGAAGTAAGCAAGGCTGTGAAGGAAATCGCACGGAACATCGAGTCTCGTGTCTTCTCCGCGTCGGGTACGACCACGACGGGTGCGACGGACACGGCTCGTGTGATGAAGAACTTCCAGGCGTTCCTCACGGCAACCGCCACTTCGGGCAAGATTACGCTCGGTGGCGCTGCAACCTCGACGGCATTTGCTTCGGCGATCACTGTTGGGGTGTTTAATGATGCGTTAGAGAATGCGTACCTGAACGGGGGAAATCCCGAGCAATGCTACGTCTCTCCGCGCATCAAGCGCCAGATTTCTCTCTTCACCGCGACTTCCCAGAATCGGAACATCGCGGCAGTCGAGAAGAAGCTGGTGGCTGCAATGGACCTCTACGAGTCGGATTTCGGTCTTATCCAGATCGTGCTCGACCGTTGGGTTCCGCAGGCAACGAACACGGGTACGGCGACGGCTTCTGCGAGCGACACCAAGGGGAATATGTTCTTCCTCGAACGTGCGAAGAACCGCCTCGCGTGGCTCCGCCCGGTTCAGCACACGCTGGTTGGCAAGCGAGGCGACTCGGTTGCTGGCTTGATTGTGGGTGAGGTAACGCTGGAGTTGCTTAATCCGGCGGCTTCGTTCCGCGTCAGTGGCGTGAATAACCGTTCGACGAGCTTGGGCGACTAGGCTCAATCTGGCTAGAGGGGAGGGCTTCGGCCCTCCTCTCAAACCAGCCCCAAGGAGGGGAAAATGCCAGGTGGAATGACTTCTAGCAGCAAGCGTCCATACCGGAATCTGGGGAATGATTCCCAGATGAACCCCGCAGTCCGGGCTCTCTCGGGGGCCGAGACTTTCGCTAACCCGGACAACCTCCAGCTTTTCAACGGCAAGGGCGAGCCTTACGCCATCGACACGGAATATGGCCTCTCCAACTTTAATCCCGCCCCCTCAACTGGAGAAGACACCCAGGGGAATGCCGGATTCAAGTCGGTGGATGTCGGAAAGACCCCTATGCCTAACAGCCCTGCTCCCAGCAAGGGGGATGCCACCCCCGGCGGAGGCTGGTAGCCATGCCATTCAAGTCTAAGAAGCAAATGCGAAAATTCTTCGCAATGGAGTCCCGAGGAGAACTCCCCAAGGGAACAGCAGAAAAATGGGCTCACGAGACCCCCGATACCAAGCACCTTCCCACGCGGGTGAGACCCACAAGACGGTCTCAAAGAGGAAGCTGATGCGAGATACACCTGACGAGAGAAAGAAGCGCCGTGTCTTCTCCAGTATGGAGGGCGCGAAAGTCGTGGCAGACACCGAGGCATGGAAGCGGAAAAGTAAAACTGCGACCGAGGGCAACTATAGCGCCCGTGATACGGGGGCGAAAGCTCTTGCCCGTAGTCGATACATCTATGTACTAAAGGAAGCTGTAAAACCCTTCCGGCAGAAAGCACTTAGGAAGAAGTTTGCGAAGAATCCCAGCTTTAAGGACACTCACGAGGTCTAGGAGGAATCATGGCACGTCAGATGCCGAAAGGCCGTATGGATCATCGGGGAATGCTGGACGAGATGGAGCGGCAGTTCATCTCGAAGGGTAAGAAGCGTGGGGCTGGTAGTTACACTGCAAGCCAAACTGGCGCTCGTCAGCTTGCCCTTCGCCGGGAGCAGTATCGAAACATGGGTACGATCACTAGGGCTGTCCAAGAAGGAACCACCGACTTTGAGGATGTCATCTCAGGGAAGAAGAAGAGTTACTAATGGCTACCTATCGTCTGAACATGGCGGATGAGAACCTTCTCGACGAAGTGCTGGATCAGGAGGTTTTGGAGGAGCGAGTCCCACGATTCAAGACGTTCTTTGAGGGAATCCAGGAGATGAAAGCCCTTCAGGCGGAGGTGAGTCACCTTGGGGAGTTCACTAAGAGAACTGGGTTTACTCCTGGGAAGAACTTCCAACGGATCGCTACAATTCCATATTCCGTGAAAGCGGCGATAGAGGCGGTTGATCCAGAGTTCTTCCGAGACAAGGAGAAGGTATTGCGATTCCTGAAGCGCCACCCGGAGTACGATACCCGTACTAAACTCGGCTAACAGAAAGGACGGCAGGGATGCCTCATTTTCTCGAAAATGCGAACATGGGGGTGTATGCACTCGACCATGCGAAGAAGAGTGCATGTAGTTACTATCGCATCAGGACTCCTTTGCGGGGCCTTTACGACAATGGCTTAGCTAACATCTTCATCGACCGTCACCATGCCCCCTCGGACATCCGGCACGCCGCCCTTCTGAATGCTGATATTGTGCTCTTCTTCGCCCTTGGGGGGCGCGAGATAAACGCCTCCATTGACACAATCAAGATGATGAAGCCGGGCCTCTCGGATGACAAGTCCGAGATGATCTATCCCCCTTCGATCATCTTCGACATTGACGACAACCTCGATTGGGTTCACCCATTCAATGAGGCTTTCGTCCGCCTCGGCACCCGTGCGTACAATGGAACGCTTCTAAAGCCGGGAGATGTTCTGAAGACTACGATGGGAGATGGGGAGGAAATCACGCTTTGGGAGGATCGAATTACCTCCAGGGGCGGGGAAGTCTTCGATGTTGCGCGGAATGCCCAGGGTATCCGAGGTATCCACGAAACGGCCCGGCGGGCGGACGGAGTTACGGTTCCAGCCCCCGCTCTGGCCCAGTATTACCGAGATGTCATCGGATGTAACAATGTCTACATCTATCCCAATTCAATCGTTCCTGAAGATTACCCGCAAGCTAGGCTTGCTCCACGTGAGGATGGGAGTATCCGCATTCTCTGGCAGGGGGGCGGGAGCCACATGCCGGATTGGTTTCCTCTGCGAGATGCGGTTCGTGAAGTTGCACTTAAGTATCCTCAAGCTAAGTTCGTCATCTGGGGAACCGCATTCAAGTGGGTCCATGACAATATCCCCGAGGATCAGTTAGAGCTTGTCGAATGGGTAGATTACGAGGGATATAAGCCATGGCGGATGCTAATCGACGCGGACATCAACCTCTGTCCTTTGGTTAAGAACCAATTCAATGCCTGCAAGAGTGCGATCAAGTGGTACGAGTCCACTATGCCATATATGCCGGAAGCGACCCTTGCAGCGAATGTTCCGCCATACAGTGACGAAATGACGGATGGGGAGACCGGGCTTCTGTACAACAATCCGAAAGAGTTCGTGGAGAAATTGGGGAGCCTCATCGAGCAGGCTGAGCTTCGCCGGAAGTTGGGCGAAAATGCTCGGCGCTGGGTGATTGAGAATCGGCACTACATGCAGACTTCAAAGGGACTTTATGAATTCTACCAAGAGCTTAGAAGCGCCAAGAAGGTCGCTTTGGAGGTCTAGTGTCTATCACCTACGCAAATGCTAAGGCATACGTTGCCCGAATTCTTGGGGGGGAGACTGACTCTACCAATCTCTCCGATGCTGGAGATGCAATCCTCGCCGCAATCTCTGAGTGGAATCTCCGGGGCGATTGGAGCTATCTACTCATGGACACATCGGAGGGATTCTCCGTTGCCGGGTGTACGGGTGCTGGAGCCCAGCCAATTGTCACAACCACTGGAAGTTTTGCAGGTGTAAACCCAGGCGTTATAATCACTGGGACGAACATTCCGGCATCAACCACCGTTCTGACAGTAAATTCCGCGACCCAGATCACACTCTCCGCGAACCTCTCGGGAACTGTCGGCACTACTGTTACCTTCGGGGGAGACATCCCCGTGGTTGTTGGAGAGGATACCTACGCCCTACCCAGCCCCATCAAGCGCCCTTACTCCGCTCGACTGACGACTAACGAACGCACGCTTCAGTTCAAGGAGCAACGGGAGATCGACCGTGGCTACGCATACCAACAGGACCAATCCACCCCCATCTTCTACAATGTCTTCAATACCGCCTCCTTCTCGACCACGACCCAGAATGGGAAAGTTCGTCTCTTCCCTATACCAGGGAATACGGATGTCCTCCGGGTTCGTTACTATCGCCCCATTGCGGAGCCATCTGCTGACGGAGACTTCATCGACGCACCGGATAGATACCTCCGGGCGGGTTTGCTTGAACTTGCCAGATACTTCTATCTTATGAACCATGATTCTGAAACAGCAAGGTTGGGGGAAGCCAAGGAGCGGGCGGAGAGGAACTTCACACTCTGCAAAGCGGACGATGAGCAAGGCTCTGAGGACCGTGACTTCGCCCTGATTCCCCTTATCGAACACGCCTACCCCAGGATGCTGGATAGCGACAGCATCAATTGGGAGATGCTCTAGGTGGCTGAAACCCAGACACTTGCTGAACTCCTTGACGGTGGACTGGTCACTGGCCAGGACATTTCCACCCTCAAGCCTGGGCAGCTTGCGCTCGCGAACAATGCTGTTTATCTTCCAAATGACCCCGCAATCTACAAGGTAAAGGGTCGGACGAAATACAACTCTGTCGCTATCACTGGGGCAGGGAACGTAGTTGGACTCCGTTACTGTGAGTTCGATACTGGGAACAACTTCCTCCTTGCTCTGACTGCGAATGATATCCAGACATCTGTATTCTCGGATGAGACGGGGACTTTCGCCCTCCCAGCCTCACTGACGGATGCTGGTGCAGGTGCAACTCTAGATGCGGTTCACAATAACAATAGGTATGTGCTGCTTCTGGGAACCGATGGAAACAAGCTTTTCAATTACAACAATACGGCCCGCCAGCATGGGATGAATCCGGTCCCGAGGCTCCCCAGCGGGGCTGAGTCAAGTGCTCCCTCTATAGTAGCAGGCAATTTCAATGCGGCCCTTGGAACTGGATTCTTCCACTTTCTAACCACGGAAGTGCTAGATGATGGGGTTAATCCTCCCATCGAGAGTACCTTCCTCGGTCCCCCAGCTACAGCCTCCACCGCATTAACTACTCCCTCCAGCCAAGCGTACTCTATCACTCGCCCACCGCTGGTGAATGCGGCTGCGACGAAATGGCGAATCTACATGGCCGGGCCTACTGACAACCCATTTCCAGCCCCCATCTATGCAGATTTCCGGCTTGTGATTGAGCAGAATATTGAGAATACAACTGCTATTGTGGGGAACACGGGGATTGCTGCGGCGAGATTTCCGACTACAAATACAACGATTGTTGCGGGGTGGGTCACTCCCAATAATGCACATGCAGAGGATAATGTTGGAACTAGGACTATTACCGACGGAGCTACCCAGGACTATCAGACATTTGGAATCACGGGGATCACAGGAACCGTCACTGGTATAGAGGTCTTTGTCTCCCTCCGCATTCCGACATACAACATTCTGAAGGCAAGCCCGGTTGTCTTCCTCCAAATCTCTGGGGACAATGGAGCTACCTTCTACCCGACTACTGCTGCGTATATTGAGGCTACTCAAATTCCTGGAGCTATCACCAGTTTTGTGGTTGCCTCTGCGGGTTCGCTGAAGAGTCTGTGGGATAAGTCTGCATGGTCGTCCACGGAGTTAAACGATACTAATTTCCGAGTCCGGGTTAGGTATGGACTTGGTAGGAATGCTGGAGCGAGCCCTGCTGATCTTTACATAGACTATGTACAGGTAAAGGTGTTTCAATTCATCTCTGGCTCAACTTCTCCCTCAGTCAACCTAGCCGGTACCCCCTTCCGAACTGTGAATGTTAATGTAGCTGGCATTACGACTAGCTATGGGGCAGATGGCCCGCCGCCAGTCTCTAGCACGGGAGATATGTTCGAGGGCCAACTTGTCCTCAACGATGTGACAGATCAGTCGATTATCCGGTACTCCTTACCAGACAATATTGAGTCCTTCCCCTCGATTTACTTCTTGAACTTCGAGTCCAAGGTCCAAGATGTTGTGACGTACATCAGACGGTTAGGGAATAAGCTTCTTGTGGGACTTCGGCAGCAACTCTACCGAGTTAACTACCTCCCCCGTGAGTCCGATGCGGAGTTCGACCGTGGGCGGTCTTATGAGTCCATTTCGGAGACGGAAGGAATTGTAGGAACTCAAGCCGCATGCCTGTTCTCCCCCGAGGGGGGTCCGCTCTATTTGGCATACATCAGCCATGCGGGGCCTCGGTACACGGATGGGTTCCAGACTTTCCCCTTGAATAATGATCTTGATTGGGCGACTACTGTGCGGCTTCCGGTTGCAGCGGGGGCTACGAACTACCTCCAAAGTTCAATCTTAGTAGACTATCCCCTTCTTCAGCAACTCTGGTTCTACTACACCCCGCCCGGTCAGACAACGAATACGAAGGCAATGGTGTTCCATTACAGCCGAGATCATCGGAACGAGGATGGAACTTGCAAGGCAACGGGACCGATTGATGTGGCTGCGTATGCTGCGGTGAATGCTCGGTTAGCTGGGAACGATGTGCTCTTAACGGGGCAATCCGGTGGGTTTGTGTATGTCGAGGATCGTGGCTTTACCCACGCAGCGGGAGGAACCATCCCGTTTGCGGTGAAGACGCGGGAAATCTACCCCGGAGCCCCCGGCTCCACCGCTTCGATTGAAAGTCTATTTGTTCGGCATGGAGCCCATACTTCGCCCTCTAGCTCAGTATCGGTTACTCCCTACACACGGTACAAGGATGATGCCCAGGCTACACAGGCTGCCAAGTCCTTCACGACAGCGAATGCCGGACTTGCCCGGCTCTATTTTCATCATAACTTTGAGTCAATCCAGTTCGGATTTACGGAACCTGGAGCCGATGCTGGTAATGGTGTCCAACTTAGTCAAATTGTGATGGATGTAGCGGGCACAGGTTTGCCGGAGCGATAACCATGTCGATGATGAACTACCGGCCCATGCGGCTTGCTCCGACGCTTGATCCCATGTTGAAGAACGAGCTTCTTCAGGTGGATCGGTTCCTTCGGCAACTCACGCCATTCGCAGCGCGAATTCCCGTATTCCCCCAAGGTACTCCTGCGACCCAAATCGACCTCAACTTGTTCCTATATCTTCCTGGTCGTCTGCCCTATCAACGGGCTCAAGGAACGGTGATTTTTAGCGGGAAGTCACAATCTGAAGCGACTGTCCTGAATGATTCCGAATATCGTGGGATTACGATTCAGGGGTCGAATACTTTGGGGTTGCAAGCAATAACCCATACGGTGTACTTCCAGCCCGATGCAGTTGCAGGAACGAACATCGTCCGTAAGTGGATTTTCCCCTCGATCACAGGTTCTGCTACCGATACCTTTACCTTTCTTACTGCCGAGGGAAGTCAAACTGTAACAAACAAGACGATAACGGCGGGGTCGATTTATGTGGGGACGGCGGCTGCCAGGAACATCTTTATCAACTCAAACAATACGCTTCAACAATTCTTTATCAAGCCGAATACGGGTTTTCCGGTATCCTCTGGACCACCCACGCCGAATCAGACCCCCACACTATGGCTACCATCACTTGATCTAACTGTTCCAACCACAGATCGACATACGTTTATGATGTTGCATGCGAGCATTACTGCCCCCTTCACCCCAGGGTCTGTTCCGTATGGAAATAGTGGTGGAACTGAGATGGAAATGCTCCCGGCAGGATCGAATGGAACCCTGCTTCAATACAATGTAGGAGAGACAGTTGCCGGGTGTACCTGGTCAGCAGGCGGATTTGCCATTACGGGGGTGTTCGATGTAACGAAAACGAGGGTTGGGATGCGGGTTATTGGGGGCACAAGTGCCTCAATCTGTGTAGATGAGGGTACCCATATTACCGCCGTCACAGCTACAACCCTTACCGTAGATACCGCACTTGTGGGTAACTCTGTTGGGACAACAGTAACGACCCATGGCCCCACCTGGTCCTCCTCAATTTCTAGTCTGTCTTTTGTGGACAGTGGGTTCAAGATCATAGGGTCTGGCGATGCGACGAAGATCGTTCAGTTTGAGGTAGACGGCCTTACGACGGCGACGACTAGAACCGCTACTGTACGTGATTGGGACGGAACGCTAGTTGTTGCGAATGGGGTTGGGACATCAACTCAGTTGCTGCAGTCGAATGGCACAGGTACTCCGCCATCGTGGGTCACTGTTGCCGGTACCTCGACAGAGTTTCCCGATGATACCTTTAGGGTTATTGATAATGCAGACACTTCAAAGAAGATGGCGTTCGAGGCGAGTGGGATTACCACCGCAACAACTAGGACGATAACACTCCCCAACTTCGATGGGACTGTTGCCTTGTTTCGTGGAGATAAGCTTCGTATTGGCGATACAAGTGCCCCTACGCATCGTCTTGAATTGCTTGGTGGAAGTACGGCGTTTGCCCCACTTCAGATAGATTCTGGAACAGTTCAGACAGTTCCGACTGCGGGATGCCTTGAGTTCGATGTCTCGGGACTCCTGTACTTCACCGCAAGTGCCACACGTCGCTTATTCCTGTTCCATGCCGATTCCACCCCCGCCGGGGTTGATAGGATTCCATTTGCCCAAACTGGCGGATGGATGGGAGATTCGGCTAATCTCAAGTTTGTTACTGGGACGAATACACTAACTGTCATTGGTGCAATAGGAACGACCACTCTTACCGCGAGTGGCAAGGTTATTTTTGGCGGTCTTGCGGATGACACAACCTCAAAGGTTCAGATCGACTACACGGACTCCTCTACTGGAGTCGTGAATATAATCGGACTATTTGGACAACTCCGGGCATCTCCAGCATCGTCCAGTAGCACGAATTTTCTGGGCTACGATGGCGGCGTGCGCGTAGATGGTGCCGGGAATCTAACACAGAGTGGTCCCGG
>Ga0137465_1000240_pt1 | contig 34794 bp, 32 predicted proteins | sample EasRivERMGT828_2_FD_104906 | JGI IMG/M metagenome (GOLD analysis project Ga0137465, IMG submission 104906) | Soil microbial communities from meander-bound floodplain in the East River, Colorado, USA - East River MetaG ERMGT828_2 | ecosystem: Environmental > Terrestrial > Soil > Floodplain ... | reverse complement strand
TGAGATCTGCCTGGCCATAAGCTGGATTGGCCCGCCAGCGATAGAAGAGTTTATACGAGCCGGCCGTGCTGAACTTAATCGAGTAAGACGCAAAGGCGCGTGGAAAATCGGTGCCCGCGCCGACGGGGCCGGAAGTGAAGAGGGCCGTCGAACCGCTGGGCGTGGGATCGTTGGTAATGACAAACGAGGTCGGCGTGCCGGGTGTGATGCTGACGTTGGCCTCAGCCTCGAACGCCACGAAATTAGCGCCGGAGGATTGGAGGATCGTCACCGCTCCTGGGGCTGCGGGCGCAAGCAGCAGCAGCGCGCCGCCCAGGAGAAGCGGGAGTGTCGCCAAAGGGGATTTGGGCATGGATAAGTTCATGTTAGAACAGGGTTAAAGCTATTGGAATGTTGGGAATAGAAGGCAAAAGGACGCCTAGCGTCAAGCATTTACTGTCGTTGCGATTGGCAATCAAGGAACCGACGGCGGCGTCTTGATGGTGAATTCTGCGTGTCCGCCAAAACCGGATTCCGGCAGTCTGGACATCATGGGGCGGATGATTTTACGACCTTCAGGTTCGCAGCATTCGCTTCATTCAAACTCCCGCGCCGGTAACCTTGCAAATCGAGCGTCACGTGTGTGTAGCCGATCTTCTTCAGCGCCTCTGCCACGCGTGCTGATAATCCATTTTCCAGCAGCCTCGGCATTTCCGTTGATCCGACTTCGATGCGGGCAAGACTCGTTGAGGCGTTGAAGCGTTGAAGCGTTGAAGCGTTTGTGGCTGTCGCCGGTTTCACGATTAAACGCTCCAACGCTTCAACGCTCCTCAATTCATGATGCCTCACCCTCACATCGTGGAAGCCCAAGTCGCGCAAGATATTCTCCGCTTGCTCAATCATGGCCAGTTTTTCCGGTGTGACCGGCTCCCCGTAGGGAATGCGCGAGCTTAGACACGCCATCTGCGGTTTCTCGGCAGTGGGCAGGCCAAGGCGGGCGGACAACTCGCGGATTTCAGCCTTCGTTAATCCGATCTCCTTCAAGGGAGCCCGCACTTGAAATTGCGCGGCGGCTTGCGCTCCTGGCCTGTGATCGCCGACGTCGCTCGCGTTCTCGCCGTACACAATCACAGCAAAGCCCTCGGCGCGCGCCAGTGGTTCGAGTTCGCTGAACAGCTCGTGCTTGCAGAAATAACAGCGGTTCGTTGGATTGGACAAATAGTCTGGATTGCTGAATTCCTTCGTCTTCACCACGCGCGCCGCAATCCCGAACTGTTCCGCCAGCTTCAACGCGTCCTGGAGTTCCCGCCGCGGCAGGCTGGGTGAATCGGCGATTACGGCCAGGGCGCGTTCTCCCAGGACATCACGCGCTATTCGGGCCAAAAAGGCTGAGTCCACACCGCCGGAATAGGCCACCAAACAAGAGCCGTAAGACCGGAGGCGCTCACGCAATTGTTCCAACTTATTGTCCAACACAACTCAAGAATGCCACTGGCAGATCGCTATGTCGAGAGTGCTGATTCCCAGGTCTTGTATTGCGGGAGGACTGTGGCTACTTGATCTCGCAAGCGACGCTATGCTTAAAGAAATAAACACGGCTTTCCCATTCCTGTCCTTGCTTGCCTTGCTGTTGACAGGTTGCAGCACCATCTCCACGGAGCCATCGCCCGCGCGACCCGAGGACGCTCGGAATGAAGGCTACAGCCTGCTCTACGATCTCGCCCGGAAGCTAAAGGACGTGAACAAATTGCTCCTCGTGAAGAAGGAACAGGCGGACGTGAAGGATGTGATTGAGGAGATCGCGCGCTTGATGAGCGATGCCGAACGGCAGTTGAAGGAGTTCGCGAATGATGACCCGGCGTTGAATCTCAAAATTCAGAGCCTTCCCCGGGCAGAACAGAAGACCCGCGCCTCCATTGAATCGGCTCGAGCCAAACAACTCCTGCTTTCTTCGGGGCAACAATTTGAGCTGCGCTTGCTTCTCTCGCAAGCCGAGGGCCTCACTTATGGGACACATCTGGCCAGGGTCCTTCTGCAACAGGAGAAAGATATCCGGCGTAAAATGTTTCTGGAAGAGTTCTCACGGCAAGGGGAGCGCTTGAATGACACGGTCATCCATCTCTTATCCAGCCGCATGCGGCCCCGGTAGCGAAGCCGCTTTCGATCCGGACAGTCTGCCTGCAGTTTCCATCCGCCCATCCGCCCGCTTATAATTATTGGCTGAAATTTTAATTCCTCAGCCGACAGAGAGGTTGCATTATTCCGACATGAAAAAATATGCTTTGGGTTGTGGGGCCATCGTGATTCTGCTGGTGCTCATTACCTTGATGGGCGGCTGCGGCAGTTACAATCGTCTGGTAGGGTTGTCGCAAAAAGTCGATGCGCAATGGGCACAGGTGCAAAACCAGTATCAGCGGCGCTTCGAGTTGGTTCCTAATCTGGTGGAGACGGTCAAGGGCGCGGCCAACTTTGAAAAATCGACGCTCACTGAGATCACTCAGGCCCGCGCTTCCGTGGGCCAGGCGCAGGTCAATCCCAGTCAGGCGCCCAATAACGCCGCCGAGCTGGAGCGCTTCGAACAGGCCCAAAATCAACTTTCGTCCGCCCTCTCGCGGCTGCTGGTCGTGGTGGAGCGTTATCCTGAGCTGAAAGCCAACGCCAACTTCCGCGATCTTCAGGCCCAATTGGAAGGCACCGAAAACCGCATTGCGGTCGAGCGAATGCGCTTCAACGAAGCGGTGCTCGGTTATAATACCAGTGTGAAACGGTTCCCTACCGTGCTTCTCGCCGGCATATTCGGTTTTCAACCCAAGCCCTATTTCCAATCCACTGCCGGCGCGGAAACAGCGCCGAAGGTCCAGTTTGATTTCGGACGGACCAGCTCCGTTCCATCCAAGCCGTAAAGAGATCATGCCTTCTGCGAAATTCATCGCGTTGTTTTTTTGGCTTGGTCTGGCTGGCCTGACTTGGAGCGCGGAAAGGCTTCCTCCTGCGCCAACGCGTTACTTCAATGATTACGCCAACGTCGTTTCTTCACAGACCGCCCGGCAACTGGAGCAAACACTGCAAGAGTTCAAGGAGAAGACCTCCAGCCAAATCGTGGTCGCGATTTTTCCGAACCTGCCTGCCAACGCTGCGCTTGAGGATTACGCGGTGCGCGTCTTCCAGGCATGGAAACCGGGGCAGCAAGAACGGGACAATGGAGTCATCCTGTTTGTATTCGTACAGGACCGCTTGATGCGGATCGAAGTTGGCTACGGCCTGGAAGGCGCGCTTCCGGATGCGCTCGCCAAACGGATCATCGATGACGAAATAAAACCTCGTTTCCGACGCGGCGACTTCGACGGCGGTGTCACAGCCGGGGTTGCGGCGATTCTTCAAGCAGTTCGCGGTGAGTACAAGGGCACCGGCAGCAAGGGGCGCGATGGCAACACCGCGTTCCGGTTTCTCCCCATCCTGTTCATCCTGCTGCTTGCAATCTTCATCGCTTCGCGGCGTCGTCGCGGCACGGTCTATCATCGAGGCGGGCCGATCCCTTGGGGAGGATGGGCTGGCAGCGGCCGGAGTGGTGGCTGGAGCAGTGGGGGACGGGGTGGCTGGTCGAGTGGCGGTGGATTTTCCGGTGGCGGTGGCCGCTCGGGTGGCGGCGGCGCCAGTGGAAGTTGGTAGGCAATCAGGCAGGAACTGCAGGTTGGAAGGATGGGAATCGAGATATGAAACCGAAAGAATTCATCGATCAACTGGATGACGCCAAAGTCCTGGCGGCAATTAATTTAGCCGAACAAAAGTCTTCCGGAGAAATCCGCCTCTATGTCTCCAACGGGCGGGTGGATGACGCGCTCAGTGCGGCCCAGATTCAATTTGCCAGGCTGGGTATGGAGAAAACTCGCCTTCGTAACGGCGTTCTTCTTTTCTTCGCGCCCAAATCGCAACAGTTCGCCATCATGGGCGACAGCGCTATTCACGAGAAATGCGGCAATGACTACTGGCAGGAGATCTCGAAAGAGATGAGCGCCCTGCTCAAGGGTGGCCAGTTCACCCAGGCGATCGTGCAGGCCATCAACCGAGTGGGTGATGCGCTGGCCAAACATTTCCCGCGAGCACCGGAGGACCGCAACGAGCTTCCTGACGGGATTGTCCGCGATTGATGCTCCACCAAGAGAAACTGCCCGTCGCAGGAGAGGATTGATTTGGAGATCCCGAAGAACCAATAGAATCTGCCGCTGCTGCCCTTCCTTCAAGGTCCGGCGTAGCGGTGCTTGCTTAGTACATCCTTCATTGCCACAGGTTTGCCACCCTGTCGCTTGCTCTCATCCGCCGCCTCCATAAAGGCGAACAGTTCGATGGTCTCTTCGGGTGAGACAGGCGCCACGCCGGTTTGAAAGAATTTTATGACCTCCTTGATGAGAGGCGCATAGTTCCCGCTCCCCTTTTGCTCAACCACAGCTTTCGTTCCGAAGACGATCACCTTGTGCGGCGTGCTGCCTTTGCGCAGGGCATGGAGCGTTCCGAGGCGTCCGCCAGACCAGGTGCCGGTGATCACATCGGTGTCGGGAGTGGCGGCGCGCACAACGGTTTGGCAACCCGTTCCCATGATCGTGAACAGCGCTTCGGTTGGGTGCACTCCATACCAGAAGAGATCCGGATGATGCGGTTCCAGGTGCGCGGGGCCGTAAGAGATCACACTGCGGATTTCACCGACATCAGCGTTCTTCAGCTCGACCAGGCTCTCATAGAACCGGTAGGACGAGGAACTGAACACAGGAACATTGTTCTCTTTGGCCAGACGATAAATCTCAATCGCATCGCGCAGCGAGCCAGCCACCGGTTTGTCGATGAAAAGTGGCTTGCGCGCTTTGATGACCGGACGCGCCTGTTCCAGATGAGGCCGGCCATCGACGCTTTCGAGCATCACCGCGTCCACTTGCTGGCAGAGTTCCTCGATGGTGTCCACGATCTTCACGCCGAACTGTTCCCGCAATTCTTTGGTGTAACCCTCGACCCGGTTCCAACTCGACTCGATGTCTTTGCTCCCGCCTTTGTAAGCCACAACGACCTTGCCGCCGGGAACGTGGTCCTTGTGGTTGGGATCGTTGATCAGTTTCGCGAACGCGGTCACGTGCGACGTGTCGAGACCAACCATTCCCAGACGAAGTTGGGCGGAGAACGAGTTGGACATGGCAAAGATACCAAACGCGACAGAAAGAATTCGTGGGTTCATATGAACATGAGTTCTGCGCCAAGGTCAAAGAGAAGCAAGCGAATTTTCAGCTCATTTTCAGCTTGGCTGCCGGAGGTGAAAGCGAGTCAATGGCCACTCAATGAACATGTCCTGGCGCCATTACATCATAATGATGTCCTGCGCTGTGCTTCTGCTTTGCTTCAGTTTGGGTTGCCAAAATGGCAAAGCATCCAGAACGTTCGCACCCGACAGCGAGACGTTTTCGACAGCGGTGGCCCTCGATGACCCGAAAGACAACCAGGTGATCGCTGCCGCGGCAGCGCTGCTCCCCAACAAGATTCAGGCTGGTGAGACGTTGACATTGGTGGTCAAGGCGAAGACCGCTCCCACCTGGCACATCTACCCTTGCGATGCCAGGAAAGCCAAGTTCGCTCCAACCACGCTCAAACTCGAGCTTCCTGCTGGCATCACACCGCTGGGCGATTGGCGCGTGCCGCCCCCGCAAAAAGACCTGGAGTATGGGGACTTCATCTACGAAGGCACGCTCGTCTTTCATCGAAAGCTAAGAGTTGCCACGAGTGCAAAGCCTGGCCCGATCACTTTACGTTGTGAATTGGGTTATCAGGCTTGCGACCCATTCGTCTGCCGACCACCCGCCACAATTTCCTTGGATGCAACCGCCGAAGTGGTAGTGTCCCCGTGAGGTGTGAATGAAGGCAAACATGAAAACCACCGCATGGCTCATTGCAACGCTCTTCATAGCGGTGATGGCTCTGGCCGACCCATCCGCCACTCCCCTGCCCCTCCGCATTCTTTACGTCGGCAACCTTGAAAAGTCGCGGGTGAAGGATTTTGAAAGCTTCCTCAAGAAGCATTTCGTCCACGTGAGCGTCGCCAACCGCAAGAGTTTTGACATGGCGCTGGCCAAAGACGCGGACGTCGTGCTGCTGGACTGGCAACAGGGTGAAGGCGAAGAGAAATTCCCGCCCACCAGATCCCCGATCGGCGAGCGTGATGGGTGGACCAAACCGATGGTCCTTTTGGGCAGTGCCGGACTCCACATGGCCGCGCTGTGGGATATCAAGGGCGGCGCAGGCTGAACGTGCCTGGCGCCATTCGCGTACGGGTTACGCGAGCACCAAATCTTCGCTGGTCCGCTTCGGATTGACCGCGCAAAAACCATTCGCCAACCCACGCCCGAGCCGTGGCAAACCGAGCTAAAGGAGAAAAAGGTCGAGGTCCTTCCGCTGGTCGAAAACGTTTCCGGACATTATGCCAACGGCTGGTGCACCTACACACGTGACTTTGCCGAATTGCCCGAAGTGGAAGTTCTCTGTGGCGGCATCAACACCAAGATGCCTTCCGCCGCCGCCATTTGGCGACAGGGCTGTCTGCTTCATTTTGGCTTCGAGCAAACGCCGCAAGAGCTGAACGAGGCTGGCCGCGCGCTGCTCGTCAATTCCATCGCTTACATCAGCCGCTTCGCTCAAGATCGGCCCATGGCCCGCACGCCCGCGGGCTGGGGCGACCGACCGTTCCCACGACTTCGGGCGTGGCCGGAAAGTTACATTACGAACGAAACAAAGAAGCTGCGCGACCTGAGCTTCTATTTTACGGCGTCAACGCTTTCTTTGGCTCACACCAATGACCACGCGGCCTGCAAAGAATGGTTCCGGCAGGTGCGGGACTATCTGCGGCCCGACGCGCAAGGCAAACTCCTGGTGGATGAGGATGCGCGAGCGCTGCAAATCGCGCCGGACAAACCGGAGTTCTTCGCGAAGGCCATCATTGCTCTTCGAGAATCCGGTGAACGCCGTGAACGCGCTCAACGCCTTCTGAACCGCTTTGCGCCCGAGGGACCAACCAACGCTGCTCCAGCCAAGGCCGCGCACGAATGGAACGCCTGGTGGGAGAACCATCGAGACTATCTCTTCTTCACCGAAGCGGGCGGCTATCGTTGGTACGTCGATTCGCTGGCCCGAAAGCGAGGAATTCCCACCGCGCAGCTTCGCGGTCCGGCCCGCGCGGATCTGACAGATTAATGCTCGCCGAGGCTGCTGCCGGAGCGGCCGTCTGCCAACCGCCTCTTGTTTCGCGCCTGCGGACAACGTTTTACAAATTCGTTACATCATCCCTTGAATGCTTTTCCCGCAACTTTGGTCAGAGCAGTTGTGTTAAACACACGGGTATGAGTGGCACCAACGAAATGCTGGCCGATGACGCAAACCGGGAAGCAGGCTTAATACTGTCGGCTCCAAGGCGCGGGCCATTGGAAGCACGATTGGAACAACTCAAGGCGAAGTTGCTGAAACCTCTTATTGCAACGACAGGCAACAGCGACCTGACTCGGGAATTATCCTGGGCTGCGAATGAAGCAGCCGCATTGGCCTGGTTCAGCATATGCCCTTTCCTGGTGCTGCCGACATTGCTCGAAGAAAAAGTTTGCGCAGCCTCCAAGCGGTGGGAGAAGCAGCAACATCTGTGGCAGAGCGATCGTTCGAAGCAGGCTGCTTAATCAGCGGAGCCCAAAGAAGAGACAGTCCAACACGGTCCCCAAGCACGATCCGATGACGCAGGAGGATTACCGGCGACTCCCTTCCGGCGGAACGGGACTCAAGAGCGCCGGAGCGAGGTGCTCAGCGGCGGCACAAATGACGCAGCGCTTTTAGCGAAAGCTTTTCGTGGCGCGGGGGGTGTGAGGTGTTTAGCCCCAGAGGGGCGCGATGTTTATAGCAATGACACGAAAAACATCATAAAGCTCCGTAGGAGCGGCATCGCATTGAAACGTGGCGCTCCGATGGCTTTGCGTCGCGTGGTTTTGTTCCCTAAAACATGCCGCCCCGCTGGGGCTAAATCATCTGCGTCTCCCATCCTATAAACATGGCACCCCTCCGGGGTTCGGACGACTTCGAATATCGCACGCAGAAGAATGCCAACTCAATAACGTCGCCATTTGCCAGCAGGCAGGCGAGTTCGTTGCGGCAAGGTGACTGCCGCATAGCACTCTACTGCCCCGTGGAGCAAACAACTTCCCACGCTTATTCATCTGCCAGCAAGGCGCTGCAGGCGACGGCTTCGATGATCTCCTGGGCACAGTCCGTGAACGCCTGCGCTGCGTCGGGGTTATTGGGCGCAATCTGAGCGCGAACTTTGTTTTGGAAGGCGTTGAGCTGGTTCAACCCGGCCCCGAAATCGCCGCGATCGAACGATGCCGCAGCCGCCTTCAACGAAGCGATAAGTGGTCGTTTGTTTTTTCGGTCCACGTCCGAACTCTCCACCAGTTCGATGCACTGCTCCACGGCTTCGGAGGGAGCAATAACGCAGAAGCTCAGGTTGGTTGTGCACGATTCTCCGGCCGGATCGGTTGCCCGGAAGGTCACCGTATGGCAGCCCACCTTGAAGCAATTCGTCACGGTCGCGCCCGTTGCGAAAGGCGCGCCATTGGTCCACCACGAGTATTGAAGCGGCTGACCATCGGGATCCGTCGCCGAACCCTGCAAGGCGACGCAGGCATCAATGCCGTTCACGGAGACGACCAACAAAGTCCCCGATGCATTGGTGAAGGTGCATTCAGGAGGCCCAAGCACAGCCACACAACCCGTTGGCGGCTGGTTATCCGGACGGATAATAACCGTAAAGCTGCACGAACTCGGGTTGCCCGCACCGTCGAGGCAGGTGCAAACGACGGTCGTTGGGCCAGGCGGGAAGATGCTGCCGCTGGGGGGAGTGCAGTTGAAAGTGCCAATGCCGCAAGCATCGAAGCAACTGCCAATATAGGTAACCTCGACGCCAGCGCTGTTGTTGGTTTGGATGGTCACGGTCTGGCCGCAGACATTATTGATCTGCACGGGTTGAATTATGCTCGCATTTACCGTCGGCGGGGTCGTATCCGAGACCGTCACTGTGAAGGTGCAGGAGCCGGTCCTTCCGCCGAGATCGGTCGCGGTGCAAGTGACGTTACTCGTGCCCAGCCTGAAGCCCGAACCGGAAGGCGGCGTACAGGTCACGGGCCTGGGACCGTCGCAGACATCCAGCGCGGTCACCGTGTAATTCGCCGGGGTCAGACCACCGGCGCATTCCACTGTGATGTTGGAACAGTTGTTCAACACGGGCGGCCGGTCCGCGACCGTCACGTTAACCACCGCCGATGTCGCCTTGGCGCCGCCGCTATCCGTGGCAATGGCGGTGAGCGCATAGACGCCTGCCGGAGCGTTCGGCACCATAACGCAGTAGGGCGTGGTGATGGCGAAGCCGAGCGGGGTGCTGCCATTGGCGACGAAATCCACCCGCGCGATGGTCGCGTCACCCGCAGCATTGGCATCGGCACAGATGGTTGCCGTCGCACAGGCGTCAAGAGTGGCGCCATTCGTCGGCGTCGTGATGGACACCGTCGGCGGCAGGCTGCCCCCGACATTGACCGACACAGATGCGCGGATAGGCGAGCCGGAGAGATCAGTGATGGTGTAGTTGAAGCTGTCATTACCCGTGAATCCGGCAGGCGGCGTGTAACGAACCGTGCCTCCGAAAAGCCGGACGGTGCCGCCTTGAGCGGTCATATAACTCGGAGTGACCCCGACCAGCAAAAGCCTGTCGCCATCCGGATCGGAATCGTTGGCGAGCAGGAGAGAGCCCGGGTACGTGTTGGGTACGTTCATAACGGCCATAACGGTATCGTTCGTGGCCGTGGGCACCCGGTTGGCCAGCAGTTCGGCATTGATCAAGAACTCGTTGTCGCTGACAGCCCCATTGATGCCTTGGATCGCCAGCACGTTGGCCCCCGGCGTCAGCTCGGAAATAAAGCTGGTGATGTCAAATATCGCAGGAGAGATCGATTCCGTCGGCGTGCGCGTAGCGGTGGCGGCGCCATTCCACGGGATGGTCGGTTCGCCCTCAAAGAGGACAACGCTGAAGGCGGAGCCATCGGCGCCGTCATTGGCCAAATCGCCCGGGCCCAGGAGAAGATCGATGGCGTCGCCAATAAGCACGTTCGACACATCGATGGTGTCATCGCGCCCCACACCGTCGGTGCCGGCGATGGCCTGCGAATAGAGCTGCACGCTGTTGTGGAAGAGGGCGACGCGGACGCCGTCCCCGCCGTTAAGATTGGTTTTGCGGAAGCGGATGCGGGCTTTGAGGTTTGCATCCACGGTGGCATTCCAGCGGCGAACGGTCCAATGAATATGGGTGGCGGGAATGTTCGGATCGAACACAGCGCCATTGGGCGCGGCGGGATGCGTGCTCTCGCGGAACAACTCGGTCCACGGCGGGTTGCCGTTGAACCAGTCATAACCGGTCCCAGTCCAGAAATCCGTCGGGCTGGGTCCTCCTCCATCGTGAGGGAACGGGGTGAAATCCGCCCCTCCGTTGTATGTGCCGCCGACGTCAAGACTCTGATTGTAATAACCGTAAGACCACCCGTTAACCGTCACATCGGGATTGGTGGACCAATCCGCGACTGAATCGGCCACGGTGCTGCCGGCAATTGTGGTCGGAGCGTTGCGCTTCACGATCTCCGTGCCGTTCAAATAGGCGGCAAACCCGTCGTTATATTTCATCCTGAGCTTGAGCGTCTGGATGGCGGAAGGATCGGCGACGTTGAAGGGGATTCGGATGAACACCGAGGGGTTCACGCCCCGCATCGCGGTTTCGATATCGGTTTTGAAACAATCGGCAATGCCGGGAACAAATGGTGGTGGAGGTTGAGGCGGCAAGCCGGTGCGGATCGACACGCGGATGAAAGAGCCGTCTGCGCCGTCGTTCTTGGTGCCGTCGGTGCCCAACGGATCGAGGGCAAACTCGATCTTGTCGCCAATGAGAACACCCGGAAGCCCAACGTTGGTGCTGATGCCCGTTCCATTGTTGAAGGCCACCGTGTAGGAGAAGCGTTGTGTGCCGTTTTGCAGTACGCGCAAGGTGGTGCCATTGCCGCTGCCTATGTTTTGTTTGCCGAACTGCACGTTGGCATGGAGGTCGCCGTCAACGTCGCTCACCCAACGCTTGATCACCCAATGAACCCCTTGCGGCTGGTTGTCGCCGTTTGGGTGCCATTCGGTTTGCGCAATCGTATCCCAAGGCGGATTGGCAGCCGGGGTTCCGTTTGTGCCCAACTGCCAGGAGCCGCCCAGAAACGTCCAGTTTGGATCCGTGTTGTTGAAATCGACGTTCGGGTTGTAGAGATGGTCGCCATCCGCAGTTTCGTCGTAAAATCCATAATACCACCCGTTGGCGCCCTGGACACCAGCGGCACTCCATTCTGTAACACTGTTGGCCGTTTCCGTGAAAGGCGGTGGGCCGGTAAAAATAACGGTCGAAAACGTCGAACTGTCCGATCCGTCGCCGAACAGGCCATCGACGCCGCGCGGGTCCAGGGCAAACTCAAGTCTGTCGCCGCTAAATACACTCGGGAAGGAAACGAAGGCGTCGATCCCCGCGGTGTTGTTCAATGTGGACGTGAATACTTCGTTGCCGTTGTGCAAAACGTGCAACGTGGTGCCGTTTCCGCTGGTATTGGCTTTGGCAAACCGCACGCGGGCGTGCAGCTCTCCATCGACTTCGCTCACCCAGCGGCGGATGACCCAATGAATTCCCTGGGGCTGGTTGTCTCCGTTGGGATGCCAATCGCTTTGCCCAATCGTGTCCCAGGGCGGATTGGCCACGGGGTCACCGGTCACGCCCAACTGCCAGGCGCCACCCGTGAAGGTCCAATTTGGATCGGTCATGTTGAAGTCTGTATTCGGATTGTAGGTGCCATCAGCGTCCGCCGTTCGATCATAATAGCCGTAGAACCAATTGTTGGCGCCCTGCACGCCAGTGCCACTCCAGTCCGCCGAGCTATCCGCGACACCCATTGGCGTCGGGGGCGGCGGCGGTGGCACAATGGTGCCGGACAGGATCGTCGCGGTCATCGCGCTGCCGTCCGCGCCGTCGGCCGGATCGTCTCCTATTCCGACCGGCGTATGAGCGAAATCAAAAACGTCACCGATGGCCGCAGTCGTGTTAACGTAAACTTCGAAGCCGGTCGTGTTGTCACCGGCAATGGCCCGGGTGAAAAGCTGGACGCCGTTCTTAAAAATCTTGCCGGTCACGCCGGTCCCGCCCGGATTGTTCTTGCGCACGTGAAAACGAATGGTAACAGCCCCGCTGGCGGTGCTGTGCCAGCGGCGAATCACCCAATGCTCCCCTTGTGGCTGGTTGATGCCGTTTGGATGGACGGCGGTGATGCCGATCGTATCCCACGGCGGGTCGCCAGCGAACCATTCCCAGGCGCTGCCGTCCCAAAAGTTGGTGGCACTCCATGGGCCCTCCGAGCGTGGGAACGGCTGGAAATCAGAGGCCTGATAGGTGGTGTCCGGGTCGTTCGCCAGATCATAATAGCCGTTAATCCAACTGTTTTGGCCCTGGAGACCCGCAGCGGACCAGTCACCCTGAGAATCCGCGATGACCCTGGCGCTAAAGGCCCCCGGCACCACTTCATAGCCGACACCATTGGTACCAGCAGTCCAGGACGAGTCGTTGAACCCCGGATTGCGCCAGGTACCACCGAGGTTGGCATTGGTTGGCACCAGGATCCGGACCGGTGAACCGTCAGAAACCAACGCCGTGTCCGCGAACGCGGAAGCCGCCATCAGCGCACAGGCTGCAATTACGAGAAGGCTGCATGGCTGACGCCGGTCACCGGCGCGCAAGCTTACCAATTGGGGAAGGGTAGTCTTCATAGGTTTTACGCATGAGAACGCTATTGTCGGTTCGGTTAGACTGATTGATTGGTTTTATGCAATACAAATTGCTGGCGTATGGCAAGCACAAACAAACACAAACCAAACCCGGTCGAATTCCCGCGGAACGAAAGGCTCGCTGGGAGGTCGACGTTGGAGAACAGTGTCAGCGGCTCTGCCGCTCTGCGCCTCTGCGTTAAAACCATGCTGTCCGAATCTCAAGTCTCCAGTAATCGGGATGCAGCGAGAGATACTGTTGCGGCCTCAGGGTGTTCGTGCTTACGATCCCAACGATGGTCTCCCGTTTCGCCACATCGCTCACGAGCGTGCTCGGCTTGTTCGTTTGCCTCTCGGCCTGCACAAAGTCTGATATTTCCGCCACCGGAGAAACTCCTTCACTTCAGACGAATTCCGCCTGGTTTGAAGACATCACGACCGCGGCCGGTCTGGACTTCAAACACGACTGCGGCCAGGTCGGGACCTATTTCATGCCTGAGTCCGCCGGCTCCGGAGGCGCTCTGCTCGATTTCGACAACGATGGCCGGCTGGACATTTACCTCGTCCATAATGCCGGCGCCAATCCGGCGGGAACTCCCAAATCAAGGAACCGACTCTACCATCAGGCACCGGACGGAAATTTTCGCGACGTCAGCGATGGCTGCGGGTTGGACGTAACCGGCTACGGCATGGGCGTGGCAGTGGGCGACCTGAACAACGATGGCCTGCCGGAGGTGCTGGTCACTGAGTACGGAAATACCCGGCTTTTCCGCAATCGTGGGGAAGGCCGATTCGAAGATGTCACGCGCGCTGCCGGGATAAATAACGTGCGCTGGGCAACGGCAGCGTCGTTCTTTGACTATGACCGCGACGGTTGGCTCGACCTGGTGGTTGTTAACTACGTCGATTACGCGGAATCGGTTAAGTGCTATGACACCCGTGGCGTGATCGAATATTGCGGACCGCAAGGCATGCAAGGGACGGCCACGCGGCTCTTTCATAACGTCAGTGCCAATCCGGAAGGACCCCGGCGCGCGGAGGGATCGGGGAACGACGGCGCGGTGCGATTTGAGGATGTCAGCGTCGCTTCCGGCCTGGCGAAGAGGACAGGTCCCGGCCTGGGAGTGCTTTGTGCCGACTTTGACGGCGATCGTTGGCCGGACATCTTCATCGCTGACGACGGCATGCCCAACCGCCTCTACATGAATCAGCGCAACGGCAACTTTACCGAGGAAGCAGCGCAGCGCGGCATCGCTTATAATGCCTTCGGCTCCGCCGTTGCCAACATGGGCATCGCCTTTGGAGACGTCGATGGCGATGGCTTGTCCGATATCTTCGTCACTCATGTATCGTGGGAACAGCATGGGCTTTGGAAACAGGGCCCCAAAGGTTTGTTCCAGGATCAGACGGCGGCGGCGGGTCTGGGCAATCTGGCTCGACGCGGCACCGGTTTCGGAACAGTCCTGGCGGACTTCGATCGGGATGGAGCGTTGGACCTCGCATTCGTCAACGGACGCATCAAGCGAGAGAATCCGGTCGGGCCAGGCGTCTCCCCTGGGCCGTTCCCGCCGGAACTGGATCCTTTCTGGCATCCCTACGCGCAACGAAACCAGCTTTTCGTAAATGATGGCGCGGGTCGATTCCGGGACATCTCGGATGCTAATCCGGCCTTCTGTGGCCGCGCCGGCGTTGGGCGTGGTCTGGCCTGCGGTGATATCGACAACGATGGTGATTTGGACTTGCTCGTCGCTAATACAGGCGCCTTTGCCAGGTTGCTTCGTAACGTCGCTCCGAACCGCGGACACTGGCTCCTGATTCGGGCGATCGACCCGGCGCTCGGGGGGCGCGACGCCTACGGCGCTGAGATCCGAGTCAGCGCGGGCGCGAGCGCGGGCGGCCCGTCTGGAAGGACTTGGGCACGGCTGGTTCAACCGGGATACAGCTATCTGGTGAGCAATGACCCTCGCGTCCACTTCGGCTTCGGGGCCGTCAGCGACTTTGACCGCATCGAAGTTATCTGGCCGGATGGAACGGGGGAAATCTTTCCCGGTGGGCGCAGCGATCGGCTTTTGGTTCTGCGCAAGGGAAGCGGAACAAAACCGTGAACAAAAGGCGACGAAAGAGCGGCTCGCGCGGAGAGACCGTCTCAAAACCCGTGTTGACGGAAGGGCAAGCATCCCCGCGAACCCACGTCGGACTCCAAGGCTCGCGAGGACGTTCGCCCTCCCGGGTGACGGTGTTGATAGCCGTGGGTCTTGTGGTCATTGTCGGCGCGCTTGCTTCGTTCATTTGGACCAGACCTGCGCCTGCCGAGTTGCCGGAGATTTCAACCGCAGGACTGGATGCGACTGCAGCCGTTCTCATCCAACGGCACGTCGATGAGGTTCGGGCCGCTCCTCGCTCCGGTGGCGCCTGGGGAAAGCTTGGCGCCATTTTGAAGTCCTTCGGCTTTCGGGAACAGGCCGGACACTGTTTGGCCGAAGCGGAGAAGCTGGATCCGAAAGAGCCGCGCTGGCCCTACTTGCAGGCGACACTTCGAAGCACTGAGCCGGCATCCGTCGCCGTGGCCAAGCTGCGCCGGACTGTCGCGCTTTGTGGCAACGACCCTGAGATGCCTCGCCTTCGCCTGGCGCGATTGCTCGCAGAAAGCGGCGGGGAACCGAAGGCACGGGAGGAACTGCAACACTTGCTGCGGGCGAAGCCCAATTCCGGACCAGCCCGGCTCCTCATGGCGCAGATCAGCCAGGCGCGCGGCGAATGGGATCATGCCTTGGCACTGGCCAGCGGCTGCACCACTAATCCCTACACCGCTCGCGCCGCCTGGACTCTGCTCTCTTCGCTTCACCGGCGCCGGGGCGACACCAACGCCGCTGAGTTCGCGAGTCGTCGGGCCGCAGCGGTTACGCCGGACGCGGCCTGGCCGGATCCATTCGAGGACGAAGTGCTGTCCTGGCGCGGCGACGCTCGCAGCCTCAGCGATCGCGCGCAGACCTATCTCATGGCTGGACGCCCCGCTGACGCGCTTCCATTGGTTAACCAGTTGGTGCGAGAGCATCCTGATTTCGCCGAGGCCTGGCTCCTGCTCGGTCGCACGCAGTTTCTGCAGAATCAGCCTGCGGCCGCCGAGCAATCGCTCCGCCGCTTTTTGCAATTGGACCCCGGGTCGGTCAATGGTCACTTTCAATTGGGAATGAGTCTGCTTGCGCAAAAACGTTACCCGGAGGCCGCGGCTACGTTCCGGCACGCGACCTCCTTGAAGCGCGACTTCGGACCGGCCTTCTTCAACCTCGGCTTCGCGTTGGCCAAATCCGGGAACCCACGCGAAGCTGTCGCGCCATTTCAGGAAGCCATCCGTCAAAACCCGGAAATGATCGACGCCTACATCCTGCTGGCCGATCTGCATCTCCAATTGGGAGAAACGGCGGAGGCCATGGCATTGGCCAGTCTGGCAGAGCGGCTCGATCGGGCGGACCCTCGCCTGCCCACTTTGCGCCAAAAAATACAGGCGAAATAGCTCGCCAGCGAGCATGGCGCCTTTGACTCCTATGAAACGTTTTCCCGGGCTTCGTGCAAAAGTGGCCGACACGCATGGATTCACTCCCATCCCAATTATCGAGAAAGATCGCAGCTACAGGAACGCATGTTGCAGGCAAACTCTTTCAGGAGGGCGCTTGACGCCACTCGGCAGGGGCGTAAGTTCTGTGGCATGGCTCATGGCAAAAAGAAATTCTACCCCTCCCGTGAAGCGCCAAACGGACCGCCTCTCGGTTTGGTGATCGCGCTGGCCGCTGCCGGCGGTATGGTCTTCGGATCCGCAGGCACTTACTTTTTTTCCAAAACTCGGCAGTCCGGTTCTCCTGCTGCCGGCGGTACGCCTCAAGCGCAAACCGTCAGCATGGCGCCGCAACAAGGGTACACGCCCGCTCCTCAACCCCCCGGCGAGGCTCCGCCGGGAAAGGTGTGGTCCGTTGAGCACGGCCATTGGCATGACGCCCCCGTCGTGACGACAATTCCCGCCCCCGCGACAGCGACGCCGGCGCCTGAGACGGTTGGGCCCGATCCTGCAACGGTGACTCCCGCCGCGACCACGGCGCCTGCACCCGCTGCGGCGCCAGCGGAAAAACCCACTGCGGCGCCAGCGGAAAAGAAAGAGTAGCCGCTCCGGCCAAGCGGCAAGCTGACTCTTGGCGAAATAAACTCCGCGCTTTCCTGCACACGCCGCCTTGGGAAGATTCTACTTGGTCAGGCCACGGTTCTCATACAATGCCTTTGGGTGGCATCGTCATGTTAGGCGGTTCGACGTGGATCATTGAGTGGCGAAATTTCTTGCGTCGGGAGACCAGGGGTGTGCAGTGGCGAACGCCTCGGCGCACTGTTCCGGTTGGGCGATCACCTGCCACATGTCATGATGACGCTCGTCCATGAATCGCTCCTCAATCGCTGACACTAACAATTGCAGAAGCGGATCGAAGAAGCCACGGGTGTCGACAAGCTGCGAAAGTGACTGTTCAAAGGAATTGGGGTATGCATAGCCCGATGGCATAACTTGCAAAGAGGGCCATCGCGACGTCGCCGTCCCGCCGCGATCCAGCCGACAATCGTTCCCGCGCATAACATCACCGTGCTCATCCCCAATAGGGCCACCAGCAGCCCGAGGGGAAGACCTGTTTTTGCGTACATAGTTATCATCCAGCAACCGAGCGTTAGGACCCCGCCAGACGCTGCCAGGCTCCATCGCGGCATCCGGAGTTTGCCGAGGCCGGTCAGCGCGAGCCAGATGACAACCAGTAGAGCAAGCTGCACAGGAATGCGATGGAGATGCGGAGCCGCGCCAATCCACGTCCCGGTCGTCAGGACGCGAGCGCTTCACCGAAACGAAAGAGCGTCTCTTTCGAGGCCGTCGCACCGTGGGCGAGCAGCGCAATCGGATGCGGACCCGGCGCACTGGCGCAGAGTCGAATCGCGGGTGTGCCCCCGGCCAGCGTCACTTTTTCGACCTGGACGCCGGGTTCGATGGCGCGTGAGAGCGCAGCCCCTGCAATCAGGCTGACGATGGCCGCCGCAGTTACCCACCGGTTAGCGCGTGCGCTCACAACGTTCGTTAGCCGTTTCGATGACCTGGACGCTTTGCTCTATCACGCGGGATGCGGCCGGCGCCGAACGACCCAACTGAGCGACGCGGGCGGCACCATCTCCAACAAAAGAAACCGCAAAGAAACTTAGTCACCTCGTCCATCCGCTCAATGCTTCGTCAGCCAATACGCCAGTGCGCCAATCACTGCCGCGCACGGTAACGTGACCAGCCACGAAAGCAAAATGTTGCGCACCACCCGCAAGTCCGCCTGCCGACTTATCAACCCGATGCCGAATAGTGATCCGACCGAAACATGCGTCGTGGACACCGGCAGCCCAAACAGACTTGCCGTAGAGACCAACAAGCCGGTGGCAAAATTGGCTGAGAAGCCCTGTCCGTGGTTCATCCCGGTAATCCTGTGGCTCATCGTCTCGGCGACTCGCCGCGCGCTCAACAACCCGCCCAAGGCGATGGCGACTGCCACCGCCACTAGACTCCAACGCACGCCGAATGCCGGTAACACCAACAGCAACGCCGCCATCTTTGGGGTGTCGTTGAGGCCACGCGCAAAGCTGACGACGCCAGCACTCAGAAAATGCGCCGCGTCCATCGCCTGCTGGCAACCGATCCCCAAAAAACGTCCCGCGTAACGCTGCGCACAACTGCTCTGCTCATCCACGCAGGCCGAAATCACGGGAGCCGCCGCCTGCAATGCCAACGCCGATGAGGGCTGCGGCATCGGCACCACCCTCTGCTCCTCGCCGACGCAAATGCACCACTCTTTCGTAATGCCAAGCCGCAGCCGCGACCAGCGAAACACCAGATAAAGCGACGCCCCCAGCGCCACGGCCAGCAGGGGACTGAGCAACAGCGGCAGAACAAACGCTCCGCCCAGAACTCCCAGATGAACCTGCGACCCGACGGCCACCCAACCGCTCCCCACCATCGCGCCCGTCAGAGCGTGAGTCGTGGAAATGGGAAACCCTGTGACCGTGGCCAGAATCACCGTGGCGCCGGCACCCACCGCCACCGCCAGGAGGAAATACTCCGAGCCAACCAAAGAATCAGGCACTAGCCCCTTGCCTGAAAACTTCTTGAGCAGCGACTGCGCGAGAAAGATGGCTGCAACCGAACCGGCAAAGGTGCTCACCATGGCCCAACCGATGGCCGTGCGGTAGCCGGTGGTCTTGCTGCCGAACAGCGAAGCTACACCCTTGAAGTTGTCGTTTGCGCCGTTGGAGTAGGCGAGGAAACACACGGCGAGAAGCAACAAAATGGTCATGGAGTGTCAGTATCCTTTGTGTTGTTTGTTGTTGGCCAATCGAAGTTGAGAGACGCGAGAGATGCACCGGGTAGGCGCGGGCGGTTAACCCGCCCACGCCCCCCTAAGAACCGTGCATGAAAGTTTCCCTTCACACGGCTCGAGCCTTGCTAAGGATGCTCCCGCGCGGGGCATCCCGGCAATCATCGGGATTAATGTGAGCACCTGAACCCTTATAGACCTGCGAGAACCATCTGACCAGTCGTTTCGCGGGGTAAGGTCCGCCATGCAAAACAGCGGCGTCGTTCGAAGGACTCGGTGTAAACTGGGTCATAGGGATTGGCCTTTCCTCTGACCTTGATATGGCGTTGCAGTACTGTCCGGGCGATGGAAATACAAACGCAGCACCTGGCTTTGGCTGGTGCTGGTTCGTAGGCGTGTGGCGAATCCAAAAACCCCTTCGAGGTTGAGGTAGTTCCTCTTGAGCCATCGATAGGATTTGTTTGGATGCACTTTCATCCCGGAATTTGGCCTTCGGTTCTCAAAAATTCGTCGTTCGCCATCGGCCATCCTTTTTGGAATAATCACCGGGCATGGCCTCTGCAGCCTACCTGGTTTCGGGCGGAGTGCTGCTCTTCGCGGCGGCAAGTTCCTTTTTTGCCCTTGCCGAAACAGCTCTCTTTGCATTGGGCAAATGGCGCGCGCAACAACTGGCCGAACAATGCCCGGATCGGGGCGCACTCGTCATGCGGTTGCTTGAGAAGCCTCCGGAACTGCTGGCCACGATTGCCCTGGGCAACACCGTTGCCAATGGCGGCATCGTCGTAGTGGCCCTTTGGCCGGTTCTGCTCCTGGAGTGGCCGCTGGGCTGGACGTTGTTCGCTGTGCTGGTCTTCATCCTGTTTGGCTGCGAAGTGTTGCCCAAAACACTCGCCGTCCGTTCGCCGGAACGATGGGCCTTGCGGGTTGCGCGGCCGATGCTCCTTTTGCAGGAGGCCACCGGCTGGTTTCAACGGTTCGTCCAGCAGTTCAATGGCTGGCTGCTGCGCTGGCTGGTTCCAAAGGCTCTCGTCCGTCCGTCAACAAGCTTGTCCGATGAGGAATATAAGGAGCTCCTCGACCTGGCGTATCAACAAGGAACGCTCGCCCAGTCGGAGAAGGAAATCATCCTGCAAATCATCAGCCTGGATCGCAAGACGGCCAGCGATGTGATGAAACCCCGTTCCCGCATGGCGGCCATATCCGATGACCTGACGGTCGAAGAAATGATGGCTGCGGCGCGCAAACACAAACATCGCCGTCTGCCTATCTACGACGAAACACCCGACACGATCGTGGGCGTGTTGAATGCCCAGGCGCTGTTGCTCGACCCGCAAGTTGACCTGGCGGACGCGATTGAATTTCCATCGTTCGTGCCCGAAAGCATGAATTTGCTCCAATTGCTCAAGAGCCTTCAGCGGCAACAGCGCGGGCTGGCCATGGTGCTCGACGAATTTGGCGGCACGGCGGGCCTGGTCGCGACCGAGGACATTTTGGAGGAAGTGATCGGCGAAATCCGCCAGGAGATCGAGCCGGAGGGTTTCATTATCGAGCGGCTGAGCGAGGGACGCTGGCGGGTGAGTGGCACGATGCGGCTCGACGACTTTCGTCGGGAATACCCCGCGCTGGGGGCCGTTGATGAAGTGGACACGATGGGCGGCCTGTTGGTCTCGGAGCTGGAAGTAGTTCCCACGGCGGGACAATCCGTCGTGTTCCGCGGATTGAGATTGACGGCTCAGACGGTGACGGAGCGCCGTGTGCGCGAGTTGCTCGTCGAAGCGATCAAGAAGCGATAAACAGATGCAAAGCGGCTTCATTTTGGTTTTGATCGTTTGCCTGGCAATTTCCGTCCTGCTGTCGGGCATGGAAGCGGGCGTCTTTGCCTTGAGCCGCCTGCGGATCCGGCAGCAGATGCGAAAAGGAAACCCGCGAGCCAAGGCGCTGTATGCGTATCTGGAGGATCCGGAACATTTCTTGTGGACGATCATGGTGGGCAACACCATCGCCAATGTGTTGGCGGTAAGCATTGGGTTTATGGGTTTGTATTATTGGCTGGGCGAATGGCCGCTGTTGTTTCTCCTGGCTATGATTGTGGCAGGGACGCTCTTTTATGCGCTTTGCGAATTGCTGCCCAAAATGGTGTTCCGGCTCTACCCAAACCGGCTCTGCATGTTTTTTGTGACCCCGTTCCGCATGTTCGATTTCGTCTTGAAACCACTCGTCGCGGTCATGGCTTTTGTTTCGCGGAGTCTGCTGCGATGGTCCGGAGGCAAACGTTTTACGGGCCACTTGTTTGGCAATCGCGAAGAGCTTCGCATCCTCATGCAGCAATCGGCGCACGGACTGACGACCGAAGAGCATGCCATGATCAATCGCGTGCTCGACCTGCAGCATCTGACCGTGCGTCAAATCGCCGTCCCGATGGCCAAGGCCGTGACCATTCCCATCGAGACGCGACTGCAGGATTTTTTCACCCTGTGTCGTGAACGGGGCTATAGCCGAATGCCGGTTTGGAAATCCGAAGAGACGCAGAAACGGATTGCCGGATTGGTCAGCCTGAAGCCGCTTCTCTATGAGGAGGGCGTGGATGTGAACAAGCCTGTGGGCGATTACTTGCGGCCGGCGCTCTATTTGAATCAGGAGACGCGCCTTGAAGTTGCCCTGCGGCAGATGCAGCGGGCTGGCCAGCGATTGGCTATTGTGCTCGGCCATGACCGTTCCGAATTGGGTGTGGTCAGTCTGGAGGATATTCTGAAAGTTATTTTTGGAGAGGTCAGCCTGTAGCATGGACGTGGATGCGATCACAAGTCTGGGCCTGAAGCTATTGCTGGTGGTGGTGCTCGTTTTGTTGAACGGCTTCTTCGTGGCCGCTGAGTTTGCCCTGGTCAAAATCCGCGATACCCAGCTCACCCCGTTGATCCGCACCGGCAACCGCCGCGCAAAAGTGACGAAACATGTGTTGGAGCGCCTGGATCGTTATCTGAGCGCAGCCCAACTGGGCATTACCCTGGCCAGCCTGGGACTGGGCTGGGTGGGAGAACCGGTCTTCGGCGCCTTGCTCAGCCCGCTGATGGAGTGGCTCCAGATCGAGTCCGAGCAAATGCGGCATACATTGGCCTTTGTGATCGGGTTTTCCGCAATCACATTTCTGCACATCACCGCCGGCGAGCAGGCGCCGAAATGGCTGGCCATTCAAAAGCCGCTGCCTGCATCGCTGTGGGTGGCGTACCCGTTGAATTGGTTTTATAAAATCACTTATCCGTTTATCTGGGTGCTCAACCATTCCTCATTGTGGCTGCTGCGGCGCATCGGCATCGATCCGGCCAGCGAGACGGAACGGATGCATTCGGAGGAGGAGCTGCGGTTGTTGTTTGCCACGTCGCAAAGACATTCCACGGCCACATCGCTGGGACGAGACATCGTTTTGAACGCGCTGGACTTGCGCCGGCGGGTGGTGCGCAATGTGATGAGACCGCGCCAGGAGATCGTTGCCCTCGACACGGAAGCCAGCCTGGCCGAATGCATGGACGTGGCGGAAAAGACGCGCTTCTCACGCTTTCCATTGTGCTCCGGAGGTGATCTCGACAAAACGATCGGTGTCGTCCACATCAAGGATATATTCGCCTTGCGCTTCAAGGCCAAGTCCGGCGCCGACCTCATTCCCGCCGCCAGGAAGATCATCTACGTGCCGGAAACGGCGCGGCTGGAAAAGTTGCTGCAATTGTTCCTGGAACGAAAACTCCATTTCGCCTTCGTGGTGGATGAATATGGCGGCACCGTGGGGATGGCGACATTGGAAAACATCCTGGAAGAGCTGGTCGGACAGATTCAGGACGAGTTCGATCAGGAAAAGCCTTTGCTGGAACGGAAGGACGAAACGACCTGGGAAGTGCTGGGGTCATTGCCTCTGCATGACCTGGCGGAGCTGGTCGGTGAGCCGCTCGAAGAAGAGGGCATCGCGACCACCAGTGGATGGGTCACCCGCCGCTTGGGAGGGTTTCCGAAAGTGGGTGATGTCATCCCGCTCGGCGCTTTTGAATTGCAAGTGGAGGAAATGGAAGGACCCCGTGTGGCGCGTTTGAAACTGAAACGCGTGAGAAGCGAAGCGCTTCCTTCGACCCACTAGAGCATCTGCCAAAAGTAATTTCCGACCAAACCAAGAGCCAAGGCTGCTGCGCCTCACAGAGGCGCGCTCCGGGAGCGCGGGTCTGCGACCCGCAGCATGTCCAATAGGTTGCCAATCGAAAATGATTTATGGCAATCGCTATAGATACGGGATGGCGCCACCGCGCTTGAGTGACGTGGTGGATGGCTCAGCATCGTCGCCCACCTGCAATTTGAGACGAGATTAAGCGCCTCCTTTCCCTGCCACTTCAGGCAATTCGTGCCCGCCTCACCGAGCGGCGCGTTGCGCAAATTCCTTGGTAAAGAAATTTGTTCGCCCGCTGATTTTTCCAGCCTCGACCATGAGGAGATAAGTAACGCCTGCTTCCAACGGTTCTGCGTGCTGGCCAGGGAGCGCCGACTTCATGCCTGGGACTCTTCCGCCGTATTCAAAGGATTTAGTCGGCGGCGAACCGGAACCAGAAACAGGAATCAAATGCCACAGCGGATGGGCATACTTGTTGGTGGCAAATTCCTCCGCGGCGACAACCTTGACTGAGGTGAGTTTGTATTTGCTCCTTAGCATAAAGGAAACCGGATACACCGGCGGTGATTTTAGATCACGTGGAATATTGGCTGGCCGGTTCCCACGCAGGTGGGACATGATTTGAATAGTCTCCCTGTTGAACCAGTTCGTAAAAAGGAAAATGTAAGCCGCCCCGAGCAGCAACGCGATGACGGACAGAACAATCCCTTTTTTAGTCATACAGATAGTGGGACGCGCCCTTCGAGGAATTATTCGAGGGCCGTGCGGCAAATTTTGAACCTGGCCGCAAAGTTCGAAAAGCAGAAGGCACAAAGGGGAGAACGACGACCAGGACGCAAACGGAGATTCGGGCGGCTCTCAGAACTTGACGGTTATCGTAGCCGAGCCGAAGGAATCGCTGGTTTTCTGGTCGTTAAACTCGCGCGTCCGGCCAACATAAGAGACCGTCACCTCCAGCCTCTTAAGGACTACCGTGACTCCTGCCTTTAGATCGCCTACCAGCGGCTTCTTATCCACGCTGTGGCTGGAGCGGAAGGTGTTTCCATCCATAAAAATGTTGCGAACCACAAAACGACCCTGCGCACCGCCGAACACGTAAAGTCCGAATCGCAAGGCGGTTCGTTGCGCTTCAAATTCGTTGGGGATGTTATAACCGAAACGCAACGTCGTGCCGGTGCTCAAATCGGTGGCGATATTGCCGAAGCTGCCCCCCAGATTGGGAATCATATGGTAGCCCCAACCGCTGCTCGTCGGCCCGCTGCCCGAAAACAGATAGCGCCGTTCGTACCTGAAAACGGCGCCCGGTTCCGTGCCGAGCTGGTGATCCCATCCCTGGGGATCGACTCCATGCCAGTGCTTTTGCGTCTGTTCAGCGTACGATTCGGGACCAACGACACCCAAATCCAAACGAAACGTCTCCAGGGCACGCCATCGGGCGGAGGTTTTTCCGCGCCGCTGCAAAGCCAGACTCGCAAAGAGCCAGCCAGCATACGGACGATCGTCGGGAATCAAGTGGGGGTTGCGTAAATCTTCCGGAGTGTACATATCTTGCCCCACAGCCAGCCCATATTTCTGCGCTTCGATGTCCAATCCAATCGCGGGTAGCCACTCTGACACCTGTTCGAACCATCCCGGCAGAGCGTCGTCTCTGGAAAGATAAGAAATCCTCGCTCCCTGCGTATAATGGCGGTCCGAGCGCGCAATCGCATCATTCTCCCACGTCACCGAGAGACTCTGTCCCTCCCAGCCATTGTCCCCCCGTACATCGTGGTGGATGGCAAGAAGCACAAGCACGAGTCCAACAACGGAGCGGCTTGCCAGCGACGTGACGGCAGAAATGCCGCGTTTAAAACAGGCGCGTTCCAATTCTCTCCCCCGGTGGCGTCAGTTCTAAGATCAGTCCGTGTGCATGTGCAAGATGGAGCGGGCGATGGGAATCGAACCCACGTGGCCAGATTGGAAGTCTGGAACTCTACCATTGAGCTACGCCCGCAAACGCACCGCATCATAATCAACAAGCCGAACTTGTCAATTCGCGCTCCTGACAAGGCTTATCCAATCCAAGGGCTCGGCAATCGTTGCTCTTTTAGCGCGATCCAATTGTCCTCCTGGATCCGTTGGGCGATGCAGAGCTGGATGAAGATTCAAGAGCGCTTTCTTTGGACTCACCTTGCCATCTGAATTGCTGTCCGTATATCCTCCGCTCGCATGAGTGCGTTGCTCCTTGCCGGTGGCCGTGTCATCGATCCCGCCCAGGGTCTGGATCTCATGGCGGACCTTTTGATCCGCGACGGGAAGATCGCGGCTGTGGGAGCGAAGGCTGGGAGTGAAGCGCCCGCCGACAGCGAGCGCCTGGATGTCAGTGGATTGATCGTTTGCCCGGGTTTGATCGATTTGCACGTCCATTTGCGCGAGCCGGGACAGACCCCGAAGGAAACGATTGCGACAGGCACTGCGGCGGCTGCGCGAGGCGGTTTCACTTCCATCGTGTGCATGCCCAACACATCGCCGGCGATCGACAACGCCGGCACGGTGGCGCTCATCCATCAGAAGGCCGAACGGGAAGGCAAGGTAAATGTCTTCGTCACCGGCGCCATCACCAAAGGCATCGCCGGGGAAGAACTCGCGCCCATCGGGTCTCTGAAACAGGCCGGCGTGGTCGCTATCACGGACGATGGCCATTGTGTGCAAAACAACGAGTTAATGCGCCGCGCACTGGAATACGCCCGAATGTTCGAGCTCCCTGTGTTGGATCACTGCCAGGATTATACTCTGGTCAGCGACGGCGTCATGCATGAAGGCTACTGGAGCACGGCGCTGGGTTTGCGCGGATGGCCGGCGACAGGCGAAGCAATGATCGTAGCGCGAAACATTTTGCTGGCGGAATTGACGGGGGCGCACGTGCATTGCCAGCATCTCAGCGCCGCCGGCAGCGTGGAACTGTTGCGCGATGCACGAAAGCGCGGCGTGCCCGTCTCCGGCGAAGCGTGCCCGCATCATTTTACGCTCACCGACGCCGCCATCGCGGGGAGCGAAACATTCTGGCGCAAGGATGGCAAAGGAGTCTTTGGCTACACGGCGGAGGGCCGGTTTCCCGCGTGGCCCAATTATGATACCAACTTTAAGATGAATCCACCCCTGCGTTCCGCCAGCGACCGCGAGGCCGTCCTTGCCGGAGTGGCGGATGGAACTCTCGAAGTGATTTGCAGCGACCATGCGCCCCATTGCGAGTTTGAAAAGGAAGTGGAATTTGATTACGCGCCCTTTGGAATTATCGGGTTGGAAACGGAATTGGCCCTTTCGCTCATGCAGCTTTATCACACGGGCCGGATGTCGCTGCCGGATCTGCTCGCTCGTTTCACGGCTGGCCCGTCGCGCCTCTTACACTTGTCGAATAAAGGCGCACTGAAAACAGGCATGGACGCAGATGTGACCGTGCTCGATCCCGGGCGCGAATGGACATTTCAACGCGAAGACACAGCCAGCAAATCCCAGAACAGTCCGTTCTACGGGTGGTCATTAAAGGGACAGGCCGTCATCACGATTGTGGGCGGAAAAGTTTTGTGGCGTGAACAAAACGCCGGTGCTACCGTCTAAGCCAGCGATTGCGAATTAAACGTCAACACAGGAAATTATGAACAAACTCATACTCGGTTTACTGGCTGGGTGCCTGGCGACGCAAGCGGAGGCGGCGCAACTCGGCATGCAAGCTCCGCCCTTGAATGCGGCCGAATGGATCAAAGGCAAGCCCGTCGATCTTGCCGAAGGCAAGAACAAGAATGTTTACGTCGTGGAATTTTGGGCCACCTGGTGCGGGCCGTGTCGCGTGAGCATTCCGCATCTGAGCGAGATGCAGAAAAAATTCCGGGACAAAAATGTCATCTTTGTAGGAATCAGTGACGAAACCGCTGCGAAGGTCAAACCGTTTGTGGAGAAGATGGGCGAGAAGATGGACTACACAGTGGCGGTGGACAAGAATCGACAGACCTTTGGCGCTTACATGGGCGCATTTGGCGTCAACGGCATTCCTCACGCCTTTGTGGTGGACAAAGCCGGCGCCATCGTCTGGCACGGCCATCCAATGTCCGGCCTGGACAAGGCGATTGAGGCCGCACTCGCCGGCAAAAAGCCCGGCAAATCTTAGCTCCCTTGCTACCAAGAAAACAAGCGCGGCTGGCATCAGCCGCGCTTTGTTTTTGTAGGCCGGATATTTGGAGAACGCCCATAACTTCATTGTGACATCTTAAGCTTAAGAACCCACTAACTGGAGAGCAGGATGCGGGCAGTCTGCATGTCCGGTTTGGAGGGAGGGGGTCACCCGCTCTGCTGCCCCTATCGTTACTGCGTGGATGCGGCTTGGCACTGTGGAAGGCCCTGGATGCTGCGTTGCGGGTTAACTTCCGCCTAAAGTTCTCTCTCACACCGTCGATTTGAGTTATTGAACCGAATATCAAGTATCTAATCAGTCAGTCGAAAGTGCGTATCATGCCCTCCAATCGAAACCACCACGGAGTTCGTATCGCGGCGCGTCACTCTGCGCGTCTTGCTGCATACGGCTCCTGGAACTGGCGCAAAAAGCGCCCCACGTTTGAGCCACTGGCCGGAACCGAGGCGTGGAATCTCGCAAGGACAGCCGAAGTCGAGCGGGCCAAGAGACTGATCCACAACGAGAATTACCCCACCGAGGCGATCACCTGTTCGATAGCCCAATTGCTTTCGAGGCATTTGGATTTCTGAGACGAGTCAACGTTTGACCAAAAGGGGCTAGTGTTTCTGTGATTCGGAGTCCAACGCCTCTCGTACTCGTTTAATCAATTCCTCATTATCAAACGGCTTTTGAACGAACGTGACTTCACTCACCTCCAGCGCATGGGCGCCGCCACTCAGCAGAATGGCTCTGGCCCCGGAATAATGATTTCGAATCCGTTCCAGGGCATCGAATCCATTCAGGCGCGGCATATCGAGATCCAGCAAGACAAGGTCAAAAGGCGGAGAAGCCTCTATGTATTTCTCCACGGCGTCCTCCCCATCCACCGCTTCGGAAATCTGATATCCGCATCCGGCCAGAATCAACCGAATGGCCTTGCGAACCATCTCTTCATCGTCAGCGAGTAGAATTCGCTCTCGTCGGGTCGAGGTTCGCGTTGAAGTTGCCATGCTATGGGCTCCACGATTCGTCGTGCGAATGGGATCTGATTACCAAAATGGCGCGCCAAAGGAAATGGTTTTCCACCGATGGATGACATTCGGTCGCGACCGTCAATTCGTGCTGGTTTTTCCGTTTGCGTTGCGATAGGCGTTCTTCAAGCAATAGATGCAACCGCGCATCCTGACAACGGTGGTAGGCAGTTATCCTGTGCCGGACTGGCTTTCGGCCCTGCCGAGTGAGCACGCACTGATCGACGCCACGAAAGTCGTGCTCAAAACACAGGAGTTGGCGGGCATCGATGTGGTGGCCGATGGCGAACTCTACCGTTTCGATGTCAATCATCCCGATACGAACGGGATGATTGATTATTTTGTGCGGCCTCTCGGCGGAGTGCGTTCGCAGGTTGGTCTGGAAGACACCGATGCGTTCAGCCGCCTGCCTGAGATGCAGTGGCGCGCCAAACCCGCCGGAGTCGTGGAGCAGGCCATAACTCCGGGAACACTTGACCTCGTCACGCCATTTCAAAGAGCCCGTATGCTCACCAGCTCCCGACTTAAATTCACTCTCACGGGACCTCACATGCTCAGCCGCACCTTGCTGGATCGCCACTATAACCAGCCTGCCGATTTGGCCATGGCCCTGGCACGCGTGTTGGCCTCGCAGGTCGAGCGTATTGAGGCTGACATCATTCAGGTGGACGAAGCGAACATCACCGGACATCCCGAAGACGCCGATTGGGCCGCTCCTGCCATCAATCAAGTCCTCAATGCCATTCGCGGCCAAAAGGCGGTGCACCTTTGCTTCGGCAATTATGGCGGGCAGACCATTCAAAAAGGCGCCTGGAGCCGGCTGATCGACTTTATGAACCGCCTGCACGCCGATCATTTTGTGTTGGAGATGGCGCGCCGGGATCCGGGCGAAGTCGCCCTTCTGCGCCAGTTGGATTCCCGCTTCAAGATCGGCCTCGGCGTTATCGACATCAAAACCACCCTGGTGGAAACACCCAGCGAAGTGGCCCGGCGCATCGAACACGCGGAGAAGATTCTGGGTGAGGGCCGCGTGCAGTATGTTCACCCCGATTGCGGCTTCTGGATGCTCAAACGCAGTGTGGCCGATCGCAAGATGCAGAGCCTGGTGGCAGGAAGAAACGAATATTTGAGCTGACACCTGACGACCCGCCGCTGGATTGCGCCCGCGTCGAAAACCCAATTCTTGCATTTGACTGCTCTTCCCACAAAACTCCTCCCATGAATGCCGAAGCACGCCTCACCGAACTCAAACTTGAGTTGCCCCCCGCTCCCAAACCTGTAGCGGTGTATAAGCCGCTGGTGATTGCCGGCAACATGGCCTACGTATCGGGCCATGGCCCGCTGAAGCCCGATAAGACGCTGATCGTGGGACGCGTCGGTTCGGATCTTGATTTGGAACAAGGGAAGTTGGCGGCACGACAGGTTGGGCTGGCGATCCTGGCCACGCTCCGTTCGGAGTTGGGTTCGCTCGATCGCGTCAAGCGCGTTATCAAAGTGCTGGGAATGGTCAATGCCACACCGGATTTTTTGGACCATCCGAAAGTGATCAACGGTTGCAGCGAACTGTTTGCAGATGTGTTCGGCAGGGAAAATGGGATTGGTTCACGCAGCGCCGTGGGTATGGGCTCCCTGCCGGGAAATATTGCGGTCGAGATCGAGGCGGTCTTTGAGATCGAATGACCGCACGATGCTCCTTCATGAAATCAAAGCCGCTCTTGGTCGTTTCGCTGTCAGCCGCCGCCGTCCTGTGGGCTGGATGCACGACTTCCAAACCTTCGACGGCGTTGACGGGAAGCGTCCATCCGGAAAGCCGTCTGGCCGAACTGAAACTGGAGTTGCCACCGGTTTCCAAACCGCCCGGGACGATCAGGAACATGGTGCTGGCGGGCAACCTGGCATTCGTTTCGGGCCACCTTCCACGGCGCGGGGATAACTCGGTGATTGCCGGACGCGTCGGCGAGGATCTTGATGTGAACGCCGGCAAAGCTGCGGCGCGCCAGGTGGGCTTGGCCATTCTGGCGACACTGCGCGACGAGTTGGGCAGTCTCAATCGTGTGAGGCGCGTGGTCAAAGTGCTCGGGATGGTGAATTGCCCGAGTGGCTTCCGCGATCAACCGGCCGTGATCAACGGTTGCAGCGAACTCTTCATCCAGGTCTTTGGCGAGGACAATGGGAAGGGCGCCCGCAGCGCGGTCGGCATGAGTTCTTTGCCCGGCAACGCCGCCGTGGAGATCGAAGCGATTTTCGAGATCCAATGAGCGCCAAACCCTCCGCCTGGTATTCTGTCATTAACATCCGCGAAATTGATTCCCCTGCCTTGCTCATTTACCCGGACCGCGTTGAAGAGAATATCCGGCGGTTGATCGGTATTGTCGGCCATGTCGAAAAGCTCCGCCCGCACGTCAAGACACACAAGCTGCCGCAAATCGTGCGCATGCATCTGGCCCAGGGAATTCGAAAATTCAAATGCGCCACCATTGCCGAAGCCGAGATGACGGCGGCCTGCGGCGCGCCGGATGTCCTGCTGGCGTATCAACCGGTCGGTCCAAAGGTGGAACGATTCCTTAAACTTCAAAAGTCATTCCCGCGAACGAGATTCTCGGCGCTTGCCGACAATGCCGATGCGCTTCAAGCCCTGTCCAGGGCGGCACGCAAGGCCCGTGTGACGGTGGAGGTGTTTTTGGACATCGATTGCGGCATGGAACGCTGTGGAGTGCCGCCGGGACCTGAAGCCATCGATCTTTTTCGGCTCATCACCAAGTTGCCCGGATTGAAGCCAGGCGGACTCCATGCCTACGACGGCCACATTCACGGCCGCGATCTGCTGGAGCGAACGAAGGATTGCGATGCGGCCTTCGCCTCGGTGCAAACACTCAAGCAGGAGATCGAACTGGCCGGCATGTCGGTGCCCAGTATGGTCGCGGGCGGGACGCCGACCTTTCCCATTCACGCGTTGCGCGGCGGCGTCGAGTGCAGTCCGGGCACCTATGTGCTGTGGGACTATGGCTACGCCACCGGCCTGCCCGAACTGGATTTTCTGCCCGCCGCGCTCGTGCTCACACGTGTGATCAGCAAACCGTCCCGGAACCGGGTATGTCTCGATCTCGGCCATAAAGCCATCGCTTCGGAAAATCCGCACCCACGGGTCCACTTTCCCCAGTTGGCCGGCGCGAAAGCGGTCACTCACAGTGAAGAGCATCTGGTCGTGGAAGTCGCACACTCGAGTCAACTCTCCGTCGGCGACTGTCTGTACGGCATTCCCTGGCACATCTGTCCCACGGTCGCGTTGCATTCCGAGGCGGTCGTGATCAGAAAGGGCCGCGCCAAGGAGCGCTGGAAGATTGTGGCCCGAGAACGGTGTCTGACGATCTGAAAAAACGCCGAGCGGCCCGCGTTGGACTGCAAACCGGACACGACACGTCACCACGGGTGCAGCGCACATGCGCTGAAAAAGAAACGATTGCAGTTCGCACGTCGAATCGAGAAAATCAACAACACAGTCGCAAGTCAACGAGCTGAATCGCCGACGACTGGAGACCTGTCCGTCAAAACGCATGAGCGCCATTCCGGGTTTGAGCGACAACACCAGCCTGCTCATTTACGCGTTGGTGGCCGTGATTGGACTCGTGGTCCTGATTGCCCGCTTCAAGTTCAACGCTTTCGTCGCTTTGATCGTCGCCTCGCTCTTCGTGGGCCTGTGCTCTCGGATGGAATTGAAGGCAATCGCAGTCAGCTTTCAGGAAGGCCTGGGCAGCGTGCTGGGCAACATCGCCATGGTCATCGCTCTCGGCACCGTGCTCGGCAAAATGCTGGCAGAGTCCGGCGGAGCGGAAGTGGTCGCTCGCGTCCTGATTCGTGCGCTGGGGGAGCGCCGCCTTCATTGGACCATGGTAATCGTGGCCTTCATCGTCGGCATCCCCGTGTTTTTCAGCGTTGGCTTCGTGTTGCTCGTGCCCATCCTTTTCACGATCGCGCGGGAAACCAAATTACCGCTGCTCCATCTGGGCATCCCAATGCTCGCCGGGTTGTCTTCCGCGCACGGTTTTGTGCCGCCCCATCCGGGTCCGATGGCCGCCATTGGCATTCTCAAGGCCGACGTTGGCAAAACCATATTCTATTCGTTGGTCATCGGTTTTCCGACCAGTGTCATCGTCGGCCCGCTCCTGGGAAAATGGATTGCGGGCAACGTGCAGCCTGCGCCTGGCGGCCTTGCTGCCGAACTGATGCAGCAATCGGAACGAAAGAATCTACCGGCTTTTGGCCTGACCCTGCTCACGATTCTACTGCCGATTTTGCTCATGCTGTTGACGGCGCTGGGCGATCTGATGCTGGCGCGAGAAGATCGTCTGCGGGCGTGGATGGATTTCATCGGCCATCCACTGGTCGCGATGTTGCTGACGGTTCTCTTATCCTTCTACACATTCGGGACGGCCTGCGGATTTGATCGGCGGCAGATTCTAAAATTTTCCGAGACATGCCTTGGTCCGATAGCCATGGTGTTGCTGGTGGTGGGCGCAGGAGGTGGATTTGGCCGTGTCCTTGCCGCGAGCGGCGTGGCCAACGCCATCGCCGAAATGGCCACGGGCGTGCATCTATCTCCACTTTTGCTCGGCTGGTTCGTGGCTGCGTTGATCCGAGTAGCTCAAGGTTCGGCCACGGTAGCCATCACGACCGCCGCCGGGATCGTCGCGCCGATTGCCGCAGCCACGGCGGGCACGAATCTCGAACTGCTGGTCATGGCGTTGGGAGCGGGCTCATCGATCTTCTCACACGTAAATGACGGCGGCTTTTGGATCGTGAAAGAGTATTTCGGTATGACCGTGCCCCAGACGCTCCGAACGTGGTCCGTGATGGTGACTCTCAAGTCGATGGTCGGTCTGGTGCTGGTTTTGCTGCTCGATCAGTGGGTGTAGCCCAGAGTCGGATTTGGTATTCTCAGTAATAGAAAATCATATGCTCATCTTCGACGCTCATCTCGACCTGGCCATGAACGCGCTGGAGTGGAATCGCGATCTTAGCCGGCCAATCGACCAGATTCGAGAGCGGGAAAACGCTTTGACTGACAAACCGGATCGAGGCCTTGGCACGGTCTGCCTGGAGGCCATGCGTCGAGGTCGAGTGGGCGTCTGCGTCGCAACGCAGATTGCCCGTTACGTCAAAACGGGTAATCCACTTCCGGGTTGGCATAGTCCCGAGCAAGCCTGGGCGCAAACCCAGGGGCAACTTGCATGGTATCGCGCCATGGAAGAAGTCGGGCAAATGGCTCCGATCAAGGATGCCGCCGGCCTGGAAAAGCATCTGCAACTTTGGCAGGAGAATGGCCCCCCGGATGCGCCCATCGGCTATATCCTGAGCTTGGAAGGGGCGGATTCGATCCTCACCATGGCTCACTTGGAGCGTTCTTATGAGCAGGGCCTGCGTGCTCTCGGGCCAGCACACTACGGCCCCGGCACCTATGCGCAAGGCACCGACGCCGACGGTGGACTAGGCGCGCGCGGGCGCGAGTTGCTCGCCGCCATGGAGCGGCTTGAAATCATTCTCGACGTCACGCATCTGTGCGACAAAAGTTTTTGGGAAGCGCTCGATCACTTTCAGGGTCCGCTGTGGGCGAGTCATTCCAATTGCCGCGCGCTGGTGCCGCACAACCGTCAGTTTGCCGACGAGCAAATTGAGGCGCTCATCGAGCGCGGCGCGGTCATCGGTGCGGCGCTGGACGCCTGGATGATGGTTCCGAACTGGGTCAAAAAGAAGACCAGGCCTGAAGAGGTCGGACTGAAGTTGGAGCGCCTCGTGGACCACATCGACCATGTCTGCCAAATCGCCGGCACCGCGCGTCACTCCGGAATCGGTACCGACCTGGATGGAGGTTTCGGTCGCGAACAATCTCCGGCTGATCTCGATACGATTGCCGACCTGGCCCGCATCCCGGCGTTGCTGGCGGCGCGCGGCTACAAGGCTGAAGACATCGAATCCATTGCGCACGGCAACTTCATTCGTCTCTTAAGACAAGCTTGGACATAATGCGTCTTTAGAGAGGCGCCAACCGTTTGTTCGAAGGCACTGGCTGGAAAGGAAAGGGTTACTTTAGAGCATTTTAAATAAAACTGTAGCCACAGACCTCCTGATCCCGCGCCTTGGAAAAACGGGGTCATGGAAAATGAATGAACCCAATTGCGCAGCTTTTGAGTTTGATGGTACGCTCGGACATGCCCCAGGTCC
>Ga0137465_1000238_pt1 | contig 35091 bp, 28 predicted proteins | sample EasRivERMGT828_2_FD_104906 | JGI IMG/M metagenome (GOLD analysis project Ga0137465, IMG submission 104906) | Soil microbial communities from meander-bound floodplain in the East River, Colorado, USA - East River MetaG ERMGT828_2 | ecosystem: Environmental > Terrestrial > Soil > Floodplain ... | reverse complement strand
GATAGTACCTCTGAAACTGGGGACAGGAATGTCCCCCAACCTGCCGGCTGAAAGCCGGCGCTACGTAGCGCTGGCTTTCAGCCGGCAGGTTGGGCGACTTTCTAGTCGCCCGTTCACCCACTTCTAATCACGCCCCGTAAGAAGGGCTTCGGATGGACTTGCAGCTTTTGGCAGGGCTACGACAGCGTCGGACTCAATGGTCAACCGATCTCCCCGCCACGATGTCCGTCCGGATGCAGCGCATCATGGTCCGCAGCGGATTCCAGGTGCGTGATCACGTGAGCGCGCCGCTCCAGTGCTTCCTCGACTGTCCGTTCGATGGCCGTAGCCGTGAAATGCGCGTCCGCCAGGGAAGTCCCTTCAGGGAACACCAGATGCACTTCAACCCAGTGGGCGTCCCCGATATTTCGATGGCGCAGTTGATGATAGGTGAGGCCATGGCGGTTTGTTTCGCGGCGTAGGATTTCGTTCAACTGCCTCTGCGTGTCGGGGTCGGCGGAATCCATGAGCCCGCTCCAGGCGGACTTCATCAACCCACTGCCGGAAACAAGGATGTTGCAGGCCATAAGAATGCCGCAGATGGGATCAAAGGGCAGCCAGTGCGTCACCAGCACGAGTCCCAACCCCACCAGCACCGCAATGCTCGACCAGCAGTCCGTGAGCACATGCTTGCCGTTGGCTTCCAGGATAAGGGAGTTCTTGCGTCGACCCGTCCAGACGAGATACGCGCCCAGGCCGCCGTTAATGGCCGCTGCCGCAGCGGTAAGCGCCACGCCAAAGCCCAGATGCTCAAGATGTAGGCCAGCGAGCCATTTGTGGATGGACTCGTAGATGATATAGAGGGCGGCAAGAACAATCATAGCGCCCTCGAAGCCTGCAGAAAAGAAGGCGATCTTTGCGTGACCGTAGAGATGGGATTCATCGGCGGGCTTGTAGGAGAATTGCAAACTGTAGGCTGCGAATGCGACCGCAGCCACATGCACCACGGATTCTGCGGCATCACTAAGAATCGCGGCCGAGCCAGTGAGGAGATAGGCGCCGACCTTGATCGCGAACATGATGACGCCCACCACCAGGGACAGACCCATCGCAAAGCTCAGTGCTTTGCGGTCAGCTTGAGTTCTGGCGCTGGCGCTCACTGCGCTGGCAGTCTATCCAGCGACAAAACAACTCGGCAAGCCGCGCTCGTGTGTCGCTCAGTCCGATCTGCACCTCACGAAATCTTGTCGGATTTCCAGGCTCAGCGACGATATGCTCCTGGATGATGAAGAGCGACCTGGATTTGCTGCAGCTCTATGCGCACGAAGATTCCGAAGAGGCCTTTGCGACGCTCGTCGAGCGTCACCTGGATCTGGTCTACTCGGCGGCCGTGCGCCAGGTCCGCTCGCCGCAATTAGCCGAGGAAATCGCTCAGTCCGTGTTCACGGATCTGGCTCGGAACATTCGCCGGCTCCAGGCGGGCACCGTGCTGACGGCGTGGCTTTATCAAGTCACCCGCCGCACGGCCATCGACGTCATCCGCCGAGAATCGCGCCGCCAGTCTCGCGAACGAATGGCGGTGGAACTGAGCGACATGAAATCAGATTCTTCCGATTGGACGCAACTGGAGCCGCTCCTGGATGAGGCCATGGACGAACTTGGGGAAGCGGATCGAGCCGCCATACTCTTGCGCTACTTCGAAAACAAAAGTCTGCGTGAAGTAGGCCAAACTTTGGGAAGCTCCGAGGGCGCCGCGCAAAAGCGCATCAGCCGGGCCGTGGAGCGCCTGAGGGAATTCCTCCTGAAGCGGGGCGTGAGCGTCGGTTCGGCTGGACTCGTGGCTGCTGTCACCGCCAATGCGGTCCAGGCTGCACCCATTGGACTCTGCACGAGCATTTCGACCGGAGTCGCCTTGTCCGCGGCGGCGCTTCACCAGGCAGGCACCCTTGGACTCACCAAAGCTCTCACCATGACAACTCTTCAGAAAACGTTGATCGCCGTCACCATCACGGCAGCCGTGGGAACAGGAATTTATGAAGCGCGGCGCGCCTCTCAGTTGCAGCAGCAAGTCCAGGCGCTGCAACAACAGCAAGGGCCATTGACATCCCAGCTCGAGCAATTGCGGCGGCAACACGAGGATGGCACAAGCCGATTGGCCGCGTTGCAACAACAGAACGAACAACTGCGCGGGGATCTGGCGGAGTTGCCGAAATTGCGCGGCGAAATTGCCCGCCTGCGCAACGCAACGCACGAGCGGCAAGGCAACGATCCGTTCGTGCAATCGGTCCTGGCGTTGGCAGCCCGGGCCGCCGAACTCAACCAGCGCCTGGAGCAGATGCCGGACAAAAAGATTCCCGAACTCCAGTGGCTCGCTGAGAACGACTGGCTGGAAGCGGCCAAGGACGTCGATTTCAGTTCGGACATAAAAGTTCGGCAAGCCTTGAGCCAATTGCGGCGTCTCGCCAAGGAGAAGGTATATCCGGCATGGCAGGATGCCTTGAACGCCTATATTCGGGCACACGACGAGCGCCTGCCCACCGACCCCGCCCAGCTCAAACCTTATTTCAAGATGCCGGTGGATGATCTCATCCTGCAGCGATACAAAATGCTGCGCACCGGCAAAGCTGCCGATTTTCGGCCCCAGGACTGGCTGATAGCAGAGAAAGCCCCGGTGGATCACGAGTACGATACGCGCTTCAAGATGGGCCTGGGCACCTCGACCACCATCGCCATCGGCCTGGGTGAAGTCGGCGATGTTGAAGACAAAGATTAGGGAATGGGAACCCCGACCATACCGCACAAGGGTAGGGCCGCGTATCTCCCAGCGCGCCGCACTCCCATGCGGTATTGGGTCAGAGTGTAGTGAGGACAAACCTTGCCAAAGGAAGCCCAGGAATTCAGTCTGCCGCCATCTCAATGGCCGTGCGAAGAATCGTTTTGGCGACATTGTTCCTGGTCTGCGTGGGAAGCGCAGGAGGCGCAAGCGTTCCGCGGGCGCTCAATGGCGAAGCGGACCCCGCCGGCGAACTTGCTGCGCACGTCCAATTCTTATGCCAACCCAGGCTTAAGGGGCGCAGTCCTGGAACACGGGGCTCGCGCATCGCCAGGCACTACATCGAAAGCAGGTTTAAAGCTTACGGCCTGGTCCCGTGGGCGCACGAAAAAGATTACGGGTTGTCATTCGGCTACGGCAAGAATGTCGTCGGCGTGCTGCCCGGCTCCGATACAAATCTGGCCCGCGAGATCGTGCTGCTCTCGGCTCATTACGATCATCTTGGCAAAAAGAAAGCCATTTGCCCCGGCGCATCGGATAATGCCTCCGGGGTCGCCGCCCTGCTGCAAACGGCCCGCCGGCTAAGCCTGCCGGGCCACCGGCCAAAACGCAGTGTGGCCTTTGCCGCGTTCGACTGTGAGGAACAGATGCTCCTGGGTTCCTTCGCGTTCTCGGGTCGCGAAGATGTTCAGCGGGCGAAGGTCGTCGCGGTGATCAACGTGGACATGTTGGGACGCGACTTCCTCGATGTCGTGCAGAACACCGTATTCGTCGCGGGCACGGAACGTTATCCAGCCCTGCGGAATCAAGTCCGTCTATTCGGCACGAACGCCGGCCTGAGAGTCCTTCCCATCGGGACGGATTTGATTGGGCCTCGAAGCGATCACATCGCGTTTGAGTCGCGCGACATACCGTGTCTGTTTTTTTCCTGCGGAACCTACGGCGATTATCACCAACCCACCGATACGCCAGAGAAGCTGAACTACACGAGCCTCGAGCGCGCCGCCGCCGTCATTCTGGAAACAGTCGAAGCGTTGGGTAACAGCGAAGAAACGCCCACTGCCGCACGTGAGGATCTTGATCCGGAGGAGCTGCGAACGGTCAGCACTGTTATGGACGAGGTCACAAAGCGCGCCGCCGATCCTGCCCTGAAGAAGGAGGACATTGAGGCGTTCAAGAGGTTGCAGACGACGGCGCAAACTCTTTTGAAGAGCGGGCAATTTGATCGCGAGAAAAGGGAACAGCTCGTCATTGAGGCCACCGGAATTCTGGCTCCTTACCTGGTCCCTGTTGACGACTGGGGAAAAGGACTCAGCGCCGGGCAGCAGGAATACATGATGGCATCAATGCAGTACCTCCAGCACTTTTACCTCAACTACCGGAAAGAAATATTGGATGGTTACAGAGAATTGGTCGCGCAGATCCTGAAGCACCGGCCCGGCCCGTTTCGAGGGATGCCCAATTTTACCTACGAGATATTCGACATCGCCGATGACGATATCCGCGTCGCCGAGACTGCGCAGGGCACTTACGCCTTGAACGTGCTGGTGAATGACCTCGTCCTGAAAGCGGAGCGCACTTCGTCAAGATGGCCGCTGAAGTCTTTCTCGCTGGCGATCGTGGGCGATATCAACGGCATCGATTGTGAGGGCACGCGCGAGGAACTGGCCGACGCCTGTCTGCTGCGCTGGCGTCGTCATCAAACGAACGAACTGCGTTCCGCCAGGTTAAAAAAGGTTCTGCGAGCCGTCACAGGAGTTGAACCCAACGGCGATTATCAGGAGTTGCTGCGCCAGCGGCTCCAGGCCGGCGGGTTCACCGATGAAACGGACTGGCTTGTCAGTTGCATTCTTGGCCCAAACCTCAGTCTGATGCAGACGGCGCTATCCGTCACCAAGGGAACGAGCGAAGAACGCATTCGCAAGGCCGCGCATCGAGTTGTGGTCGATCGAAAGATTCGACCGGATATCCGGGCCACCGCCATCGAGTTGACGGCGATGGACAAGGACAGGGCCGGGCTGCTTGCTCTCTGCGCCGTGCTGGACGACACCACTCCTGCTTACAAACTGGAATACATGGCGCCCTGCCAAGACGGATATCCATTCGCCGAGCGGATGGCGATCAAGACGGTGCGTCCATTGATCGAGAAGCAACAGGCCGCCTGGGCATCAAAAACGATCGGAGATCTCGCCCATGACGCGCTGAAAAATGTGACCAAAAAGGATTACGCCAAAGACGCCGCCCGGTGGCGAAAGTGGATCGAGTCCAGAGTCGTCAGCAGGCCGTCGATTGATTCGGGACTCCTTCACTATGGAACAGACGTCGCCTCAACAGTCGGATTGCAACTCCAACGAATACTCGCTGAGGTCCTGGCGTCCAAGGCACCGAACTAACTGTGGATTCCTATGAAGACATTTCTCACATCGTGGGCACTGGTCGCCGGCTCCTGCATTATCCCCAACGCGGCGGAATTCGACATCCGTGACGAAGCCGAATTCGGCAAAGTCGTTCCAACAAATGCCAAAGTTGAAAAGCTTGCCGGCGACATGGGCTTTCTGGAAGGGCCGGTCTGGATTCCGGCAGATGGCGGTTACCTGGTCTTCAGCGACATACCAGCTAATGAGCTGAAGAAATGGGCTCAACCCAGTGGCGTGGGGACTTTCCGCAAGCCCAGCAACAACGCCAACGGCAACACGCTCGATCTTGAAGGCAGGCTCACCACCGCAGAGCACAGCGGTCGCCGTGTGTCGGTGACAGAAAAGGACGGCACCGTGGGCACCGTGGTGGATGTTTTCGAAGGCAAAAAGTTCAATTCGCCCAATGACGTGGTCGTAAAGTCCGATGGCACCTATTGGTTCACGGACCCGGATTACGGCCTGGGTAAAAACCCGAAGGAGCAACCAGGCAATTACGTTTATCGCTTCGATCCCAGGGCCAAATCGACCACCGCGGTGGTCAAGGATTTCGATAAACCGAATGGTCTTTGCTTTTCGCCCGACGAAAAAAAGCTCTACATCGCGGATTCCGGAACGCCCAAACACATTCGTGTTTTTGAAGTCCAGTCCGGCGGCACACTGGACAGCGGCAAAGTCTTTTGCACGATCGACAAGGGCGGTCCAGACGGCATTCGCTGTGATAACGCAGGTCGCATCTGGTCCAGCGCCGGCGATGGCGTCCAGGTATTCGCGCCTGACGGCAAATTGATCGGCAAGATTTTCGTCCCCGAATCGCCGGCCAATCTCTGTTTCGGTGGTCCCGGTGGCAAGACCCTCTACATCACCGCCCGCAAATCCCTTTACGCCATTTCCACTTCCGTAACCGCGGCGAAGCGGCCATGACCGGACGGTCACCGCCAGCCTGCTCCAGCTTTCAATGGTGAAACAAATGACGGGAAATTAGCCACAGAGACACAGAGTCGCGGAGCGTGAAGGTGTGATTGCAACAGGTTAAAAATCTCGGTGCCTCCGTGCCTCAGTGGCAACCATAGCAATCAACGGTCATAATCCTTTACCGCGGCTGCGCACCTGGACGTAGAGCGGGTACCATTACGTGCGGGAAAGTTTTTCCAGTGCTGCCTCGGCCTGCGGCTAACCCTCCTGACCCGCCGCGAGCACCACAGTCCACTGGGTGGTGGTAAAGACACCCAGGTTCGTTCGCGGACGGTTGCCCGACGATAGATTTTCCGGTTCCAAAGGCACAGGTGCACTTTAGAGTTAAGGTTTCGCGCCAGCGGGTTCCGCCCGCTCGTGCGATTCCTTTTCGGCCTTTTTCTCCGCTGTCTTTTGTGCTTTGGCGTCGGCTTCCGCTCTCTCGCGGGCGTCTTCGTCCGCCTGCTTTTTGGCTTTGCCCTCGGCTTTCGCCAGCTTGCGAGATTCCTTGTCCGCCTTTTCCTGGGCTTCCTTTTGCCTTTCGGCCTCCGCTTCGCTTTGCTTACGAGCTTGTTTGTCTGCTTTCTTTTGCGCTTTAGCCTCCGCCACGGCTTGCTTGCGAGCTTGTTTTTCGGCCTTCTTTTGTGCTTTAGCCTCGGCTTTCGCCAGCTTGGGAGATTCCTCGCCTGTTTTCGCTAGCTGCTCCGAGCTCTTTTTCCCCTTTGTGGGTCGCAAAGTCGAGGCGGTCAGCAAATCGAATCTCCCGTTGGCCTGGTGCAAGACCTCGAGCATGACCTCCTGCCCGACCACGAAGGATCTCAAGGTAGTGGCTCTGCCCTTGTGGAAAAGAATTCCTCCCTGGGCCATTTTGAACTGGTGGACTTTGCCTTCGTGCTGGACGGAGAACTTTTCGTCCCCAATATTCACCATGACGACCTCGGCCCTAATAGCACTCGTGACTATCGGCTGCCGGACCGGCTTCGCCTTTGCCGCGGACGGCTTGGTGGCTGAGGTTTTTGGTGTGCTAGTGCCTGCCGACGACTCTTCGGACGCCCCATTGAGGCTCAGACCAGGCAGCGTGACCAGGAGCAGTGCGCTCCATAAGGAACGGCTTAGAATAGTTTTCATACGGTGGCGTGCTTAGCAGGTTTCGTGCTCAATCTTTTGCCCGGGACGCCTCGATGCTGCAAAAAAATACGGGCAACTCGCCTTGGTGTCTCATTTTTAAAGGCTTACCTCCGTTTTCCCCGCTTTTGCGTCGATTCGCGTCCGCATCCATCGGCGGAACAGCCTCGGAAAATCAATGAAGAGGAGGGCCCACCGTCGAGCCTAGCCCAGCCCAGAGTTTCGAGGAAGCCTTCCAGTCGCAGACCATGGGAAAAGAGGCCATGTGGGATCACTGCTTACAACCACACAATATCGCAAGAAGGCTCGGCAAGGCCGCTGTGGCTTTTAGTTTTGCTTATCAGGCTGGATCGCGGTTGAATTGGAGTTGATGTATCCCGGAGCGCCTGCCTCTCGGATTTGGACCGGTGCGGCCGCATTGTGTCTGGCGGCGCGAGTAATGGGCGCACCCGAGGCTGGGCTGACCCCGAGTCCGAGCCGCGAGTATGTGGTCGAAAGAGTCGCGGCGTTGCCGCAGGTGAGTATCCGCGCGATCACTCAAACCCGCGGGTACCTGTGGATCGGGACTTGATCGGGACTTATAAGGGGTTGATCCGATTCGATGGTGTTCGGTCGATCACGTTTGATTTGGCCAATACTCCAGGGCTTTCGTCCGATGGTGTTTACCTCTTGTATGAAGACCGCGCCGGCGATCTTTGGATTGGCACGGATGATGGCGGGGTGATCCGGTATCGCGCTGGAGAGTTTCAAGCGTTCGGGGCTGAGCAAGGCTTGAGTGATAACGAGGTGCGCGCCGTTTGCGAAGACAAGGATGGCAAGCTTTGGGTCGGCACGGGACGTGGCTTGTTTTATCGAACGAAGGACCGTTTTGCGCTTTTTGAAACGACTAACCTCCTGGCCAGCGCGACAATCACCACACTCGTTCCCGCTCCCGATGGCAGCCTCTGGGTTGGGACCTCGAAGGGATTGTTCCGCCTGCGGGATGGAAAGACGGAACCGGTGCCGGAAGTAATTAATTGGCACATACAGGGCCTCGCCATGGACTCTTATGGAGTGCTTTGGGCAAATTTGGATGCGCAGAGAAATGTTCAGATTATTGCTCACCCGGAGAGCATGCAAGTTCAGGAGTGCCCCTTCCGGTATAGCTGGTATCAGATGGGGCGAGCCGGAACTTTTTGGCTTGCTGAGTACAGCGGCTCACTGGCAGACACGCTTTTACGGCTGGAAGGACCCACCAACGTGGCCGTTATGGCACGCTTCCAGCAGCAGAGCTTGATATCGCTGTGCGAGGACCTCTCAGGAAACACCTGGGTGGGTGTGGAGTCGCATGGGATGTTTCGTATGCGCCGAAAGCAGGTGCGTGCGATTACCATCCGAGAGGATCTGCCGAGCAACGATGCCACCACCATCGTTGAAGATCGAAATGGCCGCATTTGGGTGGGCACGTTCCGGAACGGACTGTTCGCCGCGGAGCCCGGAACAATGAACTTTGAGCCGCGCCTCGCCGCCTCTGTCACTGCGCTGCACGCATGCGCCGACGACACGCTTTGGCTGGGAAGCTATAGTGGCCGCCGTTTTCATTGGAACGGCACCCGTTTCGGTGAGAGTGAGAAAGGCTTAGCCGGGTGCCGAACCATGTACGAGGACCGCCAGGGCGGATTATGGGTGGGCACTTTGATCAACGGCGTGGAGCATCACCGGGACGGCCAATTGACCCGCTACACCACCCGTGAAGGCCTGGCCAGCGATCGGGTTCAATGCCTGGCCCAGGATGCCGGCGGTGATATGTGGATCGGGACACTGCGCGGCTTGAACCGAATTTCGGCAGGCAAAGTCATTGGCTTTTCCGGCGAAGATGTTCTGACGCGAAAAACGATCCGCGCCCTTTATGTGGACCGGCGTGGCGCGCTTTGGGTTGGCACGTTGGGCTCAGGACTGGCGCGCTTGTACCAGAATCGGATCCAGATCATCACGGCTCGTCACGGATTGCCGAGTGACGCGGTCGAGCAGATACTTGAGGACGATGATGGCCAATTATGGCTTGGCACGTTGGTTGGGATCGTTCGCGTGAGCCGCGATGAACTCGACGCCTGCGCAGAGGGCCGCCAGAGTTTTGTGAAGCCAATGACGCTCGGCCCGGAGGATGGCATGGCGATAGCCAGGTGTGGCACTGGCTTCCAAACTTCCTGCATGAAAAGTCGTTCTGGGACGCTTTGGTTTTGCACGCCGGGCGGATTGGTGACGGTGGACCCCAAATCAATTAAACCCAGCACGCAACCGCTGCCTGTCTATATCGAGGAAGCAACCGCGGACGATCGATTGCTCGCGCCTGGCACGCGAAGTGTGAATGTTCCTTCAGGGGCGAGACGCGTGAGCTTCCGCTACACCGCACTGAGCTTCGGCGCGCCCGAGAAGATTCTATTTCGCTACCGGTTGGAAGGTTATGACGATGCATGGGTCAACGCCGGTGTCGCCCGCGAAGCCACCTACACGCGCCTGCCGGCCGGCGAGTATCAGTTCCGCGTCACCGCCGGGAACAAGGACGGCGTCTGGAACACCGCCGGGCCGTCCTGGGCGTGGTGGTCGTGCCACCCTGGTGGCAGAGCTGGTGGTTTCGCGGGCTGGCGCTTGCAACTTTGGGCGGGATGGTGTTTGGGCTGTACGAACTTCGCATCTACCAACACAAGAAAGCGCGCACGGCGCAAGAGCTGTTTGCCCGCCGCTTGATCGAATCGCAGGAACAGGAGCGCAAACGGGTGGCCGGGGAACTGCACGACAGCCTTGGGCAATCCCTGCAAGTCATTAAGGGCCGGGCGCAATTGGGATTGACCAGCGCCGCCACTTCCTCCGAGAGCGCAAAGCAGTTTGAAGAAATCTCGGCTGCGGCGGGCCAGGCCATCCAGGAAGTCCGCACTATTTCACACGCCTTGCGTCCCGCCGAGCTGGATCAATTGGGCCTCGCGAAGGCGAATCGAATGGATGGTCGAAAAGACCAACGCCACTTCGCCGACGCGATTTGCCTGCGAACTGGACGGCGTGGACGGTCTCACCCCCGAAATGGAAATCAGCCTTTATCGGATCGCGCAGGAGGGCATCAACAACGTCTTGAAGCACGCCAACGCGACCGAGGTGATTCTTCAGTTGCAGCGCGAAGCAGGTGCGGTGCGGTTCTCGATCTTCGACAACGGACGCGGTTTCGTAAAGCCGGGGCGCTCTGATGGCCACGGACTGTTGGGCATTGCCGAGCGGGTGCGGCTCTGCGGAGGCAAATTCGACATTCAATCAACCCCGGGCAAAGGCACGCGCTTGACCGCCACAATTCCTACATGAAGGACAAAACCCGGATCGTAATCGTGGACGACCATCCGATCTTTCGGCGCGGGCTGAAGGAAATCATCGAGTCGGACGCAAAATATATTGTGGCCGGCGAAGCTGGCGATGGCGAGACCGCTATCCAGCAGATCAAATCCTTGAAGCCGGAGGTAGCCGTGGTGGACCTCAATCTGCCGAAGATTGGCGGTCTGGAAGTGGTGCGAACCGTGCGCGCACTGGCGCATCCGCCGGCGGTGATTGTGCTCACGATGCAAGCCGAGGAAAGCGTGTTCAACGCCGCCATGGACGCGGGCGCCAGGGATACCTCATCAAGGAAAACGCGGTGAGCGACGTGCTGTCCGGTTTGAAAACTGTCGCCGCGGGCGGTGTATTCATCAGCCCGTCGGTCGCGCAATTCCTGGTTCGCCGCCATCAGCGTGTCGCGGCACTCAAGGAACAAAAGAAAGGATTGGCTGCGCTCACGCCCACCGAACGCCGCATTCTGCGCCTGGTCGCCGAAAACAAAACCAACAAGGAAATCGGCCGCGAACTCTTCATCAGCCATCGCACTGTGGAAACCCATCGCAGCCACATCTGCGAGAAGCTGGAACTCTCCGGCAACCGCGCCCTCCTCGCCTTCGCTTTCGAGCATAAGTCGGAGATCTAATTTAATAAGTTAAATAGGTTAAATGAGTTAAAAACGTTGAATAGGAGACGCCTCATTTAACCCAATTTAACCTATTTAACTGATTTAACTCATTTAACCCTGCCTCATCCGTGTAACTTCGTATCCCCGTCCGCGCAGCCACGCACGAACTTCGCGTGACCCACCGGATTCACAGCGCAGACCTGCTTCGAGTATTCCTCAGTCCATCGCAGCCAAAATGAAAGTTATGATCGTGGACGACCACGCGGAAATGAGGCGGCTCTTGCGCAGCATGCTCAGCGATCTCGCCAGCGAACTCACCGAGTGCGCCGATGGCGCCGAGGCCGTGGCCGCCTTCGCACAAGCGCGGCCGGATTGGACCATCATGGACATTACCATGAAAGGCATGGGCGGCCTCGAAGCCACTCGCCAGATCCAAAAACAATTCGGCAACGCCCGCATTATCGTCCTCACGCAGCACGACACCCCGCACATGCGCGCCGCCGCCTTCGAAGCCGGTGCCTGCGCTTTCGTTTCCAAAGACAACCTCGCCCAACTCGGCACGATTCTTCGAAGTGAATTATGAAATCCAGCAACATGAAAACTCGCATCCTCCCCACCCTCGGTTTGTTTGGCGCCCTGACCCTGGCCTCCGCGGCGCCGACCATCCCCAATCCCAGTTTCGAGGCCAACTCGTTCACAGTTTGGCCAGGCTACATCTCCAGCAACAGCCCGATCACTGGCTGGACCACAACCAACCCCGCGCGCGCCGGGCTCAATCCCGCCTCAGGCAGCCCCTTCGCCGACAACGGCGCCATTCCCCACGGCAACAACGTGGCGTTCATTCAAAGCGGCACTAATTCATCGTTGAGCACGGTGATCTCCAACCTGACCAGCGGCGAGACCTACAAGATCAATTTCCGCGTCAATGCGCGCAGCGGCGTTGGCAACACGCCCAATCTCAAGATCAGCATCGACGGCCTGAACATCATCAACACCGCCGTCACTCCCGTGGAAGCGTTCAATTCATATAAGCATTTCGCGTTTGATTTCACCGCAGCCGCCGAGTCGCAGACTATGACCCTGAGCAACGACGCCAGCGGCGACCACACCATGTTGCTGGACGACTTCAGCATTGGGGTGCGTGACAGCGGCTGGTCCTACGCCGCGTGGAACGACGATGCCAGCTCGGGCGTCGCCGACGGCAGGATCTACTCGCACGCCTACAACTTTGGCAGCCCCGACAACCCCGTGATCAACGGCATCTCTTTCACGGGCCGTCCCGGCGGCAGTCCTTCCATCTCAGGCTCCTTCTCCACCTCCGGCCTGTTCGACGTCTTCAACAACGACGTGAACAACGTAACCGGCGACGGCGGCAGCCGCCAATTGGCCAGGGACTTCGTGTATGGCAATGGCGGCCTCGTGGGGAGAATCACGATTCAGGGGCTCGCCTTCGGCAAATCGCATGTGGCGACGATTTATTCCGTCGGCTGGGAAAACGGCACGCGCGCGGCCACGTTCAGCGTGGGCGACGACCGGCTGACGGTGAACCAGGACCAGTTCGGCGATAACAACGGCATTCGCGTTTCCTACAACTTCACCGCCAATTCCAGCTCGATCACGCTCAACTACGTGCCGCTGCAAGCCAGTGGCTTCCACACCTGCGGCTTCAGCGTATATGAGGTTCCCCAGCCGTCCATCGCCAACCCCAGTTTTGAGATCGACCCCGTGCCACCGTCGCCGGGCTTTGGTCCGATCACCGGCTGGACGTTGAGCGGGGGCGGCCTTAACGATACCAACGGCCCGTTCCACGACAACGGCGCGATTCCGGATGGAACCAAGGTTGCCTTCATCCACACCAACGGCGCGTTGAGCCAGGTCGTCACCGGTTTCATTGCCGGTGTGAGCTACCAGTTGCGCTACTTCGAGAACGCCCGCAACTGCTGCGGCGGCGCCGTGCCCTTCGCGGAGGTGTGGATCGGCGGCGTGACTATCGTCGAGCCGCACGCCGTCCTGCCGGTCGGGGGCGCCAATCCGTACCGCGAAATCCTCAGCGATCCCTTCGTAGCCACCGCCACTTCGCTCGAACTGGCGTTCATCAAGAGCAGCCCCGGCGGCGGCGACGCCACGCTGCTCATTGACAACGTCAACTTCGTCCCGACGAGAACCGCCCTGCTGCCCCGGGCGGTGACGCTGTCAGCCGATCAAATCGTTCAAGACAGCGCCCGGCTCCACGGTCAGGCCAACCCCAGCGGCTCGCCCACCGGTGCGTGGTTCGAGTGGGGCGCGGACACCAACTACGGCAACGTGACGGCCATGCAGCCCGTTGGGGCGGGCTTGAGCCTCTCCAACGTCAGCGCCGTGCTCAACGGTTTGGCCGGGCAGGAATATCACTACCGGCTGGTGGCCAGCAACGCGTTCGGGATCGCTGCCGGAGCGGATAAGACCTTCACGCTCCCGGGCTTTTACACAATTTCAATCCCGGGCCTGCCGGGAGTTAGATCCAGTTCCGTGGCCTGGGGCGATCATGACAACGACGGGCGGCTGGACTTCCTGATCACCGGCAATCGGTCCGGCGAAGCGGTTTCCCAACTGTGGCGGAACACCGGCAGCGGGTTCAGCAATGTGACCGCCAGTGTCGCCCCCGGCCTGCCGGGATTTTCCCCCGGTTCCTTGGCCTGGGCCGATTTTGACAACGACGGACGGCTGGACTTCCTGATTACGGGGGAACAGTCTTCTGGCGGACTGGTTTCCCAATTGTGGCGGAACAATGTGCCCGGCTCAAACGCCCCGCCCGCCGCGCCCGCGGGTCTGTCCTCCACCGTTTCCGGCGGCACCGTCAGCTTGAATTGGAACGCGCCTGCGGATGACCGGACACCCGCCGCCGGGCTCAATTACAACCTGCGCATCGGCACCACGCCCGGCGGGTCGAACATTGTCTATGGCCAGGCCCTGGCCAACGGCACCCGGCTGGTGCCCCAAATGGGCAACGCCCAAACGATGACCGATGCGCTCTATTCCCTGCCACCGGGCCGAACGTATTACTGGAGCGTGCAGGCGGTGGACTCCGCCTTTGCCGGCGGACCGTTCGCGCCCTGGCAGGCTGTGGAAGTGGCGCCGTTGCCGGTAGTGATCATTACGCGGGAGGTTCCGGAACCGGGCAAGTTCGGGCTGCGCTTCGTCGGGCCAGACGGCGCCTACGAAGTCCAACGCTCGCTTGACTTGTCAAACTGGACGACGCGTGGATCCGGCATCGCAGTCGCCGCCCGGTCCTTTGAATTCACGGACATAGATGTCCCGGCCGCCGGAGCGTTCTATCGCGTCCACTCAGTGTTTCCCGCCGGACTGGTGACCTGGTGGCGCGGAGAAGACAATTACCTGGACAGCGTTGGACCAAACCACGGCAGCGCATTTTCCAATGCCGGACCCACGTTCGTGACCGGCCAGCGTGGCCGGGCGCTGAGCTTCAACGGGACCACTGAAGCTATGTTCATCGGCAGGGCGCCCATTTCGGTTCCGTGGACGGCGTGCTTCTGGGTGAAACGCGAGGATGCGGCGGGGCCTTCCGCCGCATTGCTGACAGATTCCGTGTCGGGACTGAAGCTGGAACAATGGCAGTTCACGCAGCAGGTGGGCTTCACCGCCTTCGGCATCGCCGACTACTCCTTCAATTACATCACGCCTGCCAACACCTGGACGCATCTCACCTTCGTCGGCGGGCCCGGCGGCACGATTCTGTACGTGAACGGCACCGCGCAGGAAACGAATGCGGCGACTATCAACCTGCCCCTGAACATTCTCGGCGTGCGCGAAACCGGCCTTGACTACTTGAAGGGGCAGTTGGATGAGACGGTTTTGTTCAATCGCGCCCTTTCGCCGGCAGAAGTCCAGCAGGTGTTCAACGTGACGCGCGGACCCTGAAGAATCAGGGCACGGACACGTGACGTGAAGCGGCGAGTGTCCCAGCATGGCCGCGCAGGAACAAGGAAGATCGAGGCGGTAACACCAACATTTACAACGCGATGGCCCCTGTGCTACAGCCTGACCTGAATGAAAGGCCTCAGCCGGAACGATTCAGTTGAGAAAGAAGAACGCGACCGTCCCGGGCGCGACCGTCCCGGTCCCGCCGGTGCGTATGAAGCTTCGAAGTCCTCACCGAATTGTGCGCGAGTTCGACGTCTCAGAGTTTTCGGCGGGACGCCGAAAACTGCGGGCGAGACGCCCGCGCTCCCGAAAGCAACTGAGTCGTTCCGGCTTAACAAATCACCCGCCCGGACCCGGCCACAACGCGGAAGCAGTTATTGCTATTGGTCGGTCGCGGATGGCGCGTTCGCCTGGATGGCAGAGACAATGGTTGCTTCGGCGCGGAAGGCCGGAGTGACTACGGAATTTCACATCTGGTCGGATCATCCGATCGCCGGCGCCATCGTTCATCCCATCCGTGGATTTGAAAAGGACCATTATCTATTCAAGCTGCAGTTCCTCCGCGACCGCGTGAGTGCATTGCCGCACGAGTATTTTGTGTGGCTGGATGCCGACAGCTACTTCGTGCGCGATCCGGGAAACATTTTGCGCGTGCTCGCTGGCGCGCCGGTGCACGCGAGCCTGGAAAGTGACGCCTGCGGACCAAACAACATTCGGACGGACTGGCGCGGTTGCCCGCTGCCGATTTACGCGCACCTGATGCGCTCAGCGGGCGTGCGCGGCAAATCGATCTTCAACGTCAATGGCGGTTTCTGGATCGTTCATCGCCATGTGATCAGGAAATTCTGCGAGCTGGCGTTGGGCTTTTGGGAAATGGGCCGACAACACGGCTACCTGTTTACCGAGGAAGCACCGCTCGCCTACGCCACCCACATGCTGTGCCGCCATCCCGACGCGCATCAATTGCGCCGGTGGACGGATGTCTGGGTGACCGACTGGCGCGGTGTTTTCGGCAAGCGGCTGCCAGATGGCAAGCCGTGGATCTTTAAAGACTATTTCACGTTCGAGGAATTGGAGGTGAATCCCGCCATCGTCCACACGCCGGGCAGCAAGGATTTGATGATCGCGGATGCACGAAGGCAGCGGTCACTCAAAGAAAATGCCGCGACCGCAGCGACGAAAAAGCAACGGACTACGGCACGCTTCAAACGTGTGCCACAGCCTGATGATACAGCCGATCAAAGTGCAGCAGGATCTCGGCGGCCGGGAAATCGATGATGCTGCCGGGTTTTGCGCCTGCATAGTGGAGAATGGCATCGTAACCGCCACGCGACGCGACGCGACGCACTTCGAGGTGCTTCGCTTCATCAGAAAATCCCCAGATCATAAAGTTGGCGGGGCGCAAGGTGAGCTCGCCGTCAGCCGCCCGCTTCATCAACACGTAGTTCAACAGTCCCTGATCGGCGCAGGAAAAAACCCCGGGCGCTTTCAACCGGATGGGTGAACTCCAATTCAGATGAGGCTCGAATACGTCGCGCGTGAGAATGCCGGACGTGCCGACGAACACGCCTGTATTGAATGCGTAGCCGGGAAAGCGAAAGTCGGGATCGCGTTCGAGAAGCAGGTCCAGATCGAAATAGATGCTCTTGAACGAGGTCTGGCGCGGATTGTCGATGGGCCGGCCCGGAACAATGAAGTCTTCCGTGAACGGCTCCAATTGCCGCAACACCGGGCCACACATGACAGTGTCCGCATCGACAACCAGGAAGCGTTCGCGGACGGGGCGAAGGAGCAATTCGATCTTGGCGAAACCCAGTCCGCATTTGTCATTGGCGAGCACCATCGATGAAGCGTTCCAGCAACGCTCCAGTTCGGCCGTGTGGAAGTCGCCCTGCGTCCGATCCTTGATGAGCGTCACCGGCACATCCGCATACCAATACCGAATGCTCGCGACGGAAATCTTGGCCAGCCACAGGTCCCGGGCGTGGCACAGGACATAAATGCGTTCGATGAGACAAGCCGGGGCGCCCGCCGTTCGCGCAGAAGTTTTTGCGGTCATCGGATCAGCCTGCGTTGCGCAACGTGCCGAGTTCCGTCAACCGCGCGAACCATGGTTCGTCGAGGATTCGCGCGTAAAGTTGCAGGCAGGTTGCGACGGGATTGGGGCGGGTGCTCCGGATCTGCCGCAGCAGTGGGAGCGCATATTCCGGCCGGTGCAGGCATCGCTTCAACCGCATGGTGGGTTCCCATCCGTCGCTGTAGTGCCACAAAGAGATTTTTTCAGGACGGACGTTGGCGCGCCGCGTCGCATTCCAGGCCGGATCGAGCGGGTGCAGTCCGATTTCACCGACCGCCAGCGACAACGCCAGTTGTTCGCGCTCCCAGAATTCCCAATCACGCGTCAATGATGTGATGCGGGCTTCGTAGCCAATCGTCGCTTGACCACATTGGCGCAACTGTTCCTCGGACGCGATGAGCAGACCGCCGTTAATGGAGCTTCGGACCTGGAAGTTCGACGCGATGAGGGGCGGCCCGGCAATGCGCCGCTCGAGAGAGGCGAGGCGACTGGCGTAGAGATCCACGGGATTCTGGCGCGCCCCGATCGCGTTCCGGAACGGGCCGGGAATTGAACAACGGCGCACGAGTAACATGTCCCAATCCAGGCAGGCCACGTGTTTCGCTCCGCGCAGGTCCTGGTGTGCGTCGAGACCGGGCCACTTGTTCAGGAACCGGTTCTGATACTCGCTCTCAGCTAAACGAACCGTGATGCCGAGGGAATCCGCCAGATCGGCGAGAAGTGTTTCATCCGATCCGCGCCGGATAATCGTCAATCGAAAGTCGAACGGCTTCGCGCAGTTTGCGACGAGTGAACGATGGAGCAGAGACGCACCGATGAACTGGCTGGCGTCCGGCTCGATGGTGCAGACAACGACCATCATGAGCTATGAATGAGCCACTTCACCGCATGCCATATTTCCGGGGGCTGCGACGGGAAAACTTTTCGGCCCGACGCTGATTCTTCGCGCCATTTAGGATTGCGAGCGTCGAGAAGGGTCCGCAGACGCCGCGCGGCTCGGCGGCGCGTGAACTTCTCCACGTAAGGCAGTTCGTCGGGCAAAGTGAAGTCGCTGAGCAGCGTGGTGAGCGAGCCGCGCACATGCTCGAACCGATGCTGGTCTTTGGTCGTGAGATGAGTGCCGAGCAAATAGGCGAGCCAGTAGGCGCGGCCATTCAGGCATGCCACATCGATGATATGGCGGCGCCAGGAAATCCATTCCAGTTCATTGCCCCAAAGCCATCGGCTTTTTACAATCTTGGCCAGTTCTAGCAGTCCCTGGAGGCCGTAAGCGTCTGGCTGCCGCGCCATTTGTTCGAACACTTCGTAACTGCTGAATTCGAACTCGACGGGCGGCCCGCCATTCCGCGAAACGAAGAACTCTCTCATCGCGTCGCCGCCGAACAGCACGATCAAATCGTAATCGCTGTTGCGCCGGTTCGCGCCGTTGGCCCTCGATCCGTGCAGCACGACCTGTTTGGGGCTGGCCTCGGAACCGTTGGCGCTGCGCCGTTCCACGATGCGATGACACACTTGCAGCACTTCATCGACTTCGAGCGGAATGCGGTGCTTGCGTTTCAGCAATGACGGAAGGGATAACAAGGAAGAGTTGCGCTCGGCCATCGCGACCTCGGCGGAAAAATCCGCGCCGGTGAAGACACGCGCGCAGAATGTTTCGAGATCGGTGAAGTTCGTAGCAGAGAGAAATTGCGAATAGTTCCGTTCCAGTTCTTCGGCCTTGTAGGGCGTGACCGGGTGGTCGATGTGCAGGAGCGGCTCGGCCTTCGTAAACAGGTTGAGCACTCTGAGCTTCGACACGGCCGCCATCGCGAAATGCGCATCCTCGAAACCCCAGCCGCTGTATTGCTCCGGGAAACCGCCCAGCCGATGGAAGGCCGATTTGCGCAAAATCATGAAACAGCCCGGGAAACAGAAGACGAGACTGCGATATTTGCTCCCCTCGACGTAGGGGTCGTGATAACAGGGATCCTCACCCACGCGGCCGGCGCGCCACCGTTGGAGCAAAGCGTCCAGGGCCGGCGGATCGAACAGCACGGGGAAGCGCACGTAATTCCGGCGGGGGAACATGGCGGCATCGTATTTGCCCACCAGCATATGGCTGAGAATCACGTCCACGATGCGCCAATCCTTGAGCACCATGTCGTCGTCGAGGAAAAGCAGGAATTGTCCGGAGGCTTTGGCCGCTGCGATGTTGCGCGAGAGCGCGCGCTGATTTGGCTCCGACTCGACGAATCGAATTGGTTTGCTGCTGAAAGTGGCGAACAGCGACTTGTATTCGTCTGCTCGATCATCGCCCACGGCAATGATGATCTCTTTGACCGCCTTCGAGCGACCGATGCCATCGAGGGCGCGGAGCAGCGAGTTCTGTTTCAGCCGCTCGTTGTGGTAGGTCGGCACGATGACCGAAATGCTGCCCGTGCGCCGGACAGGTTGATCGGCATCGAATTCAGGGCTTTTGGTCTGGGCCGCCGGCGCCCACGGTTTGTGGGCCTGGCGGCGTTGTGCCAGCAGTTGGAGCTCTCGTTCGTCCATGGGGTTCCGTTTCGTTTCCAGTTTGGTTTTTTTGCGAGCCAAGAATGGGAAGGCTTCCGGAAGCGTCGGGATGTTCGCCGCCATTGGCCGCAACGCGCGCTTTGAAATGGCTGATGACGTGGTGCGTGAGCGCCGAGGCCTGCTGGAGCGTGAGGGTGCCGGCTGCAAGCTGGTCCGAAGCGAGTCCCTGTTCGGAGCCCGGCGGCAAGTGGCTCACCACGCCCTGCATTACTTCCTTTTGAATTGGATCCAGCAAGCGCCCCATGTGTGTGTTCGGAGCGACCTTCGGCACCGGCAACGGAATGAGCTGTTCGGGTGTGTCGTGTCTGAATTGTGTTTGCTCAAACAAATGCTCGAAGGAATTTACATTGCGGTCCCGCTGCGTCAGGAAGTCCGGCAAGTTGAAAAGCTTCTTCACGGTGGCGAGCACGGATGAATGCTCATACACTGTCGAATCCACCATTCGCGGCAGCCACGGCGAAATCAGCAACGCCGGCGTGCGCAGTCCCAGCCGCGTAAAATCAAAAACCGGATCGGTCGAACAAAGGCCATCGGGATTGGGCACGCCGGTGGGCGGGGGCACGTGATCATAAAAGCCGCCATGCTCGTCGTAGAGCACCACGAGCAGCGTCTTCTTCCAAACCGATGCGTCGGCTCTCAGGCTGTTGTACACATCCGCAATGAGCGCCTCTCCGGGCCGCACGTCGCAGGGAGCATGCTGGGAGTTCACAAGCTCAACGTCCTGGGTGAGGTCATTCCAATGCGAGATGAAGCGTGGATTGATGAAGCTGTATTGCGCGAGCTTTCCGGTGGCGATGTCCTGCTTGAACAAAGCGTAATCGCGGAAGTTCAGTTCGTTCGGGTTGTTCGCGTCGCCGTAGTGTAGCTCCGTGAAATTCATCACGACGTCGAAGTTCTGATGATACACACTCCACGTGTAACCGGCGTCCGCAAGGTTGTGATAAATCGTCCGGAAGGGAAATCGATCGCCGAACGCATTGTGTGCATAGCCACCGGAAGTTGCTGCTTGAATAAACAAACGGTTCGGCATGGTGGGGCCGGGGATGGAACAGAACCAATGATCGCAGAGCACGAATTCGCGCGCGAGCGTCGTCAACACGGGCAAATGTTCGGGCGCAAAGCACTCCATGACTCGCGCCATTTCCGCAGCAGTCGGCGGCACCGAAACACCGACTGCCTGAAGGTAACATTGGAGCGAGAATGTCCACGCCCGAACAAAGCCATTGTTCGTGGCAGACAGCGTTGCGGAAGGCCCGCCGTCGGTGTTGGTAAGCTGACGATTGACGTCGGCGAGTTCGTGCGGCGGCCCCAGGCCGCGGGCCTCAGTCTCCAGTTCAAAGCACGCGTGGCGCGAAACGAAGAATTTCTGCGAATGGGGATCCGTTGGGTCAGCCAGGTTGTATTCTCCGCCCGTCAATCCTTCGACGCCCCGCAAATGTCCTTCACGCGGCAGGAACCCAAGCATGTGATCGAATGATCGGTTCTCCATCATGAGCACGACGACGTGCTCAATGCATTGGGAGGGAGAGGGCACGGGTGCATATTGCAAACCGGAAGCCCTATCTGTCGAGGCTGAAAAAGAACGATTTTTTCAGCGAAAAGGAAAGGTGCTGCTGAGCGTGCGGACAACTATGGGTTTTTGAACGCACCCCTTTCCGCTGCGTCAATCTCTGCAAAAGTCGGCGCGCGAAAGAGACTCAGTTGGTTGGCGGTCGAGATGATCAGCGTTCGATCATCAGCAGCAAAGCGCACGCTCTGGACACGCTCCGTGCTCTTGAAGCGCGCCACTTCCCGGCCGGAAGCCACATCCCACACCTTGACTGAACCCTCTCCAGCCGCCGCGGCGATCCGTTTGCCGTCGCGCGAAAAGCTCACACACCGATAGCCCAGAGAACTTTTCCCATAACTGCCCAGTTTGCGCCGCGTGGTAAGATCCCACAGGCCGACTGTCTCATCTGCGCTCGACGTCGCCAGCCGGAGACCGTCCGGGTCGAGCGCGATGCCGTTGATCACATGCTTGTGTGCGGCCAGGTCCCATATGATCCTTCCTGTCGCCGTATCACAGACACGTATTCTCCCACTTTCGCCAGCCGTGAAAATTTGCCGCCCGTCATGTGAGAACAAGACTTCGGTGGTCGCGTCGCTTGGATGTTCTGCCACCCGAATTGGCGTCGAGCCGTCCGTCGCTCCCACACGCAACAATTGTTCAAGTCCGCCGACGGCGAACTGTTTGCCGTCAGGCGAAAAGGCGGCGCGGCTCTTGTGGGCAATCGCGCCCTCAACGTGAATATCGCTGTTGGTCGCATCGATTCGGTGCATCCATACCTTTCCCGACGAACTCTTGCGGACCATGACGGCCGTTCCCTTGGGCGATGTAGCAATAACGGTGGCACCGGTCTCCACTGGGAATCGCGCGGTCTCACGACGTCCGATCAAATCCCAAAGACTTATCGTGGCATCGCCATTCACTACGGCCAGAAATTCAGCCTTTGGCGACACGGCGGATCCTCGACTCACGTCAGCAAGATTCCGGGACTCTGCCACCGCGTTCGTTTTTAAATCCCAGATGCGCACGCTGCGGTCTTTGCTGCCCGATGCCAGCCAGCGTCCGTCGGGACTTACCGAGACGCAGTCCACCAGGCTCAAGTGGCCTTTGAGAGACGTTGTCTCCTTCCAGGTCCTCGTATCCCACAATCGTATTGTTTCGTCGGCGGAACTGGTCGCGAGAATTGGATCCGTCCGCGAAAAGGCCAGCGACGCAACCCACGTCGTGTGGTTCGTCAAGGCGGCGATTTCCGTGCCGGTCGCAGGATCATAAATCACCACGACGCCGCTCCAGTGGGAGACGGCCAGGCGCGTGCCATCGGGGTTGAAGACGACCTCGGCTGGTTGGGCGCGCGCCGCCATTGTTTTGCGCAACGTGCGGGTGGTTGCGTCGTAGATAAAGACAAGCGGTTCCCTCGTCGCAAAGGCGAACGTGTCTCCGTCCGGCGCAAAGGCCAGTCCCGTCACCGCGCGAAGCTCTTGCGTCCACACGAGCGATGGCGCGGGAAGCGTGAAGGACCAAAGCGCGATATGGTCTGGGCCCGCGGTGGCGAAGATTTTGTCTCGTGGTGAGAAAGCCAGGTGATAAACCTTGTTGCGAAATCGTGCCTTTCCCTTCGTGGTCAGATTGGTCGCATCCAGAAACTCCAAGTCTGAAGTCCAGTGGGCTAATCCTATGACGGAGCCATCGGGCGAGATCTCCAGATCAGAGCAGGAGCCGATGTGTTGGCTCGCGAGCGTAGTCTTTGTCTTCGGGTCCCAAATTTTTATGGTTTTGTCGAAATCACCAGAGGCCAGCCGACCGTCCGGCAAAAACGCGACCCGATAGATTTCCTTCTCGTGCGTTCCGACCGTGAAGAGTTCATCGCTGCGACACTGTGCCCACAGAAAGCGCCATTCCCAGCCGCGCAAATCGGTTTGGCCGGGCTGTGGCCGGCTGCGGTTGAGCAATTCCATCGCCTGGCCGCGATTATCCGCCTCGATTTCCTCAGCGGCAAAAAGCATTTCCGTGGAGTAGCTCGTTTCACGCACGGCCATTTCACGCGCCTGGGCCAAATGGCTGTTGGTCTCGGCCTGTTGACGCGAGCGTTCGATGCGATAAATGGCGACCGGCGAGCCGATCGCCATCGCCACCAGCAAAACAATCGTCGAAAGGCCCAGGGCAGCGATGACCGGCTTGCGTTTGCACCAGCGCCAGACTTTTCCCGGCGCACCGACGGGACGAGCGTGAATGGATTCCCCTCCAAGAAAACGGCCCAGTTCCTCGGCCACCTCCAGTGCCGAAGCGTAGCGGCGTCCGGGATCTTTTTGCAGGCACTTGAGCGCTATGGTTTCGAGGTCACGCGGCACCATCGGGTTGAGCAAACGAAGCGACGGCGCCTCCACTTGCAACACCTGCGTGAGAATGGCCTCGAGATTGTCGGCCATGAACGGTGGCCGCCCGGTCAGCAGCGTGAAGAGAATGGCGCCCAGGGAATAAACGTCCGTTCGCGCATCCACCTGGCGGCTTCGCCCGGCGGCCTGTTCCGGCGACATGTAATTGGGCGAGCCGAGCACCTGGCCGCTCATGGTCAGTTCACTATCGCTCGGTCGGGTTCCACTGGCGTCCGAACTGTTGACACGTTTGGCGAGGCCGAAATCCGTAATGCGCGGCTCACCCTCCACATCGATGAGCACATTGGATGGCTTCAGGTCGCGGTGCAGAATTCCATGTTGATGCGCATAGTGGATCGCGCGGGCGATCTTCTCCACGAGTTGTGCCGCGCGCCGGGGCGGCAGCGGCTGATCGCGGACCAGCGACGCCAGGTCGCGGCCCGCCACGTATTCCATGGAGAAGTAGTGCTGGTCCTGCTCCTGACCGATCTCGTAAATGGCGACGATATTCGGATGGCGCAGATTCCCGGCGGCTTCGGCTTCCACCCGGAAGCGCTGCACGAACTCGGCATTGTTGAAGCGCGCGTGCAGGATCATTTTCACCGCCACGATGCGGTTCAGTGAAATTTGGCGCGCCTTGTAAACGACGCCCATTCCACCACGCGCAATCTCTTCAAACAGTTCGTAATCGCCAAACTGGTCAGCCGGCTTTTTCCCGGCACCGGGCGCGTCTGCGGCCGCGATGACTGTGGGAGCGGCCTGGGCCGATGTCGCTTCATTGGCCGGATCGGTCGTTACCCCGGCGGCCTCGTGCGCCAGACAACCCGGGCAAAGATTTTCCGCGGATGGCAGCGCGATAGCTACACCGCATCCCTCGCAAGTTGTGGGGTCACTCGTCATTTTGATCGAATACCGCAGGAGGCGGCCAGCCAACAGCCGGGTAAAGTGAACGTCTCGATATACCCATCTGCTAACCAGCCGAAATCCCTTGAACCCGGAGGCTACTCGGTCCACGGGAGGGTTGAAAGACTAATTGATCGGCAGTACAAACAACTTCGTTGCTCCTTCGGTAAATTCGCCGAAACTCTTTGTAAGAAGTCTTGGTAGACTCGCACTCGCCACGGCATTCTCCTGTCATGCTCACGAGGGTGTATCCTGAGTCACACGCCCCAATTGGCCACGGTAGATGAAGCTGGTCAGCGTGATCGAGTCAAGGTTGGGGCACGGCCATTGAATTGAGAGAAAGCGGCAGAGGACTGCCGCACTCCAAGACGCGGTCGCGTATCAGGAGCAACCAAAACTCCGAGAGGTTTTGGAGTGCGGCAGTCCTCTGCCGCTTTTGGCCCGACGCCATCGCGCTTAATTCAATGGCAGTGTGGGAATCTCCCGGTAAGCCGCCCAACGACCCAATATAGGTGATCCACGCCGGGCCAACCGACGTGAACCGCGCAGCCGAATGCAAACGCACCCCGGCGTTGGCTGCAGCGTCTTAGGCAGCGCTGTCATCGGAAATGTAGCCGGCCTTTCTCATGCCTGTAAGCGATTGGACAGTCAATCGCTCCAATTCCTCGATCAGCCTCTCGTCCAGCTGCGTGAAGTTGAAACACGACTTGCCCTGCATCCGTGCTCGCAACCCGACCGAGCATGCCTCCAAAAGCTTCGGGTTGTAGGAAAGGCCCATCAGGTGATAACTGACGCAGGCTTTGCCGATCTGCACCTACGCGACGGGTATCGTCGGCCTCTTCACCTTGCCACCCCATGCGCGGAGCGTCGCCGGGCCAACAGGCGCATTCAAGCTGTAATGGTCTGTTGTGTTGCGTCCGACGTGAAACGTGCCAGCGTTCTTCTGCAAAACGTCACGCAAGCGTGCGAACACTGGCTGAAATTGTGGTGACAAATCCGTAACTGTCCCATTGGTGTAAGAGTACACCACAGCCAAACGACGGAGTGATCTTCTAAATCTCATGGCACAGACTTATACTAATCGCTCGCAACGATGATTAACTAATAAAGAAGGCTTTAAGTGCCTGCAAGCGCTTCCTGGTTTCCCAGACGAAGAGCCGCTCCATGAGCGGATCCAGTACAAATCGTAAGAAGTACGGCCGGGTGGTGAAGTGAAATTTATAGGTCAGGCGCGACTCGTGGATTGAAATATCTTCATGCTGGATGGAGGCCGCCCAAGATTGGAAAAAGACGGGGGCGTTGACCATCTTGACCGCAGCCAACGTTGGGCGCTCAAATGTCACATAGACAGTTTTAAGGGCAATGCTGCCTAATGACTTGCGCCCCACGCAGACCGCCGTGACTCCCTTGGCCGCGACCTTCGCGCCGTCCTCCAGATAAGCGGCCTGTAAGAGTGTATCCCACTCGAGCCGACGCGTGTAATCGTGAAGCAAGTCAAAGACAGCGCTGCTCGGAGCTGGAATAAGTTCGCTGATTTCAGAATGTGCCATCGCATTTCGCTCGGGGGATAATCACCTCACTCGTGAAGCGAGGCGGTCCCACTATTAGAGCATTTTAGATAAAACTGTAGCCAGGCGTTTGTTCGGTAGGGCGGCGCTGCGGCGGCGCCTGGCCGCGCAGCAGCGGAGCTGCAGCGTCGCCCTACCCTTCCGCATCGGCCACAGAGTTTCTGAAAACGCTTTAGCTGAACCGAAGCATGACCAAGCCTGAGAGGCAAACCCTATTATTGAATCCAATCGTTTCAACTTTGAAGAAGCAAAACCGCACGAACTTTTTTGTTCGCGGTTCTGCCACCGAAGTGTCGCACATCAGCCCTCTGGCAAGACGTCGTCTGGCCGAGGATCCTGTGAACGAGATCCACAAACGGCAAGTGGGAACTGGCCATTGCGGAGGGTTCCGTCTAATCTCGCAGAAGTGACTTGATCCGCCTGCACACTTATGAAAACAGACCGACGTTTCATCCGGCTCAGGGCCGTCGGCGCACTCCATGATTCCTGGATCCTGAAGAACGAATCTCCATAATGAGCTGGCGAAATCTCCTCAGTCGAACAGCAACGATTGCCGCCCTCGGCCTGAGCGTTTTTCGTCTGGATGGGGCGCCGGGACCGATCCGCATCAGCGCCAACGGCCGGTATTTTGTCGATGCTCAAGGTGACCCCTTCTATTTCCTGGCGGACACGCAGTGGGAGTTGTTTCGCCGTTATTCGCTGAGCGACGCGAAGCTGATTCTTGAAGATCGAAAGGCCAAGGGATTCACCGTCGTCATGGTCATGCTCACCGGCGTCGGCAGCGGAACCGGGCCGAACCTTGCGGGCCAACGTCCATGGTTGAATGACGATCCGGCCACGCCGAACCTCGATTATTTCACCCACGTGGACGCCGTCGTGAAGCTGGCGCAGGCGAATGACATTCATCTGCTCATCGGGATCTATCACCAGACTTACGGCACCCGGATGACGGTGGATAATGCCAAACCGTGGGCGACGTGGGTCGCGCGCCGCTATCGCGATCATCCCAACATCATCTGGACCATTTACCCCAAGGCGACGGAAAGCTACCGGCCGATCATTTCCAACCTGGCTGAATGCATTCAGGAAGCCGACGGCGGCAGGCACCTGGTCTCGATTCATGCCGACCCGTCGCCCGCCACCTCGAGCTTCATGCACGCCGAGCCCTGGCTGAGCTTCAATTCCATCCAGGTGTGGAATCAGCTTCGCTCCGTTTATCCAATGACCCTTGCGGACTACAACAAGCGGCCCGCCAAGCCGGTCACGATGTTGGAAGGCGTGTACGAAGGCGGCGAGGAATACGGCTATCCGATCACGCCGTTGCTGGTGCGGCGCCAAGCGTATTACACCTGCCTGGCCGGAGGGTTCCACGGCTACGGCCACAATGATTCCTGGCGGGTGAAACCGCGGTGGCGCGACGCCCTCAACGATCCCGGCGCACAACAAATGACGGTCTTGAAAAATCTTTTCACCAGCCTGCCGGAATGGTGGACGCTGGTGCCTGATCAAACGGTGCTCACCAGCGGCGGGAACACCCAGGGCGATGTGTTGAACCTGGGTGCTCGCTCTGCCAACGGCAAATGGATCATCGCCTACCTCGCCGGCCAATCCAACGTGACGGTGAACATGGCGAAGATCACTGCGGTGGACTCGGCCGCGGCGGAATGGATCGATCCGGTCACCGGCAAGCAACAATCGATCGGTCGTTTCCCAACGCGCGGCCCGCAGCCCTTCACCCGCCCTGCGGGATGGCAGGACGCCGTGCTCGTGGCCAAAGCGGTTCTTCTTTCAAACGCGCAGGCTCAGTCCGTCTCCGAGAAAGCTGTCGTGACTGTCAAAGGTAGCAACGCGATGCGCTCGACGATACCGGTTGTTGGCATCCCGCCGTGGTTTCCACAAGCTCCCGCTCTCCCGAAGCCCCGAGGCGAGGTGATTCGAGTCGCGAATGCGGATGAACTGCTTGCGTCCGTTGATCGCATCGCGCCGGGTGGCACCATCCTCCTGGGGGACGGCCATTACAAGCTGCCTCGGGTCATTGTCCTCCGGCAAAAGAAGGACCTCACGATTTGCAGCGCCGCTGGCGACCCGAGCAAGGTCACCCTCACGGGCAAAGGTTGGGAAAGCAATGCCAAGGGCGATGACATCATCCATATCGGCCAATGTGATGGAGTGACCATCGCCGGTCTGACCTTGGCGGATTGCCGATCCTATGGAATCAAGGTGGAAGCGGAGAATGCGCCAAAGAATATCCACATTTACAACTGCCGATTCCGCGACATCGGCGTCCGTGCCATCAAGGGTTCAGCGGGAGAAGATCCGAACACACGCGCGGTGAAGGGCTCTGTTCGCTATTGCGCTTTCGAGAACACCCGCGTGCCGCCTGCGGACTGGTTGTTCGGCGGGGATTACATCAGCGCCATTGACATGATGGCGCTGGAGGACTGGACCTTCAGCGACAATTGCTTTCGGAACATCAAAGGACGCAACGGCGGCGGGCGTGCCGCCATTTTCATCTGGGTGCGCTCCCGGCGGGTCGTCGTGGAGCGAAATCTCATTCTCGACTGCGACCGGGGCGTGGCCTTCGGGAATCCCGGCCAGTCCACGGCCAATCTCGCGGGGGAACGCCTCACCTACGTCTCCGACGGCGTTATTCGCAACAACGTCATCGTCGGCGGGCCGGACTGCGGGATCGAGCTTTGGCATGCCGAGCGGATCAAGGTCTATAACAATTCCATCTGGCGGCCGGAGCGGAACTGGAACCGAGGCATCCGCATCGGAACCGGAACCTCTCATACAGACATCGTAAACAATCTGGTGCATGGAGAAATTCGGCTCGACGGCGGCGATGCGCAGCTTCGTCAGAATCTGGCTCGCCGGCTGGACGGCTACTTTGCGGATCCGGCTTCGGGGAATCTGGCTCTGACTTCGGCCGCGATCGGAGCCATCGATCAGGGTTTATCACTGCCGGAGGTGCGCGACGATATCCGACAGCGACCGCGCGGGCGAAGCCCTGACCTGGGCGCGTGGGAATCCGACCGCGAATAAGCTGGCAGGCGACTGGGGATTGGGCGAATCCTCAGGGCCTGTTGCCCAGACCGACCGGAGTGCGCCCGTCCTCGGGCGCAGCAGTGTCCATCCGCTAAAACGCTCCATAATTCACGAGTGCGCCGCCTGCTTTTTTACATTCTGCGCCCGAGGACGGGCGCACTCCGGGCGTTTGGGCAACACGCCCCTGAGGCGTGCCCATACGTCAACATTGAGCATGAAGGCAGCAAGAGGTCATGCTGAAACTGGAACCGGACAGACCCTGGTCATCTCCATTTTTAAACGGTCATTCCTCCGCGATGCAGTAAAGGTGCCCATCGGTGCGGAGAAAAATCTCACCATCAGAGATGGCGGGCGTTGCGTTGCTCGGCTCGCCCAGATCGTTCATTCCCAGCACTTCGAGTTTCTGCGGGTCAGGCCGGAAGACGGTGGTCACACCTCGCCGGCTCGTGACATACAGCCGCCCTGAGGCAAGCACGAGCGAACCCCAGCTCTCTCCACCTTCCAGCCGCTCGGTCCAAAGAGTTTTCCCCGTTCGGCATTCCATGCACTGCGCGGTGCCCGGCCCGGCGTTGACAATGTAAACGCGCCCATCCACCACCACGCCTGAACCGATTCGTTGCGTTTGCTTCTCCAACCATAGCCGGTTTGTCGCGGTCACGTCGCCGGAACCGCCCAGTTTGAATCCCATCGTCGGTCCGTTGACCCATCCCGTGAACGCGACGCCGATGCCGTCGGAAACAACGGGCGTCGCGTAAACGAGATCGGCCTTTTCGTCTCCGAGTCCGGCGCAACTCCAGACGAGCGATCCCGTCTCGGGTTCACAGGCGATGACACGCGTAGGCATGCTGCAAAGAATCTGTTCCTTGCCCTCCACCTTGATGATGATGGGCGTGCTCCAGGAACCGACCATTCGTTTGTCCGTCTTGTCCAGACCGCCGGGTTCGTCGCGTTTCCAGCGAAGCTCGCCGCTTTTCAGATCGAGCGCCGCCAGAAACGTTCGCTCACCGGGACCGAAGTTCAGAATCACTTTACCCCGATGAAGAACCGGCGAGGAGGCGTAACTCCAATCGTGCCGCATTTCGCCGAGATCTTTTTTCCAAAGTTCTTTGCCATCGAAGTCGTAGCAGAAGACACCGGCTGAACCGTGCCACACGACTACGTTCAAGCCATCGGCAACGGGCGTGGACGCGCAGTAGGGATTCGATTTGTGCGTCGGCTCAACGTTTGTAAACTCGACCGTCCGCATCCACAGCCTCTCGCCGGTGCGGCGATCGAAGCAGTAAAGGTTTCGCTTCCTGCCTTGGTCTTCCGCACAAGTCACGAAGACGCGCAGGCGCGAAACGATGGGGCTGCTGTTGCCCGGACCCGGCAGGGGCGCCTTCCAGCGAACGTTTTTCCCTGGACTCCAATGAAGAGGCGCTTTGTCCTCGTGAGCGATGCCGTTCCCGTCAGGTCCGCGAAATGCGGGCCAGTCGCCAGCCATTGTGGAGGCAACCACCGCCCAAAGAGCACCCGTCCAGGCCCCGCGAAACCGCGTTCTTCCCGACCGGTTCATGATCCAAATGCTACGCTGTCGGAACCGACATGTTCAACGCGCCAATTCATCCGGTTTGTGAGCGGATATACTCTGCTTTCGGGTCACGATGAGCGTTCAACGTTCTCCGTTTCTTCATTGACTCCTTAACCGCCTCGAGCGGGATTGCCGATCAAGTTCATCATTTTCGGTCACGATCCTGTTATCACCCAGGCAACGAAGTTCGCCGCTTGGCATAAGTTCAAAGACACCCAGCGCCAAGTGCGTTCTGCGGTTCGAGCGCATTTTTTGCGTAGCCCGCCCTAATCCGGTTGGAAGATACAGCGAGCCATTCAGGACACAAAGAGCTTGGCAGCGCCGAGCCACTGACTTAGAAAGGTTGGCGCACCATGGCGAATTCCTTTGCAGGGCTTTACTTGCTTGATCCCTCGCCGCGAACACGACGGCTGTTCTGGCATCTGCTCTCCGTGGGGACCGTCACGTTGGATGAATCCGATCGGCATGAGGGTATGGACAAACCGGGCGCACATCTTTTCTGGGTGCGTTCGGGCCAAGGCACGCTGGAAGTGCCGGGACGCTCTTACCCGCTCAAACCAGGTCCGTGCTGCTGGCTGGTGGACATGAAGAAGCCTCGGAGTTACGCGCCGTCGCCTGGAAGGCGCATCGTCAATTCGGGCTTCCGCTTCGGAGGTCCCGAGCTGGAAGCCTGGCGCGAGGAACTGGGCAGCAACAATGAGTTCGCGCTGGAGCGATCGGACTTCGAGTTCATCCGGAAAAAGGTGCAAAACCTCTCCCGCTTAGCGCAGCAGACGGTGACGCTTCAGCCGAGTGTTCCCAAGATCGTCGTTGGCGCGGATTTCGTGGCCGACAATTATGTCGTCAGCAACGAGAAGGTGAGCGCGAACAATTGGGACGGCGGCATGGATTTCGACGCGCCGGACACGAAGGAGGGCGGCTTGGAGGCGGTCATTGAAAAAGTTCGCGGCAAGGAACCCTTTAAGCCGGTTGCCACGGTGATTCAGCAAACCACCGGGAAGGCTTGCGAGCTTGTGCTGGCCAATGCCGGCGCGACCTTGCCCAGGCGCGATCCCGTTGACACACGCATCATCGAATCGGTCCGCAGCGGCAAGCCGAAGTTTGGCAACGGCATCATCAGTACACCCGCTGACGTCGGTGGCTGGCCCGCCTGCAAATCCGCGCGTCCGCCCGCGGATGCCGATCACGACGGCATGCCGGACAGTTGGGAAAAGAAGCAAGGCTTGAATCCGAAGGACGCCGCGGACGGCCCCCGGGACAAGGACGGTGACGGTTTTACGAACGTTGAAGAATACCTGAACGGCACTGACGCGGCAGAGTTTATCGATGACTCCAAAGCGGAAAACAACGTGACTACGTTGAAGTGAGCCGAGCGATTCAACACGAGCGCGGACGGCCATGTCCGCCCGAAGCGCTTTCTCACATGCGGACTCAACGGTCTGCGCTCCTTGTTTTCGCCACTTGCTTGGTGGCCGTTGGGCTCACGGCGGCGACCGACTGCCACGTGTTGACCCCATCGTCGTTCGCTCATCATGTCGAGCGCTTCAACGCGATGGAGGATGAGAACGTCACGAACTTCATTTCGAATGGAAAGTCATGGGAATGGCTTCAGCAGAACATCCCTCTGTTCGAGTGCGCGGCGATGTCGTTGATCTCGATTTGCCAATGCCGGCGCGTTTGATCGAAGCGAATCCGCTCGTCGAAGAAACGCTCAACAAGGTCGCCGTGCAGCGCGGGCCGGTGGTTTATTGCCTGGAATCAGCCGACCTGCCGCCTGGGTCGCGCCTGCTCGACGTGGTGATTCCTGCCAAGATTGACCTCGTGGCGCGCTACGACCGCCGCTTGCTTGGCGGTGTCGTTGTGTTGGATGGCGAGATACACGCGCGTTCAGTCCCGATCTGGAACGGCGAACTTTATCGCGAGCTTCAATCGGCGCCGATGAAATCCACGAAGGCCAGCTTCATTCCGTATTCGGTTTGGGGCAATCGCGATAAATCAGAGATGAGTGATCACATCGATGGTGCCCATGGAGGAGTTTTGCCCGCTAAACTGTCAAAATCGACACAATCTTGACCGAAGCAACTTGGGTGACGAGCTTTGCTCTCCGTAAATCCACGCCATGCGCGGCTCGTTGGATCCCCGATTGCAGCCACGTGAGTGCTCGGCCAGATTACGCCCCATGAAGCGCCTTTTCCGCCACATTCGCCGCTCGGTTCTCACGGTAGCAACCGCCCTTGTCGCGTTGTCCTCTACTGTTGTCCGGGCTGAGCCGCCCGCCGACATTCTCGATCTAACCCACGCCAGCGCGAAAGCCGTCGTGGCTCTCCAGTCAGCCGTTACTCCCGACCTGATGAAGTGGCCGGACGTGCTCGGCACCGCCGTCGGTTTCAGCGAAGCCGGCCATCCGGCGCTGGTCGTTTTCGTGGATTGGGACGGCGCCTCTCACGCGGACGTTGTCCGCGCACTACCGCCCACACTGCGCGGCATCGCTGTGCGCGCTGAACTGACGGACACGTTCCATGCTTTGGTCGGCAAACCTGGTGGTGGTCAAGGTGGCATCAGCCACAGCGCCGAGCAGACACCGCCGATCCAACTCGGCACCTCCGGTGGCTGGCGCGATGATCTGGCCAATGGCTATTGCTGCGGCGGCACGCTGGGCTCACTGGTTCAGGTGAACGGGGTTCAATACATCCTCAGCAATTATCACGTTCTGGAGGCAGACATTGTTGGCGGAGGTAACAACCTCATCGCCTCCACCGGCAATCCGATCATCCAGCCCGGTTTGATCGACGCGAGTTGCAACGCCAACAACGCCCAAATCGTCGGCACGCTGGTGAAGATCAGTTCCCTGCCTCACTCCAACGTGGACGCCTCCATCGCGCAAGTCACCCAGGGCATGGTTCGCTCCGACGGCGCCGTGCTCGAAATCGGCCCGCTCTCCTCGCAGACCGTCACCGCCTCCCTGAACCAGGCGGTGAAAAAGAGCGGTCGCACGAGCGGCCTGACGCGCAGCAAGGTTACAGGGCTGAACGCCACCATCCGGGTGACTTACGCGAACGAATGCGCCGGCGGCACCACCTTCACGAAGACCTTCACCGGCCAGATCGTGATCTCCAACAGCGGGAGCAAGTTTCTCAAGAGCGGTGATTCGGGTTCACTGCTGGTCGAAGACGCAGGCACCCGTCCGCGCGCTGCGGGCCTGCTTTACGCGGGCAGCAGCACCAGCGCGATCGCCAACCCGATCAACGAGGTGTTGCAATACATCGGGGGAATGCTCGCCGGCACCGCCACCATGGTGGGAAACTGATGCAATCCATCTCCGGCAGCTTCCTGAGCACGGGCTTGCCAGCGCGCATCTCGAACTTGAGCTTGCCGCTGCTGCCGATGACCTGTTCGGGCGGGATGCCATAGACCTTTTCCGTCCACGGGCGCATGAACTCGATGCCGCCGCCGGAGACGATGAAGGTCTTGAAGCCATTCGCGCGCAGGTAGGCGAGCAATTCCAACATGGGCTGATAAACCATTTCGGAGTAGAGCTTCCCGGTCTTGGGATGCTTCGCGGTGGCGATCCAGTCGCTGACCGTCTTGCTGAATTCCTCGGTGGTCATGCCCGCGTGCGCCACCATGATAATTTCCATCAATTCGTGCTCACTCACGGCGACCGTTTCCTCTTTGGGCGTGGAAAGCAGTTTCTTGAAAGGCTGTTTCTTTTTCCACTCGGGATGCAGCGGCGCGAGGGCCTTCACACGATCCAGCGCGAAGCGCAATTGGAAATACACCGGTTGCTCGGCCCAGAGCGTGCCGTCGTTGTCAAACGTGGCGATACGCTCGGGCACGGGCACGAAATCGGCTGAGCCGTCTTTCGTGGCCTTCTCGACGAAGGCGACGATGGCCTTCTTTGGCGCGGTCTCGTTCCACGAGGGAAGCGGATCGGCGGCATGCACCGCGGTGATGCACAGGCCGCACAAAGCGGCGAGGAAGGGAATGTTTGTTTTCATGGTTTTTGGATGGGAACAGGAGGACACGGAGGAAGTTCGTTCGTTTCCCTGTTCTTTCCGTTTGCTCCTGTTGGATCTCATTTTAATGAGGAGGCGCCTCGGACTGAAGCGTCCCCCTTCAGACGAGAGTTATTTGCCGCCGTTGCGGATTCGATCTGTTTCCGTACCTTCGCCAGGTTGACTCATGGTCATGAGGAGCGTGATGTCTATAGCGATTGCCAAAAATAATTTCCGACCAAACCAAGAGCCAAGGCTGCTGCGCCTCACAGAGGCGCGCTCCGGGAGCGCGGGTCTGCGACCCGCAGCATGTCCAATAGGTTGCCAATCGG
>Ga0137465_1000237_pt1 | contig 35292 bp, 25 predicted proteins | sample EasRivERMGT828_2_FD_104906 | JGI IMG/M metagenome (GOLD analysis project Ga0137465, IMG submission 104906) | Soil microbial communities from meander-bound floodplain in the East River, Colorado, USA - East River MetaG ERMGT828_2 | ecosystem: Environmental > Terrestrial > Soil > Floodplain ... | reverse complement strand
GTACTTTTCGAGAAAACCCCCGTCCAGCTTGTGTTTCAGCGCTATAACGACGAAATCTCGAATAGAGTCAGCGCTAACCAACTGACTCTATTCGAGATTTAACCGGACACTAGTGGGTCGGACGCTTGTTTTATCAGCCCGATGCGTCTGACCCCGAATTAAATAGGGCTACGACCCCATTCTTACTTCCCGCCCTGTGATTTAAGCGTTGAGAACTCGATCTCTGTCGCTCCCGGCGGCACTTTGAATGTAAACATATCCGGCTGAACGGAGGCGTTGAAATTCCAATTCGAGAATTCAACGACCACTCGCGGCTCACGCCCTCGCCCCTTGTCGATCACTTCCAGTTTTTGGATTCGCGGATTAGACCCTCCGGTAACCCAAAGCTGCCATTCAGCCTTATCTTCTGTAAACGCCAGCTGATGAACGGGCATATCGTAGAGTTCCACCTCACCGATGACGTAGCCGGTCTTGAGATCCGGCGCCAGAACCTGATAAGGATCGCTCTCTATGAAGTTCTTGGAGGGAAGATAGACGCCCCGTCCTTCCAGGGCGTCGAGCATGCCATCCAATGTTTTCGGAACCGAAATGGTTGCGTACAGTTTTTGTGCCGGCGTATAAAGCACAGCCCGTCCCGCATCATAGAAGAGCTGTACGTCGCGCCCGCGGCTCCGGAAATTCACGCGCAACTTGTCAGGGCGCGAAACAATGACTTCACTCGTTGTGAAATACGTAATGATCTGGCCGTTCGTACCCAGGTTTTCCCGCATCACACGCGTTTGGAACGAATAGTTTTTTGCCGTACGAATCGGCTCCATCGCAGCCTTCAGCACTTTCAGAGCAAGCGGATCGACATCGATTGCATCCGCGGTCGTAGAGGGTTTTTCCCTGTACGTGGAGGGATTTTCCCCGCACGGGGAGGGTTTTTCCCTGCACTGTGCTGAAGTCTGGGCCACAGGCAGCAGCAAACCGAAAGTCAGGATCAGACAGATCGAAATCAACCTTCGCATACATACCACCCAATGCAAAAAGATCTAGGCTGCCGTCCACCTCAAGGGTTTCCGGCAGCGCACTTACGGCTGTACTTGCTGGTACATCAGAGACGAACCCTGATATGACGGCTGGTAATAGACTCCGCCGCAGTCATAGACATTCGCGCCTCCAAGGACAACCGTGGTGCACCCGGAAGGCAATGTCGAGACATAGCCGCCACTGGAAGGAGCGATCACGACGGTATCGGGCTCGTCATAAGCTGCTGCGGCTCCAATCGCGCCAACCGTCGCGCCGGCCGCGAATGCTCCCCAACCCCAGTCGGGGTCGTCATAATAGCGGCCGCCACCCCATCCGTTGACGTCGACGTCCCGGTCGATGTCGACATTCCGATTAACATTGACGTTGTTCACATTGACATTCCTGTCGATGTTTCCCCGCTGGACGTTCTGTCGATTGACATCTGAACGGCTGACGTTGGCCCGCGAAGGCGCGGACCGGTTTGCCACCCCGGAACGCATGCCTCCTCCTCCGCCGCCACGGGCGATTTTCGCTTCGGCGCATACCACCCAAATGCCGCTCAGCAAGAGCATCAGAAAAACTACAATTCTGGCTCGCATGAATTACCCCCGTTGCGGTCTTGCACGAACGCAAAACCCTCAATATCTTCCTTAATTCCAATTTACGCCTTTCCGAAAAAGAGTGCTTGCCGGCGGGATTTTGCGAAGCAAACGGTCCATGCCATGCCGAATTGGCGAAAGCCACAGCTCATTCAATGGAGAGCTCGACACGAAGTCACAAGGGCAGTTGTCGGTGTCTGGCTAACCTCCACGATTTGCAGCATCTGATGCCGGGTACAGAACGTGCATAAACAACGTCGAGGCGCACATGACCGAATTACTCGACCTGCTCCAGCGATACAACCAGCCGACACCCCGTTATACGAGCTATCCACCGGTGCCGAATTGGCAGGCGGCGCGCGGGGATCTGCTGATCCCTGCTCTGCGAAGATCGGCGGCGCCGCTTTCGATTTACGTGCATATACCGTTTTGCGAGCGTCTCTGCCTGTATTGCGGATGCAACGTCGTCATCAAGAAGGATCATTCGGTCGCGGACGCGTACATCGACAATCTGATCGAAGAGATGGACCTGGTCACGATCGCCCATCACCGCTCGGTTACTCAGATGCATTGGGGCGGCGGGACTCCGACGTTTCTAGACCCACGCCAGATCACAGACCTGTTCAACGCAATCGCGGAGCGGTTTGACCTGACACCCGGTGGAGAGTTCTCTATTGAGATCGATCCGCGGGTGACGAGCCGCGATCATCTCCGTACATTGCGCGCACTCGGGTTCAACCGCTTGAGCGTGGGGATTCAGGATTTCGACTGGAATGTGCAGCTGGCCGTGCGCCGAATCCAGCCGTACGAACGCACGCGTGAACTTTTCGAACAGGCGCGGGAATTGGGATTCGAAAGTATCAACGCCGATCTCATTTACGGTCTTCCCAGGCAGACCAGGTCGTCATTTCAAAAAACGATCGATCTCATCCTTAACCTGAACCCGGACCGGCTGGCGGTATTCAGTTACGCGCATGTGCCGGAATTGAAGCGTCAGCAAAGAAGCTTCGAAAAGCATCTGCCTGGGGAATCCGAAAAACTTCAGCTCTTCCTCGACGCGATTCAACACCTCACATCGGCCGGATACGAACATATCGGGATGGATCACTTCGCGCGACCCGGCGATGCGCTCGTTGCCGCTCGCGACAACGGTTCGCTCCATCGGAATTTTCAAGGGTACACAACTCATGCGGAGACGGACCTGCTGGGGTTCGGCGTAAGTGCCATCAGCCACGTCGGACGCACCTTTACTCAGAATCATCGTGAGCTGACTTCCTGGGAGGACGAAATAGGATCGGGCCGGCTTCCCGCGTTCCGCGGTTATGTTCAGACAATGGATGATGTCATCCGCGCAGCCGTTATCGAGGAGTGCCTTTCGAATGGGACGATTTCAAAGGACGCCATCGAAACGCGTTTCAAAATCCAATTTGACGCCTACTTCACGACGGAGTTGATGCGGCTGAACGAACTCGAACGCGATGGGCTCATCGAGGGACGAACCTCGCCTACGATACGCGTCACTCCGTCCGGACGCATTTTTGTTCGGGCAGTGGCGCGCGTGTTCGACGCATTTCGTACTGCAGCCGTGGCTTCAAAGGCTGTGTGACATTAGGATGGCTATCGACTCATACCGCTTCCTCGACTTTGCGACGCGGCAGGTGACGAAGGCCTGGGCCGCCCGGCAGGAACATGGTGTGATTCCTTTCACGCCGCTCGCAAAGCCGCTGAGCGAGTGCACGGTGGCGCTTGTTTCGACAGCCGGCGTCGCGCAACGACGACAGGCCGTTCGACCAGGAAGGCGAACGGCGCGATCCCTGGTGGGGCGACCCGAGCTTCCGCGCGATTCCCCTCGACACCACGGTGAAAGACGTCAGGCTATATCACATGCACATCGATCCGCGATTCGGCGAAGCCGACCTTGACGTGGTGCTGCCGATGCGCCGGCTGACTGAACTTTCCCGCGAAAGCGTGGTGGGCCGTCCCGCACCCACGCACTACTCCATAATGGGCTACATCCTCGAGCCGGCGGAGCTCGTCGAGAAGACAGCCCCGGACATCGCCACCCGCATGCGCGCCGAGCACGTCGACGCCGCTGCTCTGTTCCCCGCCTGACCGTTCTGCTGCCGGTCCGTGGGACTGGTCCAACGAGTCATCGAGGCGAGTGGCATTCCGACGGTGACGATGTCGATGATTCCCGACCTCACTCGCGCCGTCGGTGTGCCGCGCCTCGCAGGCATCAGCTATCCAATGGGCCGCCCCCTCGGCAGACCTCACGACTCCGACGGCCAGCGCGCCGTGCTGCGCGCGACACTGGAGCTTTTGGCGAGCGCGTCCGGGCCAGATACCTACATCGAGCTTCCCTTCAATTGGCATGAGTCGCCGGCCCAGGCTCGCAACGCGTCAAAGGATCTTGCGCCTCCGCCCATCGTCGAACTGCTGAAGAAAAAACCGTGGCTGCTGGGCCAACCTTTACAGCGGCCGGATCCCGCACGACTGATGAGTCGATTTGATCAATTGTGATGGCGAATCTGAAGGGCGTAGGTCAGCGCGCGACTTAACTGTTCCTGCTTTTCATGCGACAGCGTTCCGACGAAATGGGTGAGCCTTCCTTTCATCATCAGAGTGAGAAAATCGCACCTGATGGAGCATTCCTTCGGCAACCCCTCATCGGGGCCGACTTCAACCTCACTCTTCAGTCCAAGGATCTCGCTGTAGACGGGCGCACAAATGACAGTAGAAACATCGTCGCTTTCCGCGATGAAATCACGGGAAACAATTACATAAAAGCCCGGCTTGCCGCCGCGCTCCGGAGTCTTCTCCTGCGTCCGATAAATCTCGCCACGTTTCAATGCTTGGCCTGCTCCTTGATCAACGCCACGGCTTGACGATGCAGTTTGGTTCGGTTCTTGCGGAAGATTTCACGCTCTCGATCTTCTTCAGATTTTGTTTCTAATTGCCCTAAATGGTCTCTGACTGAATCGCGAATGAATTGAGAGCGGTTTCTGGCCGGCTGGGCGCCGCTGGCAATAATTCGATCGATACGCTCCAACATATCCTCGTCAATAGTTATGGCAATAGTTTTCATATTGGATTGGATTATATCATTAAGACTCCGGTCCCTAGCTGCGGCGATCGAGCAGCTTCGTGATTCGTTGAGCGATAGACGGGTTGTGATTCCGGACGGCCTACTCGTGGCGCAGGGCGATCGTCGGATCGACTTGGACGGCGCGCATTGTCGGAATGAGACAGGCAATTACGGCAACGGCGACCAGCAGCGCAGAGATGCCGGCATAGGTTGCAGGATCCGTGGCCGTCACTCCATAGAGACCGCTTTTGATCAGTCTCGTCAGCGCGAACGCGCCCGCCAGACCAATAACCAATCCCATACCGACCAGTACCAATGCGTGCTTCATCACCATCTTGAGAACATCGCCACGCGCGGCGCCCAGCGCCATTCGTATTCCGATTTCGCGGGTTCTCTCGGCAACCGAATACGCCATGATGCCGTAGATGCCGATCGCGGCCAGCACGGCCGCTATTCCTCCGAAAATTCCGAGCAGCAGAATATAAAGCCGCAAATACTGAGTCTGCTGGCTTAGATACTGTTCGACCGCGCGGAAATTCGTTGCAGGACGCACCAGGTCGACTTCGGCGACAGCGCGCTTCACTGTTTCGACGAGCTTCATCGGATCGCTCGACGTGCGAAGCACGAAGTACATGCCGGCGCGATCGTTCCATTGTGGTCCCATCCATCGCGGCGTCTGCTGCACGTGCGGGACGTACATGGTCGGATCGGGCGTCTGTTGAAGCCGATTTGTACGAGTATCACCCACCACGGCGATGATCTCCCGCGGACGCTCGTCGGGAACGAAGTCGAGAGTGATGCGCTTGCCGATCGCTTCTTCATTTGGGAAAAAGCGGCGGGCCATGGCCTCGTTGACGATGATGACCAGCGCTCCGCCCGCCGTGTCCTGCGCGCTGAAATCCCTTCCCCGCCGAATCGGAATCTTCATCGTGCCGAAAAAGTTCGGCGTCACTGAAAAATATTGTGCGGACTGCGCGGAATTCGCCGGAGCAGCTCCATCCGCCGGCGGAGGCGGCGCCGGCTTGCCTTCGATCAGGAAGGGCATTGAAATGCCGCCGGAGTTCAATGGAGGTCGATTGATCGCCGCCGCCGATACCACGCCTGGAACCGATCGCAGACGCTCCACAATGCGGTCGAACGTCAACGCCGCGACCGGGCTGACATCCCACAAACCGACCCCGCGATATCTCCCGAAAGGCTTTATCGAGTCGGTTTGCGTAAAACGAAAATCGAATGTCAGGACGTTTTCAGGATCGGCGCCCAGATCGTTCCCTTGAACGCGGATAAAACTGTTGATCATTAATCCCGCACCGATGAGAAGTACCAGGGCGAAAGCGATTTGACCGGTGACCAGAACGCTTCGCAGGTATTGGCGCGTGACGCCATCTGTGCCGCTTCGCGTGGATTCCTTAAGCGACCCCACCAGATCCGCCTTTGAAGTTTGCAGCGCGGGAACGATTCCGAATACGACTGCTGTGAGCATCACAACCAGAGCGGTAAAGCCGAGGACTGAAAGGTCCATGGAAAGCTCGTTCAGTCGAGGAAAACCCGGAGGCGCCGCACCAACGAACAGCTTCAGTCCTCCCCACGACAAGAACACGCCGAGAATTCCACCGAGCGCCGAAAGAGGAAAGCTTTCCGTAACCAACTGCCGGATGATTCGCCCGCGTCCCGCCCCAAGCGCTGTGCGAACGGCAACCTCGGTGCGTCGCGATGCCGCCCGCGACAGCAGCAGCCCGGCCACATTCGCGCAGCCGATGAGCAGAACGAACGCGACCGCCCCCTGCAGCAGAAGAAGCGGGTTCCGGAAGCCTCCGTAGGCTGCCTCCTGCAGCAGTTGAAGGCTCGCGCCGTTTCCTTTATGGCGTTCCGGATCGCCGGCCTCGAGCTGAGCTGCAATCGTGTCGAGTTCGGCCTGAGCCTGCTGCATGGGCACGTTCGGTTTCAGCCGGCCAAGAACGAGGATGAATCCCTGCCGGCTTATCGATTGCGTCTTGTTTATCTCGATCGGGGTGATGAAGTCGACTTCATCGCCAAAGAAACTGAAGTCTTCCGGCAGAACTCCGATAACCGTGGTCGGTCTTTGATCCAGGGTCAGAGTCTTTCCGATCACATTGGGATCATTGTTGAACTGCCGTTTCCACAGCCGGTGCGTGATCACGATGACCGGAGCCCAGTTGTCGACCTGATCTTCCTCTTCTGTATACAACCGTCCAAGAGCCGGCTTCACGCCAAGCGCCTTGAACACCGCTGGGGAAAAGCCATAGCCGGAAATCCGTTCCGGCGGCGCACCATCCTTCTCTGCCCCGAGGTTCTTGATGGCGCCCGTCAGGGCCCCGACGGATTCCAACGACTGGCTCTTATCCCGGATTGCGTAATAACTCTGGACGTTCATCGCGTTCTGCTGGGTTCTGTTCTGAACAGGAGTTGTCCAGATGACCATGATTCCGTCGGGATCCTCGAACGGAAGCGGCCGCAATAGCGTCGTGTTGATCAAACTGAAGATCACGGTATTTGCGCCGATCCCCAGGCCCAGCGACAAAGCGGCAACAATCGTGAACGCGGGCTTCTTGAGCAATGTGCGACAACCGTAGAGCAGATCCTGCCAAAGATGTCTCATTCGTCTGGTCCCCTTGTGATTCGGTTCTTGAATGCAGTTTCAACACCAGATCGTACGCCTGCGTTATCAAGCGGGTACGGACTGCAGGCATGAACTCGCTGTCCGGTTGCGGACAGGTCGCGGACGGAATCGGACAGCCTGAAACAAGCCGGAAGGCTTTAAGATATCGTCGCGATGGAAGCGATTGTAAATGTCGATGATCTCCGCCGGGCTGCGCGACGGCGGCTGCCGAAGGTCGTGTTCGATTACCTTGACGGCGGCGCCGAAGGCGAAGTGACTCTCCGGGAAAACGTCCACTCCTTCGGAGATATTTTTTTCAGGCCCCGGCAAGCCGTCTCGTTTCCCGAACTTGATCTGCAGACGACGGTCCTCGGAACAACAATCTCCTTCCCTGCTCTGCTCGCTCCCATCGGCTACAGTCGCCTCCTTCATCCCGAGGGTGAACGCGGCGCGGCCCGAGCCGCCGGCGCGGCCGGGACCGGATACATCCTCTCGACGATTTCCGGATACCCGCTTGAAGAAGTCAAGGCGGCCACATCCGGTCCGGCGTGGTATCAGCTCTACCTGCTCGCAGGAAGAGAAGCGGCGGAACTCGTGCTGGAGCGCGCGCGGACAGCGGGTTTCTCAGCTCTCGTCGTCACCGTCGACACGCCGGTTGCTGGAATGCGCGAACGTGATTTCCGGAATGGCATGGTGCCGCTGATTTCCGGAAGCTGGATGTCGAAACTTCCTTACCTCCCACAGATGTTCATGCACCCCGGATGGGTGGCAAAGTATCTTCTGGACGGTGGTCTGAAGCCGCTGCCGAATGTCGTCATTCCGGGCAAGGGGCCCATGGAGCTCATCGACGTCGGCGCGGCGCTCTCGCGGACGGCGCTAAAATGGGACGACTTCAAATGGATCCGGGAGTCCTGGCGCGGTCCAATCGTCGTCAAGGGTGTGCTGACTGGAGACGATGCCCGGCGCGCAATCGACGCCGGCGCAGCCGCTATCGTGGTTTCCAATCATGGAGGCCGGCAACTGGATTTTGTTCAACCTGGACTCCGCGCGCTTCCCGAAGTTCTGGCCGCTGTCAATGGACAAGTCGAAGTTCTGATGGATGGCGGAATTCGTCGCGGCGCCGACATCATCAAAGCGATCTGCCTGGGCGCCCGCGCCGTTCTGCTGGGACGCGGTTATGCCTACGGCATGGCAGCCGCGGGAGAAAGCGGCGTCCGGCGCGCTCTGGATATTTTCCGGAACGACCTCACACGTACTATGAAACTCCTGGGCTGCGGCTCCGTTCGCGAACTCAACGCTTCCTACATCGAGTGGCTTCATCCCTGATTCCGAATCGTCGAGACCGGATTCACTCGAATGGCTCGAACCGCGGGAAGAAAGCTGCCCGTCACCGTCGTTAGAAAAACCAGGAGCACCGCAGCAAAGAAGGTCGGGATATCCGCCGGTTGAATGCCTGCCAATACCGATTCCATCGAACGCCCCGCGGCATAGCCGAATATCAGACCGAGGAAACAACCAATAGACGCCAGCCGGACGCCGTCGCGGACTACCATTGCGAGAATTCTTCTCGTACTTGCGCCGAGTGCAATGCGGACGCCGATTTCGGGAATGCGCTGCGACACCGCGAACGACAACAGGCCGTGGACACCCAGCCCGGCGAGTAACAACGAAAGGGCGGCGAAGGCGGCGAGAATACCGATGTGAGCCATTCGAGTTCCGGTTTGTTCCGCAACGATATCTTCGAATGTCCGCAAGGACAGCGGCAATTCGGGATCGACATCTCGGATGATGTTTCGAATCGAAGCCATCAGAGTGTCGGGCGGGATTGAGGCCCGGACGACAAGTTCCCGTGGGCTATAACCCATTCGTCCCCTCAAAGGCATCTGGCTGTGGGGCAGATACACCTGTGGTTCGCTTTCTCTTTCGAGTCCACGAACGCGAACTTCTCCAACCACACCGACGATCCGGCGTTTCGCGTCTGCAAAATCGAACTCCTGACCGATAGGATCGAGTCCGGACAAGTACTGCCGAACAAACGATTGGCTCACCACTGCAACCGGCGCAGCATCAGGATTGTCGGACTCGCTGATGTCGCGCCCCATCCGAATCGGAATTCCCATTGTTGAAAACAGCCCGGGCGTCACAAACCGCATGCTTGCTCTCTGCGTTTCCATGCCATTCACGATTTGGATGCCTCCGCCCGTGACCATCGGAAGGTAGCTGATGAACGCAGCGCCAGTCACACCGGGCAATGCGCGAACCTGCGGTAATACCCGGGCATAGAAGTCCATCCGGCGCGATCTGTCGTCATACCTTGACCCGGGCAGAGGTGTATTTACCGCAAAGACGTTTTCTGCCCGGAATCCGGGATCAATCGTCCGAATCGACCATAAAGCGCGAATCAAAAGTCCCGCTGAGATGAGCAGCACGACGGATCCCGTCACTTGAGCCACAAGAAGCGCCGCACGAAGGCGCTCGCGGCGAATGCCGGACTTCGCGCGCACCTGTATGAGAGCCGGGGAAGAACTGCGCAGCGCAGGCAGGACGCCAAAACCCAGGCCCATAACACCCGTCGCGATCGCGGCGAAAGCGAGGACGCGAAGGTCGAGAGTCATAGCGTCGCTTATCGGCAAGCTTTCCGGAACGAATCGGGCCAGGAGCGGCAGGCTGCTGACGGCGACCATGACGCCGGCGATGCCACCGAGAATCGCGAGCAGCAGGCTTTCCGTCACCAACTGCCGAACGAGTCTCTCGCGGCCGGCGCCCAGCGCCGAGCGCACCGCCAGTTCCTTTCTCCGCGCAATTCCTCGAATGAGCGTCAGACTCGCAAGGTTCGTGCAGGCAATCGATAGCACACAAAGCGCGGCGGCGAATAGGGCGATCAGGAGGGTTCGAGAGGGCGCGTCTACCAGGTCGCGCAAAGGAACGACGGAGACATCCGTGCCTTCGTTCTCCTTCGGATACGCGGCTTCGATCTGATCTGCAATAAAGCTGAGTTCATTTCGCGCCTGTCGAATGGACGCCGACTTCTTCAGCTTCGCGATGACATAGAGAATGTTGTTGTCGCGACTCGAATCCATCGCCGTCCCATGCGGCAGTGGTTTCCAGTATTCGGTGTCCCGATTCGGGAAATAAAAGTCTGCGGGCATCACGCCGACGAGCGTGTAGACTCCGTCCACAAAACGGATGTCTGTGCCGATTGCATCCGGCTTTCCGCCAAAGTCCCTTTGCCACAGCGCATGGCTCACGATCATCACAGGAGGAGCGCCTGCTCGTTCATCGTCCGAATTGAAAGCGCGTCCGAGAAGCGGCTTCGCCGATAGCGTCGTAAACACTTCCGAGGAAACGCCGACGCCGGCAAGTTGGCGGGGATCCCCGTGTCCCCGGAGCGTCATCCTTTCTCCGGTATATGCGCCCATCGACTCGAACGAACTACTCATCCGCCTCCAGTCGCGATAGTTCGGCGCCGATACCACATTCTGCCGGCCGGACTCCGGAGTGCTTTCCCAGAGCTTGACGATCCGATCGGAATCCGGGAAAGGAAGCGGGCGAATCAGCACTCGATCCGTAATGGAAAACACCGCTGTATTCGCCCCGATGCCGAGCGCCGCAACGAGGATTGTCGCGATCGCGAATCCCGGTTCGCGGACAAGTCCGCGCGCGGTGTAGGCGAGATCCTGGCGCAGGATGTCCCAATGAACCTGTGTTGCGTTGAAAACAGTTTCAAAGAACGTAGAGAGCCACAACACGATTTTCGCAATGGGACTCGACGCATGGATAAGCTGCTTAGCAAAGACATCGCACATCTGCTCGCCATACTCGGCGCGGAACGAAGCAGGATAAAGGTAGAGCAGAGCCCGGTAGAGACGCATCACGTTCTCTCGGGAACAATTCCCCTGGCGCGAGCCAGCTTGAGCATTTGGGCGAGCCGCCGCGCTTCGGCCATCGCTACAGCCGAACCGAAGGGCGTGATCCGATAGTACCTTCGTCGTTCGTCGTCCTCTGCAGGCGCGGGCCGCCGGCGAGGTTCGACAATGAGGCCCTGCTCCAGCATCCGTTGAATGGATCGGTACAGCGTGCCGGCGCTCATCTGCAATTCGCCGTCGGTTCTGCCGGCGATGTCCTGCATGATCGCGTATCCATGCCGGTCTTCGTCGGCCAGGGCCAGCAGAATATGGAAAGTCGCCGGTGGTAGAGGAAGAAGCGCGTCAATCTCTTCGGGTTTGAACGACATGGTTCGATACTATAGCCTATGTGGATATAGTATCAATGGCTATATTTGCCTTTGGCAAAGTTATAGGCGGTGTATGCGGAGATCAGATGGCACACCCAGCCAAGCGTGCCGCCCGTACCGATCCAAAATCCGGGCGTAATGATCAGCCAAAAGATCCCCCGCAGGAATTTGCCGTTATAAATCTGGCCCACACCCGGCACGAAAAGACTCAAGACGGCAGCGTTTCCCTGTTTGCTCATACATTCAGTGTACGTAACCATGGCCGGCTTAGTTCAGTATCCAATTGGGTTAGAGTGGACGCGGCAATGCGAATAGCTCGGCACACAGGAATTCTGCTATTGCTTCTGGTCTCTCCTCTGATGGCCCCCGCGCAAAGCTTCGAGGTCATCGGCAGCGCCGGATATGGGCGCGCGCTTCGATTTGGCGACAGCAGCCCGGGTGCCGGGGTTTTCTGGGGAATCGGCGGCGGCTTCAGGCCTTTTTCTCGAATTCGAGTGGAAGGTGTGATCGAGAATCTCGACGCACTCTCGCATGAAACAGATCATGTCGCGAACGTGCTGTATCCGCGAGCCAGTCTTGCTTACGAACTGTCGGGTGGAAAGATCCGGCCCTTCGTCCTGGGCGGGGCCGGTGCGGCGCGTATTCGAGAGATTCAGACGATTACTTTTCCGAGTCGCGTTGAAATGCAGGAAGTAAAAGAGACCGCGTTCGCTGTCCACTTCGGAGGCGGCGTCTCGTTTCAGGCAACACGGCGCATTGCAATTCGTCCACAATTGGCATTCATTGCGGTTCCGGCCTCACGAAGTAATATCCACTTTTTTAACACGTCCATTCAGATCGGACTCGGCTGGTAACGTTTTTGGCCGTATCTTCGGCATGTGAATCCAGACGGCCGGATGGTGGTTGGAATTCTCATTGCTGCGCTTGGTGGACTGGCGGTCGGGCTGGAGCGGGAGTGGTCCGGGCATGCGTCAGGACCGGGCGCGCGGTTTGCCGGTATTCGAACCTTTACGCTGCTGGGGATTCTGGCCGGGTTCGCGGGATGGCTGTGGACTGAACAGATCCAGACTCTGGCTGCGGTTCTGATGGCTGGGGCCGTGGCCCTGGTTGTGGCTGCTTATGTTGCAGCGTCTCGGCGCGAGGCTGATGCCACGACGGAAGTCGCTTCGCTGGTAGTTCTTGCGTCCGGTGTCGTAGCAGGAATCGGGTACTGGTCTCTTGCAGGTGGATCGATCGCCGTCACGACACTGCTGCTCGTGGAGAAGTCGCGAATCCACGATATCGCCCGCCGTATCGACGACACGAGCCTGCGCGCTGCCGTGCGCTTTGGAGTGATGGCGGTCGTCATCCTGCCGCTTCTTCCGGAAGGCCCCTTTGGTCCGGGAGCCGGCTTGCGTCCTCGAACTCTCTGGACGGCGGTCCTGATCTTTTCCGGGCTCAGTTTTGCCGCCTACCTCGCGCGTAGGGCGTTTCGTGAGGGAGCAGGGTTTCTCGCGGCAGGACTTCTCGGTGGAATGATGTCCTCGACTGCCGTGACGTTCACTTTCTCGAGGCTCAGCCGAACCCAGCCCGAGCAAGGCGGAGCGCTTGCCATTGGCGTTATCGGAGCATCGACTATTCTTTTTCTGCGAGTCCTCGTCGCCACACTCACATTGAATCCCGAACTTGCGCGCGCGGTCGCTCCATACTTCGCATTGCCGTTTCTCGCCGGCGCTGCGACAACTGCTGTAGGGTGGTATCGAACCAAACACTCCGCTCAGAAGGAAGACGAAGTCGCCAATCCGCTCCAATTCTGGAGTTCGGTACAGATGGCAGCACTCTTTCAAGCTGTGCTGTACCTCGTCCACTGGCTCAATCAGGCTTTCGGAGATCAAGGACTGCTGATATCGGGCGCAATTCTCGGGCTCACCGACGTCGATGCCCTGACCATATCCATGGCGCGCGGCGTCCATCGCACAGACTGGAGCGTCGCAGCACAGGCGTTATCTGTCGGTGTTCTTTCCAACACCGTGCTGAAGTTGACCGTCGCGATCGCTCTTGGGAATGGACGCTACCGATGGCTCGCCGCATTTGGTCTGGGTGCGATCGGCGTGATGCTGGTTCTTTCGATTCTGGTCCTGCCGCAACTGTGGAGAGTGAAATGAGTATGGATTGCCGGCCTTTCCGGGTGAAAGAAGGAGAACAGGTGTCGCTGCGAAAGCGGCCCACGATCGTGAAGCCGTTCTACAAATCGAAGGAGCATTACCGGCAACGGCTCGAAAAGAATGTCGAGGAACTCAGCGCCTGGCAGCGTGTGCAGTATGCGGATAACCGATACTCCGTGCTCCTGATCTTTCAAGCTATGGACGCGGCCGGAAAAGACGGCGTGATTCGTCACGTTTTGTCGGGCATCAATCCGCAGGGCTTCCAGGTGTTCAGCTTCAAACATCCCAGTGCGACGGAACTCGATCACGATTTCCTCTGGCGTACGACTCAGTGCTTTCCCGAGCGGGGCAGGATCGGCGTGTTCAACCGGTCATATTATGAAGAAGTGCTGATCGTCCGGGTCCACCCCGAGATCCTGCGCGGTCAGGGGATACCAACGAAGCTTGTGCACGAAAAGACCGTGTGGCAAGACCGGTTCCGCTCGATAATCGACCTTGAAGCGCACCTGGACCGGAATGGAACGAAGATAGCGAAGTTCTTTCTGCACATTTCCAGGGACGAACAACGACGGCGCTTTATCGCCCGAATCGAGGATCCGGAGAAGAACTGGAAATTCGCCCAGACCGACATCCACGAGCGCTCGTTCTGGAAGGATTACATGCGCGCATATGAGGAGTGTCTGAGCGCCACCAGCACTAAAGAGTCTCCCTGGTACGTCGTGCCGGCCGACGATAAACAAAATGCCCGGCTGATCGTTTCTGAAATCCTGCTCGATACGTTCAGTTCGCTGAACCTGGAGTACCCGAAAACGACCACGAGCCGTTTACGAGAATTGCGCGCCTTGCGCAAACAGCTTCTCGAAGAAAAGTGAATCCATTATATGGCTGAGAAAAAAGAATCCGAATTCCCGCCGGTGCCGTATTTAAACCCCGAGTTTTTGAATAGCCCTCCCGCCCGAATCATCCGAATACTCTCCGAGTACCTGGAACCCGCAGATCGGCTCCGTCGCGCGGGTATTCGCGACACCATCGTTTTCTTTGGTTCGGCTCGTTCGCTATCGCCTGAAGAGGCGGCACATCATCTCGCGCATGTCGATGAAATGGTCGCGGAGGCAGGCGCTCCTTCTGCGGAACTCGAAGAAGCACGGACGCGCGCGCAGAACGCAGTCCGGCTGGCTCGTTATTATCGAGATGCGATCGAACTGGCGCGCCGATTGACCGAATGGTCCAAAGCGTTGACCGGAAATCATGATTTCATCATCTGTTCCGGAGGCTCGTCAGGAATGATGGAAGCGGCAAATCGCGGCGCGGTCGAGGCCGGAGGTAAAACCGTCGGATTCAACATTCAACTGCCGCACGAGCAGGACATAAACATGTATGTCCCTCCCGAGTTCGTCTTCAATTTCCACTATTTTTTCATGCGCAAATTCTGGTTTGTCTATCTCGCGAAGGCGCTCGTCATCTTTCCCGGCGGTTTCGGGACTATGGACGAGTTCTTTGAAGTCCTGACGCTGATTCAGACCAAGAAGCCGCGAAAGACCATGCCTGTCGTGCTGTTCGGGAATGAATACTGGGATGAAGTCATCAACTTCGACGCCTTCGTCCGCTGGGGCACGGTCACTGCTGAAGAACTACGGATCTTCTATAAAACGGATTCTGTCGACGACGCCTACAACTATCTGACCAGAGAACTCGAGAAACTTTACGAGTCGCCCCAGGGACTTGATCAAATCAAGCTCACCTGAGCACCTCAACGGGTCCGAATCGAGATCGGAGCAAACAGATTGTTTTGAACGGGCCCGTTCGGCGCTCCAGCAGGAGGCGGAGGTAACGGCACTGGAGTAAAAAATGGAGGAGGGGGCACTTCTCCCGCAATTGGCGGAAGCTGCACTAAAGGGATGCGCGGATCCAGTATCGTACCGAACGGTGTGTACATTACGCGCGGCGGCATGGGTTCCGGCAATAACACCTCGGAAGGTTTTTCACGTTGTTCGCCGGCCAGTCGATCGGTGCTTTCCATCGCATCTTCCGCTACGGGATTTACCGGTGCGGGTTGGGCGGCCGTAACAGTTTGCGCAGGCCCGGTGATGGTAATTCCTTTGGATTCGACGAACAAATAATCGAAAGGTAGTTTTTGAAACATCGCTCGGACCGCGTCGTTCACTGCAAGTCCCGAAAAATGGACGCTTACCGTACTTTTTGCCAATTCCGGCGAGACGCGGGATTTCATTCCAGTGGCCTTATCCCAGAGCTCAAGCAGGCGCGCCAGCGTGATTTCGTCCGCATTGATGGAGACCTTTTCGTTAGATTTCGCGACCTGCGGTCCTGGTTCGGCGGCAGCCGAACTGCTGAATGCAACGAATGCGGCCAAAGTGAAGGAGCCTAACCATCGCAGCATTGGTTTTTACCTCGGTTCTTTCTTTTATCTTAACCCTTCAACGACGCGTGTGGGTTGGCCGAGTTCGGTACGGTCAGAAACTGAATCGGGCGTTCAGTGTAAATCGCCGGGCCGCGGTAACGGTGTCCGCCTGAGCAAACGAGCCCGTCGGATCGGCGGCGCTCATGCGTCCGAAATTCAGATTGTTGATGTCCGTGGCGCCGGTGACGAAGTTCCAGCGCGGGGTGTTCAGCAGATTGATTACGTCCACTCGGATTTCGAACGACTTCGTTTCGTCAAGCCTCACACGCTTGACCAGATTGACGTCCAGGCCGATGCGCGACGGTCCTTCGATCCACTGCTGGCCCAACGTGCCCAGTTGCCCGGGCGCCGGGTTCACAAGGACGAATCTTCCCTGAGAATCCACGATCGCCTGATTGCTGAACTGCTGCTGCAAACTCTGCAGCGTCGTCACGCTGTCCCTTGCCGGATCGGCCCTCTGCGTAAAGCCCGGGAAGTATGTTCCACCGCCCGAGTCCGTTGTGATCTTGCCGATGTTCTTCGGAAAACTTCCAAGAATGATAGGCATGTTGCCCGTGGCCTGCGTGAACGTGGAGCTCGTGGCCGTGATGCTCGTTGGCGCTCCGGAAGTCCAGCTGAAGATGCCTCCCAACTGCCACTGTTCGACCAGCCGCGTGACAAAGCCCGGCGCATTCTGCAGGAACCGGCGGCCTGGACCAAACGGCAGTTCGTACGTTCCATTGCTCAGGATGCCGTGACTGCGGTGAAAATCGAGCAGGGTCTTGTTCAACGAGCGGTTTTTGGGATCGAAATAGGTTGCAGCGCCGTCATCGCCTGATTCTCCCAGTGTCTTGCTCCAGGTATACGACAGTTGGCTGGTGAATCCGTTGGACAGGCGTTTTGTCACCTGCATCTGCATCGAGTGATACGTGGAACTCGCGGGATTGGAATCCATCCGGACTGTTGCGTATTGCGGATTGACGACGAAGAAGTTTTCCGGGAATAGTCCGCTTCTACGGAGGAGCCCGCCGCCTTCACCGGTGATCGTGGAGTTGGTATTGATGAAATTCGCCAGTTGACCGACGTCGCCATTAGCAATGAAGCCGCGCGTCTGCGTGTTCTGGCGAAGCGACGCGGATCCTGTGATTGTTGAGCCGTTGATCGTTCCCAGCCCCAGATTTAGTCCGTTCAACATCTGATCGAACATCGGGGCATTCTCGCCTCTGCGCGTGAGGTTGTACGCCTCCAAAAACTTGTTCGAGAAAATGTCGACATCATTCAAAGGTATTCCCGCCAGAAGCCGCGTGCCCTTGCTGGCGATGTAGCGCGCCTCCAGTGTGAGGTTGGATGCGAGCGAGCGCTGGATTTCCAGATTCCAGTTCTGGATATAGGGAACAGGATGGTTTTCATCAGGCGCTCTCAACCCTGACGTGCGTAGTGTCAGTGGTTCTGTGATCAGCGGCGCGATCGCGGGACCCGGCGACGGCACTGGAATCGGCAGGTCGGCCAGATTGAAGTAACGCGTGGTCAAACCCAGCCTGCTGAAATTCTGACCGTAACTCGACGCGTTCGGGTTGCTGTAGTTCCATCCCGCGTTGTAATTGGCCGCACCCTGATAACTGATGCCGTAACCGGCACGCAGAACCGTCTTGTCCTTTCCGAACCACGGCAACGACCAACTGAAACCCACGGCCGGCGCAATGTTGTTCCTGTCGTTCTTGTACCAGAGGGCATCCGGATTTGGAGAGTGCTTGCCGGCGAACTGGATTTGCGTCAAAGCGCCGGCGGTCAGTCCATAGAGCGCATTGTTTCCGCCGATCGGCATGGCCATCAAGCCGTTGCTCTCATACGGCACGCCATAGAAGTCGTAACGCACGCCGAGGTTCAGCGTCAGATCCGGGCGTATTTTCCAGTCGTCCTTGAAGAAAGTGCCCCATTCATTCTGGTGATTGTCTCTCGGGACTTGCACGAGGCCGGTGTATTCGCGATCGGTTGGTTTTTGAATATAGAAAGTTCGGCTGACATTGGATACCGAGCCGGCAAGATCCAGGAGCAGATTCTGTGCCTGCGTGATGTTGGTTCCGGCAAGCCCCGGAATAGTGGATATTCCCGCGACCTGCGGACCGCTTTGGCCGATGGTCACGCTCGGGAAGAGCAATTTGGGATCGTCGCCGAAATTGAATCCGCGGGATGCGCTCCAGCGTCCTTCGAAGCCCGCTTTAAACGCATGCTTGCCGCGCGTCCAGCTCATCGTATCGGTGAAGCTGTAGACCGGGCTTGTCTGCCCTCGAGTCTGGCCTGCGGGGAAATACAAATTCTGATTGAAGAGAAGATGGCTGGGCAGGAACAGTTCTCCGTTCTTGATGGGAAGGTGGCTGCGCGCTTCCTCGCCATAAGCATCGGGCCGTTGAATAGCGTTCCAGGCGAAATGTTTGTTCCTACGCGTTCCGAACCGGAACTCATTCAGCACGGTTGGCGACACCGTGGAGGTCAGTCCCGCCTGATAGAAATGCGGTTCGCGCTCGACCAGTCCATCGTATCCGCCGGGCCACGCCGAGATGCCGGTCTGCGTGGTCATCGACCAGTCCTTTTCTTTCGTAGCGCTGACACTCAGCTTATGCCTTGAGTTGAAATTGTGATCGATGCGAAGGTTGGTTTGATTCCGGTTCGTGTCCTGCCCGTCTCCAACCGAAGTATCCTGGCCCTGCACGCGCCGCAACCATCGGTGACCTGCGATATTCAAGCCGTCGCCGGTCGTGAAATCGTTCGGCATCGGCATTTTCGAAATGAGGTATTGGAGCCAGCCTGAAGTATCCGGGGCCATGCGATTAGGATCGCGGTTAAACACGCTGACGGATTCGAGGGGCCCCTGCGCGTCTCTAGGCGTCACAGCATTGCCAAACCGGTCCACCACAGGATTGTTCGAAATGAAATTCCCGTTTTGCACTCCCGGGAAAAATCGGAAACGGCCTTGCCGCGCGTCCGCTGTGAGTACAGTTCCCGTAAACTGATGCTTTGTGACGTAGCGCTGCCCCTCCCACAGAACAAAGAAGAACGTTTTGTTCCGGACGATCGGACCGCCCAGACGGGCGCCAAACTGGTTGGCGTTTTTGTAATCCTTGTCGGCATCGTTGAAGTTGTTGCCCCAGGAGTTGGCGCTCAACGCCGAGTTGCGATTCTGCCAGAACACACTGCCGCGAAACTGGTTGGTCCCGGATCGGGTCACCATCTGCACCTGGCCTGATCCGCGTCCCATCTCGGCATCCGCGGGCGCAACGATCACGCGTACTTCATCGACGAGGTCCGGGCTGACGTAAGTGGATGCGGATACTCCAACGTCGTATCTGCCGTCGCTTACCGGTACGCCGTCGCGCACGGTATTCACGGCCATCGTTCTGGAGCCGGCGAAGCTTCCGCCTTGCGTTCCCGCGGTCGTCGCCACGAGGTCGAGCGCGTTGCGCGAACCCAATGGAAGGTCGCGAAGCTTGTATTCGGGAAGTACAGTGCCCACCGACGACGACGTCGTCGCAATCAGCGTGTCGGCCGCCACACTAACTTCTACCGTTTGAGCCTGTGTCCCGACCTGCAGCGTGAAATTCAGACGTACCTGCTGGGCGACACCCAGAGTGAGCGCGTTATAAGTCTGCGTCTGAAAACCCGGAAGCTCGGCACTGACCTTATATGTTCCCGTCTGAAGCGACGCGAACTGATAAGCGCCCGTCTCGTTCGTGAGCTGCGTCGTGACGATGCCCGTCTGCGTATTCGTGGCAGTCACCGTCACGCCCGGAATCAAAGCGCCCGAACTGTCGGACGCGGTTCCGCCCAACGTTGCGTTTGTCGTTTGTCCAAACGTGTGGATTGCGAAAACAGCACACAGCAGAAGTCCTGCGACAAGAAATCTTCTCATGACCCCTCCGACCGGCTTTTAGTGGTTTGTTGGAACGGAATGTACTCCCAACTTGCGGATGACGGCAATTTCAAAATCGATGGTAGCTTTGGTTGACTCTTCAAAACCGTCATCGATAGGATGCTGCATTCCTATGGACCGAATCGGCATCGACCAGGCGGCGGCTGAAATCAGCGAGCATTGCATCGGCAAGCGCGCGCATGAAACTCCGTATTTCTTCATCGTAGGCGCGGGATTGTCGGCGTCTGTGGTACCGCAGGCCTCGAAGGTGATTGAGATGCTTCGCAAACGGGCGGCAGACAGCAAGCGCCAGATCCCGCCCCCTCCATCCGACGATCCGATGACCGAGTATGGACACTGGTTCCGGAACGTCCTCAACTCACGTGGACAACAACGCGCATTCCTCGAAGGGCTGATGCGAAACGCCGAGATCTCTGCGGAGAACCTTCGGCTGGCTCTACTGCTGCTCAACGGCAAAATCGGAAACATCGTCGTAACGCCGAACTTCGACGACTTCCTGTCGCGAGCCCTGACATTGTTCGGCCATCGTCATGTCGTCAGCGACAACGCGTACACGTCCGTCCGCATTCGTCCGGAATCTCCGGAGATACAGATCGTCCACGTTCATGGCACCTACTGGTTTTACGACTGTGCAAATCTGGAGCAGGACATCGTGGAGCGGGCTCGTGCGGGAGACGCCGAAGGAACAACGACCCTCGACCTGCTCACGTTTCTGCTGCGCACGCGATCGCCGATCGTCATCGGTTACAGCGGCTGGGACAAGGACGTCATCATGCGCGCTCTTTCGAAACGGCTGCAACAGCACCAGCAGTTTCCGCTCGAGTATCCGTTGTACTGGTGCTGCTACAACGAAGACGACCTCTCGCGTCTGCCGGCATGCATCAAGGATCATCCCAACAGCGACGTCCGCGTGGTCGTGCCCGAGGCGTTGCTCAGCACCTCGGTGAAGGACCCGCAGCAGCAACGCATAACGCGATCGGCGGAAGTGCTCTCGGTGATGTCCGACCCGGTCAACTCGTTCTCCAGCGGCCACGATATCCTCAACGCGAGAATGTCCGGAACCAGTCTGGATGCCCGGTTCGAAGGTGAACCGTTGCAGCGAACACTGCCGGCCCGCGACGTTTTGAGCCGCCTGATGCTGAGTGTTCGCGTGGAGGCACCGCCGCTGCTTGCCGATCCTGCCGAATTCCTGGCTTCACATCTTCGTCAGTCGTTCCCTCTTTCCAGTTCGCCGAATGACGTCATCTGGCGCCTTACGCTGCAGCGCCTCGAAAGGCCCCGCTCCGCCGGCGCCGTGGGATTCAATGAGGATCTCGGGATTCTGATCCTCGGAACTCTGGTCTCCGATTTCGCGGGAACCATCAGACGGGGATCGGAGGTCGCGTGGCGCTCGACATCGCAGGAACAGATGGAGTCTTTCGCCGATCTGATGCACGAGTGCGCAAGCGGTCTGTATCAGCATCAGAGGGCCGCGGGCGAAGATGCGGATATCGCTAAAAGCCGCGACGAGGTGGCGTCTGAAGGATATTCGCTGGCCGTCGATGCATACGCCGCACTGGAAGAAATGACGTCGTTGGACGAGAGCCAGGTGAGCCGTTATCTCAAATCGTTGCTCCGCCATGCCCGCATCTGCGACCGGCTGGAAAGATCTGAGGCAGCGATTGCGAGCAGCCGGAAACTGATCGACCGCTTCTACGATCACGCGACCGGCGACACGCTTCTGTCTGTTTGCCTCTCGCTCATCTATGTCGCGGCCAGTCTCTTCTCCAGGCAGTCCTGGGATGAGACGCTGGACGTGCTGAACAAGCTTGAGGCCAAGCGGATCGACACCGATGACGTGGATCTGATGGCGCTGTTTGCGCGCGGCAGCGGCATGCGAGGAATGCTTCACCTGCAGCGCGGCAATGCGACGGAAAGCCGAACCTGCTTCGAGGAAGTGATACGGGTCTACGGCGATAACCCAGCCCCTCAAATTCAAGTCATCATGGCGCAGTTGATGACCGGCCGCGCACACGCCCTCGCGCAGAGCGGACAACCGGACGAGGCCCTCGTCGTGTTTCAGGATGTGATTCACCGTTTTTCGAAGTCGCAGGATGCGGAAACGATCAACAATCTCGCGCTGGCCTATGCAGGTGCGGTCAACGTTCTCGCGGGCCGTGATGAAGCGTCTGCCGTTGCATTGGCGGAGGAAGCCGGAAGACTCATACCCAACGATCCGGACGGCAGACCGGGTTCCCGCCTCCTGCTCGTCCAATTCAACATTGCAGCAGCCTTCGTGCAGCAGGGAAAGCCCGACCAGGCGCTGTCGGTCGTCGAAAGGATCCTTAACGCCGAGGCACCTGAAGAGCCCGAACTGCGAATGCAGTACGACATGATGCGTCTTGTCAAGGCGATCGCCCTCATACGCAAAGGCAACATCGACGAAGGGACGGCGCTGCTCGACGACGTGATCAAGGGGAGAGACGTTGAATCGACGCCGTTCGACGATCTCGTGAAATCCGTCGGAATGATGGAAAAGGCAAGCTTCCTGGCCACTCAGAACAGTCCGGCGGCGCTTCAGCTTCTTCAAGAAGTGTCGGTCCGTTACCGTACATCCTCGTTCGGCCATGTCCGGCAATTAGCCGCCCGTGCCCGGTGGCAGCGCGCTCGTGTGTTGTCGGCCGATCCTCAAACGGCTGACGAGGCGATCAGTGAACTGAAGGCAATACAATCGGACGAAGCCTTGCTTTCGAACGAACAGGCGCGCGGCGTAGCTTCGGCCGCCTCCGTCGATCTTGGAGTTCTTGCGGAGCGTGAAGGAAAGCTTCAGGAAGCCCTCGAAATATTCGAACAACTCGCGGCAAGCGCAGTTAACTGGACCGATCTGGACACCCGTTTGAACGTCACGACGGCGCACTGGAATTCGGCACGGATCCTGGCACTACAGAATGACGTTCAGCGGGCGCGATCACACTATGAAGAGGTCATTCGCCGCGCCGAAACGCTTCGGATTCCGATGGTCAACAGTTACCACGCACTGTCACTGCGTGCGCTGGGAATACTTTCGGGATACGAGGGCGATTGGGACAAGTCCGCCGATTTTCTTACGCGGGCAGAAGCGGTAGCGAAGGACCTGCAGGAGACGGAACGCGAAGACACGCTGGTCAGCTTACGAATCGCAAGGGGCATGGCCTTTGACGCCGGCAAGCGCTCAACGGAGGCGATCGAAGCGTTTGCGTCTGCGCTCGAGGAAGGACAGTCGCTGGGCGGTCCGCGAATCCAGGGCGAAGTCGAAACAGCATTTCTCACGCTGACCAGGCTCCTCCTTGGAGAAAAGGATTACGCGAAAACCCTCGATTGGTCTGTGCGAGGCATCGAGTGGCTCACGAGCGTAAATCGGACGGGTACGGCAGCCCATGCCCAACTGCTTGTCCGCCGCGCTTACGCCCTGCAGCAGATGGACAAGGATGACGACGCGCTCAGTGTCGCAACCGAGTTGATGCAGGCTTTCCACAATGTCGCCGCTTCGGACGCACGGGCGGTTGCCGATTCGGTCTTCGATGCCCTTCTCGGGAAAATCGTCGCCGGGAACAACGTCAAGCACGCAGGAACTCTGACCAACCTCATTCTTGCGGACCTCGAGGCAGGAATCGCTCCTGAACGCGAGATGCTGGCAGCCCGAGTTTCCCACCTCGATCTGGCCGTGCACCTGGATCTCGGACAACGCGATCTCGCCGCGGCCCGCCTGGATTGGATGAAGTCGCGCCTCGGCACTTCACAGAAGGCTGAAGTCCAGGAACTCATCCGTTCGACGGAGGAAACCATGAAGGAAAACGAAGACGGAGCCGCCAAAAGCGAGTCGCAATCGGCGTAAGATTTCAAAATCGATTGCTATAATCCGCGAAACATCCCATCTGGAGCATCTATGTCACAGCGAACATCGTTCCGCCGAATCGGTCAGGTTCTTGTCGTCGCCGCCATGTGGCTGGGTCAACCTGCGAGCCACATGCACAGTCAGAACGCGCGTGTGGTGCCGCACTCATCGACACAGGAACCTTCCCGCCTTGTGACGCTGGACAAGCTGAAGCAGTGGGAAAAGGAACTATCGAACTGGGGACGCTGGGGCAAGGAGGATCAGCGCGGTCTGCTGAATCTCATCACGCCCGACAAAACCAGACAGGCGATTGTGCTGGTGAAAGAAGCCAAAACCGTCACGCTTCAAATCAACCCGTTCAAGAAGACAGGAAGCGACACAGGGACCTTCGGCGAGAACGTCCACCGCATGGCGCGAATCGATCCCAACACCGGCGCCATTCAGGGCGCGCTCGACATCATCCAACTCTCGATTCACGACGGGTTGAACTCGCACCTCGATGCGCTCTGCCACTATCAGGGCCCGATTGGACGGAAGCCCGGTGAGCCTGCGGTGAGCTATAACGGATTCCCATTCACGCTCACAGCGGCCGGCTGCAAGGAATCTGCGACGGACAGGATGGGCCCGGGATACATCACGCGCGGAATTCTGGTCGACATGCCGCTGCTCAAGAAAGTGCGATGGCTCGAGCCCAGCACACCGATCTACGCCGAAGATCTCGAGGCATGGGAAAAGTTTGCCGGCATCAAAATCGGCCCCGGAGATGCCCTCATCATTCGCACCGGCCGATGGGCGAAGCGAGCAGCAGAGGGACCATGGAGCTACGGTCAGACCGGCGCCGGACTGCATGCATCGGTCTTGCCATGGCTGCGCTCACGCGACGTTTCCCTTCTGGCAAGTGATGCCGTCAACGATGTCCAGCCGTCAGGCGTTCAGGGAATCAACCGCCCTATTCACCAGCTCACGCAGGTCAATATGGGATTGCCGATCGCGGACAACGCATTCACGGAGGACGCTGCCGCTGAAGCCGCCAGACTGAAGCGATGGGAATTCATGTTCACGCTTCACATTTTCCAGATCCAGGGCGGAACCGCGTCGCCGTTCAACGCGCTTGCCACGTTTTGATGGGCAACTGTTGACGCGTCATCCGACATTACCCTATATTTAAGACATGCGTTCCAGGCGTCCAACGAGGGCCCGACCCCGAAGTCGCAAGACGTCCCGCTCCGAACAACTGCGGGCCGCCAAGCAACGTCAGCGCCAACGTGAACGGGAGGCGGGCGTTGCCGAGATCCGGATCAAACTTCCGGCCGCGCAAGGGCGGCGGCTCGCCTTTGCGGCGCGCCAGCCGGCATTTAAGGAGTCGCTGGCACGTTGGCTGGATGGGGAAACAATCGAAGTCGCCTGTTATCCGGAACTCAAACTCCTGTGCTGGAACCGTAAGGCCGAGTTCCTGACCGCCCAGGATGCGTGGAATCTGTATGAACGGAATTGGCGTTTCGTCGAAGCCGGGACGCTGACTGGCGAAGAGCGTGAGTTGATCAAGCTGCTTGGAGTACGATTCGGTGGCGGGCGCGTCGATGTTTAAGTTTCGCCGAGCCCGGCACCGGACAGTGGCCCGGCTGCTGGCGGCCCTGGACGCAGAGTTTCTCGCCGCACACCATTGCTATTTCGGCGGGGGGACACGGATAGCCATCGAGTTGGATGAATTCCGTGAATCCCAGGATGTCGATTTTCTTTGCGCCGAAATCAGGGCTTACCGGACCCTGCGCGCCGGCATCGGCGAGCTTTCGCTCGGTCCGATCGCTCCCAAATTGCCGGAGGGTGTTTCGCTGCTGCGTGATGTCCGAGCTGATCGATATGGCATTCGCACGATGGTCGCGGTCGATGGCGAGGCGGTCAAATTTGAAATTATTCTGGAGGCTCGCGTTGACCTGGGCGCAGCGCGCGTGAAGCCATTACCTGTGGCAGTACTCGATCGCGAATCCTGTTTCGCTGAAAAATGGCTGGCGAATGCGGATCGCTGGGGCGATGCGTCTGTGCTGAGCCGTGACGTAATCGATTTGGCGGCCATGTTAAGCCGCTGGGGAGCGGAGAGCGCCCGAGCGGGAGCAGTTCGCGCAACCGAGGCCTACGGAACAGCAATCAAGAAGGCCGCGCTGGCGGCATGCGAGAAAGTGATCGCAGACGCGGCCTATCGCAAGCGCTGCCTGGACGGATTGCTGATCCAGGACGCCCGCACGCTATTGAAAGATCTGCGGAGCCTGGAAAAACACGTCAAATCAATGGCGTGATATTCGGCTCGACACCGAGCAGCGCCTTTCCATAGATCTCGAGGTTGACCTGCCATTCGGTGATCGCGTGGTGACTCGCGACATTGATATCCCGCCAGAGTCTCTGCAAGCGGTTCGAGTCGGCCAGGCTGGATGTACCGTGCGCCGAGACGAGCAGATCGACGGCCTCGCGGCAATACTTCGCAACCAGAGCCGTATCGGCGCGCGTTCTTGCCCGGGCAGCCAGATCCGGATGCCGGCCGGTGCGAGCCGCGTCGTCGAGATCGTCTGCCGCACGGAAGGCGTGGAGATACGCCGTTTCGATCTTCATCGCGGCTTCGGCAACCTGGATTTGAAAACCGGTCGAATCGGCCTGTTTAGAAAAGTTCGTGTGCGTGACACCGCGCGCGGACGCGTTCTCGATGACGTAATCCAGCGCGGCTTTTGCGACGCCCAGCTGCGATCCGATCAAAATCAGAATAGTGAACGGCACGAACGCGGTGCGGTACAGCGTTTCATCCGTGTGCTCCGTTCGGTAGCTGCCCTGGAATGCGCCAGAGTAGGGAAGGAATCGATGCTCCGGGACAAACACATCCGTGGCAACAATCGTATTGCTGCCGGTTCCCTTCATCCCCGCCATATACCAGGTGTCTTCGATCGTGAGGTTCGGCATCGGCATCAATGACAGTCCCAGATTGGCCATTTCGCCTTTCTCGTTTTTCATCATGATGCCGCAGGCGGCCCATTGCGCGTGGAGGCACCCGGACGCCCAGGGCCAGCGTCCGCTGACGAGCCAGCCTCCATCTGCGGGACGAGCATCGCCGCGCGGCGCAAGAGAACCGGCAACCCAGGTCTCGACGCTCGAGCCCCACACTTCGCGCTGGGCGCGCTCCGGGAACAACGCGGCCAGCCAGGCACAGATGTTGAGCAGGCTCGCTGTCCATGCAGTGGATCCGCAACCCCGGCCGAGTTCGGCCATGACCGCGATGTAGGTGCGAACGTCCGCTTCAAATCCTCCGAGCCTGCGGGGCATCATCAGGCGGCAGAGACCCGTCTCATGCAGCGCCTGAACATTCGCGTCGGGCAAACGGCGCAAGCGATCCGTCTCATCCGCATTGCGATTGAGAAGCGGCCGGATCCTGACAGCTCTTTCGATGAACTCCGACGCTTCGGGCACACCCGGACTCACGCTCGCAGATTGGTTCATACTTTCACCCCGTGTCGATGATGACAAAGCATGACGCAATATAGCCGAGGTGGTACTGGAAAACTGATTTCCCTGCTCGCGCTTCGCGCTACCGTCCGCCGACACTGTTGTGAGCATGTTTCTTTTCTGAATGCCGGGCCAGTTTCGCAATGAGGCGGGACAGATCCACCGCGTCCACTGGTTTTGCAAGATGCGCGTCGAATCCAGCCTCCAGAGATGTCCGGACATGTTCGGCGCCCGCAAATGCCGTCAGCGCAACCGAAGGTGTCTGTCCGCCCTGGCTGGGCTTCAGCGCCCGGACCTTTTTAATAAAACTGAACCCATCCTCTTCGGGCATCGCGATATCACAGAGCGCGACATCGGGTTTGAACTTCTCGAGGACCGCAAGGCCCTGCCCAGCCGTTACGGCCGTCTCAACCTGCGCTCCGAAGGACTCCAGCATCACCGAAAATGCGTCCCGCGTGTCCTCCAGGTCATCGATGACCAACACCCGCAAGCCGGTAAGATCGGCGGGTTTTGCAGTCCTTTTGGCGTTCGTATGAGACTTGGCATGCGACCTGCGAGCGTCCCCTGACAGGCGGTTCTCAGCACAGGGCAAAGTTACCGTGAATACAGCACCTTTTCCTTCGCCAGGGCTTGACGCCGTCACGGTGCCGCCGTGCATTTCAGCCAGATTCCGGACGATCGAAAGGCCCAGTCCGAGGCCGCCGAAGACTCGTTTCACGGAGCTGTCCTCCTGGCTGAAAGGAGTGAACAAATGTGGCAGGAACTCCGGCTTGAACCCCTTGCCGGTGTCCTCCAGCTGAATTTCAAGCCGTTCGGGATCCTTCTTCTGCCCGGTCCGAACGGTGATCGTGCCTCCGGGAGGCGTAAATTTGACCGCGTTGGTGAAGAGATTCCGGAATACCTGCTGCAGGCGGCCGGAATCGGCGATGACCCGGCAGGGTGAAGGATCGAACTCGGTTTGAATCGTAATGGATTTGTTCTCCGCCAGATTTCGAACCGACTCCAGCCCCGTGGCGATGCATTCGATAGGTTCGATTTCGCAAAGCTCCAAATGCATTCTTCCTGCCTGAATGCGGGAGACGTCGAGAAGGTCATCGATGAGCTGGCCCTGATCTTTGGCGCTCTTTTCGATTGCGGAGACAGCGGTCTTTGCCTTTTCCGGATCGATCTTCCCTAAACGGAGAAGCTGCACCCAACTCAGGATGGCCGTCAGAGGAGTGCGCAGCTCGTGGGAGAGCGTTGTCAGGAACTCATCTTTGACCTTGGTGGCTTTTTCCGCATCCATCCGCGCGGCCTTCTCGCGCAACAAAAGGTCCTGACGCTCGAGTTCGATCCTTTTTCGTTCTGAAATATCGCGAACGATGGCAGTAACCATCCCGTTGGCATCCGACCTCAATGGGCTGAGGGTGACCTCCACCGGGAATGTAGTTCCGTCTTTACGCTTGCCATAGATGTCGATGCCTCTGCTCGTATCCTGCGACTCAGGCAGGCGGCTGAATGCCTTATGGTCATTCCGGTGGATCTCCAGGTATTGGCCGGGTATCAGGATTTCGAAGTTTTGGCTGTTCAACTCACCTGGTGAATAACCAAACATGACTTCGAGACGGTGATTGGAGAATTCAATGGCGTTGCCATTGACGATGACGATTCCATCGTTCGCGTTCTCCAGAAGATGGCGGTATCTTTCTTCCGTCTGGCGAAGTTGTTCCGCGGTCCGCTTTCTTGCAGTAAGGTCTTCAATGGCCAGGAGGGCCGTATTAGTCCCGGCTCCGGCCAGGCGAGTGGCCGTGGCATGCAGAATCATGTCTATGCGCCCGATTCGAGGGAAATCGTGTTCAATCTCAAAATCATGGAACGGGACGCCCTCACGGAAAACCGTTGCCACATTTTCCATTAATGATGGAATGCTCCAGTGGCCACCACACAATTCAGAGAGAAATCTTCCTTCCGCTTCAGAGCGCTCGACCTGAAACATGCTGCAAAACGCATCGTTGGCCCCTTGAACACGCCAGTCGAAAGCGATCACCAATATGGGATTCGGCATCGTCTCGATGATCCTCCTGGCGTCATCGCGAGCAATGGTCAGCGTCTCGGTGAGTTGAGCCATCTCGGCGTTCCTGTTCTGCAATTCGTCGTTGATCGTAATCATTTCTTCGTTGGCGGATTGCAACTCTTCCTTGGCGGTCTGCAGTTCTTCATTGGTGCTCTGGAGTTCCTCGTTGGTAGACTGAAGCTCCTCGTTGGATGAAACGAACTCTTCCTGCGTGGCTTCATACTCCGAAATGAGCTCCTGTTGGTATCTCCCCTCGTCCAGGTCGTCCTGGCGCTGCTGCTCGGTACGCGGCTTACTCGTCTTCAACGACTTCCCGCGGTCTTTGGCCGGCGGCTTGCGCAGCTCGGTCAGGCCGGGGGTTTCCTCGAAAAAGATCTGGAAGTACCGCTCTTTGGATGTGGAGCTCAAACGAAGCGGCACGACGGTGATTCCAAGATTACGTCGCTGACCGTTCTTTCTCAGGGTCAGACCGTCTCTTCTTGCTGCTTTATTCTCCCTGCGTACCGAATGGAAGAGGTATCGGAGATCCGCCACGATTTCCGGATGAGCGAGCTTGAACAGGTTCATGGTGGCTTGTCCTGGAGCGAGTTCCAGGAATGGCGCCGGCCGCCCGCGGACCTGCAAAATCTCAGCCGCGTCATTGACGACGACGCCCGGAGGGGCGAATTGCTGGATGGCAACACGATCGGCCTCAGCCTGCACATCCTGCAGCGTCGCCGGGGAGTTGGGAAACTTACGCCTCGCCAAAGATTCGAGCGGCATCCGGCTGGGTGGAAACTGAAGGTTGAGCGGAGTCGCGATGGTGTTCCTGGAGTAGAACTTGTGAATCCTGTCCTCCATCGTGAATAGGTTTCCAAAACCGCTGATGGCTTCGGAATCGCCCAGCCAGAGTCTCCCTCCGGGATTAAGCGCGTAGTGAAGAATAGGGACGATGCGCCTCTGCAACTCCGGCGCGAAGTAAATGAGTACATTCCGACAGGCGATCAAGTCGATCTTCCCGAAGGGCGGATCGGCGGTGAGATCGTGTCTCGAAAAGAGACACGTATCGCGAATCCACTTGGCGATGCGGTACCGACCGCCCTCCGTTCTTTCAAAGAATCGGTTGAGCCGGGCTTTGGACACGTTCCTGACAAGGCTTTCCGGGTAAGTGGCCGAACGCGCCTTTTGAAGGCTCGCCTCGCTGACGTCCGAAGCAAAAATTTGAAGCCTCGGACGGGCTTTGGATTTAGCCAGGTACTCAAAAAAAGCGATTGCGATGGAATAGGCTTCTTCGCCGGAGGAGCATCCCGGCACCCAGACTCGGAAGGGAATGTCAAAATCCCAATTCTTCATACACTGGGGAAGGATTCGGGTCTTGAGGGTCTCATAAGCGTCAGGATCCCGGAAAAAGCTCGTCACGTGAATCAGAGTATCCGCGAAGAGTGCCTTCACCTCTTCCGGGTCGGATTCAAGGTAGGCCGCGTAAGTTTGCAGATTTTCAATCTTGAGTAGAAGCAGCCGCCGGGCAATACGGCGTTGGATCGTGCTTTGTTTGTAGTGCGTGAGATCGACCCCGGTTGCATTCCGAATCAAAGCGAAAATCTTACGAAGATTTCCGTTCGGGCCGCGGGGGAGTGGCAGCGCCGACTCGACCGCGCTTGAACCGGCAGGACGACCCAAAGAAAGGAGGGATATTTTCGCGATCTCCCTGGCGATCCCTTGCGGTGTCTCGACGATGTCCACGGCGCCCGATAAGATTGCATTGCGTGGCATTCCGTCGTATTGCGCCGACGTGGGATCCTGGGCGAACGTGAAACCTCCTTTGGCTTTGATTTCCTGCACACCCATCGTGCCATCCGATGCAATCCCCGACAGGACAACGCCGACTGCACGGTCCTTTCGGTCTTCGGCCAGCGACTTGAAAAACAGGTCGATGGGAAGGTGTTGGCCCCGGGCTTCGCTGCGCGGAGAGAGTTTCAGGACGCCGCGCGAGAGGGTCATGTTGCGATTGGGCGGGATGACGTAGACATGACCATGCTGTGCCCGCATTCCGTCCCTGACCTCGGCCACCGGCATGGAACTTACCCTTGAAAGAATTTCGGTCGTGAGGCTTCCATGTTTGGGATCGAGGTGTTGAATGACGACGATCGCGGCTCCCAATGCAGGCGGAAGGTGCTTGAGCAGCTCGGTCACTGCCGCTAAGCCGCCGGCCGAGGCGCCCACCCCGACAACTGGAAACGACGAAGAGATGGCAGTAGTGGCGGCTTCCTCGGAATGTTTGGCGTCCGCATCCCGCAGAGAAGTTACAGCAGCCTTGCCTGGCCTTGCCTTTGAGCTTGCTGCGGCGTGACTTTTCCTTGCCACCCCTGAGGGACTCATCGAAGGTCCTTTCTGATTTTTTTAGTCCTGCTGAGCAAAATTATCTCTTCGTCTTCGACGCAGCTCGGCGCAAAGGATTCAATGCTGAAAGCAGTCTTTCGAGCTTTTCCGGAGTGAGCGGCTTGGAAAGAAACAGGTCCACAGCCTTTGAGTGCCCACTCCGTTCGAACGCGACCAGATCGCCGTCTGTCATCGCCGACCAGATCGCGATCACAGGGCTTTTTGCGCGCAGGTTCGACCGCAGAGCCCAGGCAACCTCCAGCCCGTTCATGTCCGGCAAGCCCATGTCACAAACTACGATTTCCGGCTGGAAGGTTGGAGCAACTTCCAGAGCATCCCGGCCGCAACCAACGACCTGGACTTCCAGTCCCTCCCCTCGAATGAACTCAGCGGTCGCTTCGGCAAGACAGTCATGGTCTTCTACCAACAACAGGCGATGCCGAGCCTGTTGTCCATCGGAAGGTGAAGTGTCCGATGGAACGGTGCGCCGGCGGCCCACCAATTGAGAGATTTGCTGAACGTTCCGTCGCTTCCCCTGCTTAGGAAACATCGACATTGCCGCACCCTTTCTCGTACAGCAGCGAAGACGCACCCCCCAGGGGCCCTGCTTCGCTGGTCCCAGAACCAAGCCGACCAGAACCTTTCGAATGGCACTTGCTCGGACAGCCGACGCCATGATCTTGCATTGTTGAATCAACACAATGAACGTGACGCCTGGAACCAGCTAAATCTATGTTTGACTGATTGTTTGCACAGCCTCCGCTGAAATGTCAGCACGAAGTTATAAGCGCTCGCAATCCGAAATATTACCGTTGACGGCGCTATGAGCGCGTACAGCGTTTTCGGCGTTCGGCCAGGGTTCTTAATGAACACGATCTGACGATGCTGGAGGTTACCCGCACGCTTCGCTTGATTGCGCTTCGCGACTGTAGTTAACTGCACAAACTTCTGAAATCTGTACGTGAGGTCACATGACTAGAACAGGCTTTCTCATTACGACGCTCGTGATCGTGGCGTTGTTAAGCTTCGCGCTCCTCGGACTGGCTCAGTCCGCGTCGGTCTGGGAACTGATTACCGAAGAGCGTTTGCTGAAGCCGCGCGCGGGCGATTGGCTGACCTATCGGCGGACGTATGACGTTCAAGGTTTCAGTCCGCTGTCGCAAATCAACCGAGGGAATGTCCAGAATCTGCGCGCGCTTTGGAGTTACCCTGTTCAGGACGACAGCCGCTGGGTTCCGACGCCGATCGTCGCTAACGGCGTCATGTATGTCGCGGAAGGCAACGGCCGCGTGCTGGCCCTCGATGTGGAAACCGGCGAGATGCGATGGATCCACAAGAGAACGTATCCCGAAGACATTCGCTCGTCGCAAGCCTACCTTCGTCATCGTGGTGTCGCCATCTACGGCGACAAGATCTACTGGGGAACGGCGGACTCCTACCTGGTGGCATTGGATGCACGCACGGGCGAACAGGCATGGGCTGTGCGGACCGGAGACTATAAGAAAGGAGTCGGTCACGCTCATCCTCCCCTGATAGCCGACGGCAAGGTGATTATCGGTTTTGTCGGAGCGGAACGCGAAATTCGCGGATCCGTGGCCGCTTATGACACGAAGTCCGGCGACCTGATGTGGAGGACATACACCGTTCCCGCACCTGGTGAACCAGGCTCGGAAAGCTGGGCGAAAAGCGACATGCCGCCTCTCGGCGGTCCGACCTGGGGCACGATGAGTTACGATCCGGAGCTGGGCCTGGTCTACCTGGGAACAGGTCAACCGACTCCGTGGGCATCGACGCTGCGCGGCGACGGCGACGCGCTTTACACCAACTCGATCCTCGCGCTCGACATCAAGAGCGGCCGGATACGCTGGCATTACCAGGTCGTCCCCTCAGACAACTGGGATATGGACTCTCCTTACGAGAGCACTCTGGTGGATCTGGAAATCGGCGGCCGAACCCGTAAGGCATTGGTCCATACGAGCAAGGTTGGATGGGGCGTCGTACTCGACAGAACCACGGGCCAGTTCATTCAGTCCTTCAAAACTGCTTACGACAACATCATCACCGGCTTTAACGCGACGGGCCGCCCCATCTTCAATCCCGCGGTAGTGCCCGCAGCCAAAGATGTGGACTCCGGTCGAGAGTTTGAAGTTTGCCCGCATTTCCACGGGGCGCGCAATCTGCAGTCTCCGAGCTTCAGTCCGATGTCCAAACTCTATTACCTCGGTATCAACAATTCCTGTATGGACGTCGTCTTTGCCACGCAACGCTACGAGCTCGGCAAAGCGTATCAGGGTATGAATCTGATTCGAGCGAAGCTGGCGCCGGGCTATGACTACGTCGGGGAATTTGTTGCGTTCGACCCTGCTACCGCCAAGCGTCGCTGGCAATACCGGACCGAAAGCGGCGCCGCGATGACCGCCTCCGCCCTGGCCACTGCAGGCGGCGTCGTATTTGGCGGAACAGCGGATCGCTACCTGTTCGCGCTCGATACGGACACCGGAAAACTTCTCTGGCGCACGCGCCTGAATGGGGATATCTCCGGCGCACCGGTCACGTTTGAAGTCCGCGGAAAGCAGTATCTCGCAGTCGGCGCCGGAGGCCGCATCGCCCAGACAACTTCTTATGCCCGCTTGACGAAGACCGACATCCCTCTTGGAACGGGAATGATCTGGGTATTCGCCCTTCCTTAAAGCGTTAAATACCCGATGGTTCTGGAGTCCGCGAAGTACTTCCCCGCGTCAGCCGCGTTTAGTGGATTGTTGGAAGTGGCGATACTAAAGTAGCCTAATTTCAACTGTTCGGCAGCTCCCTGTTCCTGACCGGTTATCGATGGTTTGTTATCTCCTACCGCGACTTAAATTCCGGACTTTTCGGTAGTTCGACTTGCTTATTTCAGCTACTCTGCCGAATTCCAGCGAACTATGAAATCAATTTACGAAGTGCGACGTTGCCTTTTTAAGGAGGAGACAATGCGGCCTACCGACCCAACAAACATGAATTGGAAAACACAACCGAACGAGCAGATAACGGTCTCCGAAACCCACACCCCTACCATGCGAGGCGTTAACTTCACCCTGGACCAGGCTGCCGTACCGACGCCCACAAAGACATTTCAGATGGGAACGTCAGGCAAGCGCATCTTCTCAGTACTTGCGCATTTCTCTGGCACTACTGGAGAAACGTGTGTGACGACAGTGGCCGGCAGTGGCGGTGGGGGCACCACCGAAACGATTCAACAGCCAACGAGTTCGAGTTTTGACCAGATCCATTTCACGTTCGAAGTCGAAAGCGCGTAAGAGATCGCGCTCGAGGAGGACATTTTGAGATCTTTCGCTCACAGGCTCATCTTAGCCCGCATATCTCACCGATTTTAATGACAATGTGAAAAGAAGATTAGTGAAGAGACCAGAAAAGGCCGCCCCGTGTGGCATTCAGGCTTTGCGAGAGTCCTGGAACGCTAAAACGGAGGCGGCCTTTCTGATGACAGAGTGTAAACCGAAACCATTCGAATTTCATGCATTGG
>Ga0137465_1000235_pt1 | contig 35359 bp, 16 predicted proteins | sample EasRivERMGT828_2_FD_104906 | JGI IMG/M metagenome (GOLD analysis project Ga0137465, IMG submission 104906) | Soil microbial communities from meander-bound floodplain in the East River, Colorado, USA - East River MetaG ERMGT828_2 | ecosystem: Environmental > Terrestrial > Soil > Floodplain ... | reverse complement strand
TCGCCGCGGGGTTTGCCTCTACCCTTTTGGCGCTAACCTACCTTAAAGGTATCTGCGTTCCGGATTTTTTTGGGCTTTCTCATGCGAACAGAGTCACTTGCGTCGAGTTTCGTAACACCCTCCGGAGGGACTTGTCTGTATTGTCGGCTCAACCCGGCGTTGAAACGCCGGGCTATTTTCACTATGGCCCTCCGGGACAAGGGACGGCGGATTCCCGAAAGGCATTAAGGTTAGTTAGCCCGGAGAGCTGACGGACATAAACCGGGGATAACATCCCCGCCCCAAAAACTCTCTATGGTGGCCTCTTGCAAGTCGGTTCTTGAATCCTGGAGCGGGAGTTAGTTCTATTGGGCTTATGAAACGTCTCCATTACTTTCACGCTCGAATTGTTTGCCTGGTCGTGCTGTCTGTCTTGTGCGCTGCGCAGGCGCGGGCTGAGGACAAGGAATTCCTCGTTTATGTGGGCACCTACACCGGACCGAAGAGCAAAGGCATTTACGTTTCCCGCCTCGACATCGCCAGCGGCAAACTGACCGCGCCTGAGTTGGCGGCGGAAACAGCCAGCCCTTCCTTTCTGGCCGTTCATCCCAATCGGCGTTTTCTTTACGCGGTCGGTGAGATCAACAATTTCGCGGGCAAGAAGAGCGGGGCCGTCAATGCCTTTTCCATCGACTCAAAAACGGGCAGGTTGACTCTGCTCAATCAGCAACCTTCTGGCGGCGCCGGGCCTTGCCACCTCGTTGCCGATGGCACGGGCAAATCTCTTCTGGTAGCAAATTACGGCGGCGGCAGCGTTTCGGCCCTCCCGATTCAGGCCGACGGCAAGCTGGGTGAGGCCACGGCTTTCATCCAGCACGAAGGTTCAAGCGTGAATCCGCAACGGCAGAAAGAGCCTCACGCCCACTCCATCAATGTCGATGCGTCAAACCGTTTCGCCGTGGCCGCCGATCTGGGGCTGGACAAACTGCTCGTCTATCGATTCGACGCCGGCAAAGGAACGCTGGTCCCTAACGAACCGCCTCACGCTTCGGTCAAGCCGGGCGCGGGTCCGCGCCATTTCGCGTTCCATCCCAAAGGCCGTTTCGCCTATGTGATCAACGAGATCCAATGCACCGTGACAGCTTTCCAGTACGATGCGCAACGCGGCGAACTGAAGGAATTACAAACGATCTCCACGTTGCCAGAAGGAGAATCCGTTCAGCGCGGCTACAGCACTGCGGAAGTGCAGGTGCATCCTTCCGGGAAATTCCTTTACGGCTCAAACCGCGGCCACGACAGCATCGTCGTCTATACGATCGATGAGAGCACTGGCCAACTTGCCTACGTCGAGAACAAATCAACTCAGGGCAAAACGCCGCGCAACTTCGGCATCGATCCGACGGGCGCCTTTCTCTTGGCAGCCAATCAGAGTTCCGACAGCATTGTCGTTTTCGGCATCGACTCGAAGGGTGGCCGTTTGACGCCCACCGGACAAACCGTCGAGGTCGGCGCGCCGGTGTGCGTGAAGTTTGTTCCCGTGAAATGAACTGGGAGCCTGGCTCTGCTGCGGCGCCGCTCGGGCGCATCCAAGCCCAGCAAGAGCGGGCAAACGGACTGCCGTTCCGCCGGCGGGTTTAATTTACAAAGGACGTCTCGTTCGCTTGCAGCAGCGCGTGAGCGTATTCCTCCCACGCATTAAGCGGTTCGCGTTCTTTGAAGGCAGGACCGCTCCGACGCAGTTGCTGTCGCGCCATTTGCCTCGGATTGACGGGCCTGCGATCGGATTGTGTCTTGTTTGCCACCGGGATGACTTTCTCCTGCGAGGGTTCCTCGGCGACGAAGGCCCGGCCGAGCTGGATTTCCTCAGGACGCGGCGGGCGCTGGTAAATCTGTTCATAAAGAAATTGAATTCGCGCGGCGTCCCCTGACAACGCTTGAAACTCTGAACGTGCCACAAGCCTTTTCGCTTGCTCGACCACCAGCGGACTGTTCATGAAAAAGAGCGCCTGTTGAGGGACGGTCGTCTGGTGGCGTTTGCCATTGGTCATGTCCGGATCGGCAAAATCAAAATTGAGCAACACCTCCGCGACGTTGGCGCGATCGACAAAACCGTAGATCGTTCGGCGTGTGGAGTAAGGCTCCTTGCCCAGATCCACAGGCCGGCCATACATCGTTGTGTCCAATGTGCCGCCGATGGCCAGCAAGGAGTCCCGCAACGCTTCGAGTTCCAGGCGCCGGATATTGGCCCGCCAGAGCCATCGATTGTTCGGATCGATCTGGGCGTAGCGCGGATTGTTCGCGCTGCTCTGCTGGTAAACACTCGAGAGCATGATGAGCCGGTGGATTTTCTTGATGCTCCATCCCTCTTCCATGAACACCGACGCGAGGTGATCCAGCAACTCCGGATGGCTCGGCGGTTCGGACTGCGTTCCGAAGTCGTCCGGCGTGGGAACAAACCCCTCGCCAAAATGATGCTGCCAGATCCGATTGATCATCACACGCGCGGTGAGCGGGTTGTTTTTGGCGACGATGGCATGGGCCAGTTCCAGTCTGCCGCTGCCATTGGTGAACGCAGGACGGTTCGGGCCTGAAATCACTTCGAGGAATTGCCGCGGCACGATGGGCCCTCTGTTCTCCGCTTCACCCCGGATAAACACGGGCGAATCCTTGGGCCTCGGCAGGTCTTCGATCGCCATCGCGCGCGTGGGCGCGCCTGGATGCGTCATTTCCAGTTGGGCGACCTTCGTGCGGTTTTGCCTGAGGTCGCGCTGCAACTGCTGAATGCCCTGGCGGTCGCGCTTGCGCCTGAGTTCGCGGAACTTTTCTTCGAGGGCGTCCTTGCCCGCCTCCAGAGCCGTGCGTTGCTGGTAATAATCCTGGTATTCCGAGGTGTTGACGATTTTCGAAATGACCGGTTCGACTGCCGGTTCCCGGCTGCTCGCGAAAATCCCGTGGAACGAATAATAATCCTTGGTCGGAATCGGATCGAACTTGTGGTCGTGGCAGCGCGCGCATGTTACCGTCAGGCCCAGGAATCCCTTGGTCACGACATCGATGCGATCGTTGATGATGTCATGCTGCATGCCCATGAAGCGCTCGCCGATAGTGAGGAAACCAAGAGCGGTGAGATTGCTCTTATTGGCGGCGGTGGCGGGCAGCTTGTCGGCGGCAAGTTGTTCGATGATGAAAATGTTATAAGGCTTGTCATCGTTGAACGCCCGGATGATGTAATCGCGATAGGTCCAGGCATAAGGATAATTTGGGTATTCACGCTGGCGGCGAATTTCTCCCTTGGTGTCGCTGTAACGCGCCGTGTCGAGCCAATGCCGCCCCCAGCGCTCGCCATAGCGCGGCGATTTCACGAGACGATCCACAACTTTAGCGAAGGCTTCGGGCGAATGGTCATTCAGAAAATCCTGGACCTCTGCCGCCGTCGGCGGCAACCCAATCAGGTCGAAAGTGGCGCGGCGAAGCAACGTTCGCTTGTCGGCGGCTGGACTCGGCCTCATGCCTTTCTCTTCCAGCTTGGCGAGAATGAAATCATCGACCGGTGTTTTGGCCCAACGCTCATCCTGCACTTTCGGCAGGGGTGGTCTTTTGACGGGTTGCCAGGCCCAATGTTTTTTGTTGGAATCGACCCAGGCCTTTTGTGCCGCAGTCGCCACCCGCGGGTCCGGCGCCCCCATTTGGACCCAGGCAACCAGATCGGCGACCTGCGATTCGGAAAGCTTTTCGCCTTTGGGCGGCATTTGCAGATCCGGATTGGTGTAGCGCACTGCCTGGACAAGCAAACTCTTTTCCGGATTGCCGGGAACAATGGCCGGCCCGGTATCGCCTCCTTGGAGCAGACCTTCGCGTGTATCGAGCAGCAAGCCGCCCTTGACTCTCTGGGCCTGCTGGCTGTGGCACTTGTAGCAATTGTTGGCGAAGATCGGACGAATCTTGTTCTCGAAGAAATCAAGCTGTGCGCGCGTGGGCTCGGCAGCGAAACTGGAAGCGCCAAGCACCAGGCACCAAGCACCAGAGATGCTCCGAGTTCCAAATTTCAAGAACCTCGACGCCGTGTTTGGATGCCTGAAGGCCAAAGTTTCTCCAGCGGTTGGATGTTGGAGTTTGGAGTTGTTTGTCATGCCATCACGCCTTTCACGACTTTTCCATGAACATCGGTCAGCCGGAAATCGCGGCCATTGTACCGATAGGTCAGCTTCTCGTGATCGAAGCCGAGCAGCGCAAGAATCGTCGCATGCAGGTCGTGCACGTGCACTTTGTTCTGGACGGATGCGGCGCCAAACTCATCCGTCGCGCCGTAAATAGTGCCGCCCCTGACGCCGCCTCCGGCCAGCAATGTCGTGAATGCCTTGCTATTGTGGTCGCGGCCTGGATTGTCGTTGCCATTGCGGTCGCGAACGGGTTTGCGCCCGAACTCACCGCCCCAAACCACGAGCGTGCTTTCAAACAGCCCGCGTTCTTTCAAGTCTTTTAGAAACTCTGCCAAAGGCTGATCGATTTCGCGCGCGCGCTCCGGCAGCCGATCCTCGATGTCCTGATGGTGATCCCAGCCGCCGGCCCACACTTGCACGAAGCGAACCCCACGCTCAATCAGGCGCCGCGCGATCAGGAGTTGATTGCCCTGCCGGCTGGTGCCGTAAAGCTCGCGCACATGTTGCGGCTCTTTCGTGATATCAAATGCGTCCGTCGCTTCGGTCTGCATCTTGAAGGCCATTTCGTAGGCTTGCAGGCGCGCTTCCAGTTGCGCGTCCTTCTGAAGATTCTGGCTGTGGATCTCGTTCAACTGGTGCACAAGATCCAACTGCCGCCGCTGTTCGGGCAGGACGGTGTATGGGCTGCTGATATTTTCAATCAGCCGGTCCACGGAAGTGACTTGAGTGTTGATGGTGACTCCCTGATACACACCCGGCAGAAAAGCCGACTGCCAATTCGAACTGCCGCCAGGCGCCGAGCCGCCCGGGCGCAAGGAAATGTATCCCGGCATGTTTTGGTTTTCGGTGCCCAGGCCGTAGAGCACCCAGGAACCAATGCTTGGCCGCGCCATTCGCAACGAACCGGTGTTCATGAACACGGTCGCCACTTCGTGGGCCGGAATGTCCGTGTACATCGAGCGGATAATGGCCAAATCATCGACCCATTCGCCAAGCTGTGGAAAAACCTCGCTCACTTCGATCCCCGAGCGGCCCTTTTTCTCAAACTTGAACGGTGACGCCATCGCCACCCCTTCCATGTTGGGAATCGATTTGCCATCGTATCGGGCCAGCGCGGGCTTCGGATCCCACGTGTCCACGTGCGACGGTGCGCCTTGGGCAAAGATGTGGACGACATGCCTGGCTTTGGCCGGGAAGTGCGGCGACTTCGGCAACAGCGACGCTGCTTCGGCGCCGTGCGCCGGCGAGCCCAGGAAAACGTTTTCGCCCAGCAAAGTCGCCAGGCTAAGGGCGCCAAAGCCCATGCCAGCCCGTTGCAGGAATTGCCGTCGGGTGAGAAAGAAGTCGGCCGGTTTGGCTGAGTGCTCCTGGAGATATTTCTTTGTGTCCATAATTTTCAACACTATCATTCAGGACGTTAGCGGCGAGCTGCAGGTTTCAATCAGACTATAACTCGCCATTCGCCTGGTCAATGAAGCAAACGAAGTACCTCAAGTGCGCCTGCCAGCATTGCGGCGGGCGCATCGAATTTCCGGCAGAAGTCATTGGGCATGTTTTCGACTGTCCACATTGCGCCCAGCGAACCGAACTGACTCTTCCCCCGCCGCCGGAGCTGGACACAGAGCAGGCTTCGCCCAGGAGCAGAGCCTGGATTGTGGCCGGAGTGGTCATCCTGCTGATAGGAGTCGTTGGCAGCGCGGTAGCAATGGCGTGGCTGAAACGAGTCGCGGCGCGAAATCAGAGCCGGCAAGCTGCTTTGGCCAGGGCAAACGCAAAAGGTCCGTCGAGCCAGGCGCCCGCCGCAAAAGACAATTCAACCATCAACACCAATAGTCTGACTGTTTCGCGCATCGCGCTCGATAAACCCAAAGGCAGCACTTTGGTCTATGCCACCGGTATTGTCAGAAACGAATCGGATCGGCAACGCTTCGGAGTAAAAGTGGAACTGGACCTCTTCGACAAGGCGGATGTGAAAATCGGGACTGCCTCCGACTACCAGCAATTGATCGAGCCGAAAGCAGAGTGGCGTTTCAGAGCACTGGTCATCGAACCGAAGGCGGCTTCGGCGAAACTGGCAGCGATTAAGGAGGACGAATAAACGTTCCTTGGCCGGATTGAATCGGAGCGCAGGATTCCAGAGGCTGTCTCAAAACTCGTCTTGACGGGAGGGCGAGCGTTGGGCGAGCGTCCCCGCGAGTCCACGTTTCCCTGCAGGTCCAAGGTCCAAGGCTCGCGAACGCTCGCCCTCCCGAATGGAGGTTTAAGACGACCTCGGAAGCCTGTCCTCCTTTGAGTTGACATCTATCCCAGCGTCCACGGATTTCGCATCTTGGGAGTGACCAGGCCGTTTGCCTCATCATCGCCAATAAATTTTTCGGCTTTGGGATCCCATTTCAGCTTTCGTCCCAGTTTCATCGCGATGTTGTTCAGGTGACAGACGCTGGCCGTGCGATGTCCGACTTCAGCGTGAGCAACCGGTTGTTTGCGGCTCTTGACCGAGTCGAGAAAATTCCGGTGGTGGCCTGGGCTGCGGCCCAGTTGGATTTTATGACTCGTCACGCCTTTCTCTTTCCACACCTTGAGGTCTTCGAGCCATGACGGATTGCTGGCCTCCAGCCTGGCGCCGTGGACGTGAATGAAAATCCAGCCCTCGTCACCTTCGAACTTCACACCGCGTGGTTCCGCAGTTGAACCGATCAACTTCAGCCCGCCGGCCCAGGTGTTGACGAACTTGTAGTCCCAAAAGGCATCGTAGAGACCGCCCTTGTTTTGGACGCCCGTGGCTTCAATCTCGACCGGCCCGGTGTCATCCACCCCGGCGCCCAGTTGCCCAAGGTCGATGACATGGGCGCCACGGTCTGTCATTTCACCTCCGCCATGGGCCAGGATGAATCGCCACGAAAAATGACAGCGCTCCTTGTAGTAGGGCACCTTGGGCGTATGGCCGAGCCAGAAGTCATAGTCGAAACCTTCCGGCATCTCCTGCGGCGGCGGCAACTCCGTCATAGCGCGGACCCGCTTATGATGTCCGTCCGTGCAGGGCAGATTGATCCGCACGGTGCGCAGTTGGCCAATCCGGCCGTTGCGCAGCAACTCGCAGGCAAAACGGGCGTTATCCCCGGAACGCTCGTGACTGCCCGTTTGCAGAACGCGATTGTTCGCCTTGACCGCATTGCAGACAGCCCGCCCTTCACCAATCGAATTCACGAGCGGCTTCTCGCAGTAAATATCTTTGCCTGCCTTCGCGGCCGCGATGCTGGCCAGCGCGTGCCAGTGATCCGGAGTTGCGATGGTCACGGCATCGATATCTTTGCGCGCGAGCAATTCACGGAAGTCCTGGCAAGCAATGCAATCTTCGTTGCCGTACTTTTTGTTCACCAGGCTCGTGGCCAGAGCGCCATGCTTCTTATCGACATCACAAATGGCGACGACTTGAACATCCTTCTCGCCCATGAAGCGGCTCAACAGCCCGCGCCCCTGACCACCGGTGCCGATCCAACCCATCACAATGCGTTCGCTGGGTGAAACGGTGCCATTCTGGCCGAGGGCCGACGATGGGATGATGCTCGGAAAGCCAATAGCTCCGGCCGAAACGGCTGTGACCTTGAGAAATTGTCGGCGTGTGAATCTGGTTTTCATGGTGGATTGATTTGATCGAAACGAAACTGACCTCGCACCTGTTTTTTGTCAACGCTGCGCCACGGCACCAGGCGCATAAAAGCGAGCTTTTTGGCCAAATCCAAGCCCCTTGGCTCCAATTACTGGAGTAGAAAGCGTGTGGAGATTGCTGGAGGAGTAGTTACCGGTCGGCTGCTCTAATAGGCTTGTAAGTAATGAGCCACTATCGCAGTCGAATTGTCTCCAGTCACGATCCCGGCTTTTTCTGCAGGGAGAGGTCGGTTCGAGTCGGCTACTGTTCGCGATTTCGGCCCTTTTATGACAGCAGGATTCACGTCGTGGCGGTGGGCGTCCTCTTCCCGGCTTGTCGGGCCGCTTGGGTCCGTTCGGCATCGCACGCACGACTTGGCCGTCCGTGTGCAATTGGAATTGTGTGTGATTTTCGTTTCGGATGGCCTATAACTCCGATTCGAACTCACCGGATGCATGCCCTCTGAAGACGCCAGTCTAGCCCGAACGGATTTGACCGGTCGAACCTTCCAGACGACACACTGGTCGGTAGTGCTGCGCGTCAGCGACGGTCGGTCTCCGGATGCCGCGCAGGCCCTGGAGGAGCTCTGCCGCACGTATTGGTATCCGCTCTACGCGTTCGTTCGCCGCAGGGGATGCATCCATGAAGAGGCGCAGGATCTAACGCAGGCGTTCTTCGCCAAATTGTTGGAAAAAAATCAGATCTCGCTCGCCGATCCCGAGCGGGGCCGCTTTCGGACCTTTCTGCTGAGATCCCTCGAGAATTTCCTCCGCACCGAACATCGAGATGCGACCGCCCAGAAGCGCGGAGGCGGACGAGAGGTCGTATCCTGGGACGCGGATTTAGCGGCGGAACGGTACTCTTCGGAACGCGCGGACGACGCTTCGCCCACGGCGGTATACGAGCGTCAGTGGGTGGCCGTCCTGCTGGAATCGGTGCTGGGCGCGTTGCGGCAGGAGTTTTCGCAGAGCGGGAAAGCGGAGCTGTTCGATCAATTGGAGCCACACCTTTGGGGAGATGACAGCTCGACCCCGTATCCTCGCATCGCCGAGGCGCTGGACATAACGGCTGTTTCGGTGCGCGTGACGGTGCATCGTCTTCGACAGCGCTTTCACGATTTGCTGCGGGCGCAGATTGCGAACACCGTTGAAAACGTGAATGACGTCGAGGATGAACTGCGGTATCTACGCCGGTTGTGGGCGAGTTAGGAAGTGCTCTCGGCCAAGAGGATCAAGATGGCATGTAACAATACGGTTGTTTCCGAGTAGAACCCTGCGAATGCCCGCATGACCCAGACTCCCGACAAGCCGCGTCGTTGTACGCGTTGTGGCGCGCCGCTGACGGGCTGGACGTCAGCCAGTGTCTGCCCCGGCTGCATGCTCAATTCCAGGGCGGTGCTGGGAGAGACGCTGGATGTTCCGAAGAAGCCTTCGCCAACATTGAAGACGTCGGTGGGTGAGGGGATTGAGTTCGGCGATTACGTGCTGGAGGAGGAAATCGCCCACGGTGGCATGGGAGTGGTGTATCGCGCGCAGCAGATCAGTTTGAACCGGCCGGTCGCGGTGAAGCTCCTGTTGCTGGGACGGTACTCCAGCAAGGAAAGCGTCGAGCGGTTTCGCCGCGAGGCGCAGGCAGCGGCGGCGTTGCGGCATCCGAACATCGTCGCGGTTCATGAGGTGGGCGAATGCGAAGGCCAGCACTTTTTCTCGATGGAACTGGTCGAGGGGCAGAGTCTGGCCGAATTGCTGCGCGAAGGCCCGTTGCCGCCGCTGCGCGCCGCGGAGATTGTCCGCACCATCGCTGATGCCATCCACTACGCTCACGAGCAGGGCGTCCTTCATCGCGACCTCAAGCCGTCCAACGTCATCATCGACGCGCTGGGCCAGGTGCGCGTCACGGACTTCGGCCTGGCGAAGAAACTCGATGGCAGCAGCGACCTCACCGTTACCGGCCAGATGGTAGGCACCCCGAATTATCTTTCGCCAGAGCAGGCTGCCGGGCGCAACGCTGAGGTCGGCCCGGCCAGCGACGTTTACGCCCTGGGCGCGTTGCTCTACGAGACACTCACCGGGCGGCCACCGTTCCTCGCCAACTCCCTTCAGGACACATTGCTCCGGATCCGCGACTACGAACCGGTCGCGCCCCGCGCGCTGAATCCGGCCACGCCGCGTGATCTCGAGACCATTTGCCTCAAGTGCCTGGAGAAGGAGCCCGCTCGCCGTTACGGCTCGGCCGCCGCGCTCGCGGAGGATTTGCGCCGCTGGCAGCGTTCGGAACCCATCGGCGCCCGGCCGGTGAGCGCGCTCGAACGCGGGGTCAAATGGGTGAAGCGCCATCCCGGGCGCGCCGGGGGCGGCGCGGCGCTGGTCCTGATGTTTCTGGCCGGTTTCGCGGGCGTCACCTGGCAATGGCAGCGGGCTGAGCACCAGCGCCGCCGGACCATGGCCGAACAGGAGATCACGCGGCGAAACCTCTACGTCAGCGACATGTTCGGCGCGAGCCAGGCGCTCAACCAGGGAAACCTCGGCCTTGCCCGGGCCACGCTGGAGCGATGGCAGCCTCGCCCGGACACCCCGGATTTGCGCGGGGCCGAGTGGCATTGCCTCGAGGCCCGGACGCGCGGCGACCAGGTCCTAAGCTGGCCGGCGCACACCAACATGGTCGTGGGGCTTGCCTTCTCGCCCGACGGCCAGTGGCTCGTCTCGGCCAGCCGCGACCGCACGGTGAAATTGTGGAAGGCTGGTTCCGGTCAATTGGCTCACACCTTCACCGGATTCTCCAACGTGCTCTTTTCGGTCAGCTTTTCCCCTGATGGCCGCCGGCTCACGGCTGGGGGGTGGGGCGTGGTCCATGTTTGGGATACCGCCAGCCACGAACTCGTCGTCGCGCGGCAGCTCGATCTGGCGTCGCAACTGCGCGGGGCCAGTCCACAAGTGCGTCCGGTCTTTTCACCGGCAGACCCGAACTTGCTGGCGCTGGGCGTGGGCGCTTCCGATTCGGCGCAGCCGCAAGGCGGCGAAGTGTTGCTGTGGAATCTGGACACCCGCACCGAGCGGACATTGCCGGCGTCCGGTGGCCGGCCCGCATTTTCGCGGGACGGCCGGTGGCTGGCGACGGGCGGCACGGAAACCTTTTGCAAAATCTGGGACGTCGCCTCCGGTACGCTGCGGCACACGTTGGAATGCGGGGCCAATGTCATTGCCGTCGAATTCGTTGGCAGCGGTCCTCTTGTCGCCTGTTCGACATGGGACGGCGAACTGCAACTTTGGGATGCAATGACGGGAGAAAGGCAGCGCGTGTTGCGTGGCCCGGGTCTTCGGCAACGCGCTCTCGCCATCTCACCCGACGGTGCCAGGCTGGCAGCCGGCGGCGTAGAGCAGCAAGTGCAAGTGTGGCCGATGCATCGAGCCGCGGAGCCGGCGGCCTGGCGCGGACATGGTAATGAGATTTGGTCGCTGGCGTTTTCGGCCGACGGTCGGACACTGGCCTCCGGTGACAAATCTGGCTCAATCCTGCTCTGGGCCGGCTCCGGCCCTGTGGGCGGCGAGCAACTGCCGGACGTTCGCCTCGCGCCAGGGGGCAAACAAACCCTCTGGCCCTGGGCCGTAGGACAACCAGTGGTCTCGTCCGACTCGCGCCTGCTCGCGGCGGCGCGCGTGGACGGCGGGGTGGGGGTGTGGGCGGTGGATGGACTGCGCGCAGTGGCGACATTGGCGCGCGAGCGGATTCCCCTCGCATTCACGCCCGATTCGCAGGTGCTGCTCACATTGAGCGATGAGCCGGTGTGTCGTCTCTGGGACGTGAAAAGCAGCGCGTGCCTGGGCGAGTTCCCATTCAAACCGGGTTGGGACTTTGAACATGCAACGCGCTTGTCGCCGACGGCAGAGGTGCTGGCGATTGGACTGCGCTCCGGCACGACGGTGTTGTGGGATCCCCTGGCGGGCCGGCAATTGGGCACCGCGCCAGGCACCGCCTGGTCGCCCGCAATGGCGTTCTCTTCTGATGGCTCGCTGTTGCTGACAGGAACCAGTGAGGGCACCTGCCAGCTCTTCGACGTGCGGGGCCGGCATGTGGTCGCGACACTGCCGCGGCATCGCGGCCGGGTTCTGGGAGCGGCCTTCGCCCGGGACGGCCAGGTGCTCGCCACCGGGGGTGCGGACAATCTTATTCGTCTCTGGAATGTTTCCACGCGATCCGAAATCGCCCTGCTCGCCGGACATCGCGACGCCGTGACCTGCCTGGCGTTTTCGCCAGACGGAGAAACCCTGGCCAGCGGTGGCAACGATCGTATGGTCCGGCTTTGGCACTGTCGGACGGGGCGCGAATTGAGCGCGTTTGAATTTCGACGCGAGGTGACGTTCGTCAGTTTTTCGTCCCGGGGCGATCTGCTGTTGATCGGTGAAAGCCATCGCGGGCCGTTACACATCTGGCGGGCCGGGCGCAGCGAGGGCGGACGGAGCGCGAGCCACTTCATTCCGGCGGTGCTGCCAGATCGTTGGATGCAACTTCTTCAAATTAGCGCAACGAATCTGGCGATGCATCGCCGACTGCCGGTGGCGCCAGCACGCGACGCGCGCCTTCGTCCGCAACTCATCGATCTCTCGGCGCATTTCAACGCCGGGTTGGCCGAAACGTGGGCGGTGTGGGATCACGCCAACGACCTGCTCGCGCTCGCGCCGGGGGTGCGCCGGTTTGGCGGCGTCGAATTCGACGTGCGTGGCGTGACGGTACTGGGAGCCGGGAGGGATTCCCGCCGGCCTTCGCGGGCCGAGGACATCCGCGTGGGCAGGACGTGTCGAAGCATCCACTTTTTGCACGCGGCGAACCTGGTGAATCTGGATTATCAAACCGCCGAGCTGCCCTCGGGCACCGACGTAGCGCGTTACGTAATGCGTTTCAAGGACGGCACGCGGGCGGAAAAGCCCGTGCTAATCGGCCACGATGTGTGGAACTGGCATCTACCCCCGGCGGTCGCGGAATCGAACACCCAGCGGTCTCCGCGCGTGGTCTGGACGAGTGCCAACGCGATCAGCCGGGCCAACGGAAAAGTGATCGCATTGTTCCTCTCCACCTGGACGAATCCACGCCCGGATGTGCCCGTCGAGTGGATTGATTTCGTTTCCACTGGGACCAAAGCCGAGCCGTTCCTTCTGGGCATCACGGTGGAATAGGCGCGATCGGTCCGGGCAGGTGGCAGCTTGAGCCTTGAAGTCTGTCCTTCGTCTGTCTTCTCGATTCTCTGAAATTCTTTGTAACGCTTCAGCATTTTCCGAGTAGGCAGGAGGTGACAAGCTATGCGCGATCTCTCCTCAAAGCCTGCGGTCTGGTTATTGGCATTGTTTTTAGCGCTGAGCGCATTGTGCCTGGCGCTGTTCACTGGCAAGCGCTCCCCGCAGCCAGCGGCTGAGCGGGCCACGCAGCCGGTGGAGGGCGCTGTTGCCGTCGTCAACGGACAACCGATCACCCGCGAGGTCTGGCAGCAGCACGTGGCGCGGCGCGGGCCGGAGGGCGCAAAGACCGCGCTCGACGATTTGATTCGGCAGGAGTTGCTTTACCAACATGCCTGCGAGGCGGGGTACGATCGCGATCCGCAACTGCTGGCAAGTTTTCGACGAATGGTTGCCGCCAAGTTCGAGGAAGAACAACTGGCGCAGCGTGCCTCCCCGGCTGCGACTCCCCAGGAGGCCCGCGCCTATTACGACGCGAATCCGGACAAGTACCGTCTGCCCGAGAAACGCCGCGCGGCGGTGGTCCTTATCCGGGCGCCGCAGACAGCGTTGGCGGAAAACAGGGCGGCAATTGCTGGCCGGGCGAATGCGATCCGGGACGAAGCCCTCGCATCCCGGCAAACGGATCGGCATTTCGGCCCGCTGGCCGCAAGACATTCCGACGACCAGGCCACGCGATATACGGGAGGCGACTTGGGTTGGCTGTCAAAGGTCGAAGCAGCGCCGCGCTTTGGCCAGGCGCTGACGGAAACCTTGTTTGCGCTCACGAATATGGGTGACGTGAGCCAGGTGGTCGAAGTGCCGGACGGCTTTTGCCTCATCAAGCTGGTCGATAAGCAGCCGGCTTCGGTGCGGCGTTTTGAGGAGGTTCGCGAGGCCCTAATCTATCAGTTGACGCAGCAACGCCAGCAACAGACGCGGCGCGAATTCGACCAACAACTCCGCGCCCGTGCGGAAATTCAGATCAATGAGGATGCCGTGGCTGCGGCCGCTGCGTCCGTGGCCGCAAAAGCAAACGAACCGAAACCGCCGCCAATGCCTTCGCTCTGAACTTTATGAGAAAGCCGCTCCTTTATCTGACCGCGCTGGCGCTGCTTGTGTCCGCCGGGCGTGCTTACGGGCAATCCGTCACGCAAACGTTCCAGCTTCGCAATGGATGGAATTCCATCTGGCTCGAAGTCGAGCCGACCAATGCGGAGATCGGAACGGTGTTTGCCAGTCTGCCGCTCTCAAGTGTGTGGACCTATGTGCCGCAGCAATCGACGGTCGAATTTATCCAGGACCAAAGCGAAGATCTGTTCAACCAACCGGGCTGGTTGCCGCACTTCCCGCCCCAACGGCCAGAAGTCTTTCTCACCAGGTTACACACGGTCCACGCGCTCAAGGCCTATCTTGTGAAACTCACGAATGGACCTCGGACGCTGACGATCACTGGCCGGCCAGTCGTGCGCGCGGTCAAGTGGGTTCCCGATTCCTTCAACTTGCGCGGTTTTCCGGTCAACCCGGCGAGACTTCCGACCTTCAATACGTTCTTTGGACCCTCCGCAGCGCACGCCGGTCAACGCATTTATCAGCTTCGCGACAATGGCCAGTGGACGCTGGTCACACCGGGCGAATTGATGACGCATGGCGAAGCCTACTGGGCGTTCTGCGCGGGCGCCTCGACTTATCCCGGTCCGATCGGAATCAAACTGGAGTTCGGCGACGGCCTGGACTACGGCGTGGTGCTCAACGAACTCGTGCCGCGGGCCTGCAACCTGGATGTCAGTCCCAGGATCGTCACCATCCAAACGTATCCCACTCAACCGGTCATGCCGCTGTGCCGTTTTGGAATTGCAGCCAATCGCGTGCAGTGGTTGCCGCTGCTGCCGACGTTCACGTTTGGGATCGATCCCGGCGCCGTGCTCGACATTCGCACCGCCATCAAGCGCGTTGACATGCCCACCAACGAGATGACGTCGGTGCTCGTGGTCACGGATGACATTGGCACACGTTACCTCGTCCCCGTTCATGCGCAGAAACTTGGCACGGCGCGGCCCAACCTTGCGGGACAGCCAAGTGACAATCCGGTGGCGGGCTTATGGGTAGGCACGGCCAGTGTGACCAACGTCAATGAGGTAAACTCGAGCCAACCGCTGCGCCTGACGCCCACGCGCTCGGCGTTTGACTTGCGGTTGCTCGTTCATGTCGCCCCCGATGGAGCGAACGGCAAACCCTATCTGCTGCAGCAGGTGATCCAAATGTGGCAAAACGGCACGACCACAAACGATCCCGTCAGTGGCCGTGCCGTGACCGACAGGCCAGGCCGCTTTGTGTTGCTCACGGACGATTCGCTCATCCCGAATTTTCGCGGGGCGTCTCTGCGCGACGGCGTGCCAGTGGGACGGCGCTTCAGCACGGTGGACTTCGCCTTTTCCAGCCCGACCAACATTCTGCCGATGACCGGCGGCTGGGGCGGCAGCCAAACCGCCTCGTGCAACATTGAACTGGCTCCGAACCACCCGACGAGCCCGTTCAAGCATCGTTACCACCCGGATCACGACAATCTCGATCCAACCTACCAGAGCTTTCGCGAAGAAGCTTACCCCATTAGGCGGCAGATTGAACTGCAATTCACGCCGTCCAATCCCGATCGGAACGACCAGACTGCGGCCGCGCTCGAGTATGGCTATTCCGTGCTGGGCGGGATTTACCGCGAAACGATCACCGGGCTGCACCGAACAAACATCACGGCCACGGGGACGTTCCGTTTGACGCGGGTCAACAATGCGCCGGTTTTGAATCAGTAGCGAAACGGCAACACTCAAGCCACCCTATGAACACGCTTCGCCGCTTCAACCCTTCAACGCAGCAACGAGCCAACGGCTCACCGCTGGCATGGCTCGTCCTCGCGCTGATATTTTTTTCCGCCACCGTTCAGGCGCAGTTGACCAATGGCGGCCCGGCGCTGGATTTGAGCAACGGATCCGTGACGGTCCTGCACGCGGCGGACCTGAATGCCTTTCCGATCACGATTACGGCATGGTTTCGCACGCAGGCTCCCGTGCCGTTTGGGGGCATCATCGGCAAGGATCACGACACCACCTTCGACGGGTATGCGATCGCTCTCGAGGGGGGTCAAATTCGCGCAACCTACGGGGGCGCTGCTGGGAGTTCCCAATCTGTTGGTGCCGTTGACGTCGATGGCCAGTGGCATCATTTCGCGTTCGTGGTGGACGCCAGTGGCAGCCGTCTTTATGTGGACGGAGCGCTGAGGGGTAGCGAGGGTTGGTTGGGGACGCCGGGGCCTACGACGACATCCTACGCCTTATCGTTCGGATATTCGGATCGGGCGGGCGGCTTTAGGGGCCAGATCGACGAAGTCGCGATTTGGAACGTGGCGCAGAGTCGAGGCGCGATCCAAACGAACATGTTCCGGCGGCTGGCGGGCAACGAAGCCGGCCTGATTTCCTATCATCCCTTTGATGAAGGGACGGGGACGACGGTAGCTGATGCGACAGGGCGCGGGCACACTGGCACCCTGTTCACCGGTTTTACCTGGATTAACGTGCCGCCGAGTGTTGCGGGCACGGCCTTGCGCTGCACCACCAATGGCGCCGTTACCGTCCCACACAACGCCGCGCTAAATGCCTATCCCCTGACGGTCTCAGCCTGGTTTCGGGAAATGCCTGGCATGACGGGCTACCGCACCATCGTTTCCAAGCAAGGCAGAGACATTTACCATGACCAAAACGAAAGCGGCTATTTCCTCGGTCTCACGCCGAATTTCGGCGGCCAGGGTCTTGAGGCAAACTTCGTGCCGTTTCGACCTGATGGACAATTCCACGGGGTCTTTCTGGTCGACAACACTCCGGTGCGGGATGGCGTCTGGCATCACGCAGCGTTCACCGTCGATTCAACCGGAGGGAAGCTCTATGTCGATGGTGTTCTCCGGCAATCGGAATCGTGGACGGGCATACAAGGCCCGGCGACAACGTTGGCGCCGTTCCACATTGGATACCATCCGTCCGAGTTCGAATACTACCCATTCGTCGGCGACGTGGACGAAGTTTCGCTTTGGAATACTGTCCTGAGCGGCGCGGCGATTCGGACCAATGCCAGCCGGCGGCTTGTCGGGAACGAATCGGGTCTCGTCGCTTATTACCGGCTGGATAACGCAGCCGGGACAAACGTAACTGACAACACCGGACACGGATACAACGGCGTGATCGGCAGTGAGGCCATTTGGATAGCGTCTGGTGTGCCGAACGTGCAGACGATTTCCGGGCGCATTTCTCCACCGCCGCCCCCGACTCTCGTCCATGCCACTGTCTTCGTCTTGCCGGAGCCGCAGGCGCCCATCGCGATTCCGGACAACGGGATCGTTTACGCGACAAACGTCGTTTCATCAGTGGGCGCCATTGGCGCCGTGACGGTGGCGGTAAATTTAACGCACACGTTCCGCGGGGACATTGAACTGACCCTCATTCACCCGGACGGCACGGAAGTGCGGCTGAAAGATCCCGACGTTCACGACGTAGCGCAGGACGTGGTGACAACGTATCCCTCGCCAACCAGGAGTGTGGGCAATCTTGGCGTGCTGAACGGAAAATCGATGGCGGGCGCATGGCGCCTGCGCGTGCGCGATGCCTTCGCTGACGACGTGGGCACGTTAGAGAGCTGGGTTTTGATTCTGGGCGTGCCGCCGGCCCTGAGTGACACGGCTGGCGCCTTTACGCTGAGCAATCTTTTTCTGAACACGTATATCGTGACACCCACACTCGAGGGCTTCACCTTTAATCCAGCTAGCGCGACGGTCATCGCCGGCGCCACGAACGCGAACTTCACCGTGGTCAGCGGGTCGATTTCCGGGCGTGTCACGGCGCTGGGAACGGGCGTCGCAGGCGTCAGCGTGAGGATTGGCTCTTCGACGGCGCTGACGGACACCGACGGCAATTATCGCATCCAGGCTCTGCTCCCTGGCAATCACACCGTTACGGCGTCGTTGGCCGGGCATTCATTCACCCCAGTCCAATTGACGGTCCCATTCGGCACAACCAACGCGAACTTTGCCGTGAGCGGCTATCCGGTGTCGGGCCGGGTCGTTGATTTGCGGACCAACGGCGTTGCGAATATTCTCGTCAGCGCCAGCGGTACGGCGCTGAACGCGCGCACCACCAATGACGGCACCTACCTGATCGCGGGAGTGCCATCCGGGGATCGCACGATTACTCCTGGCAGCGGCCTGGCGCTTTTCTCTCCCTCGAACCACACCGTGACCCTTGGGCCGACGGGGGCGACGGAAGTGGACTTTGTGTTGCAGTCAACCCCGCCCACGATCTCTGACATCACTAACCGCGTCATCGCAAAGGGCACGTCAACCGGCCCGATTCGCTTTATGGTCGATGACGCCGAAACACGCCCCGGACGGCTCCAAGTGGCCGCATCGGCCAATGACACCAACCTTGTTCCGGCCGGCGGGTTGGTGCCGGGGGGCGTGGGCAATGATCGGACGCTCACAGTGACGCCACCGCCGGATAAGGCGGGGACAACCGTCATTACCGTCACCGTGACGGACGAGGCGGGACTGAGCGCAAGCGACAGTTTCACGTTGCGTGTGAACCAGGACCCGCTCGCGGGCCTCGGCCTGGCATTGAATTTCGATGGCGTCAACGACCAGGTCACTGTCCGCACAAATGTCTTCGGCAACAAAGGGAGTTTTACGGTGGAATGCTGGGTTTCTGCCCCGAGCAACAGCGGCCCGCGCACTCTGATGTCGCAGGTCGGCGGAACGAACACCTTCACCATTTCACTTGATCCCGCCGGCATCATCCGCGTGAGCGAAATGTGGGTTACCGGCGTGCCATTCCCCTTTGGCGGCTGGCACCATCTGGCAGTCGTGAAAGAGAGCGACGACACGCATTTGTATTTGGACGGCGTGCTGCAGGCCAGCTATGGGCGGCCGGTGCCGTTTCCGGCGCAGACGAATCGCTTCGACATTGGCCGCGGCCTGACGGCAATCGGGTTGCCAGTCGGATACTGGCTCGGCGGCATTGACGAAGTGCGCGTGTGGGAGACAGCGCGAAGTGGAGAGGAGATTGCCACGTATCAGAACGTGCGGCTGACTGGCGCGGAGACGAACCTGAGCGCGGTGTGGCGCTTCGACGAGCGCAGCGGCGCGACGGCTTTCGATTCATCGCGACACGGATGGCATGGCGAAGTCACCGGGCCATTGCGCACATTGGCGTCCATTCGCTTCGATCGTTACAGAACCGCGGAAGACGTGGGTTTCGCCGACGTTCTCCAGGCCGCCGATCTCGACGGGGACCAGCTGACGTTCAGAATGATCAGTCCCCCGGCCGGCATGGTGACGGTTACTGACACCAACACCGGCGCTTTTACCTATGTCCCTGCGCGAAACGCGAGCGGGCAGGACCGTTTCACCTTTACAGCCAGCGACGGCTACGCGGAATCCGAAGTATCGGTGGTCACGATTGACATTACGGCGGACCCGAATCCGCCATTTTTGGCTGCGCTAGCGAATCAGAGCGTAGCGGAGGACACGCGACTCGGGCCAGTGGGCTTCACGGTGAGCGACCTGGAGGAAGCAGCCACCAACCTCACCGTGAGCGGACAATCGGACAACGAGACCTTGATTCCGAACGCAAACATCACGTTCTCCGGCACGGGTGCGGACCGGTCTTTCTTCGTGCTGCCCGCGACGAATCAGTTCGGCAGCACGACACTTCGGATTATTGTGAGCGACGGCACGCTGCGGCGCACGAACAGTTTCACCATGACGGTGACACCAGTGAACGATCTTCCGCAAATCACTGTGCTTACGAACCAGCTTACGCGACGCGGCGTGGCCATAAGCCAGCCGTTCACCATCAGCGACGTGGATAATTCTTTGAGTGACTTGACCGTGGTTGGCGCGATGGGATTTGCGAATCCACCAAATCTGATCGCTAGCATTGTTGCGACTGGCGTCAGTTCTAACTGGATCGTTACGGTCACGCCAACCGCAGGGGTTTCTGGTCAGGCGCCCATTTCCGTTATTGTGGGCGATGCCCCGCAAAGTGGCGGCGTCGCACAATTCCTTCTAACTGTCAATGACCCGCCAACGATCGCCGCGATTCCGAATCAATCGACCTTTCGCAACCTGGCTACGCGGCCCATCGCCATTACTGTCAATGATGTGGAAGGGGATGCAGTCACACTCTCGGGCAGTTCTTCAAACCCGGCGCTCGTAGCGAGCGGCGGATTTCAATTTAGCGGCACGGGCAACAATCGCACTCTTATCATCAAGCCCGAGTCGGGCCAGATAGGCAGCACGGTTATCACGGTGACGGCGCGCGATAATTTTTGGTCGGCGAGCCAGAGTTTCACTTTGTTTATCGAAGAGGGCCTTGACTACACCTACGTTGATTTGCCTGTGCCCGCCGGCATGGAATCGGCCCAGGCTTTGGACTTAAATGAGTCCGGTCTTGTGGTAGGGCGGGGGCTCTTTGCTTCCTTTGCAGGCTCGCGCGCCGTGGTCTGGGATGTTAATTCCGCACAACCGACGGTTCGGGTACTCGCGAATGTGGAAAGCGACGCCGTTGCGGTAAACAGTTCGGGACAGGTCGTCGGCGCCACCAACGGAGCGGCGGTTATTTACCAAAACAATACGATAACCGTACTCGGCCCCGGCTACGCCCTGGACATCAATGACGCCGGCATGGTTGTCGGCGTAGCGAACTTCCTGAATAATACGGCTTTCTTTTATGATGGAACCCGGCAAACCAATTTCGCCAATGTTTTCACGTCGTCAGCGCTTTACGGGGCGGCGTCGCTGAAGCTGAGCAGCCGTGGCGATGTTTTTGGCATATCCCCCGACAATAACAGTGCCCTCCTATGGCAGCTCAACGGTGATGGGAGCCGAACGTTGCGCAACCTCGGATCTTTTGGCGGAGGACTGAATTCGGGGGGATTTAACAATGTGGGCGAGGTGGCTTTCACCTCCACGCCGGTGGGGGGCCCCAGAGCGCAATTGCTTTACAATCACCGGAACAGTGTTCTGGTGACAAACCTCGCTTCTGCGTTTACGAATGCTTTTGGAAACGCTGCGGAATTAATCACCGACTTGAATGACGCCAGCGAAATGGTAGGCGGACGGTTCTTCCCCGCGGGGCAGGCGTTTCTTTACAGCGGCGGCTTCGTTCACAAACTTCAGGATCTGGTCTCGACCGACGCGTTCAATCCAGCGCATGCCACGGCATTGAACCGTGCCGGTGATATTTGCGGCTACGGATTCAAGCCGGGGTCGCCCGGCACCCGGCCCTTCCTCTTGCGCCGTCAATGGATTGTGGGCCGTCCACAATCTCCACCTTTCCAGGCGATCAGCTCCACGGGAAAAGCCTACGCGCCGCCGACGGTGGATGCCCTTGACGGCACGGATCCGCATCAGCCACTAGCCTATCTCTGGAGTGATGTGGAACAGAAGCTCTATTTCCTGAGGCCCATCACTGCTCGGGTAACCTGGTATACGATCAGCGACTTCCAAAACACCAACCCTCCTCCGCCGATCATCCGAGTGGCGCGTGTCGTTTGGCCCTCTGATCCCCAATTGCACGTCGCGGGCGCTCCGGTGCAGGTCGAGCCGTTACACGCCAGTTCTCCTTATCGCGCCGTCGAGCGCTCGTACAGCACCGCTGGAAGCAGCTTGGAATTGGCGACCAAGTCGCTTCGCGCCGACTTGCCGGGATACACCGTGATTCGCTATGTCATCGCCCCGGAAGCCGCGCTGGGGAGTCTGCCCGATGCCAATACGCGTTCGAATTATTTTCAGGTGGTGAGGACAGTTTTACCGGACGATCCGCTCGTACTGCGCGATGGCCAGCTCGCCACCGTCGGTATCGCAGTCTCGGATCCGCGTGGGCCGGCCGTTTCGACCAACTCCCCCAAGAGCGGGTGGGTGGTAAACGCACTTTCCTTTTATGACGGTGTCGGCGCCGACGCCGCCTACAATCGAGCCACGCAGACGGGTCCAATTATTCCGGTGAATCGGGACGCTGGGGGAACGGGAGACGACTTGCTGGTCGCATTTTACAAATTGAATCCTCTTACGGGCGCGCTGTGGCCCGATCTAACGGCGCGTTTCAATGTCCAGTGGCCGACAAATGCGGAGAAGCTCGTCATCGCCAATCCGATCGGGTCTGGTCCGCTCTCGGCCAGCCAGTACCCGGAAAAGCGCGTGTACGTTCAAAATGATCGGAGCCTTCCCGGGTTCAACCCCAACGAAGAACATGCGTTTCTGGCTCCGAGCTCCGCCGGGGAAGGCGTATTTGCGCTGCGCAACGATCTCAATTCCGCGAACACTTCCTCAAATTTTGTGCTGCTCAAGTACCGCGCGCCCGCCTCGGGAGAGTGGCGCATGAAGCTTTATCAGGTCGTGCTGCGCGACGCGGAGCATGACTTCCTTTTCAGTGGCGAGGCCGGAAAGGAAATACGAGCGCCCGATCCCCTTTTCTCGTTTCCTCTTTGCACGGGGACGAACCAGACGCGGGCTGTCTCTGGTCGCGCGTATAAGGATCACGGCGGGAAGTTCTACGCCCGGCAGGGACCCACCCTAAACGAGCCTTATCCGCAAATAGTGATGAATTATTTTTACCAACTGCAACCTGGATTCTACGTCTCGACCAATACGGCGGCCGGAACATGCGTCGAGTGGCGTGGCATTGCTCCCGGCGCCTCGACGGCTGCCCCGGTTGACGTCACATTCCGCATTCGTTGGCCGGCCGACGCACCTGCTCTCCAGATTGGAGAGACGCTGCTCGACCCCAAACGCGGCCTGCCCGGCATTCGGGACTCTGCCAGCCTCACCGTCGCATTCGACTCGCTGAATCCGGACGGTAGCATGCCCCGGTCCGCCACCGTGCGGCTTTACGACCCGGTCAGCGCGCGCGTTCTGCCGCTCACCAATGTGGTCTCGGCCAGTTACCGGTTCCCCGCAGAGATCGCTTTGGAAACCACGCCAACCGGCAAACAAATGTTTTCTGGACTGGCCTTTCATCTGCGTTCGCGCCTGCTCTATGATCCGCTCAGCCGGTCCCTCAGCTTCCAGGGCATCATCGACGAGAGCGGCCTCGGAGAGCCCCTCCTTCTCGTAAACGTCATGAGTTCTCTCGAGCGAGACCACATCAAGCGCCTGAGCAACGAGGGCCGTTTCCATAGTCTCATTGACGCTCTCTACGATCTCACTCGCAATCCGAACCGTATCGACGCAGACCCGCGTGACGGCCAGCCGGACAAAGAGCTTCTCATCGGCTTTACCACCAACAGTGCAGGACAGGTAATCCAGGAGCCCCTCGGTGACCTGCCGAAAGCTCTGACCGCCGGGTTGCCCGTGCCGCCTCTCATCACGTCGTTTGGAAATGCTCTCGAACTCAATGGCATGAATGCCTTCGTCGAAGCGTCGCTGCCGGAAACCCTTGGTCACTCGCTCAACGTCGAGGCACTGACGTTTGAGGCATGGGTCAACCCAGCGCGCGGCGGATGTCAGACGATACTCTCTCGAGGTGTTGGCTTCGGATTGGAAACGGATTTCATCTTCCAGGTCGGCTGGAACGGGTCGAGTTGCGGCGCCTTGATGATCGGGTTCTGGGCTGCGGGCGCGTGGGACTATTCCGCCAGCATCATTCCAACCAACCAATGGACCCACGTCGCCGTCACCTTCAATGGTGCCGAGAAACGATTCTACATCAACGGCATGCTTGATCGCGTGGCGCCACGGCAGGGTGTCATCTACCAAAGCCCAACCCCATTCTACATCGGCAGGCAAGGACACGTTTGCAATTGCAACTATTTCAGCGGGCAGCTCGATGACGTGCGCGTCTGGAACATTGCGCGTTCCCAAACGGAAATCGCGCGCGATATGGGGCAACTGCTCACCGGTGACGAGGGTGAGTTGGTCGCCTACTGGCGCTTCGATGAGCCTGCGAACGGCCCGAATGTCGCCACGGATAGCTCCGCGAATCTCTATGACGGCGTCTTGCAAGGACCAGCGCGGCGTGTGCCGTCCACGCTTCCCACCAGAGACGGCCCGCGTTACATCGTTCTGGCTGAAAACGATGATCCGGCGCTCGGCTCCTTACCCGTGACGCTGCACGTCATTCGCGTTGATGGCGGGCCGTTCCGCGGAGATCTGAAGATCATTGAACCCGACAATGTCTTCGACGAACGGTTAACGCTGCGGCACAGCTCCGACTTCGGCGGTGACCCCAACAACATCCAGTTTGAATGGTGGTATCACCCTGACGGAGCCAACTTCGATCCCACAGCGTTGCCGGTGGTGAACGCCGCCGGGGCCGTGACAGACGCGCAGGGCTGGCGGGTCTATCAGGCGGCAACACACGGGCAGCACTATGTGACCCTCGGGGAAGGAGGGGAGTCGAGCCTCTTCACGTTGCTGGACAATTGGTTCGCGGTGCGTTACCGCGGGTATAACATTGGCGGCCAGACAAACTGGAGCAATTGGATCGGCGATCCGGCCAGCGCTGCCCAGACCCGCGCCGCCTTTGCGCCGGGGTGGGTTAAGCGGGTCATCGAAGGCATAAATCCGTTCGAGGCGCGCACAACGAACTTCCATGAGACGCCAGCCAGCACCTACGCCAGCATGATCATCCAGGCGGGAGAGCGGTACGAAGGCAATATCGCGCTCAACCCGGACGGCCAAAACCTCAATGAGATTGGCCTCATCGAGGCCTATACCACCGTGCTGAATCGCGGAAGAAATCTAAGCATCGACGGCGTGCCGCCCATTGACCTCGATCCGGCCAACAACGCGCTGCTCCTGGCCGCCAGCCGCATTAGCGATCTTTACATGCTCCTTGGCAACGAGGCCTTCGCCGACGCCCAGGACCCCACGATCGGCTTCTTCTCGGACAGCCTGGAGTTTGGCACCGTCGCCACTTCCATTTTCGCTTTCAAAAACCAACTCGACTCGTTGTTGGAGGAAGAACTCGCCTTGCTGCGCGGACGCGACGACAGCGCGGCGGGCGTCGGCGCGCGTCCCGTCTATAATCGACTGCTCTGGAACTTCACCGGATCGGAAGGCGAGGTGGCTTACGAACGCGCCTACAACGTGGGCGACGTGAGTCTTGACGGCGTCATCAACGAAAATGATGCAAGAATTCTCTTCCCGCAGGGCCACGGCGACGCCTGGGGCCATTATCTCACCGCTATCAAGACCTATTACGAATTACTGCGGCATCCGCGCTTCACCTGGATTCCGCGCGCCGAAACAGTGCTCATTGCCGGCACCGCTGTCCGCGTGGATTTCCTCGACGAACGGAAGTTCGCCTCCATCGCCGCCGCCAAGGCCAAGGCTGGAGCCGAGATTGTGGACCTGACCTACCGCCAAAAATATGTTGACGACCCCGAGGGCCAATACCAGGGCTACAAAGATACCCAACCCGAACGCGCCTGGGGTGTCAGCGAATGGGCTACTCGCGCCGGCCAGGCCTCTTACTTCGATTGGCTCGTCGGCAACGCCGTGCTGCCTTCCGTCGATCCAAATACCAACCATGTTGGTATCCAAAAGATCGACCGCCAGACCGTCCAGGAGCTGGAGGAGATCGTCGTACATCATCGCCAGATCCAGGCGCAAATCGACAAAGTCGATATCGGACTCAATCCGCTCGGCCTCGCCAAGGGTGTCGTGCCGTTCGATGTGGACCCGTCGCTTCTCCTGCCTTCAGTGGGACTTCAGGCCGTCGGACACTTCGAGCAAATCTATCAGCGTGCGGTGCAGGCGATGAACAACACCGTCACCATGTGGAACCAGGCCAACTCCCTCACCGAGGCATTGCGCCGCCAGCAGGACACCGTGGACGAGTTCACCGCCAACACGGCGGATCAGGAACGCGACTTCAAGAGCCGGCTCATTGAAGTTTTTGGCTATCCTTATTCCGGCGACATCGGCGCGGGCAAGACTTATCCCAGCGGTTACGACGGACCTGACATTTATCACTTCCATTACGTGAACGCGACAGAGCTAACAGGGCAGCAGCCCAGCCCGCGCGGCTTCAGCAACGTCATCGGTTATTTCAAACCCTTCCAGGACGGCGATGCGCCGCCGTCGTTCTATCTTAGCGGTGACGTGTCCACCACGAACTTTTCGAGTGCGTCAGTCCTTGCTGTCAACTTTCCGCTTGCGTCAGGCGACTGGGCATTCACCGCCCCGGCCGAATACGGGAGCCGCCGTGCGCCGGGCGAAATCCAATTAGCTGTCTCGGACCTGCTGCAGGAGGAAACGCGCCTCAAGCAGGCCCTGAGCAATTACGAAGCGCTCATCCGGCAGATTGAGGACATGTCGCAACTGCTGCAGAGCCGCATGGCCTTGAGCAATCGGGTTATCCAGGTGTTGACCAAAAATCAAACAAATCAAGAATTCTTCAATGTGCGCATCCACGACGCCGTCGTATCTCAACTTACTTTGCGGCGGATTTCGTCCGTCCTCAGCCGCGTTGCCGAGACACTCGTGGCCGCTCTCCCGGACGATATCGCCGATGCCATCATTCCCGTGGACAATATTGCTCACGCTGCCTACGTGCCGATCGTCGCTATTTCTGAAGGCTTCGAAGTGGGCGCGGATATTGCCGAAGGCGTTCAGAATCGTGCCGAACTGGACAAGGAGGAAGCTCAACTGCAGAGCGACATCGATGTCGAGGTTGCGACGCAGGATTTTGAAGTCCGACAGATGGCCGCCGAGTTGCGTCAACTGCTACGTTCGGAAGCGCCGATGCGTCTGGAGGCGTTCAATCAAGCTGAACTCGTCCGGCAAAGCTTTAACCGCTACCTTGCCGCCGTCGCCGCCGGTCAGCGCCTGCTGACGCAACGCACCGTTTTCCGCCAGCGCACCGCAGGGCTGGCCCAGCAGAACCGTTATAAGGATGCCGCCTTCCGCATCTTCCGGAATGAAGCGCTCCAGAAGTACCGGGCACAGTTTGACCTGGCGGCGCGTTACGTATATCTGGCCGCTGCCGCCTACGATTACGAGTTGAACTTCCTCGGCACTGATCCCCGCGCCGCCCGCGATTTCTTCACCGATATCGTCCGCGAACGCAGCCTCGGCGTCATGGTCGATGAAGTGCCTATCACTGGGCGCACTGGCCTTTCCGATCCGCTGGCCCGGCTCAAACAGAATTTTGAAGTGCTATCGCCTCGCTTCGGGCTGAATAACCCCCAGCAGGAGACCGCCCGCTTCTCCTTGCGCAAGGAATTGTTCCGCATCCGCGATGGGTCCTCCGCGCAATGGGAATCGTTCCTGCGCCAAAGCCTGGTGCCGGACCTCTGGCAGGTGCCTGAGTTCAGGCGCTATTGCCGGCCGTTCGCGCCCGAAGCCGCCGGGCCACAGCCGGGATTGGTGCTGCGCTTCCCGACGACCGTAACGTTCGGTTTGAACTTCTTTGGACACGCTCTGGGCGCCGGCGACAGCGCCTACGATCCAAGCCTCTTCTCCACCAAGATCAACGCCGTTGGCTTGTGGTTCAGCAATTATGTTGCGGCCGGCCTCGCGACCGCGCCGCGAGTGTATTTCTTCCCAGCGGGCATGGACGTGATGCGCACCCCAACCGGCAACACGCTCGCTACGCGCGAATGGAAGGTCCTCGACCAGGTCGTGCCGGTGCCGTTCCCGATCGGTGTCAGCGACCTCGGCGACCCCGCATGGATCCCACAGATTGACACGCTGGCCGGCAGTTTCGCGCAAATTCGGCGTTACTCCAGTTTCCGCGCCTATCATGACGAGGGTGTTTATGATGACACTCAATCGACAAAGGACACGCGTCTGGTGGGACGCAGCGTTTGGAACAGCGATTGGATTCTGATCATCCCCGGCGGGACCTTCCTCAGTGACCCCAACTTAGGGTTGAAGCGATTCATCGAGTCGGTGGATGACATCTTGATCTCCCTGCAAAGCTACTCCTATCCCGGCGACTGATGCGCACTTCTAATCCACTTGTGCTATGAAAAATACTTTAACCCGGTTCGCGCTCCTGTTCATCGCCTCCGCCTTCGCCGCCGACGCGGAACTGCCCGCGCCGGACAACATTCTTTATGGCTCCCTCGTCGTGGATGGCCGGCCCATCCTCGCCGTCCATACGAATTTTGTTGTCGAAGCCGCGCGAACTCTCGCCGGCCCTCCCATCGCCAGTTACCGCATGGGTGCGGTCGAAGCCTATGCCGATCAGTATGTCCTGGCCCTCGAACTTGAGGAATTGCCGGCGCTGCAAAATGCCAACGCGTCGCTGGTGGGCGACTCTGTCTTCCTCACCTTGCGCAGCAATGGCGTGGCTCTCGCCATCGGCCAGATTCTCACACATCTCATCCCCGAACGCGGCCATGTTCGGCGCATCGATATCACCATCGGCACCGATCCGGATATGGATGACGATGGCTGTCCCGACGTTTGGGAACTCCTGCATTTCGGCCACCTCAACGCCGGCAGCGTTGGCGACAACGACAACGATGGCGCACGCGACTGTGATGAATACATCGCGGGCACCAATCCGAGGGACAGCAACAGCTTTTTCCATCTGACCATCGTGAAAACGCTGGCCGGCGCGGACGTTTCATTCATCGCCGAACGCGCCCAGGGTGCGGGTTATGATGGGCGGGCGCGATTTTACGACCTGGAACGCGCCACCAATCTGGTCAACAGTTTGTGGCGCAGAATTCCCGGCTATACGAACGTCCTCGGCAACGCGCAGACCGTCGTGTATCCAATCCCGGATACCGCCACGCCCATGATCTTCTTTCGCTGCCGCATCCGCCTTCAGTAAGCGCACTCGCCTCAGTCAGTTTTGATTTGATGCTTGCCGAAGCGGACTGAAGTCAGCGCTCCTTAATTTGCAGCGAACGGAGGTTGGATTCCTCCCGGGTGCATCTCGGGCTTGTCGGTTGGGAGGTTCCAATTTCAAGCTCCAGTATCCCGGAGGGACGGCAGAAAATCCAACTCTTAAACCTGATCTTCTTTCGTGCCTCCGGGACTGGGTGGTCTTTCAACCGCACCACCCGGCGTTGAAACGCCGGGCTATTTCCACGATGTCCCTCCAGGACAAGGGACGGCGAATTCCCGAAACGCATTCGGGCTAAGATCGATGCTGCATTGACCCACTGAGATGTCCCCTTTGACCAGGTTGCGCACGAATTGACACGCGGCCTTGATTTTATACAGTGATGGTGACGCCTCCCTGATCCAGGGACGCCGATCCGAACGAGGATAGTAGTAAACAAGCCAGTGACTAACGTGCGACACAATCCAGTGAGCGGTTGGCGAGTCCTCGCAAGTTGCGTTGCGTTGGTCTTTTTCGGGGCGAGTCCACTTCTCGCGCAGAGCGACAAGCCCCACCCGGACCGGCAGCCCATTGATGGACCGAAGCGGTCATCGAGCCCTATCTCCCCGGTGCACTCTTTTGTGGGTCGATATTGTGCCGACTGCCACGACCGCGACACGAAGAAGCGGGATCTGGATCTCGATAGCATCAGTGCCGAAGATGTGACTCGGCATTCGGAAATTTGGGAGAAAGTTGTCCGAAAGTTGCGGGCGCGTCAGATGCCTCCGGCAGAAAAAAAGCGGCCCGATGAAAATACCTACAAGGCGATCCTTTCGCAGTTGGAGACCGCGCTTGATACCGCGGCCCTTCGACATCCAAATCCCGGGCGAACGGAAACGCTTCGGCGCCTGAACCGAACGGAATATCAGAACGCCATCAGGGATCTTCTCGCGCTGGAGGTTGATGCTGCTGCATTGCTGCCAAAGGAAGAGGCCGGTTATGGCTTTGACAATGTAGCTGTGGCAAATCTCTCGCCAACATTGCTGGACCGGTACATCGCCGCGGCGCAAAAGGTCAGCCGATTGGCGGTTGGCGCGCCGCGCCGTTCTGGCGGCGACACCATTCGCATTCGAGCGGACCTCACGCAAGAGGAGCACGTCGCGGGACTCCCCCTGGGCACTCGCGGCGGCGCGTTGATTCCTCATACCTTTCCTGAAGACGCCGAGTACGAGATCCAGATCCGGCTGGCGCGTGACCGCAACGAGGAAGTTGAAGGGTTACGTGAAGCCCACGAATTGGAACTGCTCCTGGACCGCGAGCGGGTGAAGTCATTCACGGTGGCGCCGCCGAAAGGGCACAAGAATTACGAGTTGGTCGATCAGCATTTGAAGGTTCGAATCCCGGTTACCGCCGGTCCGCATCAGCTTGGCGTGACTTTCGTGAAGAACCCGTCGTCGTTGCTGGAAACGCGGCGCCAGCCCTATCAAGCGCGCTTCAACATGCACCGGCACCCGCGTCTCTCGCCGGCCATTTATCAGGTTTCCATCAACGGTCCGTATGCGTCGAAGGGGCCCGGCGATACTCCAAGCCGCCGCCGGATTTTTGTTTGCAAGCCAACCCAGGCGACCGAGGAGGAGACGTGCGCGAAACAGATTCTGGCCACGTTGATGCGTAGAGCTTATCGCCGTCCCGTCACCGACGCCGATCTCGAAACGCCCATGGGATTCTACCGCAAGGCGCACGCGGAAGAAGGCTTCGAAGCCGGGATTGAAGCCGCCCTCAGTGCCATCCTGATAAATCCACAGTTCCTGTTCCGCGTCGAGCAAGACCCTTCCGGAGTCCCGCCCGGTACGGCTTATCGCATCAGCGATCTGGATCTGGCCAGCCGCCTTTCCTTTTTTCTGTGGAGCAGTCTTCCGGATGATGAGTTGCTTGATGTTGCCGTCCGCGGCGAACTCAGCAAACCCGCCGTGCTCGAAACACAAGTGCGACGGATGCTGGCCGATTCCCGTTCGCGGACGCTGGTCAACAATTTTGCCGGGCAATGGCTTCACCTGCGCAATCTGGAAGGCTTTACTCCGGACCTTCGCCTCTTTCCGGATTTCGATGACAATCTTCGTCAGGCCTTTCGCACGGAAACCGAGCTCGTTTTCGAAAACGTGCTGCGCGAAGATCGCAGCGTGTTGAGTCTTTTGCAGACGGGCTACACGTTTCTGAACGAACGCCTCGCCAAGCATTACGGCGTGCCGCATGTGTACGGCAGCCACTTTCGGCGCGTCTCGACCGATCCGCAGACCGAACGCGGCGGATTGCTTCGCCATGGAAGCATCCTCGCCGTCACCTCCTACGCGACCCGCACCTCGCCGGTGCTTCGCGGCAAGTGGATTCTGGAAAACATCATCGGGACACCGCCGCCGCCACCCTTGCCCGACGTGCCCGCACTCAGGGATAATGCCGTCTCAGCAACGTTGTCTGTCCGCGAGCGACTGGCCGAGCACCGCGCCAACACCGCCTGCGCGAGTTGTCATAACCTGATGGATCCGGTCGGGTTCTCGTTGGAGAACTTCGATGCGGTCGGTCGCTGGCGAGGGATGGAAGAAGGCAAGCCGGTGGACGCTTCGGGCGGGCTTCCCGACGGCAGCAGGTTCACGGGTATTGCCGGGTTGGAGGAGGGTTTGCTCAATCGCCCGGAAGTGTTCGTCGGCACATTGACGGAAAAGTTGCTGACTTTTGCGCTGGGTCGCAGCGTCGAACACTTCGATGGCCCAGCTATTCGAAAGATTGTGCATGACGCGCAGGCGGCAGATTACCGCTTCTCGTCGATTATCGTTGGAATCACCAAAAGCACGCCGTTTACCATGAGGAGAGCACTATGATCATCACCAAAAAGTTCATGCCCCGGCGGACGTTTCTACGTGGGGTAGGCGCCACCCTCGCGTTGCCATTGCTCGAAGCGATGGTTCCCGCCGCCACGCCGCTTGCCAGGACCGCGGCCAAACCCGTGCGCCGGCTCGGGTTCGTTTTCATGCCGATGGGATGCGACCAAAGCCGGTGGACGCCGCCTGGCGAGAAGACCCTCGGCGAACTTTCGCCCATCCTTACTTCACTCGGGCCAGTCAAGGAACACGTCACCGTCATCACGAATTTGGAGTTGCAAAACGCCTATCCCGGCAGCCATGCCACGTCCAATTCCGCATTCCTGAGCGCGGCCAAGGCGAAGTTGACGGAAAGCACGGACTACTATCTGGGAACCACCGTCGATCAGATCGCCGCTCAGCACATCGGTCAGCAGACGCAATTGCCGTCACTGGAGCTCGCGATGGATCTGCTCCAGGTGGTGGGCCAATGTGACAACGGCTACGCCTGCGTTTACCAGAATAACCTTTCCTGGTCGTCGCCGACAACGCCGCTGCCGGCGGAAGCGCATCCGCGCATCGTTTTCGAAAGTTTGTTCGGCGAAGGCGGCAGCATTGCCGAGCGCCGCGCCGCGCTCCGAAAAAAGGCGAGCTTGCTCGACTCGTTCAACGAGGATATTGCTCGGCTGCAACGCCAGCTCGGTCCCGGTGATCGCGCCAGGATCAGCCACTACCTCGACACGGTGCGCGAAGTGGAGCGACGCATTCAAAAAGCCGAGGCCGACGCAGTGGAGCATCCGTTGCGGGATCTGGATCGACCGGTGGGCGTGCCGGCCGCTTACGCCGACCACGCGCGATTGATGTTCGACTTGCAAGTGCTGGCGTTTCAGGGCGATGTCACGCGGGTCATCACCTTCCAACTGGCGCGCGAAACGAGCAATCGCACCTACCCCGAGATCGGCGTTCCCGATCCGCATCATCCTCTCTCGCATCACGGCAACGATCCGGAAAAGATCGCGCGCATGGCAAAGATCAACCAGTTCCATGTGTCGCTGTTCGCGGAGTTTCTCGGCAAATTGAAGGCCACGCCCGAAGGGAACGGCACGTTGCTGGACCATTCGCTCTATCTTTACGGCAGCGGCATCGGCAATCCCAACATCCACGATCACACCAACCTGCCGATCCTGGTCGCGGGCGGTTCCGCCACCGGAATGAAAGGCGGGCGTCACATCAAGTACGCCAGGCCGGCACCCCTGGCCAATCTGCACCTGACATTGCTCGACAAAGTGGGCGTCCACCTCGACTCATTTGCCGACAGCAAAGGCAAAGTGGATGAGTTGTTTGAGCCGTTGGCGATTTGAGTGTGTTCGTGTCACCATGCGAGCCAAATGAGTCGAGTCTATTTAGTCATCATTATGGGACTTTCCCAGTTTCTCTTCGGATCGTGCTCCAAGCCGCAGAAATCAACTGCAACGCCAACGCAGAATTACGCCAAAGCGAAGGCAGACGCGGAACAACTCCTCGACTCACTGCTCCCATTTGCCGAGAAGATGCTGGAGCAGCATCAGGAGTTCTTTCCGTTCGGCGGCCACATGACGCTAGACGGCGAGATTGTTCACGATGCAGCTTATGACGGCACGGAAAAACCGCCATCGCAGCAGTTGATAGATCTGTTGGAGCAAACATTTCAACGATCAGCTAAGGAGCAAAAACTCCGAGTTTGTGCCATCGTCTATGACATCCGAACGATCCCGCCAAGGCGAACTGAGAAACAGGACGCCATCGCTGCGTCGGTTGATCACGCTTCTGGCTACTCAGTCGTCGTGATCTACCCCTATACGTTTGATGCGGAGAAAAGGCTCCGAGTTGAAGCACCGTTTGCTACCGAAGGTTCACGCAAGATCTTCGGACCCGCTCAGATCTCCGCGCCATGAATCTCAGGCAGCCGATCACGCTTGGACTAATGCTTTGGCTGTTGCCCATCGCACCCTCTTCGCCTGGTGCCGAATCGCGTCTTGCCGACGCCGCCGAGAAATCAGATCGCGCAACCATCCGCACGCTTCTCAAGCAACACGCCGATGTGAACGCGCCCCAGGCCGATGGAATGACCGCATTGCACTGGGCGGCTTACCTTGACGATCTCGAAATCGCCAAACTTCTCGCCGACGCCAATGCAAACGTGAAGGCGACGAATCGCTATGGTGTAACACCGCTCTTTCTCGCCTGCCAAAACGGGAACGCCTCCATCGTCGAACTGCTCCTGGAACGCGGTGCTGACCCGAATACCACTTTGCGCGGTGGCGAAACCGCGCTGATGACTGCGGCGCGCACCGGCAGGACCGGTCCAGTGAACGCGCTGCTCAAGCGCGGCGCAGAGGTGAACGCCAAGGAACGCCGCGGACAAACCGCTTTGATGTGGGCCGCCGCGGATGGGCACACTGCCGTCGTCGAATTGCTTCTCAAAGCTGGCGCAGACATCCATGCTATCCTGCCGGATTCCGGGTTCACCTCATTTTTTTTCGCCGTGCGGCAAGGCCGGGCTGAGGTTGTTCGCGCCTTGCTGAAGGCGGGCATGGATGTGAACGGGGCAATGGAGCCGCGAAAGCCAACCGGCAAAGGGCCGAGAAAGGGAACCAGCGCGTTGATCCTGGCGGTCGAGAACGGTCATTTCGATCTGGCCGTGGCTTTGCTTGAGGCCGGCGCCGACCCGAACGACCAGCGCTCGGGCTTTACCGCGCTTCACGCGATGACCTGGGTTCGCAAACCGCACCGCGGCGAAGACGACGGCGATCCAGCGCCGTTGGGGTCTGGGAATCTGAGCAGCGTCCAATTCATCAGGAAACTGGTGGAGCGCGGCGCGGACGTGAATGCACGGCTGAAGAACGGCAAGGGCGGACCAGGTTTATACAACGTGGCCGGCGCAACGCCGTTCCTGATGGCCGCCGCAAGGGCAGACGCCGTTTACATGCGCTTGCTGGTCGAGTTGGGCGCCAATCCGCTGCTGGAGAATGTCGATAATTGCACGCCGCTGATGGTTGCGTGTGGAATCGGGGTCGGGTCGGCGGCCGCAAACGAAACAGCCGGAGAGGAGCCTGAAGTGCTCGAAGTGGCGCAATTGGCTTTGGATCTTGGCGCGGATGTGAATGCGGTCGATGCCAACGGCGAAACCGCCATGCACGGCGCCGCCTACAAGAATCTCCCCAAGGTGGTGCACTTCCTCGCCAATGAGGGAGCGAAGATTGAAGTCTGGAACCGGAAGAACAAATACGGATGGACGCCGTTACTTATCGCCGAGGGCCACCGTCCCGGAAACTTCAAGCCTTCGGCTGAAACCATTGCCGCCCTTCATCAAGTCATGCTGGCCGGGGGCATCACGCCGCCCACTAACACGCCGCCGCCACCCAAATCCAGCCCTGATTATCAGCCCGCCGCCACGACGAACCGTCTGCAATAGCTTTCGGTCGGTTCTACCGGCAGAAGCCCAACGCGGACGTCTCGTCCGCCGAATGTCTCCAGGCCGAAGACCTCAACCATCGTAGCCGAGGGCAACGCCCCACTGCCATTGAAATGTAAGCGTCAGGTGAAGTGCCTGGGGAGGCTGGCATGAAAGTTCCAGCCGCTGCATTTTTTTAGTTCCTCTTTGGGCTCGCTGCCTTCCGGGTCTTGGCCCACGCCGCTGGGGTGATCGATT
>Ga0137465_1000234_pt1 | contig 35377 bp, 33 predicted proteins | sample EasRivERMGT828_2_FD_104906 | JGI IMG/M metagenome (GOLD analysis project Ga0137465, IMG submission 104906) | Soil microbial communities from meander-bound floodplain in the East River, Colorado, USA - East River MetaG ERMGT828_2 | ecosystem: Environmental > Terrestrial > Soil > Floodplain ... | reverse complement strand
GCGCCACGTCGAGACGCGGCGCGATGTCGATGTGCGTGTCGCGGATGCCGCCGTCGAGCACGGCCACGCGCGCGCCGGCGCCACGGGCGCCGGCATCCCAGGCCTCACCGGCGTGGATTGCGTCGGGCGCCCATTGGACGCGGCGGAATGTTTCGGCGTTTCCGAAGGTCGCGTCGGGAATGACGGAAACGTCTTCCGCGACCTCGCCCGCCTCGACGACGCGCTCCGGGTTGACCCATTGCACCACCAGGTCTTCATCCACGCTCGCGACGCCCCGAATCTTGCCCGCCTTCAGGGAGAAACCGGGATCGTCGGACGAGGCGAGCGCGACGCCGATCTGATCGAAGCGGCTCGTGATCGTTCCGCCCGCTGCCGCGACCTGCGCGCCGATGTCATCCGGCAACGTGGTACCGGTGAAGTTGATCAGGTACGACTTCGCGTCTGCGGGGCTGGCGGCGATCTGCATGGATGGGCTACTCGAGACTGCGGCTGCGTTGTCTGACGGTGTGACGGGCGCGTCGTATACGCAAGCAGCCGCGACGATCGCGCCGATAGCGATGGTAAATCGCATGACGGGTTTGTGCATCGTGAACTCCACACACGTAAGGATGGATCGGGACGGGCGCTAGGGACCGTGAAGCTGTCGCACTATTCAGGAGCCCGCAAGCCTGTCTCGGGCGAAGCAAACCGCTGATTTGGCAGTTTGCAGTTACGGTATATTCCAGCCCCCATGCCCGCATCCCGCGCCCGCCGCGCCGTCATCTTCTTCACCGTCATGATCGACCTGATTGGGTTCGGTATCGTGCTCCCGATCCTGCCGTCGTACGCGCAGCGCTTCGGTGCCGGCGGCCTGGGCTACGGCGCGATCATCGGCGTCTTTTCGCTGATGCAGTTCGTCGCGACCGCGCTGCTTGGCAAGTTCTCGGATCGCGTGGGACGCCGGCCAGTGTTGCTCACGACGATGCTAATCAACGCGGTCGGTTACGCGCTGTTCGCGTTCGCGGGCTCGTACTGGATCCTGTTCCTGTCGCGAGTCGTTTCGGGATTCGCGGGCGGCAACATCTCGGCGGCGCAAGCGTACATGGCGGACATCTCCACTCCCGCCGAGCGCTCGCGCGCGATGGGCATGGTCGGCGCGGCGTTCGGGATCGGGTTCAGCCTTGGCCCCGCGATCGCCGGCTTCTCGGACCACTTTTTTGGGCCGACCGCCCCCGGACTGATTGCGGTCGGTCTCTCGCTCGCAAATTTCGTCTCGGCGTACTTCATCCTGCCCGAGTCGCTGGCTCCCGAGCATCGCGTCAAGCGCCGGCTGCTCGATCTCGGTCACATCACGGAGGCGGTGGCGCGGCCGCGGCTGCGTCCCCTCATGGCCGTGTGGGCACTCGTCCCGTTCGCGTTCGCCGGTTACACCGTGATCCTGCCGCTCCAGGCGTACACGACGCTCGGCTGGGGCAAACGCGAGCTCGCGATTCTGTTCACGCTGATCGGCGTTACCGCAGCCGCGATCCAGGGATACTTCTTCGGCAGGATCGTGCGGCGCAGCGGCGAGCGTTCCCTCGTGATCCTCGGGACGTTCGGAATGGCGCTGTCGATCGGGATCATCCCATTCTTGCCCACGTCCTTCCTGCTGTACGCGGCGACGTTCCTGCTCGCCGTGTCGAACAGCATCTTCGCGCCCGCCGCCACGGGACTCGTGTCGGTCTACGCCGATGTGACCGAGCAGGGGACGGTCCTCGGCGCCGCACAGGCCATCGGCGCGCTCGGCCGCACCGCGGGACCGCCGATTATCGGGACCGTCTACGACGTGAGCCCCGTCACGTCGTTCGTGTTCGCGGGATTCGTCATGGTGCTGGCCGGCCTCGCCGGGCTCAAGCTCGCGCCGGTGCGGCACATGCCCCCCGGTCACGTGCCGCCGTCTCCTCCACCGCCGGTCCCGTCGGTTCCGTTACCTCCACCCCCTCCCGCGGGGTCTTAACGGTATCTAAGCTTCAACGTCAAAGAGCCAGACTTCTCACGGAGACACTGATGCACAAACGAACGACGATCGCAGTCGCCGCCCTGCTCGTTGCGGCGGCATGTAATCAAGACCCGACGGGTGCGTCGACGAATGAAGTGGTGCTCGCGCAGCAGGCGCAGGGCATCGTTGACAACGTCGCCGCGAGCCCGCATGCCGGAACGCATTTCGAAGGCTGGCTTCGCAGACTCCTAGACACCCTCCGCACCACCGATGATCCGGAAGCGCTGGCCTGCCTCGCCGAAGCGCGCGATTTGCGCCATCAGGCGTTCGACGCCTTCCAGGCGGGCGACCGTGAGTTGGCGAGGCAGTTGCTTCACGAGTCGTTCCTGAAAGTGCTCTGCGCCGTCGTCGAGGTCTTCCCGAACGCTCCCGAGCGCACCGGTCTCGCCGTCGATCAGGCGATCGAGCGCATCGAGAACTTCCTGGGCGATCGTGAGGCGCCGCGCATCCGGGCGATCCTGACGCACGTGAAGGAGCTGCGGGCGCAGGCGAACGAGGCGCTCGCGTCAGGCGACAAGGTCACGGCGCTCGCCCTCAATCTCCGCAGTATCCAGATCCTGCACAGGCTGGTCGAGCACGTCAGGGATCGCCATAAAGATCATGATGACGTGGCCGATCGGGAGATGGAGGACGTAGGTTCCTAAAGGACCTGCAAAGACTAGACGCACAGACGCACAGCGGGTTTTAGTCAACGGGGGTTAGGACCAACTGTCCTGATCCCCGTTGTTACTGTCGCCCGCTGTGCGTCTGTGCGTCCAGCTGTTGCATGGCCTAGCCAACGTCTCGCACCCTCTGGCATATTTTTGGTCCCCCTAGCAGGAGACTTGCGCCGTATGCGCGTGTACAAGACGCCGGAGATCCGTAATGTGGCCGTGGTTGGCCACGGCGCGAGCGGCAAGACCTCCCTGGTCGATGCGCTGGCGTTCGTGGCCGGAACAAGCAAACGCCACGGTTCTGTAAAGGATGGAACCGCCCTCACCGATTACACTGCCGACGAAATCGAACGCAAATACTCCATCAATCTCGCGCTGGCCGTCGCCGAGTGGATGGACACCAAGATCAACCTGATCGATACGCCGGGCTATCTCGATTTCACCGGCGACACGCTCGCCGGCGTGTACGCGGCCGACTCCGCCGTCGTCGTACTGTCGGCGACGGCCGGTGTCGAGGTCGGAACCGAAAAGGTCTGGGACTACTGCGAGCGTCGCGAGCTGCCGCGATTGTTCTTCGTGTCGCTGATGGACAAGGAGCACGCCAACTTCGAGCGCGTGTTCAATCAGATCAAAGAGCAGCTGACGCCCAAGGTGATACCGGTGGAGATCCCGGTCGGCGAGGGACCGGAATTCCACGGGATCATCAACCTGTTCTCGAAGAAGGCGCACCTCTACAAGAAAGGCACCAAGGCCGGCGAGTACGAGGAGGTCGACGTCCCCGAGGAGTACAAGGATCGGTTCGAGAAATACTCGCAGGAGTTGATCGAGAGCATTGCCGCCACCGATGACACGCTGCTCGAGCGCTACCTCGGCGGCGAAGAGATCGGCCGCGACGAAGCGATCGCGGCGATGAAGGCGGGCATGGCGAAGAACGAGATCTTCCCGCTGTTCTGCGGCGCCGCCGAGCTGACGTATGGGACCCGCGCGCTGCTCAACAAGCTCGTCGAACTTTGTCCTGCGCCGAATGAACGGCCGCCCGTCGAAGCGCAGAAATGGGGCAGCGCCGACCGCGTGACGCTCACGCCTGATGATTCCGGGCCGCTGGCGGCGCAGGTTTTCAAGACCGTTTCGGAGCCGCACGTCGGCGACGTGACGCTGTTCCGGATCTTCTCGGGCCACGTGAAGAATGGGCAGGATGTCTGGAACGCGCCGCGGGAGGCGTCGGAGAAGTTGAACCATCTGTGCGTCGCGCTCGGGAAGGAGCGCAGCGAAATCCCCGAGCTGCATGCGGGCGATATCGGCGTCGTCGCGAAACTACGCGATACGCACACCAACGACACGCTGTCAACCAAGGACAAAGGGCTGGTCCTCCCGAAGATTCCGTTCCCCGAGCCGGTGATCACGGTGGCCGTCGAAGTGAAACAGCGAGGGGAAGAGGACAAGCTCTCGACCGGGCTGCACAAGCTGCACGAAGAGGATCCGACGTTCCATCACGAGTACAACGGCGAGCTGGCGCAAACTCTCATTCGTGGTCTGGGCGAGCGGCATCTCGAGATCGTCGTCGGGAGGCTGGCGCGCAAATTCGGCGTGCACGCGCAGACGACGAAGCCCAGGGTCGCGTATCGCGAGACCTTCCGCGGCAAGTCGGAGGGTCAGGGGAAGCACAAGAAGCAGACCGGGGGACGCGGGCAGTACGGCGACTGCTGGATCCGGATCGCGCCGTTGCCGCGCGGCTCAGGGGTGCAGTTCATCGACGAAATCGTGGGTGGTGTGATTCCGCGGCAGTACATCCCGGCGGTCGAGCGTGGCGTGGTCGAGGCGGCGCACAAAGGCCCGGTCGCCGGCTACCCCGTCGTGGATTTCAAGGTGGAGCTGTACGACGGCTCCTACCACGATGTGGATTCGAATGAAATGTCGTTCAAAATGGCCGGCATTCTCGCGTTCCGAAACGTGAGTCCCGGCGCGCGTCCGGTGCTGCTCGAGCCGATCATGGACGTCGAGGTGTGGACGCCCGACGACTATCAGGGCTCGGTGATGGGGGACCTCTCTTCCCGCCGCGGGCACATCGTCGGGACGGAGAAGGACGGGCGGCTCACCAAGGTGAAAGCGCTCGTTCCCGAGGCGGAGCTCGATCGCTATGCGACGACGCTGCACTCGATCACGCACGGGCGTGGCACGTACAAGATGAAGTTCCACGTCTATCAGGACGCGCCGCCCGATGTCGCCGCGAAAGTGACCGAAGCGCGGAAGAAGGAGCTCGAGGAAGCGAAGGCGTAATGCTCGCTCGCTGGCTGCGCCTGTGGTTCGGTTTCGACGAGCCGGTCAGTCGCGGTACCTATTTCAGGCACGGCGCTGCACTCACGGCGTTCAAGTACGCCATCGACGCGCTGCTCATCTGGCGCCTCGCCGGCGTGCTGTGGACACCGTTGGACTATCTGAGCCCGCTGTGGAGCACGCGCCAGCACTTGCTCCAGCGCGGCCCATCGTGGCTGTTGGCGGTCCTGGTGGCGATCGCGCTGCCGTTCCTCTGGATCGGTGTCAGCATGTCGATGCGGCGCGCGATCGACGCCGGCCGCAGCCCCTGGATCGCGCTGCTGTTCTTCGTTCCCGTGCTCAACTTCGTGTTGATGGCGGTCCTGTCGCTGCTGCCGCCGCTCTCGAAGATGAAATGGCCGGTCGAGCCGCCGCCGCTCGCCATGGACGACCGCATGAAAAGCGCGATGCTCGGGGTGGCCGCGTCCCTCGCGATCACGCTGCTCACCGTCGCCATCGGGGTGTACCTGAGGCGCAGCTACTCCACCGGCCTGTTCCTCGGCGTGCCGTTCACGATCGGATACATCAGCGCCTATATCTACAACCACGGTCACGCGCGGCCCGCCGGGCAATCGATCCTCCTCGCGATGGGGAGCGTGACGATTGCGGCCGGTGCGCTGGTCATATTCGCGCTGGAAGGTCTGATCTGTATCGCGATGGCGTGGCCAATCGCGCTGGCGGTCGCCTTCCCGGGTGCCGTGCTGGGGCGAATGATGGCCACGCGCGATGTGCACGCGTCGACGGGTGCGGGCCTGGCCCTGCTCGTGCCGCTGCTCGTCGGCGTGGAACCACGACCCACGCCGCCGTCGCACGAGGTGCTGACGATCGTTGACATCGCCGCTCCGCCGGAGATCGTGTGGCGTCACGTCGTGACGTTCTCCGATCTCCCGCCGCCCACGGAATGGCTGTTCCGCGCGGGCGTGGCCGCGCCGACGCGCGCCAGGATCGCGGGGCACGGCGTCGGCGCGATCCGCTACTGCGATTTCACCACCGGGAGCTTCGTCGAGCCGATCACCGCGTGGGAGGAGAATCGGCTGCTCGCCTTCGATATCACGGTGCAGGCGCCTCCCATGACAGAGCTGACGCCGTACCGGGATGTCCACCCGCCGCACCTCGACGGGTATTTCCGCGCTACGCACGGCGAGTTCCGGCTGATCCCGCTCCCCGGCGGAACGACGCGACTCGAAGGCCGGACCCGCTACGTTGTCGATATGTTTCCGCAGGGCTACTGGACCCTGCCCGCGCGCGCGATCGTCACCGCGATCCACGCGCGGGTGCTGCATCACATCCAAACGCTGGCCGAGGAGGACGTGCACTGATGAACAGGAAGCAATGGTGGGCGGTGGGAACCGTGATTGCTACGTTGGCCGCCTGCAAACCTGCAGCAAAACAGGAGAGCGCCGCGTCGAGCGGCACGCCCACGAAGACCGCGACAGTCGCGGGATTCCAGACACCGGAATCGGTGCTGTGGGATTCCACGCTGGATGTCTACTTCGTGTCCAACATCAACGGCAACCCGGGCGCGAAGGACGGCAACGGCTTCATCAGTGTCATCGATCCCGCCGGGACGATGCGGGATACTGTGTTCATCAAAGGTCTCAACGCGCCGAAGGGGATGGCGGTCGTCGGGGACACGCTGTGGGTGACCGACATCGACGTCATCCGCGGGTTCAACGCCCGCACCGAGGCCCCGGTGGCCACCGTTCCGATTCCGGGCGCCGTCTTCCTGAACGACATCGCGGCGGCTCCCGATGGCTCGCTGTACATCACGGACACCGCGATCCGTTTCGGGGCGCAGGGGCCTGAGCACGTCGGCACCGATCAGATCTTCCGGGTCGCGCCCGATCGGAAGGTGAGCTCCGCTCTGAAAACCGACAGCCTGGCCCGGCCGAACGGCATTACGTGGGACGCGGCGAATCAGCGGTTCGTCATCGTCTCCTTCGGGGGCGGCACGATTCGGGCCTGGAAGCCCGGCGAGACAACCACGACCGCATTGGGGACCGGCCCCGGCATGTTCGACGGCGTCGAAATCGCGCACGGCGCGCTGTGGGTCTCGAGCTGGGCGGATTCGTCAGTCTATCGGTACGCCGATGGGCGAGGCACGCGTCTGATCAAGGGCGTGCAGAGCCCGGCGGATATTGGTTATGACGCGAAGCGGAAGCGCGTCCTGATCCCCGTGTTCTTGGGGAACACGGTCGAGATCTGGCAGGTGCAGTAGGTCGGTCTGTTAAGGCGACGGTTCTTGTTGCGTTAGACAGTGGATGGTGCCGAGGCCCCAAACGAGATCGACGGCGTGGATCCCCACCACGGTCCGATCCGGGAAGCAGTCGCCCAGAATGCCGAGCGCAATCCGGTCGTGGGGATCGTTGAAAGTCGGCACCAGTACCGCGGCGTTGGCGATGTAGAAGTTCGCGTAGCTGGCGGGTAGTCTCACGCCATCGAAGTACAATGGGGCGGGCATCGGGAGGTCCACGACCTCGATGGCCGCCCCTTTTTCCAGCTGCATCCCCTGCAGGCGCTCGCGATTCTCCGCGAGCGGTTTGTAATTCACGTCCTTGGGATCGTCCTCGCGGCAGAGCAGGACGGTCGTCGGATTCACGAATCGGCACAGGTCATCCACGTGGCCGTGCGTGTCGTCGCCGGCGATGCCCTTGCCGAGCCACAGGGTGTTCGTCACGCCGAGCACGTCGCGGAACACATTTTCGATCTCGTATCGTGAGAGCCCCGGGTTGCGCGTCTGGACCTTGGGATCGAGCAGACATTCTTCCGTCGTGAGCACCGTGCCCCGGCCGTTCACATCGATGCTGCCGCCCTCGAGCACGATTTTTCCGTCGATCAGCGGGAGCTTGAGCTTCCTGGCGGCGCGCTCGGGAATCCTGTCGTCTTTTTTCCAGTCCTTGTACTTGGCCCAGGCATTGAAATGGAACCGCGCGATGGCGAGGCCCTTGTCTTTTCGAACGAAGATCGGCCCGAAGTCGCGGGTCCAGCCGCGATTGGTGGGAAACGGCAGAAAGTCGATGCGCGCGAGGTCCACGCCACCCTTCTTCAGGATGCGGGTCGCCTGCGTTTGGTGGCTCTTGGAATTGACGAGGACGCGCACGATCTCACTGCGGGCGAGCGCGCGCGTGATCTCGCCATAGATCCAGGGAATGACCGGAAACTTGCCGGGCCAGTCAGTGTCGTTATGCGGCCAGCCGATCCAGGTCGCCGCGTGGGGTTCCCACTCGGCGGGCATTCGGTAGCCGTCTGCCATCAGCCGTCAGCCTGCTGTGAGTTGCCTGCTGACGGCAGATGGCTGATGGCCGGTTTCAATCGGTTAGGAACCGGTGCTCAATGCCGCCGTACGCATCGGTCCTACGATCCCGCAAGAACGGCCAGTTGCGGCGGACTTCCTCGATCCGAGCCAGGTCGACATCGGCGACGACGTTGTCTTCCTTCTCGCCCGCTTCCGCGATCACGATGCCGAACGGATCGCACACGAACGAGTGCCCCCAGAATTCGATGCCCGCGCCCTGGCCACCGAGCTGCTCGAACCCCACACGATTCACCGCGGCGACCCAGCAGCCGTTCGCGATCGCGTGACTGCGTTGGATCGTCTTCCAGGCATCGAGCTGCTGTGCGCCGTACTTCTCCTTCTCCGAGGGATGCCAGCCGATGGCGGTCGGGTAGAGCAGAATGTTCGCGCCCTGCAGCGCCGTGAGCCGCGCGCCCTCGGGATACCATTGATCCCAGCACACGAGCGTGCCGATCGGACCGACCTTGGTGTCGAACGCGCGAAAGCCGAGGTCGCCGGGCGTGAAGTAGAACTTCTCGTAGTAGGAGGGATCGTCCGGGATGTGCATCTTCCGATAGATCCCTTTGACCTTGCCGTCGGCATCGATCACCGCGGCGGTGTTGTGGTACAGGCCCGGCGCGCGGCGCTCGAACAGCGACGCCACGATGACGACTCCCAGCTCCTTGGCGACCTTGCCCAGCGTGTCGGTCGTGGGACCGGGTACGGCTTCGGCGAGATCGAACAGCGCATGGTCTTCGCGTTGCCCGATGTAGAGCGTGCGAAACAGCTCCGGCAGGCAGACGAGATTCGCCCCCTGCCTCGCGGCGTCCCGGATCCGGCGTACCGCTTTGTCGAGGTTCGTCTGCGGATCGTCGCTCATGCTCATTTGCACGAGCCCGATCTTGAACCTGGTCGGCAGTGCGCCCCCCGTTCCCACACCCGCGGTCATGCGCTGAAGAATAGACCGCCGGGCCCTGCGAAGCTATCTCAGAACGCTTTGGTCACCGACAAGACGATGGCCGACTTCGCCACGTCCTCGGTCTCCTGCGATCCCCCGCTTGTGGGGGTGTAACGATAGAACCGGTCCTCGGCGTTTGTGCCCACGAAAGCAGCGCCGAGCGAGGCACCGCCAACCTGGCGGCTGAGGCCGATTCGGTAGTCCCCGTACGAGAGCGGCGCGTAGTTTCGCACGTACTGATGGCCGTAGTGCAGCGCCAGACTCACGCCGCCGACGACGTCAAACGTGGCGTTGAGGTCGACGTAGCCCGACCCCTTCGAGTCTCCGGTTCCGAGACAATCCGTCGTCTCCGCGCTGCCATCGGGACCGATGCCGCAATAGCCGCCAATGGTTTCCGTGTTCATGCCGAACAAGTTCGTCAGCGCGTACGAGTACTTGGCGGCGAAGTGATCGTATCGCGCGCCGAGGTAGACTTCCGTTGTGTTGTAGTCGTTACCGGGATCGATGTTGTAGCGGGCGCTGGGATACCAGTAGTACTGCATCCCGAGATCCAGTCCGACCCGGCCCCCGCCCGCCGTCAGGCGGTACCCGCCATAGAGATCCAGCTCGAGCGACGCGCCATTGAGAAACTGATTACCACTGACGTTCGAGCCCCAGGCGCCCCCGTAGACGCCGGCGGTCGATCCGTAGTCGAAGCCTCCCTGAACCGCTGGCTGATTGTAGGTCTGCGACACCCCGCGAAAGCGGTAATCGCTCGCCAGCGCCAGGTTGCCCGAGAGTGTGTGTCCCGACTGGGCCGGTAGGCGCGCGGCGACTACGGAAAGGACAGTCGAAACGATGAGCCGGGCGCGCATCAGACGCCCGGCGCCGGCGCGGCCGCCGGCTCCACGGTAAACGTCTGAACCACCACGCTGCCGCCGAGCGAGCCGCCCGCACCCGGGACGCTGCCGCCCAGATCCGACCCGAAGTACGCTTCTTCGCCGTGCTGGCTGATGTCGAGTCCCGCGCTCTCTTCGGGCACGTCCGCCCGCGCGCCGATCGTCACCTGAATGAGCGCGAGGATTCCCAACGTGCCGAGGGCGGCAAAGGCGACAGTCGCCAGGATCGCGAGCAGCTGCACGCCGATCTGGCCGGCGTTCCCGGCGAGCAGGCCGTCGCCGCCGGCGGGGTTCACGATCTTGGTCGCGAACACGCCTGTTAGGAGCGCACCAGCCATGCCCGCGATCCCGTGGCAGGAGAACACGTCGAGCGCGTCATCGAGCTTGGTCTTGGACCGAATCTGGATCGCGGTGTAGCTGACGCCCGCCGCCAGAATGCCGATCACCAGTGCGGAGATGGGAGTTACGTAGCCGGCCGCCGGCGTGATGCCGACGAGGCCCACGACGAGACCGGTGGCCGCGCCGACGGCGGTGATCTTGCCCGTGCGCGTCAGGTCGAGCGCCGCCCAGGTGACGAGGGCCGCGGCCGCGGCGGTGTTGGTGTTGACGAATGCCAGCGCCGCGAGGCCGTTCGCCGCGAGGGCGGATCCGGCGTTGAATCCGAACCAGCCGAACCAGAGCAACCCGGCGCCGAGCAGCACGAGCGGGACGTTGTGCGGCGCGATCGGAACGCGACGGTAATCGCGCCGCGGCCCTAGGAACCAGGCGGCGACGAGCGCCGACACGCCGGCGCTGATGTGCACGACCGTGCCGCCGGCGAAGTCCAGCGCACCGCGCTTCAGCAGCCAGCCCCCGGAGCCCCACACCCAGTGCGCGAGCGGATCGTAGATCAGCGTCGCCCACAGGACGAGGAACACGATGTAACCCCGAAAGCGCATCCGCTCCACGATCGCGCCCGAGATTAGGGCGGGGGTAATGATCGCGAACATCCCCTGGAACATCGCGTGGGCTTGCAGCGGGATCGTCGCCGAATAGGTCGGATTGGGTTCGAGACCGACGTTATGCAGGCCGAGCCATGAGAAGCCGCCAAACCATGCGTTGCCGGGACCGAACGCGATCGAATACCCGACCAGCATCCATTGGACGCCGATCACACCGAGTGCCACTACGCTCATCATCATCGTATTGAGGGCGTTCTTGGGCCGGACCAGACCACCATAGAAGAACGCGAGGCCCACGGTCATCAAGAGCACCAGGGCGCTCGAGACGAGCACCCAGGCAGTATCGCCCGACGACACGGTCGCTTGGGTCATGCCACACCTCCCATACCAGCGGCGTTGATTGCCGCGCGTTGGACCGCGTCGGCGTTGACGGCGGTCAGAGCGGCGTTGTCCTCCTCACCCGTGCGGATGCGGATCACCCGTTCGATCGGCTGCACGAAGATCTTGCCGTCTCCCACTTCGCCCGTGCGGGCCGATGAGAGAATCGCGTCGATGCACGGCTGCACGAAAGGCTCGGAGCACACCATTTCGATTTTCACTTTCTCGTGGAATTCCATGACGAGCGCGGTCCCGCGATACTGCTCGAACCGCTCGTGCTCGCCGCCGTGTCCGCTCACTCGGCTCAGCGTGATGCCGGTGATCCCGGCGCGAAACAGCGCCGCTTTGACCTCGGGAAGGCGTTCACCGCGGACGATCGTCGTGATCAGCTTCATCGTGGGCTCCCAGTCGATTGCAGGTGGTCCACCGGTTCGATCGCTTGCACCGCCGGTGAAGGAGGGGGGGCGACTTTGCGGAACAGCGCGCGATACGCATCCCAAGCCCCCAGGATCACGCGGGCGCGGGCGCTGCCGCTCTTGTGGAAATGCTGCTGGATCAGCTTGCGCAGCACGCGTTCGTCCATCGAGTTCAGCTCGCTGACCGCAACCATTTCCAGGTTGCAGCGCGTCTCCAGCTGCTTGTGCTCGTCGAGCACGTAGGCGATGCCATTCGACATGCCGGCCGCGAAGTTGCGGCCGACGGGGCCCAGCACCACGACGACGCCGCCGGTCATGTACTCGCAGCAGTGGTCCCCGGCGCCCTCGATCACCGCCACGGCGCCCGAGTTCCGCACCGCAAAGCGATCCCCGGCACTGCCCGCGGCGAACAGCCGCCCCGACGTGGCGCCGTACAACGCGGTGTTCCCGAGCAGCACGTGTGGGCGGCCGGTGTACGCGGCGGTCCGGAACGGGCGAATGACGATTTCGCCGCCGCACAGCCCCTTGCCGACGTGGTCGTTCGCCTCACCCTCGAGCTGGAGGTGCATGCGCGGGAGCGTGAACGCGCCGAAGCTCTGGCCCGCGCTGCCGCGGAACCGCAGTCGCAGCGGCTCTCCCGGTCCCGCACTGCCGTACTCCCGCGCCAGCTGACCCGCGATGCGCGCGCCGACGGTGAGATGGTGATTCCCGATCGTGAGCACGCGTGGGGCCGTGGCGCTGTGCTCGAGAATCTCCGCGTCGAGGGAGACGATTCCCGGCCGCACATTCCGCTCGACCGTGCGCCGCCGCGGACCGCTGCCGTGCGTCGCGAGCATGAACGACAGATCCAGGGATTGCGCGCGCGGCGTCTCGGGACGCTCGATGCGTCGCAGCAGCTCAACGCGCCCGATGAGATCGTCGAACCGCCGGGTGCCCAGCGACGCCATGATGCGACGCACGTCTTCGGCGATGAACGTGAAGTAAGCAATGACCTGCTCGGGCGTCCCTTTGAACTTTGCGCGCAGGTCGGGGCGCTGGGTGGCGATCCCGGTGGGGCAGCTGTTCAGGTGGCACTGTCGCGCCATGGCGCAGCCGAGTGCGACCACGGTCGCCGTGCCGAACCCGAATGCCTCGGCGCCCAGCAGCGCCGCGATCACCACGTCGCGTCCCGTGCGCAGGCCGCCGTCGGTGCGCACCTCGATCCGCTCGCGCAGACCGTTGCGCATCAGAATCGCCTGCGTCTCGGCGAGGCCGACCTCCCACGGCGAACCGGCATGCTTGATGGAGGACAGCGGGGAGGCGCCCGTCCCACCATTGTGCCCAGAGATGAGCACGTAGTCGGCGTAGGCCTTCGCCACGCCCGCGGCGACGGTGCCCACGCCCGCTTCGGCGACGAGTTTCACGCCGACGCGCGCGGCCGGATTCACCTGCTTGAGATCGTGAATCAGCTGCGCGAGATCCTCGATCGAGTAGATGTCGTGATGTGGCGGCGGCGAAATCAGCGGAACGCCCACGACCGCGTGGCGCAGCCGCGCGATCAGGTCGGTGACCTTGTGGCCCGGCAGCTGGCCGCCTTCACCGGGCTTCGAGCCCTGCGCGATCTTGATCTCGAGCTCATCAGCCCGGACGAGATACGACGTAGTCACGCCGAACCGGCCGGATGCCACCTGCTTGATCCGATTGTCGGCCCGATCCCCATCGGCGCGGGGGACGTACGTCGCCGGGTCCTCGCCGCCCTCGCCTGAGTTGGAGCGCGCGTGCATGCGGTTCATGGCGATCGCGAGCGTCGCGTGCGCTTCGGGAGACAGGGCGCCCAGCGACATCGCGCTCGAGATGAAGCGCCGCCGGATCTCGTCTGCGGGCTCGACTTCCTCGAGCGGCACCGGTGTCTGCGCTTCGAAGTCCACTAGGTCGCGCGGGCCCGCCGGCGCCCGGCCCGTCACACCTTCGACAAAGCCGGCGTAATCGGCATGCTGCAATGCGCGGACGAGCGGCGGGGACCAGCCGTGGTCCTCGCCATCGCGGCGGTACCGAACGCGGCCGTGGTCGGGAAGGGCGCCAGAAGCCTGGTGGCGTGCGAGCACGTCCTCGGCGATTTCCTCGAAGCCGATGCCGCCGATGACGGACGCCGTTCCCGTGAAGCAGCGATCCATGACTTCCCGGCCCAGCCCGATCGCCTCGAAGATCTGGGCCCCGACGTAGGACTGGAGGGTCGAGATCCCCATCTTGGACAGGATCTTGAGCAGGCCTTTCTCCGCCGCGCCGCGATACTGAGCCGCGGACGACTCCGCATCGCGGAAGCACTGCAAGGCCAGCCACGGATGGACAGCCTCGGCCCCATAGCCGAACAGCGCGGCGACGTGATGCACGTCCCACGCGTCGCCCGCTTCGGCGACGAGTCCGACCCGCACGCGTTGCCGGGCCCGCACGAGGCCCTGATGCACCGCGCCGATCGCCAGGAGCATCGGGATGGGGGCTCGCGCCTTGTCCACGTCGCGATCACTGATCACCAGGATCGTCGCGCCCCGCCGGGCGGCGATGACGGCCGCCTGCGTGAGCTTCTCGATGGCTCGCTCCAGCTCGGCCGGGCCGGCCGCGGCCTCCCAGACGGCGCTCAGCGTCGTGAGCTCGGCGCCCCCGCCCGCGCCGGCGCGCCGCAATGCCGCCATTTCCTCGGCCAGCAGGATCGGATGCTCGATGCGCAGCAGGGTCCGGCCGCCGGGTCGCTGCGCGAGCAACGAGCCGCGGCGGCCCAAATACATCACCAGCGACATGACGAGCTCCTCACGCAGCGGATCGATGGCCGGATTGGTCACCTGCGCGAAGCGCTGGCGCAGATAGGCGTACAGGTTCTGCGGCACCCGCGAGAGCGGCGCGATCGGCGTGTCGTCGCCCATGCTCCAGATCGCGTCCTTCCCCTCCGCCGCCATCGGCGTAATGACGAACTTCAGATCCTCGTGGCTGTACCCGAAGGCGTGCTGGCGGGCGGCCAGCTCCTCCGCGGGGAGGGCGGGCCCGCGCGCGGGGACTTCGCTCGGCAGCCGCCGGACGACCCGCGCGGTCCAACGTCGATAGGGGCAGCGTTGGGCGACTTCCAGCTTGGCGTCCACGCTGCGCAGCACGACGTTGCGCAGCGTATCCACCACCAGCAGGTCGCCCGGTCCGAGACGTCCCGACTCCACGACGGATGCAGGGTCGAGGTCCACCACCCCGACCTCCGACGCCGCGACGACGAGGTTGTCGCTCGTCACCTTGTAGCGGCAGGGACGCAGGCCGTTGCGGTCCAGGGCCGAGCCCGCGAGGATGCCGTCCGTGAAGGCGAGCGCGGCGGGGCCGTCCCACGGCTCCATCAAGCCGGCGTGGTACTCGTAGAAGCTCCGCAGCGCGGGATGCAGGTCGGCGACGCGCTCCCACGCTTCCGGCAGCAGCATCATGAGCGCGTGCACCGGATCGCGGCCTGAGCGGACGAGCAGCTCGAGCGCGTTATCGAGACTCGCGGAATCGCTGCCGTCGGCCCAGATAACCGGCTTCAGCAGCTCGACGTCCCGCTCCCAGGCGGGGGCCGCGAGTGCGGGTTCGCGCGCCAGCATCGCGTTGCGATTGCCCCAGAGCGTGTTGATCTCGCCGTTGTGGGCGAGGAGGCGAAACGGCTGCGCCAGCGGCCAGCTCGGCAAAGTGTTGGTCGAGTAGCGCTGATGGAACACGGCGATGCCGGTCTCGAACAGGGGGGAGCGCAGGTCGGCGTAGAAGCCGGGCAGCTCGGTTCCGACGAGCAGGGCCTTGTAGACCACGGTGCGGCACGAGAGCGAGCAGCAGAACAGCTCGATGGCGCCGCTCGCCGCGCGGCGCTCGATGACGCGGCGGGCGAGGTACAGCCGCCGCTCCCACGCCTGGGCGTTGGCGGGACCTTGGGGCGGACCCACGAACACCTGCCGGATCACGGGCCGACTCGCGGCGGCGAGTGGGCCGAGGACGCCGGCGTCGACGGGCACCACGCGCCATCCCAGCACCGACATGCCGAGACTCACGAGCGCGCTCTCGATCACGTCGATCGCTTCGTCGGTCCGCTGCGCCGGGAGAAAGAACATGCCGAGGGCGACGCGCTCGACCGGTCCCACGCCGAGCACGCGGTGCGGGATGTGCGTCAGGACACCGGCGCCGTCGCCGGAGCGGTCGTTGGACGCGGCGCCGCGGTGCGCGAGGCGCGCGACCGCCGTCAGCGCCTTCGCGAGGATATCGTGATCGCGGATCCCGTCGGCGCGCGCGACAAAGCCGACGCCGCAGGCGTCGCGCTCGCGCCAGGGATCGAGCAAACGAAAAGCCCGCTCCGTTGCGGGAGCGGGCTGTTTGGGTTCTGGGCTTGGTTGCACTATCGGGCCCCGCCGCTCCCTGGAGAAGGTGTGTGCGGATTATTAATCGGCAGCAGGACCATCGTATGTTTATGCATTGTTAGACATAAATATGCGAAACCGTTCGAAACCCCGCAAGGGGTTCAGCCGACGAGGATGGGCTCCAGGGGCTGGGTATAGCGATAGGTTTTCCCGGCGTAGTTTCGCAGAATGATTTCCTTGTCGGTCAGCTTGACGACGTATTCCGGCAGGAGCGGGATCTTGCCGCCGCCGCCCGGCGCGTCGATCACGAAGTGCGGCACCGCCAGGCCGGAGGTCCAGCCCCGCAGCGCCTGAATGATCTCGAGCCCCTTCTCGACCGTGGTGCGGAAGTGCTCGGCGCCCGCCACCTGATCGCACATATAGATGTAGTAGGGGCGTACCCGGGCGGCGAGCAGGCGCTGCATCAACAGTTTCATCACCTCCGCATCGTCGTTCACACCCTTCAGCAACACCGTTTGGCAGCCCAGCGGGATCCCGGCGTCGGCGAGCATGCCGAGCGCCCGCACCGCGGCGGGGGTCAGCTCGTCGGGATGGTTGAAGTGCGTGTTGAGATAGAGGGGGTGGTACTTCTTGAGGATGGCGCACAGCTCCGGGGTGATTCGCTCCGGGAGGTGACAGGGGATCCGGCTGCCGATGCGCAGTACCTCGAGATGCGGAATCGACCGTAACCGCTTGCAGATCTCGTCGATACGACGGTCGGACAGGAGCAGGGGATCGCCGCCCGACATGATCACGTCCCGGATCTCCTTGTGCTCCTCGAGGTAGCGGAACGCCGACTCGAGCTGCGCCATGGGGATCTTCTCGGGGTCGCCGACCTTACGGCGGCGCGTGCAGAAGCGGCAGTAGGAGGCGCAGACCGGGGAGATGAGAAACAGGGCGCGATCGGGATAGCGGTGCGTGATGTTCGGAACCGGGGAATTGGCGTCCTCGGCCAGCGAGTCCACGATGCCGTCGTGGATTTCGAGCTCCTGAACCGTGGGCACGTACTGGCGCCAGATCGGATCGCCAGGCGACTGAATCAGGTCCACCATGGCTGGGGAGATGCGGAATTCGAAGTTCTCGGCGGCCTGGCGGAGCCGCGCGATGTCCCCGACGTGCTCGGGGCCGAAGCGCGCGACCAGCGCCTCGAGGGATGCGATGCTCTTCTTGCGGAGCAGCTCCTGCCAGGTCTCCGTCAGGTCAGATCCTTGGTAAAGACCACCAGATCGTCACCGGGCGCGTAATAGCCGGGAACAGTCGCGGTTCTGGTGTAGCCGCGTGCCTCGTAGAAGCCTCTCGTCGGCTGGTAATCGGCTCGCGAGGAGGTCTCCACGACGACGAGCCGTCGGCCGTCAGCGATCAGCCGGCGCTCGACTTCGTGCAGCAACCGGGACCCGATGCCCACTCCCTGGCGGTCGCGATCGACGACAATCCAATAGAGGTCGCTCGTCGCAATCGTGCCGGGGGTCGGGCCCCAACACGCGTACCCCACCAGCTGATCGCCATCGAACGCGCCGACGAAGCGATAGTCCTCGTCGCCGGCCAGGCTTTCGTCCAGCAGCTCGACCGCGGTCGCGACCTCTTCCGCGCGGAAGAGACCCGTGCCGCGGGTCAGCTGCTCAAGCGGTGCGCGGTGCGCGCGCGCGACGGGGCGCAGCGAGCAGCTCACGCGCGGCCTTCGTGCCTTGAGCTTCACGCAGTGCGACCTCGGCGATGCGGCGGATCAGTTCGGCGTAATCCCAGCCCGCCGCCTTCGCCATGCGGGAGAGGCCGGCGTCATCGGTCAGGTCGGGATTGGGATTGACCTCGAGAATCCAGGGCTTCCCGGCGTCGTCCACGCGGATGTCCACCCGCCCGTAACTCTTGCCGTGCATCGCGCGCCACGCCGTCTCAGCCAGGCGGCACAACCGGTCGGCAAAGCGCTGCGAGATCTGCGCCGGGCACACGGGGCGGCTGCCGAGGTCCTCGGGGGAGCCCACGTGCCATTTGGCCGCGTAGGTGAGAATGGGCCAGGAGCCTTCCGGCATCGTGGTGAAGTCGATCTCAGCGACGGGCAATGTCCGATCGCCGACGATCCCCACGTTGAACTCGCGGCCGGGGATGTACTGCTGGACGAGCACTTCGTCGAACTGTTCCGTCATGGCCGCGATCCGCGCCTTGAGGCTCTTGCGATCGGTCACGACCGACTGACGATCGAGCCCGGCGCTCGCGTCTTCGGCCGCGGGTTTCACGATCGCGGGGAGCGGGAATTCTTCGTCGATCCTGCCCTGCGCGATCGTCCAGCGCGGCACGGGGAGCCCGGCGCGCTCCAGGAGCGTGTTCGTGACCGGTTTGCGGCGGCACGCGGCGGTGGTCCACGGTCCGCAACCGGTGAAGGCGATCCCGGCGAGCTCCAGCATCGCGACGACGTGGTCCTCCCACTGCGCCACGCCCCGCACGCCTTCACACAGGTTGAAGACGAGATCGGCGCGGCGGCACGCGTTGAACCACCGCATGTCGTGGCGGACGGGAACGCGTTGGATCTGATGATTGAGCGAGACGAAGATCGCCGCGATGTCGTCGACGGCCTCCATCACCCCCGCAACGTCCTCGGCGGTCCAGTCATCGGCGCCGGGATCATAGAGGATGACGACCTTCACGCAGAAATCGCGGTCGGGGCGTCGAGGGATGCGGCATGCACCCCCAGCTCACAACCTGAAATGCGTCTCCACGCTATGCGCACGACTTCCTGGATCAGCTCGTCGTAGGTGAAACCGGCGACGCGCGCCGCTTTGGGGAAGCAGGAGTTCATCAGCGGATCGGGAATGATACCCGGGAGCGGGTTGAGCTCGACGACATTGGGCACGCCGAAACGGTCCACGCGGATGTCGATGCGGCACCAATCGCGGCAGCCGAGCGCGCGGTAGGCGTCGAGCGCCACCCGTTCGGCTTCTCGGCAGAGCGACTCGGGCACGCCGGACGGTGGGCACTGGAAAATCTCCAGCGGATGCTCAGGCGTGTCCCAGATCCATTTGGCTTCGTAGCCGTACACCGGGGGCGCGCCGGCGGGCAGCGTCGCGAAATCGAATGCGACGATCGGGAGACAGCGCACGTCGCCGTTGTTGCCGAGAATCGCGACGGTGAACTCCGGTCCGGGCAGGTACGTCTCGACCAGGACCGCTTGATCGTAGCGCTCGAGGAGAAACGGCACGCGCTCCGCGAGCTGTGCGGGCGTGCGGCATAAGTTATTGACAAATATGCCCTTACCAGATCCCTCCGCGACCGGTTTCACGAACAACGGAAACGGCAACGGCATCCGATCCACATCGCTCGCGCGCTCGATCACGCGGAACGGCGCCGTCGGCACGCCGCGATACGCGAGGATCTCCTTGGTCCGGCCCTTGTGCAGGGTCAGCGCCAGCGTGAGCGGGTCGGAACCGGTGTAGGGAATGTTCAGGTATTCGCACAGCGCCGGGACGTGCGACTCGCGACACGGTCCGTGCAGACCCTCGGCCATATTGAAGACGATGTCGGGACGGGCGAGCGACAGTTTTTGCGGGAAGAATTCGTCGGCTTCGAGACGGACGACGCTGCCGAAGAGACTCAGAGCCTGATCGACCGCGTCGATGGTAGACGGGTCATCCCATTCTGCGTAGGCGTCCGACGCCGCGATCGCGTCGGGTTTCTCGTTGTATGCGAGACCTATGCGCATGCTGAAACCAGAATACGAAATGATATCGGGATGCGCAAGACTCTACGCGAGTCGAGAAAATAATTCTTGCGTCAAACCTTGTGGTAGGTGACGCGGGCCGCTTCCTGTCTGTCGTCGGCCGTGTAGATCTCGAAGTCGGAGAACAGCGCGCCCGCTTCGTTCTGCAGGAGTCGCAGGATGGCGATCGCCATCCGACGAATCTCCAGCTCCGCCCCCTCGCCGCACCGCAACTCGAGCATCGTGCGCCACGCGCGCGCGTTACCGGAGACCACGATCTTCACTTCCGTCCCGTTCGGCAGGACGCTGCGCGCGGCCTCGCGGGCTAGTTTGCGCCGGTGGACCTTGTCGTCGACCCACTCGTAGCGCTGCATCAGTCCTTCGACCGCGCGCACATACGCCGCCTGCGCTTCAGTGACCTGCTGCTGCCACTCGGCTTCGAGCTTCGCGTCACCGGCGATCGCCGGAGGCATGACGAAGGCGGCGTGCGACTCGTCCACGTACCGCTGCGAAATCTGCGAGTAGCCGAATCCAGCGCGGTGCCGCACCAGCTCGTGCGAGCAGGAGCGCGAGATGCCTTCGACCAGCAGTACGTAGACCGCGTGCTCCAGGACCGAGCCGTGTCCCTGCTTCTTGATGTTCTCGAGGTACTCCGCGGTCGAGCGATTGATGGGATTGTGCTGACTCATGTAGCAGAGCCGGCCGGCGTACTCCGCCAGGCGCTCGCCGTCGCTCGCGTCACCGCGCCATTTGACGGGCAGGTGCTCGGGTTCGATGAATTGGGGACGGGCCAGCAACGAGATGTGAGGGGCGCGGAAGACGTCCACGGGGGTCAGCGAGCCAACTGAAGTTTCGGTGTAGCCCATGCGGCGTTGCGCTCCAGGTCACGGAGTCGGATGGCGATGTCGTCCGGAATGACTGCCGCTCCCTCGCCCACCTTCAGCGCGGCGAGCGGAGACCAGCCGGTCGCGGGAATGATAACACCGGGATTCAGGATGGTCAGTGGGTCGTACGCCCGTTTCACCGCGCGGAACAGCTCCATCACCTCGCCGCCGTAGAAACGCTCCAGCACTCCCGCGCGCAGCCGCCCAACGCCGTGCTCACCCGACGGCACACCGCCGAGGCGTAGCAGCAGGCCGGTGACGTCGTCGAACAACGCGACGAGAGATTCGCGCCAACCGGCCCGCGTCGTGTCGGGCAGCGCGTTGACGTGTACGTGACCATCGCCCGCGTGCCCGAAGATCGCGACCGGGATGCCGGCGCGCTCCGCGGCCTGTCGCACGCCCGCCACATAGTCGCCGAGATGCTCGAGCGGGACGCAGCCGTCTTCGATGACCTGGAGGGAGCGCTGCGACACAGGAAGGCGGGCCAGGGCGGGAGAGGCGAGGCGGCGCACGTTCCAGAGACGCTCCAGGCCGGCGCGGTCCAATGCGGTCTCGACGTGCGCGACGGACTGTTTGAGCCCGCGGACCGCATCGCCGACCACGCCGCGCGCAGCCGCCGCGGTCTCCCGCTCGAACTCCACCAGCAGCAGGCAGGCGACTTTCGGTGCGTGCTCCACGAACCGCAGCAGCGTGCTGTCGAGCAGCTCGACGGCCGACGGCTTCAGGGAGACGAGGTAGGGCACGGCCGCCGTCATCGCGTCGAGATCGTCGAAGCCGAGTGCCGCGCCGGCGATATCGACCGGGATCGGATCGAGCCGCCACTCGACGGCGGTGATAATCGCGAGCGTGCCCTCGGAGCCGACGAGCAGGTCAACTTCGTCACCCGTTTGCGCGAAGCGATCGAGGGCGTAGCCGCTGGAGTTCTTCCGGGTCCGGGGGAAACGCTCGGCTATCAGTCGTCGGTTTTCGGTCGTCAGTGAAAACCGCAGGTCAGCGTTCTGTCCACGTTTCACCGTTCTGGCCGTGCCATCGGCTTCGACGATCTCGAGTCCCTCGACCCACGGCCTCACGCTCCCGTACCGGACGGTCCGCGGTCCGGCGGCGTTCGTCGCGACCATCCCGCCGACCGTCGCGAAGAGTCCCGACGATGGATCGGGGGGAAGGCGCAGGCCGTACGGCTTTGCGGCTTCGTTGAGCCCGCTCCAGGTCACGGAGGCGCCGGCGCGGGCGGTGCGGCGGTGCGGATCGATCAGGAGATCCGAGAAGCCTGTACTCAAGTCCAGGATGGTCCCGGTCCCGACGTTGCCGCCCGGCATCCCGCTGCCGGCTCCCCGGGGAATGAGCGGCGTGCGCGATTCGCCCGCGTGGCGCACGAGCTCGACGACGTCAGCCGTGTTCTGGGGGAGCGCCACCGCGGCGGGTACTATGCGATAGATCCCAGCGCCTTCGGCGTATGCCGCGCGGACGCGCGGGTCGGTGTTCACCACGCCCGAAACTTGACACCAGCGAACCCCTACGTGAAGCTTCGTTTCCCGTGGCAGCCCCTCAGACCGCTCCTCCGCAGCCTCGCGCGCAGCTGATCCACATCGAAGTGGATCGGCGCCTGGGGCACGAGTGGGATGAATGGAACGGTCGCCCGTTGCCCAATCGGGGCGACTTCTCGGCGGCACCGGGCCTGTTCTTCCGGTTCGCGGCGATCACCATCGCCGCGGCCACGGCCGCGGTCGCCCTTCTTCTTTATCTGGTCGGCCCGCGCCTCGGAGCGCTGTGGGCGCCGCTGCCCCGCGCGCTGTGGATCACGCTCGTGGTCCTTGCAGGACTCAAAACGCTGTATCTGAGCGTGCTCGTGGCGTCCTACTACGGCGGGCGCAACCTCCTGCCCGAGCGCCTGATGGAGCGCGGCCCCTACCTGCAGCTCATGAACTACGCGTCCCTTATCGCGCGCGCGTTCGGAAACCGCGACTGGGTCGAGCACGCCGCGATCGACATCTACAACACGCTCGCCGAGCGGCGCGGGCGTCGGGTGGGGAAGGGCGAGCTGCTCGTGCTCATTCCGCGCTGTCTCTCCAAGCAGGCGCTCGACGGCGTGTTGGAGATCGCCGGACGCTATGACGTGCCCGTGTTCGTCGCCACGCGCGGACAGCTGGCGCGCCGGGTGATTCGCGAGCGGCGGCCGCGAGCCGTCGTCGCCGTGGCCTGCGAGCGGGACATGATGACCGGGTTACGCGACGTCGCCGGCAAGCTCCCCGTGCTCGGCCTGACCATGCAGCTCCCCAACGGCCCGTGCCGCGATGCCGCGATCGATCTCGAGCAGATGGAGAAGTGGGTCCAGGGCCTCGTCGGGCGCGCCTCGCGTTCCTAACCCCACTCCCGATCCCGAATCCCTAGTAGATCGTCACTCCAAGCTTGTCTTTCAACGCTTCGAGCAGCTGCGCGGCGCGCAGCTGACCCGGCGACCCGGGCTCGGCGGCGCGCTCGAGGTCGCGCGGCTGGCGGGATGGATCCTCAATGGGGCGGTACACCGCCTCGATCGTAACGCGCGACTTGCCCGGGACGTCCGGGTCCGCCCACAACCGCAGCCGGTGCGTTCCGGCAAACTCGCTCGTCTCGAGCCACGCGTCGCGCTCGCTACTGAAACGCACCCGAATGGTGTCGGCGGCGAGCAGCGCCTGTGCTTCTCGCGTGACGACCGCCGGTGTCGCGTTGATGACCGCGTGCAGCGCCTCGGGAATGGGCAGGAACGACGGGCGCGTCGAGCTCGGCGTGCACGCCGCGAGTACGAACGTGCCGATTGCCCAACCCACCGCTCGCGGCATTAGTGCGTGTGCGGTGGCGTGCCGGGCGGATGTGTGTGTGAGGCTTTCGCCGTATCGCCGGCGGCTTTGGCGCTGTCCGCGGCCATCGGCTCGTCGTGCTCTTCGCCCGGAGCATGCTGGTGTCCGGCGGTGCGGTTCTGGATTTCCGCCTGCAGGGTGGGCGTGGGAATTCCGGCCGCGTGTTCGAAGACCAACCGTCCGCCGAGGACGCCGGTCCAGGCCAGCCCGACGAGGCCCAGCACGCTCAAGAATCGCGTCAGCGCCAGCTCCTGGGACGGCATCTGGAAACGCCGCGCCATTTTCCAAATCAGCACGATGGTGAACAGGCTCATGGTGATGAGCGCGATGTTCTCGTGCTTCTCCATTATTTCGTGAATCGCTTCGCCGTGCTCGAGCGAGTCTTCGGCCAGCTCACCGGCGATGACCGCGGCCCATCCCCCGATGACGCCCGCCCACAGCGTCCAGATCGCCGCCCACGACAGCGATTCGCGTTTGCGAGCCGCGGCCGCGAGGTCGAAGAGCACCGCCACGACCAGCAGCGCGGCGGGCAGGTCGTTGAGCAGCGCGTGCCAGCGAGGAGCATCGTAGCCGAGCATTAGAGTCCCAGGTTGGTGACGACCGGTGGGTTTGCCGAGTAATCGTAGAAGCCCTTACCGCTCTTCTTTCCGTACATCCCCGCGAGCACCATGCGCTTGAGCAGCGGCGGCGGGGCGTAGCGCGCCTCGCGGTACTCCTTGAACATGATCTCGGCGATGTGGTGGGTCGTATCGAGACCCACGAAATCGAGCAGGGTGAGCGGGCCCATCTTATAGCCGCAGCCGAGCTGCATGGCCTTGTCGATGTCCGTCACGCTGCCGACGCCGCGCTCCACGGCGCGGATCGCGTCGAGCAGGTACGGCACGAGCAGCAGATTCACGATGAAGCCGGAATTGTCCTTCGCGGCCACCGGCTCCTTGCCCAGCGAGGCGGCGAACGAAAACGCGCGCTTGAACGTCTCTTCCGAGGTCGTGACCGTCCGGACCACTTCCACCAACGCCATGAGCGGGACCGGATTGAAGAAGTGCAGCCCGACGAACCGGTCGGCCCGCTGTGTGGCGGCGGCCATCTCCGCGATCGTGAGGCTCGACGTGTTGGACGCGAAGATCGTCCCCGCGCCACACAGGCCGTCGAGCTGCTTGAACAGCGCGTTCTTCAGCTCGAGATCTTCGGTGATCGCTTCGATCACGATATCCACGGGCTTCAAGTCCGATACGTTCGTCGTGTAGGTGAGCCGCTTGAGCGTGGCATCGCGGTCCGGCGCGGGCAGTTTTCCCTTTTCGACGAACTTCGCGAGCGATTGCTCGATCCCGGCACGGCCGCGATCGAGCAGCTCCTTGGAGACGTCGCGCACGATCGTCTCGTATCCCGCCGTGGCGGCAACCTGCGCGATGCCGCTGCCCATGAGGCCGCAGCCCAAAACCCCAACGCGTTTGATCTCGCTCATCGCTCCCTGGTCCCCAGTCCCTAGCCCTAGCCCCGAGTTTTCGGCTTGGGATTCTCGAACACCTTGCGAACCTCTTCGGCGATCCGGGCGAACGGCAGCGCAGGCTGGCCCGGCGACGCGCGAATCTCGCCCCGCTCCAGCCGGTCCAGCGCCTGCTCGAGTCCGATCTTGATCCGCTCGTTGGCGGCGCGGTGCGTGCGGGCAACCATCGCGCCGCCCATCGTCAGACCGACACCCGGCACGAGCATGAGGATCTGAGCGAGCGCGAGCGGGGGGGCGATGAGCGCGGTAGCGGCCGTCAGTCCCCACCCGATCGTGGCCATCACGGTGGCCCCCGAGATGCGGTTGCGGCGCTGTTGGCTGACGTCGGCTTCGAGCCGCACGACGCAGAACCCGGGCTCGAGTTGCACCACCTGCGATGAAATCTCCGCGGCGCCGGCGAGGGAATAGCGGCGTCGTCCCGACAGCGCGCGCTGAATCGAGGCGAACGCACCTGCTTTGGGTTCCCAGGTCGTGCGATCGGCGTACTGCCGCTTGGGCTGGAGCAGCTCTTCATCCGTCATCCAGCGACTGAGGGCGCGCTCGACCGTCGCGCGGTCACCCGGCACGACGCGATGCGCCGCGACGGTGCGCGGCCCGGTCAGCCACGCCCACGTGCCGGCCGAATCCTCCGGCGCGGTGCGGGTCTGCTCCTCGAGCATCGCCTGACGCAGGTAGCCTTCGGGGATGCCGACGTCCTTGCCGAGTGCCAGCACCTCCTGGCTCGTCAGCCCGTCACCGATCTCCTGCGACCCCGCCTGCAGCTCGGCGGCTCGGCGGACGATCCGCTCCAGAGCCTTCCGGTCGATCAGGTCGCTCACGCCTTGGCTTTCGACTTGCGCGGGGCGTCAGGCAGGCGCTCGCCGGATGTGCGCTCGGGAAGGGCGCGGCTCCCGGCATCTCCGCTGGATTGCGGAGCGATGCGCTCCATGAAGCCCCTGAACAGGTCGATCGGAATGGGAAAAATCGTCGTCGAGTTGTTCTCCGACGCGATCTCGTTCACGGTCTGGAGGTAGCGCAGCTGGATCGCCGCAGGCTCCTTGCCGATGATGTGCGCCGCTTGCGCCAGCTTCTCCGATGCCTGCAGCTCGCCCTCCGCATTGATGACCTTGGCGCGCCGCTCGCGCTCGGCCTCGGCCTGGCGCGCCATCGCGCGCTTCATCTCGGGCGGCAGATCGACGTCCTTCACCTCCACGGCCGAGACCTCGATCCCCCAGTCTTCGGTGCGCGTATCGATCGTCTGGCGCAGGATCGCGTTGATCTTGTCGCGGTTGGCGAGCAGCTCGTCCATTTCCGTCTCGCCCAGCACCGACCGCAACGTCGTCTGCGCGAGCTGGCTCGTGGCGTAGAGATAGTTCTCCACGGCAACGACGGCCTTGTCGGGCGTTTTCACGCGCATGTACAACACCGCGTTGACCTTGATCGAGATGTTGTCGCGTGTGATCACGTCCTGGGGTGGGACATCGATCGCCATCACCCGCAGGGAGACCTTCTGCATCTTGGCGAGCACCGGCGGCAGAAAGATCAGGCCCGGCCCTTTTGTGGGTCGCAGGTGGCCGAGCAGGAAGTAGACGCCGCGCTCGTATTCGCGCAGCACGCGGAGCCCTGCGAACAAATAGAGAGCGATGGCTCCGATTGCCATCAGAATGATATTGGTCACAATGCCTCGACGATGACTGCCGCTCCTTGACCGCCGCCGATGCACGCAGAGCCGAGGCCGAACCGCTTCTTCTCCCGGCGCAGCGCGTGCAGCAAATGGATCGTGATGCGCGTTCCGCTCGCCGCCAGCGGGTGGCCGATCGCGATGGCGCCGCCGCACGTGTTGGTGCGCGTGCGATCGAGACCCAGTTCACGCTCGACCGCCAGATACTGGGGCGCGAATGCTTCGTTCACTTCGACGAGATCCATCTGCTCGAGTTTCATCCCGGCCTTCTGGAGCGCCTTGCGCGCGGCAGGTGCCGGGCCGATCCCCATGTGCTTCGGCTCGACGCCGGCGACCGCCCACGCCACCAGCCGGCCGAGCGGCTTCAGGCCATGCGCTTTCGCGTACGCTTCGCTGGCGATGACGGTCGCGGCACCGCCGTCAGAGATGCCCGATGCGTTGCCCGCGGTGACGAGGCCATCCTTCTTGAAGTACGGCTTCAGATTGCTGAGGATCTCGAGCGTCGTTTCCGGCCGCATGTGCTCGTCCGCGCGGAACTCGACTTCCTTTCCTTTGACCTTGATCGTCACCGGCACGACTTCGTCCTGGAAGGCGCAGGCGTCCCACGCCTGCTTGGCCCGCTGCTGCGACGCCACGGCGACCTCGTCCACTTCCTTGCGCGTGAGCTTGTACTGCTCGGCCAGACTCTCGGCGGTTTCGGCCATCGACAGGCCGCACTGCGGATCCTTCAGCGACTCCCACAGCAAGTCCTCGAGTGGGGCGGGTCCCAGCCGCAACCCCCAGCGCGCGCCCCGCACCACGTGTGGGGCCTGGCTCATCGATTCCGCGCCGCCCGCGAGGACGGCCTCCGCCTCGCCGAGCAGGATGAGTTGGGCGCCCTGCGTGATCGCTTCGAAGCCCGAACCGCACAGCCGGTTCACGGTGACGGCCGGTGTCTCGATCGGCAGCCCGGCCTTGAGCCCGACGTGCCGGGCCATGTAGATCGCGTCCGCCGACGTCTGGAGCGCGTTGCCGAAGACGACGTGCCCAAAGTCGCGCGCCGGTACGCCCGCGCGTTCGATGGCATGACGTGACGCCGAGGCGCCCAAGTCGATGGCTGACAAGTCTTTCAAAGAGCCGCCGAACGCGCCAAACCCCGTCCGCACACCGGATAGGAAGACGACGTCCTTGCTGGCGCCCTGGGTTTTCATGGGGATGACTCCACAATGAGACTGGTGGGAATATAGCCCCTACAAACGGTCGACGATGGCGGCCGCCACCTCGCGTGTCGTGGACCTGCCGCCGAGATCCGGGGTTCGCGCGCCGTCGCTAAGCGCTTGTTTGACGGCGCGTTCGAGATCACGCGCAGCGCCGGGATAACCCAGTTGTTCGACCATCAGCGCACCGGTCAGCACCGCGGCGACGGGATTCGCAACGCCTTTCCCGGCGAGCGGCGGCGCCGAGCCGTGCACCGGCTCGAACAGCCCGCCGCGGCGGCCGGGATGCAGGTTGGCGCTCGCCGCAACGCCGAGCCCACCCACGAGTCCCGCGCCGAGGTCCGAGAGGATGTCGCCGTAGAGGTTGTTGGTCACGATCACTTCAAAGCGGGACGGCTCGCGCACGAGTTCCAGTGCCAGCGCGTCCACATACCGGTGCTCGGCCTGAATGCCGGGATACTCCGCGGCGATCGCTTTGAACTTTTCTTGCCAGATCCGGTGCGTCGGAATCGCGTTCGACTTGTCGCTCATCGTGACGCGCTGCTTGCCGTGCTGCTGCGCCCAGTTGAACGCGGCGCGAATGATGCGCTCGACCCCTTTGCCGGTATTCACCTCTTCGGCGATGTGCTCGTCACCGCTCGAGCGACCGCGGCCCGTGTACTGGCCTTCGGTGTTCTCGCGGAAGATGACGAAATCGATCAGCGGTTGAGCGGTTGGGCGGTTAGGCGGTTGGACCAGGCGAAGGGGCGTGAGATCCGGGTGCAGCAGCACAACGGGTCGAAAGTTGACGTACAGGTCGAGCCGAAATCGCAAACCCAACAGAATGTCGCGAGCATGCTCATTGCCAGGGACGCGTGGGTCACCCAAGGCACCCAAGAAGATTGCATCGACGTCGTCGCGCACGTGCTGGAAGGCCGAATCAGGGAGTGTCTCTTTGGTCTGGAGGTAATGATCGGCAGAGTAGGGAAGATGTTCCCAGTTTAGCGAGAAGTGGTGCTTCGCAGCCGCGCGCTGGAGGATAGGGATAGCTGCGTCGACCACCTCAGGACCAATTCCGTCACCTGCGATTACGGCGACTTGATGGGTCTTCACGAACCGCCCAACCGCCTAACCGCCCAACCGCCGATCACTCAAACCCCGTCGCTCTGCCGCAGGCCAGGCAGTACGCCCAGCCGACATCCAGCTCACCGCCGCAGCCCTGACACTTGAGCTCCCCCTCCTGAGGCTGGCCGCAATGCGGGCAGAAGCGCGCCTCGCGATTTGCGGGCAGCACGCCGCCGCAGTACTCGCACTGATTTCCGGACGCGTGCGCATGATCGGCCCGAGCGGGCGCGGTGAACGCGGGCGGAATGAACGGCACCGGGTTCTCGCCGGTCGTGTCAAGGAGCGCTTCATCGTCCGCGTCCGGGCTCGCGGGCGCGTAGGCGCGATCGGCCATCAGAACGCGCTCGGCCGCGCGTCCGTTCACCATGACCTGCGCGTCCGGGAAACTGCGAAAGTAGGCGGGATCGGGGTTGATCGTCGCGATCTCGCGCTGCATCGCCTCGCGCACGTTCTCCGGCTCGAGCTGCACGTAGTTGCGCTCGCCCGCGAGCAGCCGCAGCACGGCGATCTCGTAGTCCTGATGCGTGGCGACGTTCAGCCGCGAGCGGTTGGAGCGATACGGCACCAGCCGCTCGTAGACCTCGGACGCGGGGAAGGGGACCGCCACGCGCGTTTCGCGCGCGAGCGCCGCCACCAGCAAGCCGAACAACCGGTCTAGCTCATCCACCGTTGCGCCAGGCCGTCATCCACTTGTCATACAACACGGGAACCACACCGCCTTGCTGAAGCACTTCGACTCCCGAGGGATCGCGATAGGCTCTGCGATAGAACACATGAGTGACGCCGGAGTTGATGATCAGCTTGGCGCACATGACGCACGGCGAGGCGCTGACGAACACGACCTTGTCGCGCACGTTGCCCGGTGCCTTGACCAGCGCGTTCATTTCGGAATGAATGCAGCCGCAGTTGCCCGGCACCGCCGAATCGCACTTGTTCGGCAACCCGCGCGCGTTGCCGTTGTAGCCGATCGCCAGGACGTTTTCGAGCCGCTGGTCGGTGACGACCGTCCCGACCTGCAGACGCAGGCAGGTCGAGCGCTTGGCCAACTCTTCGGCCATCCGCATATAGACCTCGTAGAGCGGAATGCGGTCAACGGAAACTGATTGATCGGACGCAACGACATGGTCCTTACTTGATCCGCTCATGCAGCTCCTTGTCGGGATCGAAGTCCAGATACTTGCCGCGCGCGCGCTGCTGCGCGAGCCAGGTATCGAAGCCGGACGGGATCAGGCCGTTGGAGCGCTCCTGGCGCTCGGCGGCACGAATCGCCATCACGTTGGCGTACTCGTTCTTCACGTGCTCGTTGTGGCCCCGGACCCAGCGCCAGTCCATCGTATGATGGGCGGCGACCTGGGCGAGCGCCTGCCACAGCTCGAGGTTCTCGAGCGTTCCCGTTTTCCGGCGCCAGCCGCGCGCCTGCCAGCCAGGCAGCCACTCGTTCATGCCCTTGACCAGATACTCCGAATCGGAAATGAACCGCACGTGCGCATTGCGCCACTGGCGCCGGATCCACTCGAGCGACGCGATCGCACCCGCCAACGCCATGCGGTTGTTCGTGGTCTGCGCCGAACAGTCGTGGAAGTCCCACCGGGCGACGCTGTCGCCCGCGGGCGCTTCGATCAGCGCGGCGTTGCCACCCCGGCTCGCTTTGCTGGAGTCGTTCCCGAGGCAGCTTTCGTCGGCATGGACCAGGACGAACGGGGGACTGGAGCTCATGGTTGAATCGCCACCGGAATATCCGTATGCAACAGAATCTCCTCGGCATGCGAAACCGTCACGGCCGCCCGTTTGCCCACGTGCGCGCCGGCGAACAGCGCGTCGCATTGCGTCAGCCGAATCACCCGCTCCACCACCTCGCCGGGCGTCCCGTGCTCGAGGTGCGTGACGAAGGCGATTCCCTGCAGGGACAGAAGTGCTTCCGCTTCCCCGACGACCATGGTGCCGATCGCGGGATCGACGGTCGCGTGGATCACGTGCACCGTGCTTTGTGTGACACTCGCGAATCGAGCCACCAGCTCGAGCGCCCGCTGCGCCGTTTCACGGCCGTCGTACGCCACCGCGCAGCGCTGCATCGGCGAAGGCTTGCTGGCACACACAATGACGCTGCGCTCGGCGATGCGGATCAGCGATGCGACCGTCCCGCCGACGGCACTGGCACCGCGTCCGCTCGACGAGCGTCCGCGCCGGCCGACCAGCACGGTGTCGACGTCGCGCGCGAGGTCGGCGAGCTCGCGGTCGGGGCTACCCTGCCGGAGCACGGTTTCCACCGCCAGCCCGGCGTCCTTCACGCGTTCGTGAGCGCGCTCCAGCAGCTCGGCCGAGTCCACTGCCCGTCGCCCCGCGTCTGTTTCCCGCACGTGCGCGACGACCAGCTTGGCCTTGAACCGCGCGCCCAGGATCACGGCCTGCTCCAACGCTTCATCGGCGTTGGGACTGCCGTCCAGGCCGATCAGCAGTCGCGTGAACACGGGCGCGGGCGGTGCTAGGGCAGCACCGCGAACGTCTCCAGGTCGTGGAGGTGGAACGTCAACAACTCGCCGGTCATCGGCAGCCGTCCTGTCAACACGTCGTCGCGTCCGCTCGTTTCGAGGCGCTCGGCCACCACGACATATTCGGTGCCGCGACGCCGCAGCGCTACCCGCCGATGCTCGCGCACGGCGTGTTCGAGCGCGTCCAGCGCCGCGGGCGTCAGCGAGTGGTATTCAGGAATCGGCGGAACACGCATTCAGGACACCGCAATCGTTCCGGGCGTTCCCCGTGTGAGGCGGCCGATACGGACCGCCGCTGGCGTCGCCTCACGCTCCAGCGCCGCGAGCAGGCTGTCGACGCGGCCCGCTGCCACCGCGATCAGCAGCCCACCCGACGTCTGGGCATCGAAGAGCAGCACGCGCAATGGCTCCGGAATCTCCGCACCGAGTTTCACGTGCTCAGCGAGCGCCTCGCGGTTCCGCTTGGTGCCGCCCGGGATGGCGCCGCTCCCGGCGAGCTCGAGAGCCATGGGGAGGAGCGGGACCGACGCCGCGTCGAGCTCCGCGGCCAGGCCGCTGGCGACGAGCATGTTGTGCAGGTGGCCCAGCAAGCCGAACCCTGTGACGTCGGTCGCGGCATGCACGTCGTCCCCGATCGCGCGCATGGCGCGCGCCGCACCGGCGTTCAACGTGGTCATCGATTGCACCGCCGGGGCGAGATCCTGCGCGGTCGCGAGATCGCGCTTCAGCGCGGTCGACAGCACGCCCGTGCCGATCGGCTTGGTCAACACGAGTGCGTCGCCGGCGCGCGCCCGCGCCAGGGTCACGATGCGGCTCGGGTGCGCCTCGCCGATCGCGACCATGCCGTATTTCGGCTCCGGATCGTCCACCGAGTGGCCGCCCAGCACGAACGCTCCCGCTTCCTGTGCGATGTCGGCGCCGCCCCGTAGAACCTCACCGAGCAGATCGTACGGGAGCTTGTCGCGCGGCCAGCCGACGAGGTTGAGCGCGAGCAACGGTGTGGCTCCCATCGCATAGAGGTCGGAGAACGCGTTCGCCGCGGCAATCCGGCCGAAATCGTACGGGTCATCGACGATCGGCGTGAAAAAATCGACGGTGGCGACGATGGCGCGGTCCGGCGTCAACTGGTACACGGCGGCGTCGTCCCGCGTCGAGGCATCGACCAGGATGCGGGGATCCTTGATAGCAGGCACGTGGCGCAAGACCTGCGCCAGCTCGGCGGGGCCGAGCTTGCAGGCTCAGCCGGCGCCGTGCGAGAGCGCGGTCAGTCGAATCGTGCTCATGGGTCTTGCGAAGATAGCTACGAAAGGAGCCAGGCGAGCAGGCCGCCCGCAACGATGTAGCGCGCGACGTCGGCCAGCGCATGGATCAGCAAATGGCGTCGCCGCATCGCGTCGACGTGCTGCCACATCACGAGTCGGCGCGGGAACGCGACGAGCAATCCCACCAGCGTGAACAGCAGCCACCATCCGCCCGAGCCGAGCGAGTCGAACCACAGCGACGCGAATAGCGTGAGGACGCCGGCTTCGCCGAACCGCCACCCGCACTCCCAGCCGTTCGGGTGCAGCGGGAGCGGCCGCTGTTGTTCGGGCGCTTCATTCCAGCGGTAGCCGATGGGTGGCGCGAGACAAAAAAGTGCCGCGACCGGCAGCCACGCGACGATCAGCCGGCCGAAGGTCACCCTAGTTGCGCCGGTATCCCGGACCCCTGAGGCCGCGGCCCGGGCGCGCGCTGGTGAGCTGGCCCTTTCGCAGCACGAGCTGTCCGTTGACGAGCACGTACTCGATCCCGACCGAGGGTTGGTGCGGATTCTCGAACGTGGCGCGGTCGGCGACCGTCGCAGGATTGAAGATGGTGATGTCGGCGAACATGCCGGGGCGAATGAGCCCGCGCTCGCTCAGCCCGACGCGCTGCGCAGCGAGCGACGTCATCTTCCGCACCGCGTACTCGAGCGGCATCAGCTTCAGTTCGCGCACGTAGCGGCCGAGGATGCGCGTGAACGAGCCGTACGTGCGCGGATGCGGGCGAATGTCCCCGAACGGGCCATCGGGGGCGACGCCGCCGTAATCGGTGTTGACGGCGACCCACCACGTCTGCATCGCGGCCTGGAGATCCTGCTCGTTCATCGAGAAGTAGATCGCGCCGGTGCGGCTGTGATCGGCCAGCAGAACATCGAAGAGGGTCTCCACCGGATCCCGGCCACGCGCCCGAGCGATCTCCCCGATGCGCTTGCCCTGGAGATGCTTGAGCGAGTCCTCGAACGTGCTCGCGATCAGAATGCCGTTGGCCCCATCCGCCCCACGCCACATGTTCTCGCCGCGTCGTGCCGCGGCCGTGCCCACCATTTCCTCGCGGATGCGCGCCCGTGTGTTCGGATCGCGCAGCCGGATCAGCAGGGAATCACGGCCACCGGACAGCGCCCACACCGGGATGGTGGCATCGAGGGACGTGGCCGAGGCGATGTAGGAGTACTGATCGGCGGTAACGTCGATGCCCGCCGCCCGCGCGGAGTCGATGCGCGCGAGGACATGCGGCATGCGGCCCCAGTTGGGCCGCCCCGAGACCTTGAGGTGCCAGATCTCGACGGGAATATCGGCCTCCCGCGCGATCTGGAACGTCTCGTTCAACGCGACGTCGATGCCCGCGCCTTCATTGCGCATGTGCGTGGCGTAGACGCCGCCGTAGCGGCGGGCGACGCGGGCCAGCGCGATCAGCTCGCTCGTCGGCGCGTAAATCGCCGGCGCGTAAATGAGCGACGTCGACACGCCGAGCGCGCCCTGGCGCATTGCCGTGTCGACGAGCGCTTCCATGCGGGTCAACTCCTCGGGCGTCGCTGTGCGGTCCGCCTCCCCCACCACCGCGCGCCGCACCTGGGTCGCGCCGACGAACGTCGCGATGTTGATCGTGGGCGGCGTGCGCGCCAGGCGACGGAAGTAGCCCTCGAGGTCCCGCCAATCGACGTCCAGCCGGTAGCGCTTGAGATAGGCCGAATCGAGCGCGACCATCTGATCGGTCAACGGCGCCGCCGACTCGCCTTCACCCGTCACCTCCGTCGTGATTCCCTGGGTCACCTTGCTGAGCACCCGGCCGTCGATGAGCGCGTTGGTCTCCGACTGCCCGAGCATGTCGATGAATCCCGGCGCGACGACCAGGCCGGTCACGTTGATCGTGTCACGCGCCTCCGCGCCGCGCAGATAGCCGACCGCGACGATGCGATCGCCGCTGATGGCGACGTCCCCGGCGAAGCGCGGGTTGCCGCTGCCATCCACGATCCAGCCGCCGCGGAGGATGAGGTCGTACGGTCCGCCTGTGGGCGAGCGGATCTCGTTTGCACATGCGGTAAGGAGGAAGAGGAGCACCACGACTGCTGACCGTGTTTTCATTTCCATGTGGCTCTCAGAGAATCGGGCCGGATCATCCGACCGCGGATCATGACCATCGCGATGTTGCGCGTGGCGATGATGTTGCTCAGGGGGTTGCCGTTCAGCACGACGAGGTCCGCGACCTTGCCGGCCGCGACGAGGCCGAGCGAATCGGCTCGGAGCAGCTGCGCTCCCCGCCGCGTCGCTGCGGTGATCGCTTCGAGCGGCGTCAGACCTGCGTCGACCAGCAGGGCCAGCTCCTCATGCAACGAGTAGCCCGGAATCAGCAGCTGATTCGCGGCGTCCGAGCCGGCGGCAATCGCGCCGCCGGCGCGCTCGTACTCGCGGACGAACTGACCGATCCGCCGGCGCGACCGGCGGAATGCGTCGAAGTCGCTCGACCGCCATCCGGTGCGGCGCAACAAGCTCGGCACGCTGCGCACACTCTCGGCGTT
>Ga0137465_1000233_pt1 | contig 35802 bp, 32 predicted proteins | sample EasRivERMGT828_2_FD_104906 | JGI IMG/M metagenome (GOLD analysis project Ga0137465, IMG submission 104906) | Soil microbial communities from meander-bound floodplain in the East River, Colorado, USA - East River MetaG ERMGT828_2 | ecosystem: Environmental > Terrestrial > Soil > Floodplain ... | reverse complement strand
TGAAGTGGACCCCTACGTTCGTACCACTGGGCGCGTTTTTTAAGCTAGCATTCTTCGAGGCTGCTCCGGTTTCTTTTTGGTCTCTCTTTCTTCGCGCCTCAATCATTTTGGAAAGAGAGAGCAACGAATTTGGAATCTTCGTCACCCTCCCTCTCCGTTTTTCTTGGGTCTCTGTTTCTACCGCCGCACGCCGTCTGGTTTCAAGCTCTGTTTCAGAACTCCTCCGACTCCAGGCCCGTTGCCAGTGACGTTCCTCCCAGCTTGGGTGCGTCCTTACCTGCAGGACGCTCTTGCATCGCCTCCCAGCTCGCCGGCTTGCCACCGTAACTGCCGGCAAACCGATACCACTGCTCCGGCGTGGCGTTGCCCAGCCCTTGATGCGGACGCGCTTCATTGTAGTTCCCAAACCATCGGCCCAGTCCACGACCGGCGGACAATCCATCACCATAGTCGTTGATGTAAACCTCCTCATACTTCACGCTGCGCCACAGCCGCTCGATGAACCGGTTGTCCATCCAACGCCCTCGACCATCCATGCTCACTTCCACTCCGGCCGATTGCACCGCATCGATGAACCCTGGACTGGTGAACTGCGGTCCCTGATCGGTGTTGGAAATCAGCGGTGCTTGCCCCGCGTGCGTCAGCGCTTGCTCCCACGCTCGAATGCAAAACTCCGTTTCCATCGTGTTGCTCAACTCCCACGCCAACACATAGCGGCTCCACCAATCCATCACCGCCACCAAATACATAAACCCACACGCCATCGGGATATACGTGATGTCGCTGCACCAAACCTGGTTCGGTCCACTGATCTCCAATCCCTTGAGCAGGTACGGGTAGATCTCGTGCTCTTCGCCCGGCAGAGTGACCCGCCGCCGTGGGTAAATCGCCTCGATACCCATCAACCGCAACAGTCGTCTCACCCGCTTGCGATTGACCTCCTGGCCGCGTTGCTTCAACAGCACGCTCAGCCGGCGACTGCCATACACCGGGTGTTCCAGATGCAACTCGTCCAGCACTCGCATCAGGGCCAGGTTGGCTTCGGTTTCCGGACACGGCTCGTAGTAGTAGGCCCCGCGGCTGATATCCAACAGTTGGCATTGGTGGCGAATGCTCGGTTGTTCGATGGGTTGGATCAGCTCTCGTCGCGTAGCGACAGGCCCAACTGCTTGGACTTTTTTTTGAGCCAATCCAGATCGACCGTCAACTGGCCGATCTTCTGATGCAACTGCGCGATCATTTTCTCGCTGTCCTCCGGCACTTGATTGCCGCGTTCGAACAACTCATGCAACCGTTCCCGGATGGTCGTCTTCCATTGCCCGACCAACAGAGGATGCACCTCGTTCTCACGCGCAATCTGCGCCGTGGTTTTAATTCCCATTAACGCCTCCAAACCCACTTTGGCTTTGAAGGCCCCACTATACTGTTTGCGTTTTCGTTTCATCGATCTGCTCTTTCTCACATCGAGCAGACCTCGAAAAGTCTAGCTTAAGGGCTGGTCTAAATTTCGGGGTCCATTTCACGCCTCTTGGAAACTGCCGCTCAGATCACTGCCCCAGACGTAAGCGCGAACTGTCCCGTTGGTCTGATTGACTTCGGCAATCAAATTCCACCCATCATACACGAACTTATTCGTGGAAGCAGATATATAGGAACTGCCATTCCAAGTCGAAACTACTTTCCAAGTCCTCCGACTGCGGTAATCGTAGCTGAAATCCAACTTCAATCGCGCTCCCGACGGGATGTTTGTATTTCCCGTCATGTTGACAAGCCGGTTTTCCGCGTCCCATCTGTAGCTCCAGCGGCCATCGTTAGTCAGATTGCCATCGGCGTCATAGCTAAAGGCTTCCGGGTTTTTGGGCAGGAAAATATTTCGGTTGATGTTGGTCACTATGTCCGAATTGGTACCCTGATTAAGCACGGCGAGGTTAGTGATGCTTTGGAATACCGCCACGCTGTTGTCCAGTGCCAGGTCCTTGCGGAAATAATCGCCTTTGCGATACGTCGGCTGGTTGTTGACCGTTACAGTCGCAGGATTCGTGGCGGTGCCAATCACATCGACAGTACCAGGTACCGTGCGCTGCATATATTGGTTCAGATTATTCACCGTGTAATTCTGATATCGCAAGTTGCTTCCCCATTCATTGCCGCCACTGGCTGCGACCTTCCGGTTGCCAATATCATCAAAGCTGTACTCAAACTGTTGTCCTGCGACAATGGAGTTGTCACTCCAGTATTTCTTGCCGTTGATCAGCTGTCCTAAAGAATCATATTGGTAAGTCCATCGCGAGCCATCTGCGTTGGTCACGCCAGTTCGCTGATTAGCGGAGTTGTACCCAAAGTTAAAGCGAAGGGCAGAAACCGCCGCGTTGGAGATAGAAGTCAACCGATTGAGGTTGTCGTAAGCCTTGGTGGTTGTCAGCCGAGGCGTACCGCTTTGCGCCAGAGTAATCGTATTCACCAGGGACGAGTTGGCATGGTAAGTATAGGCTGCGGTGTAGCTGCCGTTAGTGACGCTTCCGAGCCGCGACGCGGCGTCATACCCATACTGAGTGAGGGTGGAAGCAAACGATGCCACCGACACACTGCTTCTTCTCAACAGGGAATCATAGGTGTTGGTCACGGTAAACCCATTGCATGTCTCGCTGAGCAACTGTCCCGCTGCGCCGTAAAGCAAGGTTGTCGTGTTTGTGCCTTGCACCACGCTGATGAGTCGTCCCAGCCGGTCGTGTGTGTTAGTCATGCCCAGCGTCCCATCGGAATACATAACCGTGTTGACATCCCCGGCGGCGTTGGTTGTGTAGGTTGTAATGACATTTCTGGCCCAGGCGCGACTCTTCAGCCGTCCCCCCGCCGTATAGCCATAGACAGGCCCTTTGCCGTCGGCGTATACTTTATTGGTCAGAAATCCACGAATATCATAATACGATTTGTCACCGGTCGATTCAAAATCACCCACTTCGGGTCGAATCAAAATCACCCACCCTGGTGGGCGGTTATGTAGGTGGTTTTGGGTTGTGATTCAAGGTTGATCTCATAGTTTTTGTGCGCGGTTCGGGGGATAGGGCTCTGCAGGAGTGCAACCCGAGCACTGGATCGCCCGTGGATTGCAAAAGCATCCCGTCCCTGTTCGAGCAAGCATGCGGACCGGGATTTTTCTTTGGGGTGCCTCTGCAAGCCACGGTATAAAGCGAAAAACTCATCGTTTCTTTCCGGCTGCCTGGCCGCTGTTGTCTTTTTGATTGCGGAGCCGATAGCTTCTGCCGGTGATAGGGATGACTTCGGCCTGCTGGAGGAAACGATCTAAAATCGCCGTGGCGGCCGGGACGTCGCCCAGCAGTTGTCCCCATTCTTCGATGGGGCGGTTGGAGGTCATGAGAGTCGAGCGGTTCTGGTGACGGCGCACGATGATTTCCAACAGACTCTCGGCGGATTTGGCCGGGAAGTGTTTCATTCCAAAATCGTCGATGCACAGGAGGTCTGGCTTGAGGAAGCGATTCAAGGTGCGTTTGGCTTGGGCGGGAGACTCGTCGGCTTGGAGATCGCGCACCAGGTCGAACACCGAACAATACAGCGCGACAAAGCCGGCCTTGATCGCCGCGTAACCGATGGCCTGAGCCAGGCAGCTTTTCCCCACCCCGGGTGGCCCCAGCAGGAGGATGTCACGGTTTTGGCGGATGAAGTTAGCGCTGGCCAAGTCGTAGATCTGGGCGCGTTTGATGGAGGGATTGAAGTCCCAGTCGAACTCATCCAAGGGCTTGAGCTCGCGAAAGGCCGCCGCTTTCTTTCGCCGTTCGACCCGGCGCTGAGCGCGGACGTTTAATTCGTCCTGCAGGACCAGTTCCAGGAACTGTGCCGGTGAGAGTTGATGAGAGCTCGCTTCTTGGAGGCGCATTTCCAAACTCAAAAGCAAGCCGGAGAGGCGCAGTGTTCGGGCCGATTGGACGAGGTTTTGGTTCATGGGTGTTTAGTATTGAGCTTTGATAAACAGGCCGTATTCGGCCAGGTTGCGAATGAGCGGATGTTCCTGGGCAAATTGAAAATGGGGTTGCACGGTGGGTTGGTCGAGCAAGGCACGCACCTCGCGCAGACGCCAAAGGTTTCGAGATAGAGCGGCGGCGCAGGCTTGGTTAATCGCCTTCAAAGAGTGCTTTCGGCTCAGATTGACCAGGCCCATGAGTGAGCGAATGGCGGTGGGACCGCGCTGGCCGATCAAGCCGCGAGCCCAATCGGCGCAGGGCTGGCCCATTTGGCTGGCCCGCCGCAGCCAGTAGTCCTGCTGCCGTTCCAGAGTTCCTTGGCCGCCTCCAAGGCCGCGCGCATTGGTGAACTGGCCTGCGTCCAACTTGGCGTGCATGACAATCTGGTCCCAGCGCTGGTTGAAGAGCCGTACACAGCGGCCATCCCATCGCGCCCAGACGGTTCGTCCGATGTATTCGGGGGGAACGTGGTAGTAGGCTTTGTCGACCTCGACATGAGCGTCACGGTGAACGGTGCGTTGGGCTTCCTGGAAGCAGGGGAAAAGACTCAGTGGCAGCGGAAGCAAGGCTGGTTGTTCCTCGGCAAAGAGGGCGGCGACTTGTTTGCGCGTGGTGCCGTGAATGCGCACGTCGGCGACGCTCTGTTCCCAATGGACCAGGAATTGGTTCTGCTCGGCCAGACTGAGGAAACTGCGGCCTTTGAGCGCGTTGGATTTGAGGTAACCGATATTGCGCTCGATCTTTCCTTTGTGTTCGGGCTGCCTGGGCCGACAGGGCATCAGGGCGATGCCGTAATGGCGGCAAAAGCATTCCAGCTTTGGATTCAGATCCGGATCGTACCAATCGGCCCGACTGACCGCGGCCCGGAGGTTGTCGAGGTTTAAGGTCTTGGGGACACCGCCAAAGTAACGAAACGCGTTTTCCAAACAGCGGATGAATGTCTCAGTGGTTTGATACCAAACGGCCTCGCTGTAGGCTTTGCGCGAATAGCTCAGCACCATGCGGAAGATCCACGGCTTGCGTCGTCGACCACTCGGCTGGTTCACCGGTGCTCCGCTGCCAAAATCGACCTGGGCTTCCTCCGCCGGTTGAACCTCGACGCGGCAGATGGGCGTGGGAGAACTCTCTTTGAGCCGGCGAACGAATCGCTTGACGGCCTGGTAGGACCCCTTGAAGCCGACTTCGATGACCAGGTCTTGATAAATGCGCTGGGCCGTCAAACCGAGATGCACTTTGGCCTCGATCCGCTCAGCGTACGTCTGACATTTGCCGGGCCGGCCGGTCGGCTCGGCGTACACCCGCTCAATCACGGTCCTGACCTCTAAGTTGCCGAGGGTCGAAAGCGGGTGATTTTGGTCGGAAGGCCCTTCGGAGCCGGGGGTCGAAAGCGGGTGATTTTGAAGCCAATCAGCCGGCGCGGTGTCGGGGATCGAAAGGGTGGCTGAACTTGAAGCGGCCCGAATATATTTGCGCACCGTCTGCCGATCGATCTGGAGCTCCCGGGCGATGCGCCGCTTCGACCAGCCTTTGCTTTTGAGTGCCTGAATTGCGTTGATCAAGTCCATCTTGAGAAAGTTTGACATGGCCAAAATCGGCTCCTGACCCGAGCCGTTTTGCCAAGCCTTTTACCTTCTCAGGGTGGGTGATTTTGAAGCCCTTACTTTCGACCCCAGGTGGGTGATTTTGAGTGACCGCTGACACTAAGCCAAAGCAGATGCCTCTCTCGTGCCGTTCGGTCACAAACCAGTACCAGCCTGTAAAGCTCTCCCACACTTCCAACAATTGAGACAGTTTCACCGTTTTCAATTCATCCATGTTCATTTCCTCCATTGGTTGACGAAGCATCGTGAAGACCGAAGCCCTCACACGTTGCCTCTTAGGAGATAACAGCGAGCCGCAGTGGAACGAGGCGACTGATAAAATTGGCCGAATGTGAGGCGTGTGCGAATCGTTCGGGGTCGAGCGCAGGCGAAGACCGAAAGGCCTAAATGAGTCTCGGCGCAACCGAGACCTGAAGCTACCGAGAGGGGTGTTGGCTTCGGGTGGGCGGTGAATTGGTTGCTTCAGCCCGACGCCATAAGCGAGGGTCTTTTACGCGTTTCCCCAATTCTGAGCGGCCTGCCTCTTACTGGATGATGTAAAAAGCGCATCATCTCAATCGGGCGGTCTCGCCCACGACTTCCTTCGCATCTTTATCCTCACGCAATCCCAGAAACGTGCCGTGTTACTTGAAATCGGAATGCCGGGTTAAAGTAGTATGGAAAAGAGGTGAAATTTATATTCCGATCAAAGGTACAAAGAAGATGGGTGGCTGGGAAAAAAGATTCCTACGAGCGACACAAGCCATGTCACTCAAACGAACAAATCGTCAAGAAATGGCGAAGCGGTGCACGTTACAACGGACATCCCCGGAGAAAAAGCGAAAGTACATGACCGATTTGACAAAGAGAGGAACTATCACGGTTCGACCTTTGCTAAACGAGAGTAAATTCGTCGGTCAATAGCGCGGAGGGGAGTGGTTGCCTTTTTGCGAGAATAGATAGAACCGCTCTCTTCTTTCCAAAAAAGATTTCGACAGTGAGAGCTTTGTTGTTCAAGACGAAGAACTTGTCTTCGTAAAGGGCTTGCGTGTATTTTCTAGCATTGCACGGCCGACTCTACTTCACCGAAACGCGCGCGCAAGTAGCTTCCTTGGCATCCTGCAAATCTTTGGCCGACTTCATCGTGATCGCTTGTGAGCCGTGCTCAGGGCGTGGAAAGCCCTCCCGTGTGTCTTAATCTCCGAAGTGAACGTCGAGCACTAGGCTCTCACGCGGCTCCAACTTCCACTAATCTGGAAAATTGCGCGTCCAATGTTCGGCCACCATTACGTTCCTGACGCTGTGACATAGATGCGATCCAGTTGAAGGAGGCTCGCATCCAGCCAACCAAGTTCCTGAACGAATCTTTCGACAGAATTGTGGCCCCAAACGTCCTCGAACAATTGTGGTGGCAAGCTATAGCCACTCGCCCGCGGCCAAAGATCTTTAATGGTATTGACCTGCTTCAGATGTTCCGCCGCAAAGATCGCGCAGCCCACAACAAGTAGCTCAACGTCCGGCAACGCGGCAGAAAACTCGCGCCAGCTACCAGCACCGGCATGGCTGGCTCGACATCGCAGTTTCCAAAGCTCATTGATGCGAGCTGTTGATAGCCTTGCTTTGAATAGCTCCGGCAGCCGTGTCCTCAGCAACTGTCCGTGCCCACTTTGCTGGGAGCCACACACCAACCCTTCCATTGCGGTGAACTTCGAAAGAAATTGCATTTGAAGATCAAGAGCGAGGCGGCCGTGGCGATACATCTTCGCCAGTGTGCTCAACTGGTCCGCTACTTCATTTTGGGAATTGGCGTGAATTCCACTGGCCACGTCGAAGGCGGGAAGCAATTGCTTGAGCACAAACTCACCGTGGCGGAGGAATTTCTCTTCAATTTCGCCGATAAATGCACGGCCGGTAGTGTCGAAGCCAAATGCTCTAACTTTGGCCTTTTGTTCTCCATCCGATGCTGTGATCGCGACCGGCAAGAGCTTGGGGATCTCGAACGTAAGAAGCGAGAAAACGTCAATCAGTGCCGTGACTCGCTCGTATGCCTGTCGAAAGGCTTCACCTTCATCTGGCAGATCATTCTTAAAGAAGACGGCACATACATGAGGAGCTTTCGCGAATACCACCGTCACATCCGAAATTGATTGGCAGTAATCGGTTAAGAGCTTCCGTACAGAACCATCTAGTGCGACAAAGGTAAAGTTGGCGTCGTGGATGAACAGCTCAGGACGCATCGGATTCGCAAAAAAGACAAAATGTCGCGACATACAGCGAATTTACCTACAACCGAAACGCAATGACCTCAAGAAGGTACAGCGCAAACGAAACGAGACCTGATGCTACCGAGAGGGGTGTTGGCTTCGGGTGGGCGGTGAATTGGTGGCTGCAGCCCGATGCGACACGCGAGGGTCTTTTATGCGTTTCCCCATTTCTTCGAGTTGAAGGATTGGAGGTCCCTGCTTGATTGAGACAACAATAATCAGCTGCACTGTCTCAATGCAGCGGCCTAGTTTTGCGCAGCTCTTCTGTCGGGGAAGATACATACGCGTTTGCAATCTTGAAAAAGACGACGATTCACACGGCGCATCCGAAGCCTGCCTCTTGGCCGTGAGGGGCAGGTTTTTAGGTTGATGCTATCTGGCGCAAAGACTCTATTCTCATGGCATGCAGACCGGGCAGGATCTCGAACGTATCGTAGGTATGTTGCGCACCCGCTACGGGTGTCACACTGTCATTCTCTATGGTTCACATGCTAGAGGCGAGAACACGGTTGTGAGCGATTATGATCTGGCCGGCTTTCGCAAGGGGGGACGTGAGCTCCGAGTGGCACGACTTTGGCAAGGAGTATATCTTGACGTTTTCATTTATCCTGAGTCAAGGCTCCGAGAAGATGACTCGTCTCTGCTGCGGATGCGTAATGGTCGGGTGTTGTGCCAAAAGCGGCAGTTAGGTTCACGTTTTCTCGCGCATCTGCAGAAGTTGTTCCACAAAGGACGGAAGAAGTTGCGACCTGATGAAATCCGCGCCCTTAAGGTGTGGGCTCGAAAAATGATTGACCGCGCGCGCGCCGGTGACGTTGAGGGGGATTATCGGCGCACCTGGTTGCTGACATCACTGCTGGAGGATTACTTCCTCATTCGCTCCCGCTGGTACTTAGGTCCGAAGGAAAGCTTGGCATGGCTAAGAACGAATGCGGCTGAGACTTACGATGGCTTTCGACGGGCCTTACGGCCGGGCGCAAGTTTGCGAGACATCGAAGAACTGGCCGAACGTGTTGTTGGCGGGCGCAGATTAGATGGACGAAAAACTCGAAAGAAAGCAGCAACTTCACTCAAGCGGTGCGGTCGGCGGTAGAGGACACAACATCTACATCGGTAGACAACTTAGAGTTCCCCCTTTGGACAATCCCATTAAGGGCAAAATTTATAAATGTGAATAGCCATTGGAAGCGATGGAAAGCTGGCAAAACCACGCAGGCGTGATTTCTTTTAAAAAGGCCGCATCTTGGGAGAAAATAGAGTCAGCAGCTAAAGCTCTAGCAGAGTTACCAGAATTCATTTGTGTTTTGGTGCGAAGGGTCGATCCCCTTCGTTGGGGAATCGAGTTTATAACACGGTGCAACTCTGACTGCCAGAGAACTAATATTAGTCTCGAAGTAGACTCATGGATCAAGCGAATCACCAAGAAGATACCGAAGGAGATGATAGGAGGAGTTAACGCTAGTGGTGAGGTCATGCTCATTAAGTGGACGGACCCAAAGGGTATTATTTTGCCCAGCAAATGAAGGTTCGATTCGCGGAGCTACGCTTCGCAGCCGTAGAAAGTTCTTGCCCTAGACTCTGCTGGAAAAAGGCCTTTGATAAAACGGTCTATCGTACCAGGGTCTATTGTCGAAGGGTGGCCTATTATCGAAGGGTCTGCTATCGAAAGGCCGACTATCAAATGGTCTGTACGGCCGCGTGATATCACTTCCAATTCCAACCATTCCCTTCAATCTAGCTTCGCGCATTCGCTTAACAATTGCCTGCACGGCATGTTGTTGCTTCCTCACTCTTTTGATCGGGTCTTCCTTACTCATGTTCCATCACCTCCAACACGGCCTCAACCAGCGCTTTATCTTTGTTTCTGCAGAAGTGTGTCTCTGTAGAAGACACCTCACCATTCTCAAAATACTTGTTACTGGCGTATCCTCCTCCGCAGAAAACAAAGTACTGGCACTCTTTCCGGCATCGTTCGATTCCTGTCGCGTAATCCCGGACGTACCAATAATCTGTCGCGGATTTCAGGATTTGCTCAAGAGATCTCGCTAAAACGTTCCCGACAACGAAACTCTGGCTTTGTTTCTCCATTCCCAGAAACTCTGGCGATAGGACAACCACATCACCCCTTGTAGAAATAGTCGGGATCATCTCTATCGTTCGGTAGCTCCCGTCTAACTCGTAATCGGTCTTGACAATCCGATCCATAGAGTTAAAGAGCTTGCTGAATTCCCGAATGGAAATACCCATGTCTGCTTCCCATGAATTATATAAGGCTTTCCAAAAACCTCTGGCCTCGTCAGCAGTGATCACTTGGGATCGATTAATCCCTTCCGTCTCCTCGATATTTATGCACAGCATTTCTGCACCGAGGTCTCGCACGAAAAGGTATAGCTCTTTCGCGGATTTGAGACTTTCCTTGCCAACAACCGCAATGACTGAAAATTTAAGCCCATTACGTCGAAGCAATTCGATGCCCATTAGAGCCTTGGAATGGGTCTCGTGGCCGGCACGAGTTAATCTGCGAGTGTTTAGGTTTGCCGGTCCGTCAATGCTAACACCTAATTGAAAGTTGTACTGTTTAAATAGTTCACACCATGCTTCATCAATCAGAGTTGCGTTCGTTTGCACAAGATGACGGGTTTTGGATCGAATTAGGTCGTCCTCAAACGGTTCTAATAGAGAGCGAAAATGGGGCACTCCAGTAGACAGGGGCTCTCCACAGTGCCATAAGACCAATGTGGGTTCCTCGGCTTTCCGAATATGATCGCAAACTCTTCGAGTAATTTCCGGATCCATCCGATGTGAACGATCTTTATCAGGTAGGTAACAATAATGGCAATTTAGATTACAAAAGGAAGTTGGCTGTAGAACAATTTCAGTAGTAATCAGTTTGAAAGCTCGACGACTTGCACCGCCTGCACAAATGCCGCGTTTGTTCACTTCACTTTGATTTCCGTCCCTTGTTATAGGCTGCACAAATGCTTTCGTGACTTTGTTCCCGTTGAAAGTCAAGTAGTTTGAGATCCTCAGAATCTTTGTGTTGCAAGCATCACCGATCATGAGGCGTGCCGAACGTTCGGGGTCGAGCGTAGTCGAAGACCGAAACGCTTAAATGAGTTTCCGCAAAGAAACCTGAAGCTACCGAGAGGGGGTTGGCTTCGGTGGGGAGTGAATTGGTTACTTCAGCCCGATGCCACCAGCGAGGGTCTTTTATGCGTTTCCCGAATTGTGCCGCATGGTTGCTGGAACACCTGTGCGTGCCAACAACTGATCCGTACGAAAACAGATAATGTTTGGCGCATTCAGTGGTTAAGCCCCCGTTGCGCGGAGAGCTTGTGGCATTACCGTCTTTTCTTAACTGTTCCACAGGCCCCAAAGTCCGTTGGCACCTACGTAATCCGCTGTTACAAATGATGCACAATGCATGCGAAATTTTTGTCGGAATGTTTTGACTCCTGTTTGCGATCCGCCTGTTGGCTGCGGCACATCCTATGTGAATTCTGCCGTAGCACTTTCAAAACTCCAGAGACTCGAGAATTGTTTCCACAATCTTAGTTTGAAGCCTTCTCTCGAAGCGTGATTTTGCATGTTACATCCATCTCCCAAGCGCGACTCCACTTCTCGGGCCGGTTGTACAATCGCTATCATCCTGATACTTGGCATGTTTGCCCTGAACTATGGCTGGTTATGGATTACTGGTGGGCCGACCGAAGTTACCGAGTATCAGGAAGAACAATCGAAACGTTTCAAATTGTGGCGGCACACGGCCAGTAAGGTGTGGTTTCTTAAGCGGGAAATCCTTTGGATTCCGGTGGCGTTGGCTCCACTTGCTGCAGCAGGTGCGTTGTTGCGCAATGCTCCACCTCATCGACGAGTCGTAGGCTTGGTTTGTGAAAGGATTTTCGAACCTGTCTACAGGCTTTTCGTTGCGAGTATTGCGTTTCAAATCGGTTGTTATTGTGCGGTGTACGCGTTTCATCAAAGCTTTATTCTGCCGGATCTTCGATTCACTGGGATCTTCAGGGCAGTTGGTGCACTCATTTTCATCTATTTGCCTCTTACGGTAATTGGTATCGCCGGTGCAGCAGCTTTCGTGAGGGAAGGATTTTCGGCGATTTGGTTGAACCTACGCCTCCTCAAGGGAGTATGGATTCAGCTCGTGCGTCGCCCATACGTTACAGCCTTTACTATCTCTGACGATGCTATTTCCCAGGATTCGCCTCCAGACGTGCTGTTCCTTGCCGATCTCCATACGCCAGCTCCTGGCAACGTAACGATACAAGGTAATTCGAACGGATCAGAGATGGAGCAACTAGTCCGAGATTTGGCAGAGCGGCTGCGTCCGAAGCTAATCGCTGTAGTTGGCGATCTGACTGACACGGGAAGCGAAACTGCTTGGGTTAGGGTGCGCACATTGCTAAGCAGCCTGGACCCGCCAAAGATTGCGACTTTAGGAAATCATGATGTTCAGTTCGGACGTGTTGAACAGACAGTTCAAAGTGTTCGAAGGTATTTTTGTTTGCTATTGACCATAGTGCCGCAGACCTCTCACCGGCCCGATCACCTTTACGACGCTCTTGCGCAAATTGGACAGGTTACGGGTGGAGAAATAAGGCAGTTTCCTAAACTTTACTCAATGGCGGATGTCCCAGTGGATATTTTATTACTCGACAGCAATGGGCGACTCTCACGGTCTCCTATCAGTAACGGGATCGGGTACGTCGGTACAAATCAGATACTACAAGCCCGCCAACTGCTCGCCACCCGAACGGACCGTCACCGTAGTCTGGTCTTGATGCTTCACCATCATGTCGCTCCGCCGGTAACTACGGTGGAGCTGTACTTTTTAGCATGCTTGGACGCCGACGAGATCATTGCGCTCGCGTTTGAGTTCCAAGCTTCGGTGATTGTCCATGGACACCTTCACATGCCTTATTTGTGTCAGGTTTCCAGAAGAGAGCGACTAAGGGATCCGCTGCTCGTCGTGTCTTGTGGTTCGGCGCAGTTCGATGCGGTTGGGCCATTTGCCGCGGGCGTAGGTGGCCCATCTGCATTTGGCATTCGTTTCGATGGCAGACGACCGTACGTCAATCTTTACCGATTAAGGAAAGAACTCGGATGATTCTTTCGAGCTTAGGCGCTGGAATGGAGTTCTTGTCCGAACCATCAGAAAAAGGGGCAATTGTGAGATGTGCCGCCGTGAACATCGTAAGCTTTTTGGCCAAGCATCAAGCATCGGTTCATGCTGCGGCCGAAATCAGATCCTGTTCTCATCCTGCTCCATTGTTATACGGTTTGCTACGAGCGTTGCCTCCAGTAAATTCGCATCGAAGTTACGTCGGACGACCGAAACGCTCAAACGTTCGAGCGATGACCGACACGAGGAACAGCTTTTCGAGTGGCTCAGTAATCGTAAGCCTCACTCGCAAGGGAATGCTCTAAATCAAAGACCTGCACGTTTTCAGCGAATGGTTAATCCCTTCTTCAAGCAGGCATCTGACGGCCTCGGCACCACAGGTGCGAACAGCGCGATGCAGAGCGGTTGCGCCATTCTTGTCCTGCGCGTTCATCCTGGCGCCGGCTTTGAGTAGGCATCGTATCGTTTCAACCTGGTGATCCGCACTGTTCACAAGACCATGTCCCGACAAGTACGGCGATCACCCAGATCATACGGGCTTTTGGTGTTTGGATATTCATTGCGATCGTCGAGTTCGCGACCGCGACGTCAGACGCGATTTGGCGCGATTTGGCCTTGCCCGATTGACACCCAAGGATGAACATCGAACGTGGCCATCATGTCGAGATACGAGTACGATTTCGTCGGTCGACGAACGCTTGCTGATGACGACTATGCAGAGGCGGGTCGAGCCGCAAACGACTATTCGGTCAGCCTCGTCAACGGGAACGCCCTCATAGGCTCTGCCACCTTGGTTTCAATCGGAAACACTTACGGCCTATTGACGGCCGACCATGTCTGGCAGTTCATTCTCCACGGAGAGGCTAAAGATCACTTTTGCATGGTGCTTGGATCTCATCTCCAGCGTTTCGAGTATCTATTTCAGGAATGCACGCCGATCATTGTGGGAGAGTACTCTTCTGACCATGAAGAGGAAGGACCAGACCTGACATTCATCCGCCTCGACAATCTGTTGAAACTCGAAACCATCAAAGGCCGCAAGTCATTTTACCCACTAGACGCCGCGAAGGGCAAAGTGTTCGACAGAGTTGCTCACAACAGATGCCTGTGGTTAGTGTGGGGTTCGCCCGCTGAAAAATCATCCAAATCGTCGACAGAGACAGGCGAGCCAATTCTGAAGATTACTCACTTTGCGGGAGGGGGAGATTTCATGGAGAAGGTTGAACGGGGCGGGTTTGATTACGTGAAAATTAAAATTACCTCCGGTAAGAACAATTTCCCAGGCAGCTATGGCGGCGTCAGCGGCGGTGGAGTCTGGATTCCGATTCGGCTTTCTGAAGATCCAGAAGGAAAGATCCTGAAGCCCATGGTCAGCCTCTTGCTCGCCGGAGTCGCCTATTTCCAAACCGAGGAAGAGCCGAATTACAAGACACTCATCCTGCACGGCCCGAAATCGATTTATGAACGGGTGATTCACAACGTCCTCCGAGAGTCTGTTAGCGGAGCCGCCTGAAAGTCTCCCGGATGGGCGAGCACGCTGTTGGCTGCGGGTGGGCGGTGAATCGGTTGCTTCAGCCCGATGCCATAAGCGAGGGTCTTTTACACCTTTCCCCAATTTTGAACGATTGTTTCAAGTGGTCGGAAGGGGACGTTCAATTCGATCAAGATCGATTAGTCTCTGTCGAGGCCCCAGCAGTTCGCGCTCATCAAGCTTTTGACCCGGACGATAAAACCTTGAGTTGATGTGGCTACCACCTCCGAGTTCGAACGTTTATTTGAAAAGCGGCTCAACTATTCCAGACCGAATTCGTCACTCCTTTTTCCGCAAAAGGAAATAGCGCTCGGGCTCGATGGGATTGATGACCACCTGATTTGAAGCTTTTAGCGGAGATTCGACCCAGTTTGCCAACGCCGTCGTGATATTGGTAGCAGAAAGGAGTCGGTAACCTGCGTATTCGGTCGGCCAGCACAGCAGGAGTCGATCTTTGTCCTGGGTGAGTCGAAGCGCTGGAGCCTGCGGCCCCACAGCGGCATTAGTCACCACAAGCGTCAGATCATTGGAGCCGTAAACCAAAGCCAGCCTCCGCGCCGCACCGAGCAAGTTCAAGCCATTCAAACATGCGAAGTCGCCGCTGAATGATGCAAAAGTCATGATTTGAAACTGGTCGCCGAGCTTTGGCACGAAATCGTTTGCCAAACGAACATTAAGCGTTCCAGGAAACTCCACCGCCCCGGTGACGGCCAGCCGGTCGTAGCTCCCTTGATTGGTACCGCCCAGCTCGATGTCGAGCGCGGCAGTGACTGTCTGCGGCAAGCTACCAAGAACATTGAGTGTCCCCAAGCCGCTTCCTGGGCTGATGCGTCCCTGGTTTATGAAAGAGAGACTGGGAAGCCGCAGGGAACCGCAGCCTTGCAGGGTGCCAGATGGCTGGTTGGTCAATGCGGAGTCGAAATCCAAAGAGCCATCCCGAACCTCCACTGTGCCGGAGTTAACAAAAGGCACGCCAACCCGTGCGGTGCCGACGCTGCCTGACTTGCGGATACGGCCGGCATTATGTGCAGTGCCGTTGCCGTCGAGAGTCGGCTCGTTGAGAATCTCCACAAGTCCATCGAAGCTGTTCTCGAACCGGGCATTGCCCAATCGCAGATATCCATTGTTCGTCCAGAGCACCGTGCCCGCATTGGTTAGTACGCCGTAAAGGAAATGAGTCCCGTCCCCGGCCAGGATTAGAACACTGTTGGTGGCGAGCGTAACATCAGCTGGGCCGTCATGGCCGAGGTACCCGTTCAACCATGCCCATCGCCCGAAGATCTTGTTAGTACCCTTGAGGGCTGGCACGCCGAATGAGGTACTCGCCGCTAGGACCATGTTCTCCGAGTAGATTTCTCCATTTAGGGTGATGATTCCTGCCCCTAACTGATTCGTTCCTGTCCCCACGAGTCGAGTGCCGTTCTCAAACACCGTTGCACTTCCACCTCCGAAGCTGATCGTCCCGCTGCGTACGTCCACCGTGCCGGTATTGGTCAGCGTCCCACCGAATTGCGTTACTCCCATGCCGGCCAGTTTGCGGATCGTACCAGCGTTGACGAAGATACCGTGCGCCGGCTGATCGTTCCATAGTTCCAGGACGCCATTAGGCTGATTGACAACGAATCCGCAACAGCGACCGTCAAGCGCCGCGTCGTTCATCCATTGCACCCTGCCCTCATTGGTCAAGGCGCCATAGAGAAAAGACGTCGCCTCTACCTGCAACAAACCATTTGTTTCAATGCAGATCGCTGCCGCCGGATCGCTTGCACCGCCGCTCCAGATAAACTGGCCACTGACAGCCAATGTGCCACTGCCGAGGAGATTCCCGCGCCATCGAAGAACACCGTTCGTTCTGACGTTGCCCGTACCTTGTAGGGTGAGGGAGTAAAAGTTATTGTTGACTAGCGTCTGCACGCCGCTCACACCGCCGAGCGTAAAGTTGGCCAGTTGGAGGCTCCTGTCGAGAACAACAATGTATTTGCCATCGTTCGTGATCACAGCGTCGTGAGAAGCAGCGTCCGGTACTTGGTTCGGATTCCAGTTCTCCTTCGTGCCCCATTCGCCGCCACTGAGATTTGTCCAGATGATTGTCTCTGCCGAACAGTGGTATGCGCCCAACCAAAGCACCGCGCGAAGTACGACCAGGAACGCCTGAATTTTCAGGGAAATGAATCGCACAAGCATCTTAGCCCAATGAACACCAGTCTATGAAGGTTCTGGTAATTTTGTCTCAGAGGATGACCGATTCCAAGCTGAATTGCGAGCGGAAAGCTTGGTCCTTTTGAAAAATCCTTCTGTGCTGGCAACAAAATATCGTCGCGCTTCTCCTACGCAAACATTCCAGCTTACACTAACTCCCGAGCCACACCTTAAAACGATAAACTCACTTTCCTGGGGTATGGAGGGAACGGTGGCACTCTCCCGTTTGGCACTGCGGTGGGAATGAAATAGGCGCAATTGGATTGGTCGTCGGAAGACTTCGTCAAACATCGAAGCCGTCAATTTCACCAATGAGCCCCTTCGCAATTAATTGGCGTAAAACTTCCCGTACTTTCTTCAACGGCAAGCCTACCCGCGTTGCAATTTGATTTGCGTCGGATAATCCTTCTTGATCAAGAGCTAGCAAAACAGTTCTTTCCGCGTCCGTTAGATCCACGTTCCCTGCCGAGTTGTGTGCGAACGCATTGCATTCAATTCCTCTTCGGAGGATGTTTCGCGGAGACTAAATATTTTGTAGCGAATACGTTCGCCAATTCTCAACCCTAGGCGCAGGTTCCGAAAATCCGCGGCATCACTTTATTCTCCGCTTTTCGTAAATGCGCGTGGAAAGTTGATACCGCGAGACCGCTTCTTCGTGCGAGCTGGCTCAGTTCCACTTTTCTCGGATACGAATAGTACCCGTGCCGTATGGCCAACGCTAGCGCATCTTTCTGGCGCTTCGATAGGTGTGGCGCTGCGGCGACAACGTGAACGTTCGTGACAACGGCGCGCTTCAAACTGATCAATTCCAGCTTGTAGAGCCTCTCGCCAATCCGGAGAACCTGCATCAGGTCCGCCTTGTTGAAGGCGCATACCTCCCATTCCTCATGCCCAGAAGGGTATATGACTGCGGGTTTATGATGAATCAGCCCCGGGTTGTAAAAACAGCGCACCATCGTGCGAGATTCGGCCGAAGCTGCTTGCGCGGTGATCGACAAAAACGTTTCCTTCTTACACTCCAACTTAACAACGTACCTGTCATTCGTTGGTCGTCTCAGCGCCTTCAGTTCGGCGAGGCACTGTCGGATCTGGCGCGGCCGCCCGGTGATGATTCCTGAAGCAATGAAATAAAAGGTGTTCTTTTTCTCGTAGAAGTTAATCGGATGATAATAGATCGTCAGGTTGTACTTCCTAGCCCGACTTGCCAGAATATTCTTCTCGTCGTATCCGCGCAGTTTGGCCGTCCAGAGCATTGCCGCTGAAAAGCATGACTTCTATTTAAACCTAACATCTGGGTGTGTGGGCGAACCAACCATTGGATTAAGCCAATAGAAGCGTTACGAAGGTCTAGCGAGCTTTTGCACGTATAGTCGGCTGTTCTCGACTGTTTCAAGAAGCATCGCCAGCACGTCTCGCTCGGACGACGGTGGAAAATCCATTAATAGCCGGTGTGCCATTTCCTTGTACGTGGTTATCTGTTGAAGCGTGGCGTCGTACGCGCCGGTATCCAAGAGCAGTTTGGTCAACTTAGTTGCCGTGTCATCCGAAAACGTCGCGTTGCTGATCCATGACTGGAGACGCTCGCGATCCAAGTCGGCACGCTCATATGCGTAAAGGAGAGGCATGGTCCATTTCCCATTGCGAAAATCTTCGAATGGAATTCGATCCAGTGCGTGAGCGCCTGCCGTCGCGAGAATTGAGGATGGCATGTAGTCCACCAAGTCATTTCGGATTTGAAGAGCAATGCCATGGCAGAAACCAAGGTGCCCAAGCTTTTCAACAATCTCTTCCGATGCCCCGGCGTAGATCGCAGCCATCTTCGCCAGCCCCCCATGAAAGTGCCCCGCAATCTGTTCGCACCGCCTGATATAGTCTGCGATTGGACTGGGTGCCTTCATCCTGCTGTCGATCAACTGCCCCAAATAGCCTTGGCAGAAAATATTGTTCAGCACGCCTACGAGCCGAACGATCTGTTCAGCAGAAACATTGAGATTGAGAAGAATACTTTCCGCGACTTCCCGTTGAATCTGTGCAGCCATGATCGCGTCCGCTGGACCATAGACCATCCACGTAGCAGGTTCCCCGTTGCGCTTCTCCTGATGGTCTAAAAAGTCATCGATGACATAGCTCGAAATTGCCAACAGCTCACCGGCAGCGGCCAACGGAACAACCGTTTGCCAGTCGTCGTTGGAAATCAGTTCGTAGATGAGTCTGATAAATGACGCGCGCAATTTTGGATGTACGCCGTGCCCGCGAGATTTCGCCCGAATTTTTGGTAAGTGCAAGATTGCCTCGCTGGGCACTAAAGGATCACGCGAAACTTTCGAGACTTCATCGAGTATGAACGCATCGACGACCGCGGCAGTCTGCTTCATTATGTCAAACAGCTCTGCTTTTGAGCGGGAATTCATTGCGTCCGGAATTTAGCAGCTGATGATTTGTCGCGCGAGCGATTGTCCCAGCCGCGCAGCGCAGGCTCCGCAAAGAAACCTGAAGCTACCGAGAGAGGGGTGTTAGCTGCGGGTGGGCGGTGAATTGGTTGCTTCAGCCCGACGCCCCCAGCGAGGGTCTTTTATGCGGGTCCCCAAATCGTTTTTATAGGGCGCCCGCAGCAGTTGAGCAGTTTTACAGCCTACCGAAAGGGTGGCTCACGTTCTCTAAAAAATGCTTAGCGCCTCAATGTTCATGGGAACCCATCGCGGCTGTAGAGGCGAACGTAAACGACAAAAGGCCCGTCGGTATCAAATGCTTGCTAATCGTTCTTGTCGCCGTTCCGGGAATATGTCAGAAGAAATCAGACTGAGGGGCGTTCAGCGGAAATGGGTGCCCTCGGCTAAAGTAGTTCAACCAAAGAAAAGGAGATCCGTATGTATAACGTTGGCGAGAAACCGGGGAAGGGAACTTACAAGTGCGTGGATTGCAATTGGACCGTCACCTTAGATGACGATGAAGATCGTCTCCCTCCATGTGGAAGTTGTGGGAAAGGGCAGAACACCAAATACGTCAAAATTGGTTAGATGCATGTTGCGGTCATACAGCCTCTTTTAGGCAAGACGAAGATATTCTTATGAGAGCGGGCGGTGAATTGGTTGCTTCAGCCCGACCCGCTAAGGCGAGAGTCTTTTACGCCTTTTTTTCGGCAACCTGTGTTTTCGAAGCAACATGGCCTTTAGTAAAGCACCATCCGACGAAGCAGGCTAACTTCACCGAAGGTCAGTCACGGGAGTATCTCCAGCCGCAAGCGGTATGTGCGGTTTGTCCATGTCGGCGGGCTAAGGTCAACATCGGCCCCCAATGCAACCCAACCACTGCCATCGCCATATCTCATAACATACACCCAATCAATTCCCTGACCACGCTCGACCATGAAGTAATAGGAGGAATCGTCTAATGAGGTTAAAAGTGGAGCGTTCTGCATAAATGCCTTGGGTGTAAGTATGACTTTTTGCGGAAGCTCGCTGTTCGTGGACGTGTCGAACTTGAGTTTGTCGATATATGCCCATGCTCCGCCTTCCACGAGGACAGAGCCTTTGGCGTCAAGGATGCAGTACGGCCTTACCCGCCCGGACAACTTGCGAAGGAATGCTTCATCTGTGACGGCATTTTCAACCCGGCTGTCTACATACTTGTTGAAGCCATAAAGAGCGGCAGCAACAACCGTCACGGCTCCTAAGAATCCGAAGACGGGATTGGCTTTCAGCGTCTTGACTAATTCACCTGGCATTTGGTGGCTGGAACGGGAGCCTTGCGCCGCGCCACTCCAAATGCAAGGCGTAACTGGGCACCGACGGATTCCCAAAACACGAGAGCCGACCCCCACATATTGGCATAGTGTTGACTTTATCCCCATACTTATTAGCGTTCCGAATCCACTCGCTAATTTCTCGCATGGCAGTATCGTTGTTGCTGAATCCATTTGAACAAAATCGTCTCCAGGAAATCGCAGTCCAGCGCGAGCTCCAGGCCGCCGCCCAGGGCGAAGCCGTTGACCTGCCAACGTGAAAGAAGCACCTCTGGATGCGATCTCATCGAGGCCGTTACTTTCCCAAGCTCCTCGTTGGCTTCGAGGTAATTGCCCAAGTCCAGCCATCCTTCGGCCGTTTCGAGGTGGCGTTTATCTTCCGTCGTGAGGTGCATGTTTGATCGGCGTCAGCAGCGTCATCCAAATTACGCCTCGCGGTCAAGCGCCAGAGTCACGGTCAGCAGTCCACGACAACAAACTGATCTGAGTCAGGGTTGATCCAAATCATCCTGCATCGCCTGGAGTACCTCGTAAAACTTCTGAGGCCCAGCGAGGTGCGCTTGTTTCTGAGCTTCCGAAATAATTTGGCTACATTCGGTGAACGAGGGAAAGTATGGCAATGGCACCAAATCCGGTCTGCTTCAAATGCTACGCTCCGCAAGACCCGCTTTCGCAGTTCGTCGACCTTCTCTGGTATTGGCGCGGTCATGACTTGTCATGTGGGAAGGAACGTGTATTGCCGTCGGGAACGGTTGAAGTGGTCATTAAATTGGGAAGCCGTCGAGCCTCACAAGCTGGGATCTCTGGTCCACGGTCGCGATTCTTTCTTATTGAAAGAACCGATCAGGATGAATTCCTGGGCATCCATTTCAAGCAAGGCGGCGCGTTCCCGTTTTTCAGATTTCCTATCAGCGCATTGCATAATCGCGACGGCGCTCTCACCGATGTATGGGGCGAGAGAAGATCTGACGAATTGATCTCTAGGATTCACGATGCGGCAACCGTGCAAGAGAAATTTTGCTTTCTCGAAAAGTGGCTCCTGCTCAACGCGAATCGGCCGCTGCAACACCATCCGGCCGTGTCATACGCCGTCGCGCAGTTTCAGCGAGATCCTGCGATTTCCAGCGCCGAAATGGCGAATGCGGTTGGCTTCAGTCAACGAAAGTTCATCGACCTTTTTCGCGATGAAGTTGGTTTCGGGCCAAAGCTCCTTTGTCGCGTCCTCCGGTTTCAACAGGTGATTCGTACCATTAAGGATCGCGACGCAGTCGATTGGATCGACGTCGCACTTTCGGCCGGCTATTATGACCAGGCACACTTCATCCACGACTTTCAAGAGTTCACTGGCCTGAATCCGGGCGAATATCTCCCGTTGCGCACCGAGCATCTTAATCACGTAACGACTCGGGAGTGAGTCAATTTTTTACAATACCGCCAGTTTCTGTCCGGTTAACTTGCACGCCTATGCAAACGATAACTCCTTATTTGTATTACGAAGACGTCGACAGAGCCCTGGAATGGGTTGCGAAGGCGTTCGGTTTTAAGGAATACGGCAAACGGTTCGCCGACGCGAACGGAAAGACTATTCATGCCGCCGTGAAGTTCGGCAAGGCGGTGATCATGATGGGATACCCAGGGCCCACCTACAAGAGCCCGAAACGGCTTGGGCAGGCCACGCAGTGCGTTCATATTCTTACAGACAAGGTGGACGACCGTTTTGAACGCGCCAAGAAGGCGGGTGCAACGGTGCTTCAGCCGCCTGACGATAAGTTTTATGGCCAGCGGCAATTCGGAGTAAAAGATCCGGAAGGCCATCAGTGGTACTTCGCCCAAATTATAGAGAAACAGGCGCGACGAAGAAAAACGTGAATCATCGGCTTCGCGTGCGTCTGTTGAAGTCTGTTTTCCCTTTTCAGGTTCACTGCTGAAATACTCGAACCTCCATAGACGGATAAAATTGTGACCGTTGCGTTCGAGAAACTTCAAATAACCCTCGTAATCGAACGGCTTGTCATTGTGGCCATCTTGGAAATTCGCCCACGTGTGTTATCCTGTCAGATAAATTGCGTTGCCTGATCCGTCACCAAAGTAACATTCTTTTCGACCTCCTTTAAAGATGTTCGTGCCAGAATGATTCTCTTGGCGACTGCGTGCCGGTGGCGCTTTCGAATGCTACGCCTATCCCGACGCTGTCGAAAGCTGACTTGATTTCCATGAAGATGAAAGCCTTGTGCCTTCAACGATCGTCGGATCGCGCTACGCAACGTGGAAAACTTGATCTTATTACTACCCACTTTGTGTCGAACGAAGACTAGCGTGATAGCGAGAGCTTGCAATGGTGAAAGTGAAGCATTGCAGACGATAATTCGAGTCAAGCAATCCTCCGACCTTCGACAGGGAAATGCTCGAAGAGGATCCGCGGATGTTCAACGATGCTATGCGTGTTGCAGAGCAATGACTCATGCTCCACTGGCGCATCGCAATCCTGGTCAGTGCCGCCATCGCGCGTTCATCGTCCAGAAGGAAACTGCCACCCTGGCGTTCGGACGACGTTCGGACGTGTGGCAAACGAGCCTTGCCCAAGCAAGACCATTCTGTCAGTCTTCGGATGAGCCAGCTCTTCAACAGAGGAGAGACCGGGTTGGAGACGAGCAATCAATGAACGAAGCCGGGTGGCAGACCTTCAAGCAGCATATTGATGCGCGGCTGCGTTCTATCCAGACGCCTTGGAAAATCATTCAACACCGCGATGGGTTGGATTTGTCCTCTTTAGACCGTCACGCGGTTGAACAATTTCCGAACGCCAATGGTCCGGCCGATTGTGCGTTTTTTGCAAACTGCGGAGGTTCGGCCAAGACCAAACAGGTATCTGCCGAACTGCATTTACTCGTGACACAGCTCAATGAAGGGGTCGCAGCATGAGCTTGAATGAGAATCAGAATAGCGGCGATGTGGATCCACTGTTGCGATCCGTTGTCGATCTGTTCAATGGTGGCAATCAACAGGCCGCTATTGTTTATCTTGAAGAAGCTCAACGAGCCGGCCATCCCAAGGCTGCGCATCTGCTCGCGGAATTCCGACGCGTGCTGAAGGGCTTTCACGAAGGCACTCTGCAGCCATCAAACGACCCCACCGGTTGGACGAATCGCGGAGCGACATTGGCGGAGGCGGGCCGATTGGAAGAAGCACTGACCCACTTCGAGCGGGCTATTGAATTGGATTCAGCGCACGAATCGGCCTGGTTGAACAAGGGGCTCGTGCTCGCTCGGCTGGTCAAGTTTGACGCCGCCCTGGCTTCGTTCGACCGCGCCCTCGCTCTGAACCCTTCTTCCGCGAACGCATGGAGCCTGAAAGGGATGACGTTGGCGAACCTTCAGCGGCATGCGGACGCTAATGGCTGCTACGATCGTGCTCTGGAGCTCGATCCGCGAATGGCGTCAGCCTGGTATCACAAAAGTCTCGCTTTGGTTTGGCTCAACCAGTGTGATCAGGCAGTGGAATGTTGTAACCGCGCGCTGGAAATCAATTCGGACTATGTCGATGCCCTCTTCAATAAGGCCAAAGCCCTCTACCGTTTGGGACGCACGCCGGAAGCAGTTGCATGCGCGGAGGAAATGCATCGCATCAATCCCGAGAGGGCCCGGCAACTCTTGGGAACAACTTGATTCTATGTCTGCCTTAGTTCAAACCCCTTCGGCTCATTTGAGAAAATACTTCCGTGGAAAGTTCGATTCTGTGATGCTTAAATTGCGCTCGAAATCTTCGTGTTCTCACAAGGACTCTACCACCAACCAGCAGAGAACCAGTTGGCCGCATCCGCAGGGAAGAATGAAGAACACGAATCTCGAATATGAAACTCCGGAGCAAACCGCTTGAGGATTGGGAGGAAGTTGTGGTCTGCCTGCTCGATACGTTGCGCGCGGCCCGCTGAGACAAGCGTCGGAAAGGCGATGCATGACCAATGAAAGCGTGGTTTGCTTTGGCGGACCAAATTGAAGCGCGGTTTCAAACGGCGCAGTCACAGGTGGACGAATTCACGCCCTCGCTCCTCGTCCGCGCCTTCCGCGGTCAGCTCGTCTGCCAGGATTCCACCGACGAACCAGCGGAGAAGTTGCTGGAACGCATTCGACGCAACGGAGAGGGCAAAGCATGACTCCGATCTTTGTATCACAGCAGTTGGATTGGGCTTCCGCCGTCGGACTTCTCATCGCCTTTCGATTTACTATGACTAAAGCCGAGATCGCCGCCGAGTTGGACGCCCTGCTCCCCGCCCTCCTCGACCGCGCCTTCCACGGAGAATTATGAATTCAAACTCATGGCGCCGGTTCGCAACAATCAACTACTAAAATTATGGAAACACCTTTTGATCCAAGAAAAATGGCACCCAACGTGTACGAAGATCCTTACATGCCTTGGTCGTTGGGCGAAACCTCATTGCCTACTTATTCGGAAATATTGAAAGTTCTTGAAGAGCGTTTCGAAAAGGAGTTGGCAAAAAATCGTCCCCACCTGATTGGATTAATCATCGGCCAACCCGATGAACCATTGGTGAAGGAGATTATTCCGAAGAAGGAGTTCTGGCATTATCGGTCCGCCACTTACATTGACCTCTTTTTTGTCGGGTTCTCGTCCAAAGCCCAGCCGGATGCAAAACGTTTCAATTCAACCCTGCATTCGCTCGAATCGAATACTCGGTGGACGTACAGCGGGGGGACAGACTTAATCCTGCTCAACGTGACGTATTCGTCGGAAACGAAAAGGGTGACCCCAGACTTTACCTCGGCATTGGCCGTGCCACTCGAAGAGGTGGCAAAAGTTAAAGGTTTCGAGCGCATTGGCATTTTTTTCGAGAAGGTAATGGGCGTGGCCAAAGTGACCTGCGGCGCCGAATCACCCTCTGAAGTGAGCGACGCGATGGGCGGTTCCTTGCTGAAATCCGCCTTGAAAGGAGCATTAAGTTCATTGGTTCCAGATGGGATGAAAGAGGAGGCGAAGGCCGCTTTTCTCTTTCCTGTGAAAGACATTTCCAAAAAGCCCTGATGCCAAAACTTTGAACAAGAGCACCAAAAACAAATTCAAACGCCAACAGGACTTCGCCGTACGCGCGACGGAAATCCGATGAGTGACTGGTTGATGTCACAGCCGCAGCCAAAAAAAACCATCTCATCCGGTCGGCGTTCTGGATTGTCCACGGCAACAATTTTCCGAATATCCAAGAATGGCTGCTCAGCGTTTGTGTCGCCAGGATCGTCGAATGCTAAGGCAACGAGGTCCACCGCAGCCGCAGCCGGCCCTGGCGGGTCGAGAATGGTGTTGTTTTGCAGATAGGTCCGCGTTTGGTTGCACTGAGCTAGCCCGACTTTCGCAACTGGAGGGTAGTGAGACGCATAAGTTCCTGTAAGGGCGGCACCGGACCAAAAAGGTCTGCACCAAAACTTGCTGGGCAACCCTCAAGGTCAGTCCTCGGCCAGTTGGCCCTTGGAAGTGATGCGCGGAGGCGGCTGCGGCGGCAATTCCCATCCCAGTTGGGCCAACAACATCTTCTGATCTTTCTCCGGCTGAGTGTATCGTCGAAAGATTAACTCCCGCCCGTCGGTAGTGGGAAAGTGCACGTCCAGCATCTGGATCTCAGCAAATTTGTCCAGAACGCTGCGCGGGGTTAATCCCGGCGCCAACCGACGCAGTTGGGTGCGCAAGCTCACGTGCAGGCAGTAGGCTATGAAGGCCACGAAAATGTGCGCTTCAATGCGCTTTTCTTTTTGATGAAAAATCGGTCGCAGGCCCAGGTCATCTTTGAGATCTTTGAAGGCCGCTTCCACTTGGGTCAGTTGCATGTAGAACTGCCAGAGCTGCTCCGGCTGCTCCGCGCTCATATTGCTGCGCAACAAATAGCGGCCTTCGCGCTGGCGCAGGGCACGGAGCTTTTCCTTGCGCAAAGAGAACGTCATGGCACAAACCTTTTTGCGCGTTTTGGGCACCTCCACGGCCACGACACGCCAGGCCACAGGAAACTGGACCTTGGCCGCTCCCAGCTTTAAGAGCATGGCGTCGCGGGAAAGTTCCATGCTCTGCAGCTCTTTGAGCCGTTGCCAAAGTTTTTTGAGTTGCCGCCGGCGGATGGCCCGTTCCTTGTGGATGCGATCGGTGCTCCGGGCCAGGACGTAGACTTCGCCCTCCTGGGGGAGCAGTTTGACTTCCACGCCCTGGCGCACTTTCTGCCAGGGGATTTCCAGTAACTGTTGTTCGTAACGTGTCAGCCGCCCCTTGGGTGTGCCGACCAGATAGGAAATGGGCGGGTTGCTGGCCCGCATCTGCGCCAGCACTTGCTCCGTCGGGATGCCGCGGTCCATCACCCAAATACGGTCGGCTTGGCCGTAGAGCCGTTGGATCCGGGCCAGGAAATCCCGCAGCGTTGTCCTGTCGGAGGTGTTGCCCGGCAGGACCTCGTAGGCCAGAGGAAATCCCTCCGGGGTGACAATCAACGCTATGACCACCTGCACGCAATCCGGACGCTTGTCCCGGCTGTAACCGTATTTGCGTTTATCCTCAGGCTCAAAGGGTGGGTCGCTTTCAAAATAGGTGCTGGTCAAATCATAGAGCAGTACGTCGAATCTCACTTGGAAGAGTCCCTCCCAGCGCTGGCGCAGGTGTTGGAACAACGCTTCCCGGTGCGGCAACAATTTGTCCAGACAACGATAGAGATTGTCCTTCTGTGCCAGGCCAAAATCCTCTTCCAGCAAGTCGGCCATGGCGCTGTTGGCAAACCATTGCCGATGCAAGCGCCATTCACTGCCCGGATCCATCAAGCGGTAGCTCACCAAGGTTTGCAAGATGTGCCGCCAATTAGTTCCCTCCCGCGAAATGGGCAAGCGCTCCGACCAGAACGGTTCCATCTCCAGTTGCTGCCAGAGATGGCACGCCACCCAACACGCGCCCCATTGCCGGGGACGGCGCAACGCGAACTCATTGAGTTTGATCTGCACACCGTAGTCAGTGGCGTGCGCCGGAACGCTGCGCTGGACTGGATACAAAGCCAACTCGGTCGTTTGTTGGCGCGTGGTGTCGAAGACCTCAATCGTCTTGGTCCAGGAGGCACGCTGGCTGTCATTGATCTCACCCAGGTAGAAGATGTGTCGCTGCACCCAACGACCGCGAGCGGTGCGGACTTTTTCAGCGATGCTCCAGTAACAGTGATCCTTGCCGTTCTTGAACCGGTGGTGGCCGTGCAAAAATGGTTTGCCCATCAGTGGCTTGACACTCTACGGCACTATCCCTGCGGCCCGGAAGAGGCTAGGTCTGCACCAAAGCGAATTTTCCACCTCAAGCCTTTGGATTCATTGGCAATTTCACACTGCGCGAACCCGAAAATAGTCCAAATCTCCTTCCAGTTGCGAAAGTCGGGCTAGCTAAAGGCTGTTGCGAAAGTCATCGCCCTTTCCTCGAAGTTTGCGAAAATCCGGGTGGCCCACCTGCGTCATTTTAAAGCACCTCAAAGGTTGGTCTTTCCGTCTGCTACAGAAAGAACTCCGAGCCAGCCTTCTGTATCGACGCTTCACGCGCTTCTACGAGGAGCCCATTCCTGATTTCAGCAGTTTCTCCCGCACCTTTGGGCTCTTTGGTAAAGACGGCACTCTGGAGCTTCACGATCGTGTTGTTCAAATGGCCAAAGAGCGGGCGGTGGCAAAAGGGGCCAAGTTGCGCACCGATACCACCGCGGTGGAAACCAATATTCACCACCCGACTGATAGTTCGCTTCTGGCCGATGGGATTCGGGTGTTAACTCGTGGCCTTAAGCGCATTAGCCAAGCCTGCCAAAGAGGTGTCTTGCGTGTGATCGATCACAAGCGCGCAGCCAAACGCCGTGTTTTGGAGATCTGCCGGGGCGCTAAAACATTAACCGAGAAAGGCCGCCAACAACTCAAGCAAAGCTACGGCAAGCTCATCGGCTTGACCAGCAAAGTGACCCGACAAGTGGACAAAGTGTTGGCTGATCCGGCAAATTAGTGGTGCAAGCCGGCATGCTCGCGACGGCGCTCAAAGAGGAAGCTCAACTGCGTCACTATTTGCCTTTGACCCAAAAAGTCATCGCCCAAGCTCAGGCGCGGATCTTTGAGAATCAAACGCGTCATCCGGATAAAATTCTGAGCTTCTTTGAGGAGCACACGGTGGTGATTCGAAAAGGCAAAGCGCATAAACCCAATGAATTCGGCCGACTGGTGCGCATCGATGAAGTCGAGAACGGGCATTGTGAGCCATTATCACATTGCGGCGAATAACGCGGCCGATGTCCAGCAGTGGAAGCCGGCCTTGGATGAGCATAAGAGGATCTTCGGACGCGCGCCGCACTTGGCTACCGGTGATCGAGGATTTTGGAGTGCTGAGAATGAAACCTACGCTGAGGAACTGGGAGTCAAGCGGACGGTGTTGCCGGGGCGCGGTCGTTTGTCGGCTAAGCGTGCGGCTCGCCAAAAGGAACGCTGGTTCCGTCGTGGCCAAGCTTGGCGCGCAGGTATCGAACCTCGCATTAGCACGCTCAAGCACTGTTTCGAAATGGCGCGAGCGTTCTACAAGGGCGCCACGGGATTTGAGCGCTACGTCGGTTGTTGCGTGATCGCGCAAAATTTGGTGGCGATGATCCGAGCCCTGAAGGTTAAATCAAAAGACCAATGTCGCAGCGGATGAAAGAACAACCAAAGGACACGGAGCAAACGCGCGAGCAACTGCTTCGACAGATCGAACAATTGGCGCGCCGAGCAATTTTCGGAACAGCCTCTGAAACTTATCGCACTTGTGGCAACCCGGGCTGTTGCTGTCACGGTAGCGGGCCCAAGCATGGACCGCATATGTATGTCAGCTACCGCGGCAACGCTGGCAAAACCACCGGCTACTACGTACCCAAAGCCGGGCAAGAAGAAACGCGCGCAGGAATCGAAGCTTGGACTCAACTGCAGGCACACTTGCGAGAGCTTGCCCTACTCAATAAGGAACGGATTCTCCAAACCGCACGCCGAAAAAAACGCACTTCTGCAACAGGCTCTTAGCTAGTGAAGCTCTTTTGCTCTTTTAAGCAACTCGGAGACGACAGGGCTTTGCGCCTGAGCGGCAATGTCCATGGCCGTCCTGTCTTCGCTGTCCTTGACGTTCAAATCAGCTCCGGCATCAACTAAAAGTTTTACAATTTTCAAAGCTACTTTATGTTCTTCAGGGAGTGTAACATCGCTGGCATATAACGCCGCGCAAAGAAGGGGTGTTCGACCATCTTTGGCACGGTGATTTACATTTGCCCCTTGATTAAGGAACAAGCGCACCAGCGGCTCGCACCCGCGATACGAGGCCACCATTAGCGATGTGGCCCCATTTGTGGTTTCGCCATCGACAGGTGCACGACGTTCAAGAAGGAGGCGCGCTACGCTCTCGTGGCAGCCGCTCGCCGCACCAACCAGAGGTGGCTCACACCCTTCTGGCCACTTGGCCGGATCGGCTCCCGCAGCGATGAGGCGTTTCACGATTTGCAAATGGCCTTCCTGTGCGGCGGCGTTTAGTGGCAATGTGTCTCCCTGATCTATAGCGTTAAGGTCGGCACCGGCATTCAAGAGGAGATTAACAATTTTGAGGCGCACACGCGGGTCATCACGCCCCTTTGAAAAGTCGCTTCCGACAATGGCGTCATAAAGGGCAGTTCCTCCTCCAGCAGCGCCCTTCCCGGTTACACGCCGCGTGTTAGGATCGGCACCTGCTTTCAATAACAGTTCCACTATTTCTGCTGACTGAATACCGGCTGCATTCATAAGGGCAGTCACGTTCCCGACGTAATCGGATGAACTTGCCGTGTTGGGATCAGCCCCTTCCGCCAGAAGTCTGCGAACTGCCTTAATATCCTTGCGGTTGATGGCGCCAAGTAGTGCCTTCCCCGTAGGTTTTTTCTTAGATCGTGGGCTCATAAAGTACGTCGACTAAAAGCCTCCGCCTTTAGTATTGCTTGCCGCAATTACAACCACTATAACACCTTTTTTCAAGCCGTCTTTTGCGAGCAACACCCGCACCTGCTCAAGGTTCGATTTATGCCCCGTGAAGGCAGTAAGGAATACCGCCGTTCTCGTGTAGGTATGCTGGCCTGCGTACCGGCTGATGGCATCGAACTGCCCCGGTTTGTAATGACGGCTCTTCTTATTGACGTATTGATTATACAAGCTGTTACCGCTAAGTTTTACGTCGCCAATTAGGATCGCCTTGCCAGTTGGTAGCTGCTTTGAAGTCTCTGCCGGAGGCACCTCGCTGATAACAAAATCCGGGTAAAAGCGCGCGGGCTCATATTTTGGCAGCGTTAGGTCCGGGCAGTTGACCCCATTGAACTCTGCTCTCCCGCTCCTGCGTATCCCCGGATAAAACCAAAAATACTTTGACGCCGGGCTGATACCAATCGCGCCACAAAGTTTCTTTTTAAGTTCGTTTTCCAGCATCCGACCGGCTTCCGCTCGACCTTCTTTTTTGATTGTCTTCCAGATTTCCCCAAGTGGCGGATAGATTACGCCGAGTTGTTCAACGGCAAGATTAGCAACCGCTTCAAATGCAGCGTCCGAAATCTTCCTCTTTACGCTGCTAATGACAATTTGCCTGAGGGCAGCGAAGGAGCTCTGTTTCAGTCCAACAATGTTGATTTCGATCAACGTGAACTCTCCGCTGGGGTCGGAGAAGATTAGTGGATTATTGTTGGCAAAGGAGTACGGATGCAAAGATTCTGGATTATCTGTACCGCCACCGTCTGGATCCTTGCTCGTAAACCTCCCGATTCTCGCGTCATATTCGCGAGCGCGCATATTATACAGACCCGAATCCGCCTCCAACCATGCGCCATGAAAGCGGAAGTCCCCACCGGTGCCAGTTGGAACAGTTGGTGCAGGGCCATTCGTTGCCCGTGCATTGCCAAACCCGTCGTAGAATAGCCGCGTCGTGTTCGCCATCGAGGGGCTACTGTCGGGAGCGAGACCGATTATCGTTCCCATTGCATCCTCGAGATAGTAAACACGGTTGAAACTTGAACCATCATGTCGCAGAAGCGGTTGGTCCTTGAGATAAAGATAGTGCTGCCGTAGTGTCCCACCGGCAGTGGCAATAAGATGCGGACTCTCCAAGTCCGTTCCCGGCGTCGGCGCTACTAGCAGTCGACGTACTGTTCCGGCCGAATTTGTTGAGACAGTTCGACGTCCGCTTGCATCGTGGACGTACTTTACCCACGTAGCGCCGTTCGTGACTGCGATCACTTGATCTGCCGTGTTGTAACCCAATTTGAGAGTGATGCCCGACCGCATGATATTTGTCACCCGACCGCCGCTGTCATAGTCGTAAGTCTCGGCCACGCTTCCGTTGGTTTTCACCTGCGTCACGCGATATCCCGCGCTCACTGAGTTGGTGTAGGTCACCCCCGCAGTTACCAACCGGATACGTGTACCAGCCGCATCGTACCCGTAGCTGTTCGTCGCTTGAGGTGTGCTCCCAGAGCTATAGTACACCTCATTCGTCAGCCGCAGCGCAGCGTCGTAGGCGAGCATCACATAAGTGCTGTCCTCGCGCGTGATCTTCGTCGGCTCCCCGCCCGGTGCTCGCTCATACGTCACGCTGGCCAGTGTTGTCCCGCCAATTTTATGCGTGATATTCGTCACCTGGTCTTTCCAGTTGTATTGCCACTCGCTAACGACGCCGTTGCTCAAGGTGCGTTTGGTCCGCCGACCTACGCGGTCATATTCCAGCCTGGTCTGACTGCCCCAGGGATCCACGACGTTCGTGACGTTGCCGATTGCGTCGTACTTGTAACGTATTACGTAGGTTGCGCCGCCCGATGAGGCCTTATTTGTGATGACCGTAATGCGATTCAGCAAGTCCAGTTCATAGCGCACAATTGCTCCGCTCGGATAATCGATTCCAAAAAGGCGGCCGGCTGCATCATATAAATTAGTTGTCATCCCGGTATTGTCCGACATGCGCGTAATCGCGTCGTTGTTGTTATACTGAAATGAGGCAGTTTCGCCAATCGTTGAAGTCCGGTTCGTGAGTCGGCCTGCAAAATCGTACTTCAATGCCATGGTCGCTCCGCTCGGTAGGGTGTTGGATGCAAGCCTGTTTTCCGCGTTGTAGTAATTAGTCAGGTAATTACCATCTCCGAACCGGATCGTCTTCAAGTTATCCAAATTATCGTACCCATACGAGAGTGTCTCACCTGTGGGGCTGACGACATTCGTAAGTGCCCCGCTAGAACTATCGTATTGATTCGTCCACCAAATGCTGCCGCTGAGGTCCGTCGCTCGCGACAACTGGCCCAATTCGGTGTAGGCATAGTGCCGTGTCCGACCGCCTTCATCGGTGATTGTCACGGGATATTGCTCCGCCTCCTGTTCAGGTGTCGCTAAGCCGCTGAGATACGTGGTGGTGTTTGTTGCTGCGTTAGCTCCCGTTCCTCCGGCACTCGCTCGACGAATTATTTGTGAGGGAAGGCTGTAAGGCGTCTGAATATTTTCAGTCACTCGACCCAAAGGATCTGTCACAATGGTGGAACCTCCGCCACTGCCTCCGCAACAACTTCCTCCAACCTCGTAGGAATACAGCCATGCGTTCGTACCGAATGCGTTAGTCATAGCCGCAAGGCTATCGTCAGGGTTGAAGGCGTAACGAGTCACATGACCCAGAGCATTCGTCTCGGCAAGACGTCGGCCTGCGGCATCATAGTCATAGCTTGTACTCGCACCGGTGGCCATGTTGGTGACGGCAACTGCACGGCCGGCCGCATCATATGTGTGATGCGTCACCTGCCCGAGCGAATTCGTTTCGTACAACAACCGTCCATTCGCATCGTATCCAAAGGCAGGTGTTGCACCACTGGGGGTCACCCAACCGCCAAGCCTACCTTGGTCGTCAAATTTTCGCTCCATGTGACCAATAGTTGCCCCATCTACTGTGTGCCAATCAAGGTCCGAAACGTAACTGTTACTCAAGGTAATTCCGTTGCCATAATCCGAGAAGGCTTCACGGCCAAGCGCGTCATAGCGGAAGCTGCTCGCTACGCCGCTGTCTACGAGATTAGTCAAGTTCCCGTTAGCGTCGTAGCCGCTCGTGATGACCTGCCCAAGCGAATTCGTGAAGTGCGTGGCGTTCCCAAAGACGTCATAACCAAACTTGTTCGTTCCGAATCGATCAATTTCGGCCGTCGCGTTTCCGTTTGCGTTGTAGGTGAAACGCTCGACGACATTTGTTCCTGCGAGGACACTGAGTAAATTACCCGTAGTTACATCGATGTTGTTGGTGATGATCGCCCCTGTCGGGAGCGTGATACTGGTTTGCTCGCCGAATGCGTCATAGGTGTAGCGTGTCGTGAATTTCGCCGAATCTTCGCCCGGCTTGTGCGGAAACGTGACCGAAAGCAAGTTGCCATTAACGTCATAGGTGTTAGTGGTTGTATTGCCAAGAGGATCGGTGTGCGTGAGAAGATTGCCGTTGGCATCGTAGGCGAAGACATTCGTGTGCCCCAAAGCGTTCACGGAGTTGGTCACATTGCCTTTGGCGTCGTAACTGAACGTGTTCGCGTTACCAAGACGGTCCACGATGATTTCCTTTTTGCCGCTGATGTCGTGGATGTAGGAAATACTCTTGCCAGCGGCGTCAATGCTGTTCGTCAGGCGGCCATTCTCATCGTACTCGTTGCGGATGCCGGTAATGCCGCGCGGGTCCTTGATAGCGGTTAAATAATTCGGATGTTGCGGACTGTCGTAAATGAATTCCGTTACCAGATAGTTGCTGGACGCACGATCCGTCAATCGCGCCACGTCGATCAGATTTCCAAGTGGATCATAATAGTAAGCAACCGTAGGGGGACCGCTCGTTTGGCCTGCGCCGTCCAATCCATTGGGATCGTATATTTGGCTAATTCGTCCCGTAGTGTCGCGCACAACCTTCACGCTCTTGCCTGAAGAATGGATGATGCCGTCCTCGCCAAAGCTAAGCGTGTTGGTGTTGCGGTCGGTCATTTTCACCAGCTTGCCATCAGCATTGAACTGAAACTGTCGGCCATCCAGCGTCGTGAGGACGAATTCCGCCGGATCGAAGATTGGCCCCAGGATACTGATGTTGCCCCGATCTTCGTGAAGGGTGACGTTATTCGTGTCGAGGGCGTTAATGTCTAGATTTCCCGGATGGTGCAAAGGCGTCAGGGTGCCAGTGGTGCCCGGTAAGGGTTTGAAGATCATCTGCGCGTGCGCGGAACTCACCCCATTGGCCAAGGTGCATGGTTCACCCGTGTTGTTCACGCCCAGTTCCGCGCTGAACCTGAATTTTTGGTCGTTCGGAAATGTGATCGTTACGAGATGCGCTTCACCAGGGACGATGCAGCGTTCGAGGCCGCCGAAGCCGCTAATCACTGCTCGCCAGCCGGCACCGAGCACCCCGTCCTTCTCCAGCCGCGCCGCTCTTATATCCAACTGCCAGCCGGCCCCAAATTCACCGGCGCTGCTGTCCCGGCTGTCATAGGTGCGGGTCAAGGTGATGGGCAAACCGGACACGGGAATTTGCAGGTCATTGAAGGCCACCGTGAAGTGCCCGACCTTGAATCCTTCGCCCACCTGAACAATCACCGGACCATATTCAACCGTCGCTCCATCGACCCAATCCACGGCCTTCAAATTAATTTCGTAGATACCATTGGGCAAACCGGTCGGGTCGAAGGTACCCAAGTAGTTGGTCGTTACTTCCAGATTCCCATCGGCAAAGGTCTTCCAAGGTGAGGGTACGGCAGAGCGCCGCCGATACTGGAGCTCGTAATATTGAAGATACGGACTATCGACCGTGCCAATCACATCAACAGGCGCCGTAATCTCCGTGTCGTTGGTAGGATAACTGATCGTGGCGGTTTGATCGTATTCATACACGGTATTCAGGATAACAACGGAGACATTGGTCACGGCTGTGCCGCCCCGCCCGTCACTGACGGTGTACGTAAACGAATCCGACCCTGAAGAATTGGTAGGTGTATAAAAGACCATCCCATTGTTTGTACTGGCTATTCCATTGGTTGTATTTCCTGCAATGGCAATCACGCTCAACGGATCGTGGTCGGGGTCAGTATCATTGGCGAGCACGTCCAGCTGATTTAATCCGCTGGCGGTCCATACTGGCAAAAAGTCCTTTTTTGGCATCGGCCGCCTGTTGAAGGCAACGTTGACAGAACTGGGCAGGCCCACGCGACCTGCGCCGTCAGTGACTACCGCACGTAGTTTGTAATTCCCGCCGGAATTGTTGCCCCAGACCACAGAGTAGGGACTGGTCGTGTCCGAGCCGATGAGGTTGGTGGCAGTAGCGCTGATAACGTAAAAATCCACGTTAGTA
>Ga0137465_1000232_pt1 | contig 35956 bp, 51 predicted proteins | sample EasRivERMGT828_2_FD_104906 | JGI IMG/M metagenome (GOLD analysis project Ga0137465, IMG submission 104906) | Soil microbial communities from meander-bound floodplain in the East River, Colorado, USA - East River MetaG ERMGT828_2 | ecosystem: Environmental > Terrestrial > Soil > Floodplain ... | reverse complement strand
GCGCCATTTGACCGTGTGCCCTGTCAGATCGACAGCTACTCCACCAGCTTTACATTGATACTGTCGCATGAACGAATTGCCCACCACAGCCATGTCTCGATAATAGCCAGGGGTTACAGGCATTAAGCTATCCTACGTACTAAAGGTGTTGAACCCATTTTGATATGTTTATTCATTTCACTACCAGCCATTAAAGCAAGAACATACTGATTTTCCCATAGAGGTACATCTGCATTTTCTCTCATGTAAGGAGCACCGGCTAAAAGTGATGCATACAATAAAGCATCTTGATGGTGTATTGAAAATACATTAGAATTAACAGGCATACTTCCATTTACCATATATGGAATCTTTTTATAGTACAAAAAATCAACCATTGTGCCTATTGCTACTGCTGGATAGGTATACAATTTTCCTGCATCAATTGCATAACCTTTTATATAAGGATTATGACGACCTGAGGCATCCGTTGCTAGAAGTTTTTTAATTTCATTAATAGCAAGTACATCTAGTGGACCATAATCAGGTAAACTTACTAAACGTATTTTATTAAAATCAGCTACAACAACAGAAATATTCACAGGATTTATATCTGCTATAGTAATCTGAATGTCCGCTTCCATATGATAAGATTCTAATTCTCGATTTAGACGTAATTGTGCTAAATCAAGAAATGAAGCTATTTGAGCATCTGAATATTCATCAGCAGCTAACCAGTCTCTAATATAGGTTATCCAACCCGAATATGTCTGAGGAAATGACATTTACGCTTGCCTTCTTCCTTGACGTAAACCTTGAAGAATACGTTGTGCTTCACCCATACGTCCATAGCCAAGTCGTTTAGCTTGCGGATGCTCATTCATTGCGGCACGACGTCTCCATTGATCATGTATCAAAGCAAGATTTGGTGAGCCTACTTGAAAGGGCGTAGGTCTGTTGCCCATAGGCTGACCTCCCGGTCCCACTGGACCAGGACTTACCATTGGTTGCTCAGCACCAGCAGGCGCCATCATCATGCTGCTGCTGCTAAGTCGGCTTGGATCTTTAGCACCTGGAACCTGACTCTGATCTTTACCGCTCCCACTCCATCCAGTTGGAGAGCCAGGATCAGACCCCATACCTCCGCCTATACCACCCCAATCACGACCCCATTGGTCTGATCCACCAGGTACAGGTCCATCATAATCGCTATAGTCTCCAGGAATACGATCCTGTATTTTACCTGGGCTAAAAAAACCAGGAGTAGCATAGTCATCCATACCATAATAATTATACGAACCAGTATAATTTCCAATTACTTGACCTGTATTTGCATCAATTTGTACAATCTTACCAGTTTTAGGATCTTTAACAATTTTAACAACAGGCATCGGCTTAGGTATAGGCACAGGTTTGGGCACAGGTTTGGGCAACGTACTGCGAACAGGCATTTCGTTCTTGTAATATTGAGTATTCTGTACTGCTGCATTGAGGGCACTTCTATCACCTAGAAAGCCGCCACCTGTACCGACGACATTCGTCCCACCGTAATTTCCTCCAGGTTGCGCGACACCGCCATAACCACGAGCCGCTAAGCCGCCTTCACCTGATCCACCACCTGCTGGCATTGTCGTATCTCCTACTTCTTTATTTTCATTTTCTCTTTTTCTTTATCTTTAATAGATAAAGCAACACGTCCTTCAGGAGGAGGCTCTTCTGGAGGAGCTTCTAATACTGAGCCAGAAGCAATAAGATATGTGGCTCTATTCTCATCAAGTTCATCCACAATAGTTCCTTCTGGATGATTCTCACCATTTGCAAGTTGGGTTAACTTATTCATAACAATTTTTGTCATCGGTTGTTCCTATCGTACTTTTTTCGTAAAAAGTTTATTACCTTTATTTTGAGACATGACTTTAGGAACACTAGCTACTGGAGCTTTAGTAGCACCTATACCTAACAAATTTCTAGCCATATCTTTACCTAAAGAACCTTTAGATCCTGTTTCATATGTCATTCCACTCGCACCTTTAGCATATTTTGGCATTGATTACTCCTATGGAAAACAAGCTTTAACAGCCCACATGGCTGCTTGTTCATAATTAGTTAAAGCAAGTGAACGACGGCGTCCTTCAGGTACATTATCTTGAATATAATTGATAAGTTCTTCTGTCATTTCTTTAATTTCATTAACAGTTGGATTACCCGAAGGATTAAATCCAGGTATTGTAGTTACTTTCTCAACCATAGCCATCTCCTACAGCTTGTTGACAGTCATAAACTTCGGATTTTGCTTAAGAAATTTCTTAACGTATTTATCTGATTCTGGCGTACCATCCAATATATTAACACCATGTTCACGCAGTATCTTTTCGACTACTATACAAGGAATTGAACCTATCTTTCGCCAAATTCGTGATTTACCGTAACCATTATTACCTTGATGATTACGAGCATAAGCATTTTCTTCAAGCACCGATTCTACATCTTCGAATCGCTTGATATACATTTTATTTTCAGCTCGATCAAAGGATATAATCGAGTCGATTTCAGTCATTGTATCTCGTTTAGTTTTTTCCATTACGGTTTAAGAGCTCCTGAGGCAGAATGTTTTACGGGAGCAGGAGCTGGAGCATTTGTAGCTATACCTTTAAGAGCATTAGCAATAACCGTTAACGCATCTTCAGCACCCGTTGTCTTAGGTGTCATAACGTAAGGAATTGGATCTGTGATTTTATCTTCAGCCTTAGCAGTAATTGCATCACCTACACCAATCGCATATTTACCAAAATTTTCATCAACTTCAACAACTGAATCCATTGGATAATTACAATTATAATAACCCGGCTTAACAAACTTAATTTTCATTTTAGGCTCCTAGTTTCAAAAAAGGGGGTAATCCACAACCAGACTACCCCCAGTTTTACGCGGGAGGTGTCTAGCCCAACGTATCTGCAACAATTCCGTGAGCTTTTTCGTTGCCAACTTCCAGTGTATATTCGCACTGAATCAATCGAGCTTCGGAGTGACCTGTACGAGCAAGCGGCAACTGCCTAGTCCCATACAGATTACAAATATCAACATATTCAGGATCAATCATATACACAGCTGAAGCTAATGTAAAGCGATCAGGAACAATCTTAACCTGACCAAAGTCTGATTCATAAATGTCAATTGCACTAATAATCTTACGATCATCAGCATCCTTAAACTTAGTCGCATTACCAGTAAAAGTAGAGCTGATAAGACGCTTATTAATAGCACTTACCAATGCATACTTCGGCTCGCCACCTTGAGTCCAGCAAGCTTGCATAACTGCATTGAACATTACTTCTGTAAGCGCACGAGGCGTTCCAGCAGTACCAGTAGCATTGGGATAACCAGCAGTCGTACCAGAAAGCGTTGGAGCAGTTCCTGGCGTACCTACCGTAGCACGATCAGCGTTTGTAATAAGGAAGCAATAAAGCCCAGCTGCAGAACGTGCCACGCCTGATGAACCAGGAATAGCAAGTGCTTTACTAAGCAACATAGTTTCTTTATCACGCTTCAATTCTCTTAGCTTATAGCTTATTTGCTTAGCAATATCTTCGATATTAGCAGCTGCATCAACAGCTTGTGAAGTATCTGTTACACGAACCTTTTTATCTGAAATCTGACAATAATTTTGACGCCTTGACGAAACAACTGGATTATCCGTCGGAGGCGCATCATCACCTTCAATTACTCGGTTTGAACCATCAACGGCTCCGAGTTCAGTTAAAGGCCATTCATGCAAAGTAGACTTAGCTTTACCCGTGCCAGCAATCATAGACTGGAAAGGTGTTTCAGTCGGTGAAATCAAGTTTTCAGCCTCCGTAAGATCCTCACGAATGGTAGTCATATCATATGTTTCTAATGCCGCAGCTTCGACAGCCATTTTATTTCTCCAGGATAAGATGTTGATTTCAATATAACACCATGTCCAAGTATCCTAGCTCGCAGGCTGTCGCGATACCGACAAATGTAAATACCCTGTTTTAGCTTCCGTAGAACCCTCATGGTATTTACCTACGTGACCCTCTTACAATAAGAAGTTTTGCCACATCTTCTGGTTTCCCAGTCTCACGCGCTTTACTACGAAGAGCCTTCATTTCTCGTGCTTCTCTAGTACTACGCGAATTATCAGATTTCTTTACGCCCGGTTTAAGGAGAGGACGCGGTTCTTGTATTGCTTCCACTGTCTTAACTCTCTTACGGGCTTGTTCAGCTAAATGTTCCCGCCAACTAACTGCATCACTCAAAGCTAGCAAAACACGATGATCAGCAACAGCAGCAACTTCCTGCGGCGAAAATTTATAATGTTGACCGCCATCATATAAACGTTTCATCGCTAAAGGTGCTATTTTACGATCAGCAAAATTTGGATCTATTTCAGCAAGCTTACGAAATTCATTTCTTGAATGCTCAAGCAAAGCTGCTTGACTAAGTTCTTGCTGACGAGTTGCTATATTTTCTTGTTCACGCGTAATACGATCACGTTTTTCTTGAATTTCACGAATACGTTCTTTTTCAAAAAGATAACGTGTCGGATCTTTTACACGTAGTTCATTAAGATCTATATCCGGCTGCTGAGCTTGTTCAAGAATAGTATCCAAAGCTTGTAAACGGGCAGACATATTAGTATAAACATGATTGAGCTGATTAGATTGCTCAATAATCTTTGTTCTACCTTCTGTAATTTCTTGTAGTCGCTTATCAGTAGCGCCTGAAAAAGAATACTTAGCTTTAAGCTCCTTAATAGGAACTTTTTTAGTTTCACCATCTACAGTAACTTCAAGTTCAATTGAATCTACGTCAATATCTTCGCCATCATCATCTATCTCAGATGGTTCTCTCCTTTCTGGAGCTTCTTCATCTGGATCACTTTGATCTTCGGGTTGTCTAGGCGTTTCTTTTGCTTGAACACGAGGCGGCGTGTCAGAACGATCAGCTTCCTCATCGGTTTCATCACTAGGCAATTCCGAATCATGACCATTTTTAACAGTAACAGGTTTTTCAGCAATAGGTTGCTTTGGCTTGACTAAAATAGCATCCATTACAGCGTCTAAATTTTCAATTTGATCATCAGGCGGCATTTATCATCCTCACTTCATTTGCAATAGCTGTAAAACGTCCTATTAAAGATCTAAGAGCTTGTGCTTCAGAAAATAATTTCTGTCTATCTTCTTCTTTTTCAGTATGTAACATTTTAAGAGCTAATTCATCTCTAATATCATCCACAGCAGGCAGAAAATAAGGATTATCAACAATATCCTTAATTAATTTCTTTTTTCTAAACTCTTCAGGACTCATTGTAATCCACCAGCAGGTCGTGTTGCAGCTACTTTTGCTTCAGTAGCTTTAACCTTATCTTCATCTACTCCAACTTTCGTGACACCAATCGCAAAATCCATATCCATTTTGTCTCGTTCACGATCATCTTGTAGTATAATCTTAGTAGCTTCAATCTTAAGCTTAGATGCCATATCAGATATTTTAGTCTTAAGTTCAGCAATATCTGTTTCATATTTACGCTTTTGATCAGCCATATCTGTTTGATATTTTAGCTGTGATTTCTGAGCCTCTACTTTAACAAGTTCAAGCATAGCTCCATTTTGTGCTTGTTGAGCATCTTGTTGCTTTTTCTGATTTTCAGCGTTAGATTCCTGCATTTGTTTATCTATTTCTGCAAGTTTTTCAGGTGGTACATATGGGAAATATGTTTGATAATCCCTTATACCATTCAAACGCAACAAAGTCTTCAGTGTTTCACGAATATGATTCCAATTACATACAGGATTACCTGGTCCCAACATTTGAAGGATCTGTTGCTGAATAGGTATAAGGCCTGTAAGAGCCATTTTCTTTTCTTCTATACGTCCAGAGCCAAGGCCAACATTGCATTTTATGCTCATATATTGATGCCATATAGAAGGATCAACATTCTTGAATCCTTCCGGTGTTTGTATGCTTTGAGCATCACGAATATTGTATATAGCAGTTCTAAGAATACATTTAAACAAACTCTTAACGCCTGTTTCAGCTATATTCCTAGCCATCATTTCTATACGAGCATCTGCTGCTGCAACAGCTGCTGCAGCTGCAATCTTTGGCTGTGACTGCAATGCATCTGGATCTGTACCCTGTGAAATCTTTGTAATACCAGAACGACGTTCAGCAACATCGCGTAAATATTCTAGCACAGGGAGTGTTTGACCTGCAACAAAAGGAGTTGCTAATTCATTAATTTGACCCATTTCACGAACACGTACCAAAGCACCAATACGCCCGCTTTTAACATCTTCTAAATTAACAAATCGTTCATTAACTTCAGTACGAGGATTGTTTGTCAATGCTGCATTATCGATAATACTACGAAGTAATGCAGTTTGAGCATCTTGATCCTGTACAAGATCTTCAGCTAAACAAATAGGATAAAACACATGTGGAGCTATTTCAGCTACAAATTCTGCAAATGGTGACCAATTCACTGGTTCATCTGATAAGAGTTTTCTGTGTTCTCCAGCAAGACATACTTTACGAAGTTCAGCAATACCATCCCCGTCGGCATCGATACGCACATATGCTTCGGCAAACAAGAGATATCTAGCTGTTGGATCAATTTCCGGAGACGTACCTTCTCTTTTTTCCCTGAAACTTTGCTTTCTTTCTTCATCTTCAGTGTTAATTGGCGTAGATGAAGGTATGTCCTTGAGGTCTTCATACTTGAATCCCATAGCTATTAAAGAAGAAATCGTTTCTTCACGCTCATGAGCATGTGCACACGAACTCTCAATAGTCTTAGCTGATGGGTGTATAATAAATTCCTCCGGTGGAACAGGCGTAAAACTCCAAACTTTACGCTTAGAAGTCTTTAATTGAATAGTCGTTTCATCATTAGCTTCTGTAACATCATCTAATTCAATACCTTGTTCAGCTAATTTATTTGTTTCATAACTAATATGAGAAGTAAATACTTTATTTTCCAAATCTACTTTAATCACACCTACTTTCGCTTTTAAAGCATCAGTAGATGCTTCAATAAGGGCTCGATAACCCCCATGCTGCCAAAATACATCATTACAATAAGATGTAGCATCTTTACACATTTGCTGATCTTCTTCATTATTCGAGTAAAATTCACCCACAATATCAGTCTGAGTAAAAATACGCGCCAATGAAGGGACTACTGATCTAACGCCATCCCGGACCGCTGTTACAATAACCTTTGACCTACCCTCTGGGTTAGGAAGATCAACTTTTCCTCTGTAATATCTATCTATTTTAATCCTATCGCCCTGCAGCTCTGCATCGCGAAAATCAACACATTCTTCTATATAAGCTCCAGCAACTTTTTCTACATCTTCTTTAGACAATGGTTTAAGGGCTTCTGGCCCAATAGCCCCAGAACGCTGATTATCGGGTTTTTTAACCCTATCAAGCATATGAGCCCTCACTGCTCCGATTTATAGGCTTTTTCCAGTCACTTTTTTTATACACCGTACTGAAATCCTCATCAATACCCATAACACCCGTACCTAGAGCATCAGCAGCATGCGACATTTTATCGTGTAAGGGTTTATTAGCATTAACACCATATTTACTATTGTGCTGTGTTCGATACATGCGAACTTTTTCAAGTCCGAATAAAGTACCAATATCAAAATAACTCCTTGGAAGGATAGTACGTACCGCGTTAATTCTATCATCAGGACTATGCTTCTTAACAACATAGCAACGTAGGCCTTTATCCTCCAAGAATCGAACCCGTTCCTTACCTGTCTGAAGTTCACGAACCTTAGCATCATGTGGCAAATAATGCATATCTATTGGGTATGGTCTTTTCTTACACCATGTAGTATAGTGATCCAAGTCCAATCCAGAATTTTCGTAGTACTCCAACCAGCGCCATTCAGAGTGTGTAACCTGGAAGGTCCAGATTGCCATTGCATCGTCCATTCCCAGGTCCCAACAAGCATACACATCAGCCGCCGGATCCCTTTCAATCTTTTTGAACCGATCAGACGCAATGAGCTTCTGAATCTGCTTGGCATAATATGCACCTTCAAAGGAGGCAGTGAAGTCGCACTCGTATTCCCGAGCATACCGATCTTCTGCCATTAGTTTAAAGGCAGATACAAGCTCTTCTGGAGCTATTAGCCCAGTTTCTGAGGCTTTCATAACGCGGAAAGCCCGCTCATCCAGACAGTACCACTCCTCTGGATTCTGTTGAGCATGTATCCAAATATCGTAAAACTGGTCTAATCCTTTCGGGGTTCCCATAAAGCAAGCTGATCCGCCCCTGTCTGTAAGGGTTGGTCGTACAACATCCTGCCAAACACCGGGGTCAATATCGGCATATTCGTCAAAGACGACATCGTCAAAATATAACCCACGCAATCGATTGGGATTTTCAGCTCCGTAAAGTTTAATTCGTCCGCCATTCGGCAAGTCAACGCGGAGATCATACTCGAATAATCGGACTCCTGGTATTCCATGCGTATATTCCCTAAGATAGGTCCAAGCTATGTCCTTAGCTTGACTAAATGTGGGTCCTACGTATGCCGTTCGGGGATTAGGTTTTGTAGTCGTTAAAGCTCGCCGAATTAGCCTATTTACTGCAGCTACGGTCTTCCCAGCCCGCCGATGACAGACTAAGGTAGAGAACCTCTTCTGCGAAGCGTGGAATGGCTTAAACGCCGACCTAGGACTATACTTTATTTGAATTTTCACTTTTTATACCGTTAATGCTAGTTGTATTTTCCCCCGGCATAGTCTCTAAAGTCATATTTACAGCTTCATGTAGTAAAGGATTGGTCTTTTCATAGATTGTCTCGTGTTGCTCGTCGCCCCATTCAACAGTAATTTTAGCCGGCATATTGCCTCCGGCCGGAGTATTGAGTAGCCCCAGCACTTTCGCCTTCGCAACTACCCCGGCAACAACCGCTGCTGGATTTTCGAGATTCGTAGCCATTTCAATCGCTTCATCTAGCTGGGCTACGACAGCTTCCCGCGAGTTTCGAAGGGATTGACGCAATTCTTCAAACCGCAGCTCCATTTGTTCTCTAACAAATGAATCCGCTAGAAGATCTACAGCTTTTGATTTACTGGGCAAATCGAACTTGCACAAACGCATAGCTCGAACTAAAGGAGTGCCATAAGCAACATGCGCCGCAAAGTGCTTTTTACGGGCACGATCTTCGGCTTCCATCCTGGCTATTTCATCGTCATTTTCGACTATTCTTAGCATTTAAAGGACCTGATGGAGATTATTGATCATTACATAACATTGCGGCAAGATTATGGCGGATGATGAGTTTTGTGTAAAGTAGCGAGAAGTTCATCTTTCATTTTATGGTATATAGGTTATTGTTTCCTAGAGGCTTTAATTTTGGCTTTACGTACTGGGGGCTTGTGGCGGGCTCACGAGACCGCCATGGCGGGCTCTAAGACATCTTCGCCTTATTTCTGCCACAATCTCCTAGAACAAAGAGTGAACATAACATTACAAATAATTAATAATCATGCCTTAATTTGGCCACCAAAAAGTCGCAATCAAATTATATAATACTTTTATTGAATGATTAATGATGATCATTCATAAATAGAAAGTGAAACCAGTATGTCTAAGAAACTTTATGATCTTAACTTAGATCATCTTAAGAAGTCAACACATCTTCATAAAGATGTATCAAATCCAACTTGTGTTGCCATCATCAAAGCCTTATATAAGATGAAACAAGAGAAGGACTTCAAAGGCCAAACTGGTGACAATATTCTAAGATATGCCTTGAAGAATGGATTGTGGAGTACAAGACAGGCAGATGATAAGTTAATGACAACTTGGGCTTACTATGTGAAAGATCTAAAGATTCATGGTGGTGTGGTAGAGATTGGTAGTGTAGACAATATCAAGATGAGTATTGCAGATCTACTCAAGTAGATCTAGAGACTAGAACTAGAGAGGTGTCAGAGATCTCTCTAGATCTAGATTCTAGAGAAGGAATCTAACCGGTCTGTGGAGGGATAGGCTCGAGCCTAGATCCTAAGCGAATGCGAACTATGGCCAAATTACAGAGCCTAGAGACCAGAGACTAGAACCTAAAACAGTTGCACCGTCATGAAAGGAGTTGAGTCATACGCAGGTTGCGCCGTTGACCTAGGACCTGTATTAATTCATCTAGTTATGTGAGTTAAATAGGGAAGTTGAAAATAACCTAACAATATCAATAGCTTAGTTGAAATTTAACTCATATAATTCATCTAATTAATATAAAGAATATATATAATATATATATATAGTAAAAAATGCTATATAGTTTTGAAACGAGCGTGGGTTCGCATCAGATGAGTTAATGCCTAAATCTTCTACATCATATCCTTCAAGGACCTAGCAGATATGACCAATTGGCATACCTCATATGTAAAATTGGCAGTTTACAAGGGCCAACATTGGTGATATAATATTATTGATAATAAAAAAATCTCAACTGATCCTTCAAAAGGTGTGACAATGGATAAGTTTTACAGAGCCTGTAATCTAATTATTAAGTACTGTCCAAATGAATATGCGAAAGCATATGCAAGAGCAGGATTAACAATAGGTATTGATGACATAGAAACTCAGAAGCTATATATTTTGAGCAATCTAAGTCATTGGCGAGGCGAGACAGCGACTGAAGTCAAATCCTTATTAAAGGAAGTAGGAGAAAGCAAATGATACACAGAATATTGACATGTAAAAATCATCCAAACCTTCGTTGGTCATGTAAAGATATAGCCTGGAGCGGATTCTACAATGGATCCAGGAATATCTTTTTCAATGGAACTCCTTCAGGGAAGGGTATGTTCTCGGATGGTTCAGGATTAGATTGTACTCAAATAGACAAGGATGGAAAGTGGATAGAAGAATGCAAATGCCATTCTAGTGACTTGATACTTGCTCCTGAAGATGAATTAGTAAAGAGGCATGAACAATGAACATAACCTTAATGATAACAAGTGAAGAAATGGACCAGGCCATGCGAGAAGTAGTTCAATTCCTTCATGAGCAAGGTAAATACACTGAGTCGGCAATGGTCCGAGAATATATGCGGCGATATGCCAACCTATCTGAATATGTTGATGAAATCAGAACAAGTATGGGAGTAAAAGAATGAAAAGTCTAATCCTTTTAGCAGCGTTGGTTGCAGATCCAGCACCATCAGTGCCCGTACCATTGTGTCCATCGAGTATAGAGACAATGTTCTTTAATAATTCGAGCAATGTATATAAGTGTCCATCTCCTTATAAATGGCCCAAGACCGAGGGCAGACCAGCAATAGAGCCGGATGTGTTATTAGACTGGCCATATGAGCATATTCCCTTTACAGAAGAATATGAGTTCATGGAGTTACCTATATTGCCTATGAAGGTGAAACCATGAGATTCCTTGTAATAATGATTATACTATTCGCCTTGAACTACTGGATGTATGAGTGTGTGGATCATGACCCCGATGAAAAGTAACGAGGAACTAGCAGTAATTCGGAAGCAATTCCTTTCGAATTACTTTGTAAATACGTCTACAGTTTGGGAAAGCTGGAGACGAGGGCACATATCTTATAAAGAACGAGAAGAGACTCTTGGTTGGTATCGTAAGAAATTATATGAAGTATTGCATATAGAAAGAGTCAATCGCCGACCAGGATCGAAGATAGTAGTGCAATATCAATCCCTTAAAACAGGCTTTAGAACCTTACGGACATTTGGTTCTATGGCTCAAGCTCGTAATTACGTAATAGACAAAGTCGGATTGTTCCCAACAATAGAAGGAAATGTAGCACAGACAGAAACCGATGCAGTAGTAGTAATAGGTTGTCCTATAATGTCATTGTTTCCATCAGATCCAACAAAGGAATAGACAAATGCCACGTGGTTATAGCAAAGATAAATATCCTGATATGTATCAAGATATAAATGAGGAAATAGAGAAGAAAGTCATGGAACTACGAGCGGATAGAACAGATCCGTTCAAGGAATCCTTACCTTTTATTACGGGAACTTGGGCTAGATATTTACGGGGAGGAATGGATAAAGAAGCCTTTCTTCGAATAATGGATTCGCTGGCAACTATATGGAGGTAACTATGAATAACTACAAAACAATGATAATGGATTATATGAGTTGGCTGAGTTCAGCTAAGATAGTTCCTGACTTGGGTAAAGAACTGAATGAAGAAACTCTCAAAGGAATAAGTGGACTCTTGTTCGGCGATATGTCGCATATAGAAATTAGAAGTGAAATAAGATGTAATCCTGGAATAGCTAAGTTAGAGGTTAGTTTCGGTTGTATAACAGGGAGGGAGGAAATAGAAACCGAGAATCTAATGGAAGCAATAGACTTCCTTTGGAATACACACTCGAGCATGGAGTGGGGCAAATGATTGATATAACCGAGCCTGAAATAGTAGAGATCCTTATACGTGAGGATGGGAAAGTAATATGGATCAATATAGATGGTTCATGTAAATTGCGTGCCTGTAAGATAGATAAACTAATAGTCAATGATGAAAGATTAGTAACTAAAGGACCAGTAGAGGTAATGCCATGACCAAGCCAATGGAAAATAAAAGCCCAGCAATCAAATCCCTTTTGGAGCAGATATTTCCGGGTACAGCCAAAGCAATAGAACTGAACCTTTGTCCTACCTGTAAAAAGCCGATAACTCCGTTTAGGAATGAGTTATCTGCGCGGGAATATAGGATCTCGGGTATGTGCCAAGCATGTCAAGATACTATCTGGAAATAACACAGGCGAAACAAGGGAGCAATCCCTTGTCTATGGCACTAAAGCCATACTGATGAGCCGAAAGGACTAGCTATGATTAAGAAGCTTAAAAAGAAACCAATCCCTTATAAAGATCGTAAGTGGGCATTTCTAGGGAATTTAACTATCAGTGAATATAATAAGAAAATGTTCGAGAATATTGAATTAGATATTAGTAAAGTAAATCTAGTAAAACCTACGGCTACAAAAAATCAAGGTTATGAACCTTACGTAGATCCAGTAACACGGCAAGTTGAGAAGATACCTACTAAATATTGTGTCATAGGACCCAGAGTAACCAATCGATCCTTTGGCGGTGATAGAACCTGGTTTAGTGAACCTGAGAAAGCAGAGTCACATGCCAAGAACTTGCTTCAGAAGAATATAACCGACCATAACAATGGTCGAGTATTGTTTGTTGTCAAGATCGTACGAGTAGTGCGGATAAAGGATCCATCCTTTGAAACACGGGAGGTTATCTAATGGCTATACCTGATTGGGAATTGCTGCATCCAAATATGAAAAGTCATATGCTTGGATATATACCTCATTGGTTAAATGATGATAATCCTGAGGGAGCTGTTAAACAAATAGATGCTAATTATCGACATGGAGGTGGTTGGCATTCATTTAAAGGCTTTACCTTAGGTAAAGGAATGGAGTTAACATATCCAGGTGATCCACCCTTGAAACCCTTGGCTCGAGCTAAGCTAAGGGATGAACTAGTGTATTTCTACGATCATAGCTGGGTCGCAGTAATACAAGAGAATGGGTCCTTTGATGTAGCGAGGATAGACTAATGAATGTCAATGAAAAAGGGTAGTATTCATTCTAATAAAACGCGTAAGAAGCTTTCTAAAGCTATGCAAAATGTTGTTAAAACTAAGAAGTATCGGGACTTAGTAGCTACAATGCAGGCTAGAAAGCGTAGAAGACGCTTGATCTTTAGCTAACGAAAAAGGGTAGGAGACCGGGGTTCCGAATCTCCTACCCAGTTGGCCTGAAGGGATGAAGCGCCTTTCAGGCTGGGGTTCAAATAACTGATGGATCTTCATCTTTATTTTCTTTATTATCTTTTGGTTTCTTGAATTCTATTATATCAGCTACATTATCTTCTATTATTTTACCAGGAGTTGACCAATTATATGGTCGACCTATTTCTTTTTCTATTGCTAGTCTAAGCAAAGCCAATGTAGGCAATATAAAACATCTCCGTACTAATTTTTCAGTGTTGAATCCTTTATATATCTCTACTGTTTTATTATTAGGAGTAAGAACCAATAATCTAGCTAATCTATCTGTTTCTGCTTTATCATAAGCTCTTTTATATTTATTCTCCATATATTCACGCATTATAGGACTCGGTATTAATACATCTGTATCACCAAATCCAGTAGCTGGTTGTCCTAATGTTTCACGGAACCATGAAGGTAATGTGCTCTCGTCTGCCCATGTTGCTATCTCACGTAATATTGGACTATCAAATTCATACAAAGCTTCTTTTTCTATTGTATTATAGCTAGTAATCAGATCACTTGTTATCTTTCTATTACGAAAAAACTCGAGCATACCAGCTAAAGCAGATTCATCCTTTAATGCTTCAAATAATTCATTAAAGTGTTCTTTATTCCTTAGCCAATAGTTATTGCATTTAATAATTGTAAACCTACGATCATCCATTGGCATATCAGCAGGCTTATTACTATTCGATGTAAATGCAAATCTACAAAAGGATCCAGACTCCCATGCAGGCATGTATTTCTCTTCAACTTTTAACCTATAATTTGTTATAGCATTCTTTAATGCTTCGTAATAAAGTCTTTCTTTATAAGGATTAACAGACCATTCATCCTGATATACAAACAATGAATTAACTAAAGCAGTATTATTCTTCATTATATCTTTATTAATTATTCGAGCTAGATTAGTACCAAGTAATACCTTAAGTACTTCATACACAGCAGATTTACCAACACCTTGATTACCCATAAATACTATTGCAGTACCTGGCTTACGAGCTGGATTCTGGAATATATCGGCAAAATAATCTATTATCCAATCAACAGCTTTAACATTATCTATCATTTTAGATAAATGATCAATCCATACCTTTATTAATCTATCAGTTGGCTTAGCTTTAAACGCAGGAAAACCTGTAAAGGTATTCAAATACTTTCTACCTGTTTTATTTAACAATTCTTTTTTATCTGTAGTAGGATCAAACTTAATACCATCTAAAAATACATCTGAATGTTCACCTCTTGTTTCCCACCATTGTTCAACAACTGATATAGATTTAACACGTTCACCTATTTCTATACTAATTTTTTCTGTGTCTATTGCCATTAAAGTATGTTTTTCTCTATAGAACCTAAAACCAAAAGGCGATTCTAAATCAGGTATATTAAGATTTATTACGAATAAATTACCACCCATATATACTTTACGTAAATGCTTATCTCTCTTAGCTAATGCATCTTCTATGTTATCACTAGTAAATGCTTCGCTAGAATAATAAGGCTTGAATGTGTCCCATAGATCTTCGAACGAATAATCACATGTTTGATTACCGTAACCATCAGCTAGGTCCCAGGCTTTGTCAACCCTACTTTCATCCATTAATTCAGAATAATCAAGCATATGTAATCTATGGTCTTCTCTACCAACAGATATATAATTAGCAACTTCTTGCATAGCTTTCTTACCCTCGGCATCATGATCAGGCCAAAGATAAATATCTGTTTGTCTATCCTTTAATACACGCCAGTCTGAAGCTTTAATATTCTTACCACCACCTGACCATGTAGTCACTATAAAATCTTTTAGTTGAAGTATTTTCATTGCTGCTTCAGCAGTTTTTTCGCCTTCAACTATAAGGATTGATTTCTTAGCATAATGCTCGAGCATATGTAAATTGTATATAGGCCTGCCATCTTTAGGTGGATTCTTACACATCCACTGTACAACTACTTGGCCTTCATCAGATGTTTGTTCAATAGAGAACCAACCTGGTGTTTGCTTTTCTCCCTTATCCATATATCGCTGTACAATAAATGCTACTTCACCAGTAGCTGTAGTATATTCATAAAGTATATCATCATTTTTTCTAAACGTAAAAGGCAATGTAGATTCATGCGCTGGATATAATACTCTAGTTTTAATTAATCTACCGCCACCTGATGATTTAATCGTTCTTTTAGACTCAGGCAAAGCAATATTAAATTTTTCTTTTATAGCTTTAATTATTGCAATATGTGTACACTTCTTAGATGATAGACAATGAAACCCTAAATACCCATCAGCATTAATATAAATATCTAAACTAGGATTATGATCATCATGTGCAGGACATAAGCCTCTATATCTATTTTCACCATGTTGTTCCGCTTTAACAGCTTTTAATACACTTTCTATAATGGCTTCATTGGTTGCTTCACTGGTTCCCATGAGGTTACCCTGTTATGTTTTTGTTGTGTTACTGTGATGTGAAGGAAATATTATACACCAAAAAATTCTAGAAGTAAAATTCTTTTTAATTCCAACAAGACATGCCTGGCATGCACCAATAGCATCTCTCCTCAAACCTCTGGAAGGTCCTTTAGATATGTCTTTTTTGCATAGCAGGTATGCGAAATTGGCAGTTTACATTTCAAACCAAACGTGCTATAATTTACCTGTAACGTTGGGAAATACAACGTTAGTCAACCCAAAGAGAAGGAAGAAATATCCTATGTTTTATTATAAATTCGCAGAGAAGATTAACCAAGATAATCTCAAGAAGCTCGTTGAACAGGTCCCTGCTCAGGCGGGAGCTATTCTTGTGGCTGTTTGGAACCTTGGTAAGAACGAGACTGCTGTCTCTGAAGATCAGATTATCGATCATATTCAGGCAGATATTAAGACGTATTCTCCGAGAGCTAAGGGTCCTGAAGTTGTGCCGGGTTTTGTGGCATACTACAGGCAAATGTTGGGCAAATTGCCAGAACATATCCTTGTTCAGACGAAGGATAATCTCGGCGGCAAGGCACGCGGTCGCGCCGGCGGTGGTGTTGAGCATCTGATCGATCCTATCACTGGTGAGAAGATTGAGAATGTGTTCAAGCGTCCTCCCACAAAGAACCCTGGATCTCGTAAGACCAGGAAAATTGTGACTGAAGAGATTCTCGAAGACGATGGCGAAGAGATGCCAGAGCTTGAAGAAGCACCGGCTGAAGAGGAGGTGGTTAGCTGAGTAAGCGTAAACAGTAGAACATCTGTGTAATGGGTCCTAGTCTGGTCAAGTTGGTTGCTTCCCAGGCTAGGATCTACCAAGGAAAGGAAAGAAAAAGATGGCAAAAGTACTTAACCCAACCGAAGCCGACATAGGGCGTGAAGTTGTCTACACGGGCAATCGTTATCCTGGCGGGCGGCTAGAGTACGGCGTCATCACCAGCTTCAACGATAGCTGTGTGTTTGTTCGCTATGATGGCAAGCGCCATACGCAAGCGACAAGTCGTGAAGATCTTGAGTGGGATGGAGAACAGTCTTAATAAACTTAGAATCTCTATTGCGGCGGGGGCATAGGAATTAAGGTGAGACTGGACCTATTTCTCGAGACGTAGTTCAGTTCAACACCCCCAAAGACAAAGTACACGTCGCCTGTGCCCCCACCGGAGTAGAGGAGGAAACTAATGACAATGTATAAGGATATAATAGACTTTCATCAGAAGTTTGAATTGACATACGAGGGTAGACCACGCGATCTACCTGATGATTTGTTCTGGTTCAGAAGTGGTTTTCTTGACGAAGAAATCAAAGAATATCTTCGTGCTTGGCAAGAAGGTAATCTTGAAAAACAAATGGATGCTTTAGTTGACATAGTCTATGTTGCTATGGGCACAGCTTACTTGCATGGTTTTAATTTCGAAGAAGCTTGGAAGCGTGTACATGAAGCTAACATGAATAAAATTAGAGCTCAATCACCGGACGAAAGCGAGCGCGGCTCTACCTTTGATGTTGTCAAGCCTGAAGGATGGGAACCTCCTATTCTTAGTGATTTGATGAATATGAATCAAGGACTGGATGGTGTATACACAATAGTAGGAGTAGATTGATGACTACTATTCCTGATCGTCAAAAGACACATGGTAGATTTATAGAGTATGCTGCGGTTGCACAAACTCTTAAAGAAATAGTAAGAGAGGGCTCAGCTTATAATAAAATGACAAACTCTCAAAAAGAGGGTCTTGATATGATCTTAGGTAAAATAGCTCGTGTTTGTACTGGTGATCCAAATGAGCCAGATCATTGGATAGATATTAGCGGATACTCTCAGCGTGTTGTTGAGAGTTTTTCATTTGAAGGAGATGAAGTTGAAACTGATTCATGCAACAGCTGATGATAGTTGGCTTATAGCTATTGAAGAAATTAAACGATCGGGTCAAGCAGTAGAGCCTCAACAGTCTACTGGTGCTAAAGGTCGTGTGTCATTTGAAATATTGAATCATTCAATGGCATATGATATGCAGTATCCTATAGTTACTGTTAAGCCTAATACTTCATGGATATATATGGCTGCAGAATCTATGTGGGTATTGGAAGGATCCAATAGACTTAACTGGTCGCCTGAAGTAGCTAGGATCCAGGCTCCATATAGTGATGATGGTAAGATATTAGCCGGTGCTTATGGTCCACACTTTAAGCATCAGCAACAGTATGTTAGAGACATCCTTAATAAGGATAGGAATACTCGTCAAGCTGTTATGACTTTGTGGAGAAGAAACCCATTGCCGGCAAGAGATATATCTTGTACTATAAGTATGCAGTTTCTTATACGAAATGACAACATATTCACTGTCGTGAACATGCGTAGTTCTGACGCAGGTATGGGTCTACCGTATGACATGCTTACTTTTGCCTGCATAACAGCAGAGATAGCATCGGGTTTAGAGCATCCTGTAGAACTTGGTTATTGTTTCCTTAATGCAGGATCACGTCATATCTATGAAGATCAATGGGATAAACTGGACCTAGAAACTATGCCGTTTCAACGTTATAGATATGAGCCTTGGCATATATGGAAATGGCCATCTATTAAATTAACTATGCTAGAAATAGCTAAAATGGTTGGTACTGGTTCAGATAAACAAATAGTTCAAGACATAGCTAAGAAAGCATTGATGGAGGCTAGTGGTGAGAATAGGACTCGATCAAACGATGATAGCAATAGCCCTGTGTTTAGCAGCTAGGGGTACATGCCTTAAAAAATCTGTTGGTTGTGTTTTAGTAGATACATATGGTAATATAATAGCAACTGGATATAATGGGCAACCAAGGGGTAAACCGCATTGTGATCCTTTGTATCCATGTCCAGCTTATTTAGATGCAAATCTAAGTTGTAAAGCGATTCATGCTGAAATGAACGCAATAGCAAGGTGTCATGACGTAGAAAAGATATACACTGCGTATATCACAGAGGAGCCTTGTGAAAAATGCTATATGATGCTACAGAACACAGCTTGCAAGAAAGTAATGTACAAGGGAGAGACCCACGAACTTATAGTGAAAGAGCTTTAGACTTACCAGATCCATCAAAAATAGTTGAGTTAGCATTGGATACAGAAACACATGATCCTAGGTTAAGTGATATAGGCCCTGGCTTTGTCTATGAACAAGCTAAAGTAGTGGGTATATCCGTATACTATCCTGGATGTAGTATGTATTTTCCTTTAAGACATAAGGAAGGTAATATAAACAATTGGTCACAAGTTAAAGCCTGGCTAAAGATAATACTATCCAATCCTATGGTTACTGTTATATTTGCCAATGCCAAGTATGATTTAGAAGCTTTATGGTCATTAGGTATAGAAGTTAAAGCTTGGTGTGTAGACATACAAGTAGTTGAATCCCTTATAGACGAAGAGAAACAGTCTTATTCCTTAGCATCATTGTCTAAAGATTATGGATTAAAGCCTAAGACACGTGAAGTTATTGAAGGATTATTACTTAGTGCTGGCTATGCATTACGTAATGGTAAACCTGATTGGTCTAAGCTTTGGAGATTACCTGTTAATATAGTAGGTGAATATGCAAAAGATGACGCAATGCTTACTTATGAAGTATTTCAATTGCAAAAACCTATGATTGAAGAAGAAGAGTTACGTGAAGTATTTGAGTTAGAGTGTGAATTAACTCCAGTCCTTTTTGACATGCGAATTAAAGGGATTGATGTTGACCTTGCTAAAGCTGAAGCCGAGAATGCTAGGCTAATAGATGATTGTCAATTGAAACTAGCAGCTATACGAAATTGGGCACCGAATTTGAATCCTTTCTCTCCGTTGCAATTAGGTGAATTAGTAAGAGAAGTAGGTTTAGATCCACCTAAAACAGAAAAGGATAATGATTCAGTTACTAATTTGTTTTTATTAGAGAGTGGAGTAGAAGAATTAATTCGAATAGGTGAATATAGACAACAAGAAAAAATAAGGAGAGACTTCATTGAATCAGTTGTACTCAACGGATCTTACAAGGGTCGAGTCCACCCTCAATGGTATCAGACGCGCGGTACTAGCTTTATGTCTGGCGACGATGTTGCTGGTACTCGTAGTGGTAGGGTCGCTTGTAGTAATCCTAATCTCAGTCAAATACCTACAAGACACAAAATACTCGGGCCTCTTGTTAGATCATTATTTATTGCAAGAAATGGTGGACAATGGTTCAAAGGAGACTTAAGCCAGCAGGAACCAAGGATCAGTTTACATTATGCCTTTTTGTTAAAGCTTACAGGAGCTGCTGAAGCTAGGCAATTGTATATTGATAATCCTGCTACAGATTTTCATGATATGGTTATGGATATGGTTAATAGAGTTAGAAATGATCCTATTGAAAGAGATCAAGCTAAGACAATCAACTTAGCTAGAGCCTACGGTATGGGTAGAAAGAAAACAGCTGTTAAGTTAAAGCTTTCATTATCACAAGCAGATGGTATATTAGCATCATATGACAGAGGCTTTCCATTTATGAAAGAACTTCTTGAGTATTGCATGGAAGTAGCTGATCAAAGAGGCTTTGTTAAAACTATATTGGGTAGACGTAGAAGATTTAATATGTGGGAACCTACTCATTTTCAAAGGGGTAAGTTTCCAATCAAGGGCAAAGAAACTGCAATGAAAGCATATGGATCTATTCGCCGGGCTCATTTGCATAAAGCTATGAATTCTGTAGTACAAGGATCAGCTGCCGAACAGATGAAGAAAGCCTTAATTATTCTATGGAAAGAAAAGATTGATTTATTAATTACTTTGTATGATGAAATTGGTGCATCAGTTAATAGTGAACATGAAGCTAAGCTGATTAAAGAAGTTACTGAGAATGCTATTTCCTTTAAAGTGCCACATCTTATGAAATATAAATTAATGAGTTCGTGGGGAGGTTGACAATGAATAAAGAAATCATACGACAAGCTCTTGAAGGTGCTAAGATGTCAATAGACTTTATTTATACACAAGGTCAATGGCCTAAAAGTGCTTTCCGCCAATATGAGAACGTGATTCATATAATTCAAGCTGCTCGAAAGGAGTTAGATAAAGATGAAAAAGACAGCTGAAAAGTATACTATCCTTAATAATTGTCAAAATTGGCATCTTCAAAGGATAGATGAGGCAACTGATGAACATGTCCAGCGTTACCATAGACATCAAGCTAGTTTAATAGGTAAACGTGTGGCTTTGTTAGAAGCAAAATTGGGATTAAAGGATGACAGACCAAGATAAAACTATAGTTGAATATCAGCAATCTTTAAATGTACTAGGCGAAGCTTATGATAAGTTATTGGCGGAAAAATACGAAGTAACAGATGAAAATGAACATGGTGTTCCTATGAATGAATATGATGCACAGGAACTATGGCGTAGATGGTTAGGTCATGCTGGTATATTTACAGGACGTATAGAAAATATAGGTACGTCTTTGCCTGATATATTTATGCTATATAAAGCTATGACAGTATTTCAAGAATGTAAAGTACGTAGAAGCAAGTATGTATATGCTCCAAAATATCAAGTAACTACTATGCTTAGAATGTCACATGAATTGCATCCTTGGCAATTGATATATGTAGTATATAATAAAGCTGGATTTGATCTTTATGAATTTAAATTGATAAGAGAATTAACCAAAGATCTAGGTACACATGGTGGTTTCACTGCTAGTGGTGAGAAAATAAGGATAGAAGTAGATTTGCTTGAACCATTCCTTCGTATAGATGAGATAGATGGCATTGAAAAATATTTAGATATTGTACATTTTAGAGCGTTTAAAAAATATAGGCGCCCTGAGTTGCAAATTGGGTCTACCTGAGATGTCCAATTGGCAGTTTACAAGAGACTTAGAGATGCAGTATAATAATCTTTGTATGTTGTGTCAGTCTCTGATAACTCTAACTCATGGAAAAACCAATGGCTATTCATTTTGACAAGATACCTGAAGATCAGTTCGAAAGAATAATGGAAGTAATTAAAGCTTCAATCAATGGTATGACACAGGCAATAGAAGTAGAAGGTTATTGTCCTTCTTGTTTTTGTCATCTAGTAGCCGCTGTAGCAAAACAGACTGCAGACGACTATGCAACTGATGAATTACCAGGAAGTGTTAAACCTAACGTGGAGGGTGATTCTGATGTTACCCACTGAAAAAGCTACGACTATCAGTGATTTGCTTGATGATGACCTTGATCTTAGCAAGGTTCTTACTGATGAAGAACTTAAGGCTGTACCACCAGAAGAAAAAATAAAGAGACTGTCTAGCCTTTGTAGACAACAGCTACAAATTCAAATGGAACTATCTGAATTAGAACAAGAGCTAGTTAAAAAGAAACTAGAGCTTGAAAAAGTTTCTGAACATGAAATTCCAGATTTAATGGATGAATTAGGTATTGACGAATTCAGATTACGCAGCGGTGTTAGAGTAACAGTTGTACCCTATTTCTCTGGTAAAATAACCACACCCGAAGCTTTAAGCTGGCTAGAGGAAAATGAACATGGGGACATCATTAAAGGATCGATTACAGTACCATATCCAAAAGGATTTGATCAAACACGTCTTCAGGCCCTTGTTGATATTGCTAAGCAGTTGGGACTTAATCCAGATAACCGTGAAGAAGTGCATCACTCGACTCTTAGGGCCTGGATCAAGGAAATGATTACCACAGGCCAAGACTTTCCTCGTGAACTATTTAATGTATACGTGGGTAGAGAAACAAAGTTGAAAGTGTCATAGGAGAAATACATGCCGAATGAAATAATGCTTGAACAACCAGGGGCATTGGCTGAAATGCCAATGTCTATAGATGATTTAGTTAAAGACGAGCAGTTGGGTGGTAAGATGGGATTGCAAGATATTGCAATTCCTTATATGTACGTTCTACAAACGAATAGCCCACAAGTGAATCCAGACCATGCTAAGTACATACCAGAGGCTAAGGCAGGTATGCTATACCTTTCTAACCTTGAAAAAGTCTATGATGGAAGAGATGCTGGGTTACTTATTGTGCCTTGTTATTATGAGCGTCTTGTTACTGAGTGGACTCCACGTAATGCTGGAGGTGGATTAGTTGCATCGCATGATCCTGATGCAGAGATTCTAAAGACTGCAAGACCTAAGATAGTAGATGAAAAAGAAATGCTAGTCCTACCAAATGGACATCAATTGGTTGAGACAGCGTATCATTATATGCTGGCTAAGTTGCCAGATATGGGTGCTTGGGTACAGTGTATAGCACCGTTTAAAAGCACTGCACTTAAAGCGTCTCGAAGGATGAACTCTACTATCAGTACTACAATGATTCCAAATACGGATCGTAAAGCTCCAAGGTTCTTGTTTACTTGGAAAATAAATACTATCAAAGAACAAAAGGATCAGTATGTCTGGTCGTCTCCTAAGCTCGAGCGAATGAAAATGGTGTCTGCAGATGTCTACGCAGCAGCTAAAGCATACGCTGTAATCGCGGCTAAAGGTGTATTGCGTAGGGCCTTGATTGAATCTGAGCAAGAGGCTGGAACTTCTATCAATCACGAAGAAGCTCCGTTCTAGGCATACTGGGCCGGGGAGTATAATAGCTCTCCGGCCACTTTTTGGAGATGATAATGAAAGATTTAGTTAAAGCTGAAGTTAATAGATATAGAGATAAAGAGTGGGAAAATAAACTTAATTGGGAAACTTACAAAGAAAGTGAAGCTGGTTGTTTTTATATACCTGTATTTAAAACTGCATATGGTGTAATAGCTACAACTGGAATGGGTTGGGATCATGTTAGTGTACAAGTACATAAAGAACCTAGATTACCTACTTGGGATGAAATGCAGTTTATGAAAGAACTATTCTTTTATCCTTATGAAACTGTAATGCAATTGCATCCTGCTCAAGCAGATTATATTGATTGTCATCCAAAAGTGCTACATTTGTGGCGACCTATCGGGTTTCCAATACCAATGCCCCCAAAGGATTTCGTATGAGCATTCCATACGCTAAACAAAAAGAAGTACTTGACGAGTCTATCAAAGAAGCTATCTGGGCTTTCTTTTGTGAAGCAGGTACAGGTAAGTCTTATATGGCTATTGAAACCAGTGAATACTGGTATACGAATTTTGATGTTGATGCTGTTATTATTGTATGTCCTAAGACCTTGATTTATGGTACATGGATCTTAGAAGAAATACCTAAACATAGCACAGTAAAATATAATACATGGGGTTGGAATAATACCTTTAGTGCATCATTGAAAGATGATTTAAGAAAGAAAACTAAAGACAAAAATAGGTTACTTTATATAGTTGCTAATCATGATGCATTAAAATCGCACAAGTTTCAAATGTGCTATAACTATGTTAAAAAGTATAGAAAGAAAATAGGCTGGATATATGATGAATCTACAGCTATGAAAGCTAGAAAATCAGACAGAACTGAAGTATCTACTGCTTTAGCTGATGATGCTGTTTTTAAACGTATTATGACGGGTACACCTATTACAGAAAGTCCTTTGGATGTATTTTCACAGACTGAGTTTCTACAGAAGGGATTATTGGGCTTTAAGACCTTCTATGGTATGAAAACTAGATATTGTGAATTGCGTTACAAAAAATTCGGCAATAGATCCTTTGAAGAAGTTGTAGGTTATAGAGATCTGAACGATTTGTATAGACGCTTGAGAAAGTTCTCTAGTTTCTTGAAACTTACAGATTGTGCTGATATGCCAGAGCAAATCAGTAGAAGGATAGCTGTACCTTTAACTAAAGAACAGATTAAACATTACGAAGAAATGAAAGCATTTGCAATGACTTGGATAGAAGGTCATAACATAGATGCTGTTAATGCTCTTGCTCTGTCTGTTAAATTGCATCAGATTGCGGTTGGTCAACTCAAGCTTGGGGAAAATCAATATGCATCGATCAAGAATGATCGTCTTGAAACCCTTAAAGACACCATGGAAGACCTTAACCACCAATGTATTGTATGGTCTGTATATCGTAATAGTTCCCTGGATATTCTTAATTATCTTGGTAAAAGAATTGTGGGACTTAGTACAAATGATACTCCAATAGTTAGGCAGGAGAAAATACAGTCATGGAAAAAGGGCAATTGCCAAGGTTTATTGCTGAGTCAGGCAAGCGCCGCGCATGGGTTAACTTTGAACGAAGCCTTGTCGAGTATATTCTACTCGAACAGTCACAGTCTGGAGAAAAGGTTGCAAGCCTTAAGGCGGAATTGGAGATTGGGCCAGACGAAGAAAACCAATATTATAGATATGTATGCGCCTGGGACGGTAGAAGTTGGTATACTAGCTGCTTTAGAGTGGAAAGCTGAAGTAGCTAGCATAATTACTGATAAGAAAGGCTTTGTAGACTACATAAACGGCATATTGCCGATAAGGGGTAAGGAAGATGCCATTCTCGTCGAAAGTAACTATAAGTACGAAGACCACGAACAAGAACAACCAATACCTGAAATATCAGATGAGGAGATCATTGCTAGGCTCCTCACGAAAGAGAGTATATAGCGTAATGGAATGCTTGAATTGTGGATACTTGTATATTACGTTACCCCATTTAACAGTGATTAAAAAATGCTCTAATTGTCAGGGAGGGGGTAAGTGACTGATATTCAGATACTAACTACTATATTGTCTTTGTGTGCTATTTGTATAAGTCTCTATACTTTGTGGAGATATAAATGAGAGAATGTCCTAAATGTGGTAGGCGACACCAAGGTGAAGGATTACCACCTTCATTACAAGATAAACTTAATATATGTTATATATGCTATAGAGAAAAGAAAAAAGAATCCGATAAGGATTGGAATGACCATCATAAAACTAGAAGGAATAACTATATGAAAATATGGCGTAAAGAACATCCTAAAGAAACAGCTGAGAGTTGGCGTGAACGCACTAGAAAATGGAGGGCTAAAAAGAGATTTAAAACCAGTTTTAATCCTTATGCTATAAAAAATGACAGTTAAAGTTGCTAGTTTACACTCAACTACAGACATATGCCTGTAGTAGCGGTAAAGAGGTTAAAAATTATCTAACAATATCAAGCACTTAGACTCTTTACTTCTACGTCTTTACCGACTACGACTAGGTTTTTCAGACCCAATGGAGGATCCAATGTTACCAGAGAATAAAGCCAAGTTACATAGTGTTATTGGTCTAATAGACCAGGCTATAGCACCCCTGTCACAAGTCGAGGTAATACTTGGTGATGAGTACTTGAAAGAAAAAAATCTGCTCAATGGCAGAGTGGATATAGAAGAAGCTGAACCCAATAGATTTGAAAAACTAGTAGAATTAAATAATAAATATAAAAGTATACATGGTATGATTGAATATCTAAAAGAAACCAAAGATTTCTTGGAGAAACTCTAATGCAATACTTGGATCAGTTGGAAAAGCTTACTGAACGTATTACACGTTTAGAACAAACTGTTAGAGAAAACTGGTCCAAGACTCTTGCTCAGGAAGCTGAGCTTTCAGAACTAAGGGAGCAGCTAAATGCCCATAATCTTAATCATTCAGCGGGAAGGTGAAGACGTACCAGCTGAATTGAAAGAGTGCTTTAAGCGCCTTCAAAAAGAGCTAAAGGATCAATATAATATTGATATATTGAGTGATAAAGCTACACGTATATTGGATGCTTTTGAATATAAGTTTAGACCTATGCTAGATGAATTTAGTGAAAATAAAATAGATACTAAGTATGTAGCTATGTGTATACAAGAGTACGATGAAAGATTACAAATGCTGTTGTCAGTGAGTAAATATGCTAGAGAACGTTATAAGGTAGATTTATCTGATGAACCTTACTGCAATGCAATTATTTATAACAGAGAAGCTACAACGGCAGAAATACAGAAGATGCTGCATGATGGTAAATCGTTGGAACATTGCTATCGTTACCTTCTTAAAAAAGCTACTCATTTTCATGCTGAACCTAGTAGTCAAAAACCGAATTAAGATCTTATCTACGTTATTATTATTTATGTTGCTATATTGGGGATTTCAACTCGGTCGCGTACCAGCGCCACCACCAGAGCCTATTAGGAGTTGTACAGTAATAAAGAATAAAATTACCGCTTGCCTAAGTCCCTAAGCTTCTTTTTATCTTCATCGCTTAAGTTATTATAAATAGCCATGGGTATAGCTGCATCAGTTTTACCACCAGCTAACAAATCGCCTATACCCAAAGTCTTACCTACGAAATTAGCTACTTTACCAGCACCTTTAGGAGATCCGGCAATGGCTAAAGCAGGTATTGCAGCATATAGAGCTGGATTGAACATAGCTCCGCCTAATGCACTTGCACCTATACCTGCAACATTAAGAGCCATATTTCCAATTGAACTTGCATTAGGCAAAGTCTTAGATAGCTTTTTACCTGCTTCAAATGCAGTTTTACCCCTACCATAGGTAGCTAGATCCCGACCATAAACCTTATTTTGCTTAGTAATTTGCTCTTCTATTGTACGCTGCAGCTGTGTAGCAAGTCTACCGATTGTAGAGTCTTTAGATTTTTTACTTGAATTATACGCTCCTAACTTAGTACGAAGAGCATTTAAATTACTAATATCAGGAGCTCTTTTACCAGCTTTAAGAACTAAATCATTAATTTGAGACAGATCCTTCAGTTCTTTTTTAGTTAGGTCATAGATACTAGCCGCAGTACGCTTATCAAATATGAAATCTGTAAGTTGATTACCGATTGGATCAAATTCAGCTGATGCATTCCAACCTTGTTTCTTAGACGCAAAACGTCCAACTAATTCAGGTGACATAACGTCATCTGCACCCGCAGAATTGCCTTCTTTAAAGGCTCTATTTACTGCTCCGCCCTCTCGCCCAGCTTGATAAGCTTTTTTATAAAACTCAGGTTGTTTACCGGCCAATATTGAAGCTAGATATTTTGAAAATACAGAAACTCCTTTACCTGCAGCCATTAAAGCAGGAGGCAATGCAGCTCCCACACCCATATCGGAGAAAACGTCCTCTGGACGACCACTCAGTAAAGCGCCTATACCACCTATAGTAGCGCCTTCACCAGCTCCTCTAGCTGTAGTAGCTATTGCTCCTGCTCCAGGAACTAAGGCCCTAGCTCCAGCACCAACGGCCCTAGTTATAGGTGAAGCAACCATACCACCTACTTCCATTACAGTACCCGGTACACCAGCCCTGGCTCTAGCTTCATCAGTAGCGAACCTAGTTTCTGGCCCACCCATAGCATCTAGTGAATTATACGTAGCACCAGTAGAAAATAGCCTAGCCATATCATCTGCAGCTTGCATAGCCTGTCTAGGATATGAAGCAGCATTGAATTCCTTCATAACACGTTGTTCACGCGTTACTTCCTTAGGTTCTCTGGCTGAAATAGGCACACGTTCCATATAAGGAGGTATATTTTCACCTCCTCTGTTAAATCTATTCTTTTTAACAGTTTCTTCAGTAATAGGTACTTGATTAGTTTTGAACCTATTTGCCATCTTTTTTGTCCTTTTTCTTAGGCTTTTGCTTAGGCTCTTCATCCATGGCTAACATTGCACCTAAGCCAACTGGTGCAGCACCCAATTGTGTACGCTTTAATATTTCAATTATATCATCATTCATAACTACTAAATTATTATAATTTCCAGCCGAAAAAATATCACCTGTATTTGGATCTATACCACCAGATTCTGGATCAAAATATCTATGAGCAGACATACCTAAATCCTTATATATGTCAGGTAATTGCTCTCTATAATACATGCTATAAAGATCAATAGGCCTTTCTTGATTTAAAGTCAGTATATCATCTAATTGTTTAAAAGCATTAGCCATAGACTCATCTTTACTTTTACCAACATTCGCTATATTAGCACCAGTAGGCCATTCAAGTGAAGTCATAAATTTTGTATCACCTGGCATAAATTTCATTAAATTCATATCATACTCAGGCATTTCAAAATCTTTAGTCGTTATTACAGCTTGTTCTGGCCTATAAGCAGTTGAAGCTAAATCTCCTACTAAATTACGATATTTATTTGGTTGTGCAGATAAAGGTTCAAAATACTGCGGTAATTCATTTGGATCACCTACATCAAGTGCAACATCATACCTATTTGGTTTAACTAATTTAGTCTTATAACGTAAATTAATATAATCTTTTAAAACTTTAGGTGGTTCTTCATTACTAGTTTTAAGTAAATAACCCATACCCCTATCTGCTGCATCTGTTGGATTACGTACAGCAAAATTTTTATTTGAAAAAGCTAATAAATCACGATAGACATCACCTTCATCAATCCATTCAGTAAAATTTTTATCAAAGATTCTACTGTGTGAAAACACATCATTATACATACTTTGAGAAGGATTATCTGGTTCCATAAAATAATGACCGGTACCTTGATTTTGAGATCCAGTACCTTTAGCTTGCTTAGCTATTTCTATATCAAATTTTTCAAATTTCTTAGGGCTAATGTGAAGAGCTGGTGTTTTACCGGGCAATAAGCCAAGAGCAGCAAGTTCAGCTGCATCTACATAGTCACCTTTCTTAAGAGCATTAGTTACATCGTTAGCCCATAAAGGTAAACCAAGTGGTGAGTTTTCAGCTACATTAACAAGCCTACGAGCTTTAGCTACACCTTCCTTAGTATTGCCAAACCAAACATCAGCAAGCCAATGTGAAACAGAGTCACGTAAACTAGTCTCTGTTCTATTGCTTATAGTGCCTTGATCTTTTGGCATTTATTGACCCAGTACAGCCTTAGCAGTCCCTTCACCATATACTTCATCAAATTCAGCACGAGCTGCAGGTGAAGGATCAGCCAATAGTAGATCAATGTTTTCCTTCATCACACTTTGTCCAGGATTAGACTTGGACGAAGTAGAGAAATCGTTAACAATATTGGCGTATGTATTCCTTATACGCAACAAGCGTGGTTTCATAGTTGCAGCGTCACGACCTTGATTTAGTACTTCCTGAACAGATTGCAACAGCCTATTTTCATAATCAGACACAGGTCCAAGAGCACCACCTGTCGGTGACTGGTCTCTCATTTCTTGCAGTTTATCGAAACCAAGATTAGCTCTAATGATTTGGAAATCATCGTATATATTACCAGCTTCAGTAGCTATTGGCAATTGACCAAGTATGCTAGTTATGCCCAAACCAGTAGCTGACTCACCACGTTCTTGACGACCAATGCCTTCCAATGCTCTATCAACAGCAGCAATAACATTCTTAGCTGATTTTTGCTGATTTGTCATTTTGCTATCTGCAGCACTTTCAACAGCAGCAGCTTCAGCTTCACCCTTAGATCCTTTGGCCCATTTAAGAATAGGCTCTGGCAAAGGCAAACCTGCCTCAGCAGCAGCTAGTATTTCTGCACTATTTGCAAGGAATTGCTCTTCTTTTAGCTTTACACCGACTAGATCTGCAGCTACTTTAGAACCAGACATAGCAGCCACTTCTTTTTTCTTAGTGCGATTATCAACAATTGTATTATGCCTATTCCAGAATTCTTCTTCTGTTTTAGAACTAGCCAAGGCTTTAGCTTCTGTAGATGTTAGTTCTTGATCATCAGTATATGTTTTATAAACATCCAATGTAGATGCTTTATCAAGACCTGTATCTGTTTTAAAGGTCTTTATAGTCTCTGTCCATTCTTTTTGAGCAATTCTCTTCGGATCATTATCAATTTTAAGTTGTTCTACTGCTAAATCACCTTCAGTCTTTTTACCTTCAAGAGCTAAGTCAGCAGCCGCTTTTTTCTCAGCATCAGCTTCAGACCAACCTCGTTCAAGGTATTTAAGTTTTAGCTCACGCTTAGCATCACGTGTATCATCTTCAATAGCGTATTCGTTTTCAACCTCTTTAACACGTAAAGTTTTCTCTAGATCCATTTCACCTTTCATCCAGTCTTTAACTAAAGACGGATCCATCCTTATAGCCTCAGCAGCTGCCGGATTTGTATCTTCTATATTAGATGCAATACGTTCAGCCTGTTCAGCAAGCTTTTCTTGTTCTTTTCTAGCTGCGTCAGCTTCTCGTGCTGCTACTAAAGGAGATAGCATACGTGGATCGAAATGTCCATAATTGCTAAGAATACCACCTAATGTAGCTAAACGAACACCTAATGGAACTCCACCGTATTCACCAAATCCACCACTACCAGCAGTTCCTTGGTTAGGTTCTTGCGGTCCACCTGCAGGTTCTATGTTAACCATATCACGTAATTGATTACCAATACCAGTACCCCAGTCACGAATACTACTACCCCAACCAGAGCCACTAACAGTATTCCCTCCACTTTCATAGCTTGGCTGTGAAGGATTCATATTAGGTTGACGTAATGTAACACTCATATCATTGCCGGCACTCATTTCACCGCCGGCAGGTTCTATGACACTATTTGCAAGCTGATTAAGTATACCAGTACCCATTTTAGACTTGAGCATAGCAGCAGCAACATCAGGACTTATACCGTGTGCCATCGCATAGCGACGAATTCTATCGTCAAGTGATCCTGCTGATTGTGCCATATATCACCTACCAGGGAAGAACGGCACCAACGCCGCCCAGTATGCTACCAATTCCTGCAATAGTACTTGGATCGCTTGTTTGTTTACCATAACCCGACGGATTAAGGATAGCACCAAGGTAAGCAGACAACGAGCTTTCAGGTGCACCAGTATGACCTAAATATTGAGCATGTATAGCGTCGATTAACTGCTGCTGTTGCTGGGTTTTTAAAGCACCCATAGCCAATTGATTCTTTTGTAAAGAATCTCCCCAACCAAAACCCAAATTAGCTAGATTACCCATAGAATCTACACCAGTTTTAAGGAGATCTGATCCAACTCCTCCAAACAGCTGAGATAATTGACCAAGACCTTGTGCGCCAGTAGAAGCCATACCTGCTCTACGATCAGCATTGCCTGTGTCTGCAGTAAGTTTATTACCTATATCGAATTGACCCATAGTTTGAGCATTAGTAAAGTTTTTAGACCATAAATCAGCTAATGTTCTAGCTTTTGTATCCAGAAATTTACCCCCTAATACACCGCTTTGAAGGTGTTGACGATCACCGCCAAAGGCATTCTGCCTTTCAGCTTCATCATCAATACCTTGTCGTTGAATACCAAATTCAGTATTCAGATCTCGCATTGAAGTATCAATGACATTCTGGGTATAAGGATTCATATAAGGGGATAAATTCGTAGTAGACAACTGGCCAGCTGTTACATCAGGTACGCTAGTACTACCCATATTAGTAAACATGTCAGCAGCACCAGCACCATATTCACCAGCTTGTCCTAATGCAGCAGCACCTGCACCAGGCAGTTGGCTAGCTGTCCCTAGTGCAGAAGTATAAGCTCCCTGCACTTGCTGTGGAAGCGCCATACCGCCGCCGTAAGGATTTGCACCACCCATAGTAATCTCCTATAATCTGACTGGATTACCGCCAGCATAGCCTTCTCTAGAGCGATAATTACCTTTGCCACCATCCTGTGTCTGTGGACCACTACCTGTTGGAGCAAAAGTAACAAGTCTACCCTTTGCATCAATTTTCCATCTACCACCATTCGGTAAACGGCCACGCATACCTGGCACACGTTGTCCAGGAGGAGGCGGACTACTGCCAGGACCACCACCACCGCCACCCCCTCCACCACTGGGAGGAGGTGTAGGAGGAGGTGACGTGGGTGGTGTTACAGGAGGAGTTACTGGATCACCACCAAAACCTCCAGCTCCACCGCCAGGGAACCTGCCTGTAGTTGGATTAATGAAAAACGAATCAAGGTAATTGGCCAAACCTGGATAAGTTTCTCTCAATGCAGCTATAGAATCCTCAAATCCACCGAAACTACTATAGCCCTTAAGACCATTACCGTAATCTGTAGCTGGCATGATGCTAGCCGATGCATCTACAGGTGCTTGGCCAGGTGTCATAAAAGCAGCTGACCAATCGTTAGCTTGCTGCATAGCATTAACCATCTGCGGATCAAATGCTGCAACATCTGGCCCAATATAAGGCACATAGCCTTTTCTAGCTACTTTTTCACCAGTAGCCAAAGCCTTCTTTGCAGCATCTTCCCACCACTGCGGGGGCTTACTTGTAGTTTTACTGTCGTCAGCGCCACCCATTAGTGTATCTCCTTTTCCAAGTAGATAAAACGCTGTTTCCAGCCTCGTTTACCCATTATTTTTGCAAAACCTTTACGGCCAATAAATATAGCTTTTGTAGCACCTATAGTTTGGCCAAATTTGTATATGATAGGATCCAATTCATCGATCCCTTCTATAGAACCACCAGCAAATTGTATAAATAAATGTGTATCTCTTGAATGCTCAGTAACAGAGACTATAGCAAATGCTTTACCATTTTCAAATAGCAATTTCTTGCATTCAATACATTCTTTATATACATCATCAGTAGTCATATAATTATCAAACGTATCAAGGATACGATTAATATGCTTACGCCACCGATCAAATCGCGGGGTCATAGCTTGCACTATTTGATAATGTATATTCATATTCTAGAACTATCTTTATAATTAGGATTAGGTGTCATCTGTTCAAGCATCATTCTAGAATATGTTAAATCAAACACAACAGCTACTGTTTCAGTATGACCTACTCTAAGATCAATTACATCACCAGCAATCAAAGGAGCTATGAATATGCCCTCTGCATTCCATATTTGATCAAGTTCTCTTTGTACTGTGTTACGTAATACTTCAACTCCATTTTTGAATATACATACAGCTATATCCACTTTTTTAACTGCACCACCACCATTATGGAACATATGACTATAGAATCTATATGTACCACCAAAAGTTACTGTGAAGGTATTACCTGAAGTAGAAAATACATGAGATGAACTGTTCGTTATTACAGTATTAAAAGGCACCTTAGTTAAAACACTAGCTGCAGCACTCCATGCAGCATTCGTTCCATTCACTAGCATTAAAGGTACACCGGAGAAAGCAGGTAAGCCCTCATTATCGAGTTTAGTTTCCATATTCCGCCTAACCCATTCGCGGAAATTCTGTTCATTGCGACGGTCGTACTTCTCAATGGCAGTTGGAAGGACAAGCCTCATCGCGTACCACCCGGCCTGATACGTAGCCTTAATTTACCAAATTTCCAAGTAACATCACGATTTTGATTAACACGTACAACAGCCTGACGAGCTCGCATTCTGACAGTCGTATATCCTTTAGGATTAGTCAGCATAATTGGTCCAACTAATCTTTCTACAGCACCAGGTGCTTGCTTTAATTTAAAAGTTAATGTGAATGCAGCAGGATCACCAACGGAGAAGCCAGGACCTTCTTCACCAGCATCCTGATAAATACGATCAACCCACATAACTCGACCACCATCACCATCCTCTTCTGTAGATAATTCAAGAGCGCCTGTCTCAGCATAAATATCGTTATTACGGCTAACACCATCAGCAAGTGAACCATATTCGTGTTCATAAAGAGTAGTATTATTACAAGCTATGGGTCGTGATTGCCAGACTGGCGTACACCAAGCAGTTCTAGGAATTTGACCTTGTGTCCAATAAGGTTCTTGTGAATAAGACATTGCTACATAGTGATCAGGCGCTGAGCTATTTCTATTAGGATAAAAGATCCACAATTCTTGAGCAAATTCATTGATACCCATATGCACAAGATGCGATAAACTAAGATTAGAATTATAAAAAAGCTCAGTATGTAAAGTACATGGTACTTTTGTGACAACACCACCTGAATATGAAAATAGATTAGCATGATCCGCCCAAATGGCATCGCCTCTAATCGCAGCAACAGTGTTAAGCCCGATAATACCACCTTCATCAGAGATCTTACGACGACCATAATAGTTAGGTGGACCAACATATTCTACTAAATGAACATCACTATCAGTTATAACCAAAATACCAGACTGTACTTTACAAGCCGCAACGATTGCCCCATTTGATTTAAGATCAAATCCACCGGCAGAGTTATTTTCTGCAGCTATCCAAGTATTAATCTCTCGTCTTGAACACCACTTCACACGGCGCGGATTGTTCCTGCCGCCCATCACCATGACGTGTTCTTCTTCAGTCGCCAACACCAGGGTGTTATCGATAGGCGCCCCACTCACAGCTATAGCTGGCGCAGCCGGTGTCCGTGGGTCCCACTGAAACAAGCGGCCATCCTGTGAATGAACAGCCACCAGAAACATGCCGAAATTGTCCATCGACCACAGCGCCGTGCTGTCCATGACAACGCCGGAGCTAGAACCATCGATGCCCCACGGCCCAGTGCCCCAGCCTCTACGGCCCCAGCCAACTACCCCGCCAGGGTTCCAGTTCAAGGAAGTGGGTGTGATGGGGAACTTGGTGAAAACACCGTTGACATAATTGACACCTATCAATTTGTCTTCCGAACCAGCCGCCAACCAAGGTGCTTTAAGATTATCTCGCCAGGAGAACAGCTTTCTGACCGGCTTGTTTGTGAGCGGCAGAAAATCCAACAGGGTACGCCAACCACCGACCGGCACCATGACATTGTTGACCCAGCGAATCTGGTTCGCTTTATACCATTTCTTGCCAATTGCATATTGCGTACTATCTTGAAAAATCCCAGGAGGTAATTCAAG
>Ga0137465_1000231_pt1 | contig 35960 bp, 23 predicted proteins | sample EasRivERMGT828_2_FD_104906 | JGI IMG/M metagenome (GOLD analysis project Ga0137465, IMG submission 104906) | Soil microbial communities from meander-bound floodplain in the East River, Colorado, USA - East River MetaG ERMGT828_2 | ecosystem: Environmental > Terrestrial > Soil > Floodplain ... | reverse complement strand
TTTGGAGGCTGAGCATGAATCAGGGCAGATCCGTGTTCTCACAGATCCTATCCCTCATCGATTACAACGACTTTCGCCGTTACGTTCGCCACTACGATGGGGATCGCAGTGTGCGCCGTCTTACTTGCTGGGAGCAGTTCTTGGCCATGGCGTTTGCCCAGTTGACGCGTCGTGAAGGTCTACGCGATATCGAAGTCAGTCTTGCCGCGCATCGGGGGCAACTCTACCACGCCGGATTTCGATCTCCAGTAAAGCGATCCACGCTGGCCGACGCGAACGAAATGCGCGACTGGCGAATCTATTCCGACTTCGCTCAGCATCTGATTCAACAGGCGCGGTCGCTTTATAAGAACGTGGATCTGGGACTGGACTTGGAAGGCACGCTCTACGCGTTGGATTCTTCTATCATCGATCTGAGCCTCACTCTATTTCCCTGGGCGCCTCATCAACGCTCCAGAGCCGCCGTGAAACTGAATACACTGCTGGATGTTCAGAGTTCGATTCCCACGCTGATCGACGTGACTGGCGCGCATTCCGGCGATTCTCAGGTGCTGGACCACATCGTCCCTGAGCCCGGCTGTTTCATTGTGATGGATCGTGGCTATGTCGACTTTCCTCGTCTCTATCGTCTCCATCAAGCCTTGGCATATTTTGTTCTTCGTTCGAAACACAACCTCCAATTTCGACGCCGCCAATCTCATCCGGTCGATAAAACCACCGGGGTCCGCAGCGATCAGACCATCATCCTCATCGGCAAATACACCGCTCAAAAATTTCCAGCGTTGTTACGGCGCGTCAGTTTCTATGCCGCCGATATCGATCAACGATTCGTCTTCCTTACCAACAATTTTCAAATCCCGTCGCCGATTGTCGCCGCCATCTATCATCAACGTTGGCAGATCGAATTGTTCTTCAAGTGGATCAAGCAGCACCTGCGCATCAAGCGTTTCTTTGGCACCTCACCCAACGCCGTCAAAATCCAAATCTGGACTGCGATGGCCACTTACGCCCTGATCGCCATCGCGAAGAAGCGGTTTGGCCTGGAGCACTCGCTTTACACAATTCTCCAAATTCTCTCCACCGCACTTTTCGAGAAAACCCCCGTCCCTATTGTGTTTCAGCGCTATAACGACGAAATCTCGAATAGCGTCAGCTCTAACCAACTGACTCTATTCGACATCTAACCGGACAGCAGTGCGACCGTCCCCGAATTGCTAAAGTTTCGTCACTCATCCAACGATAGGTACGTTTGAGGGCTATGGAAAAGACATTCGTCGGCCGGCAACCTATTTACAGGGATGGTGTTCAGGTTTTTGCCTACGAGCTTTTCAGCCGCACTAACGAGCTGAATGAGGCCGCTCTTGCGAAGGCCGACAAAGCAACCGGCGAATCCCTTGTGGATGAGTTCATGGACGTCGGACTCGAACAGATCGCCGGGCAACATCCGGCGTTCCTTAATGTGACGCGTGACTTCGTTCTCAGCGACTTTTCCTCGTCCGTGCCCAAGAGCAGCACCGTTCTGCAAATCGCCGGCGACACTCCGCCGGATGCAGACTACGTCACCGCGTTGGCCCGTCTTTCAAGCGACGGCTATTCGATCGCGCTCAAGGATTTTGTTTATCAGGATGATGTTCGTCCGCTGGCCGAAGTGGCGGATATCGTGAAGCTGAATGTGCAGGCGTTCGATCGTGTGATGCTTGGCCGGCAGATCAACGCGCTGCGTCCGCACAAGGTGAAGCTGCTGGCAGAAGGTGTCGAAACGCACAGCGACTACCAGCATTGCAGGGAGCTGGGTTTCGACTATTTCGAAGGATATTTCTTCTGCAAGCCGCAGCACGGTTCTTTCGAAGACCGTCCGCTTCCGTTCAACCGCCTGTCGATGCTTCAGCTGCTCTCGAAACTTCAGGACCCGGATGTCAGTTTCGCTGAACTCGAACTCGCGATCTCCCGGGATGTCGCGATGAGCTACAGGATCCTGCGCTATCTGAACTCGCCGCTGAATGCGTTGCCGCGAAAAGTGGAGTCGCTGCGTCACGCGATATCGCTGGTCGGAACAAATCTCATCCGGCAATGGGCAAGCGTCATCTGGCTCGAAAGCGTCGAGGACAAGCCGCGCGAACTGATGATCATGGCCATGATCCGCGCTCACATGTGCCAGCAACTCGGCGCTGCAATGGGCTGCCGCAACACCGAACAATTCTTCACGGTCGGCCTGCTGTCGCTGCTGGATGCATTGTTGGATCGGCCGATGGCGGTCGTCTTAAACGATCTGCCGCTGGTCGAATCCGTCGAAGATGCGCTTTTACGCCGGAACGGGGTTATGGGCGACGCGCTGAATTGTGTCCAGGCGTACGAGCGTTGCAACTGGTCCCAGACGACCTGCGGCAGCCTCGACGAAAGGAAGATCCGCGAAACATACCTGGCGAGCGTGGCCTGGTCGAGATCGGTACTCCACGAACTGGTCAACTAACGCTCGAAATCGCTTCTTCGTTTTCACGTTTCCCGATAACGTTTCCTCATGCGGCTTCTCCTGATCGGCCTCATTGCAGTGGCCTCGGTTGCGGCGCAGGACTCCCCGTTTACGCTGAAGGTCGATGTCTCGATGGTTTCCGTCGACGTGGCCGTATTCCATTCCTCGGGCGTGCCGGTCACGGGTTTGGGCAAGCAGGATTTCGTTGTTTACGAAGATGGGCGGCGTCAGGCGATTCAAACGTTCGCGTCCTCTGACACTCCTTACAACGTTCTGCTGGTTCTCGATCGCAGCGGCAGCATGACGTCGACGTTTCCGTTGTTGATCGAAGCCGTCAACCGCTTTATCTCGAACCTGCGCGCCCAGGATCGTTTTGCGCTGGCGGCGTTCGATCGATCCGTCAAACGGCTCGTGAGCTGGCGGAGTGTTCGTTCCGGTCCGAACCAGGCCGTCAAACTGCAGACTGGAGGCGATACCGACTTCTACTCGGCGCTGGATTGGGCCGCCGACGAACTGAAGAAGGTGAGCGGTCGAAAGACGGCGCTGTTTTTCACGGATGGTGAGGACTACCGCATCTACGATCTGGAAGACGGCCCGAAGGCTTTTCAGAAAGCGCTTCGAACGATCCGTCAAACGAAAGTGCCGTTTCAGTTTGTCGGTCTTGGCGCCGATCCCGAGCGCGGTGGTGCCAACCTCAAACGGCTGGCGGAAGAGACCGGAGGACGGGCACACCTTGCAGAGAGCGTGGAAGAGTTGGTTCCGCTTTACGACCAGATCAGCCGTGACCTCGGCATCTCGTACACGATCGGATACCTTTCGGATAAGCCCGCGCGGATTGGCTCGAAACACACCATTGAGATTGCTTTACCCGCGCACAACTACCGGGTCTCACAATCCCGAACGTTTTACACCACTAACTGAAATTCGGGGTCAGGCACAAAGTGCTGATAAAACAAGTGCCTGACCCCTGGTTTCAAAGTAGACTTGCGGCCATGTCTTCATACGGAAATCGTCGTGACTTCATGAAAACAATGGCTGGAGGGACGATGGCGCTGGGTCTCTCCAGGTTCAGCGCCGGTCAGACCGGGGCGCAGATTACCGCGACCAGACTCGCCGACAACTACACGCTTCTCAGCGGCGCGGGCTCCAATGTCCTTGTTCTCAACAGCCCGGAAGGCGTTTTGATGGTGGACGGCGGTCTCGCCGAGCGTTCGGCCGACCTTATCAAAGCAGCCACCGGACTTTCGCCGGCGGGCCGCGTTCAGGTTCTGTTCAACACACACTGGCACACCGAGCACACCGGATCCAACGAAGCGGTCGGAAAGGGCGGCGCGAAGATCATCGCGCATGAAAACACGAAGTTGTGGATGGGCGCCGAAATCATTTCGATGTGGCAGCACAAGACCTACCAGCCTCGACCGAAGGAAGCCCGGCCGAACACGACCTTTTACACAACCGGCAAGATGATGTTCGGTAAAGAAGAGGTCCGCTACGGATACCTCGGCCAGGCGCACACGGATGGCGACATGTACGTGTTCTTTCCTGGACCGAACATCCTGATGACCGGCGACGTGTTCACCGTCGGAAGTTATCCGATTCTCGACTACACCACCGGCGGCTGGATTGGCGGGCTGTCTGAGGCATGCAAAACGCTCGTGAATGCCGCCGATGCGCAAACCCGCGTCATTCCCGGAAATGGGCCGGTCCAGACCAAAGCGGACCTGCAGGCTCAGGCCGAGATGTGTGCCGCTATGCGTCAGCGTTTCGTCGAGATGATGAGAAAAGGAATGAGCGCGAAGGACATGTTCCTCGCGAAGCCGACCAAAGAATTCGACGCGAAGTGGGGAGATCCGGAGTTGTTCATATTCAATGCATATCCTGGCCTGTGGGGGCATGTCCGCGAGATCGGGGGCATCGTATGAAACGGGCTCTGTGGATTCTCTCTGTGTCTCTGTGTCTCTGCGGTTCCTGGATCCTCGCGGGCGCTAGCCAACAACCACAAAGGACGCAATCGCAGGGAGCTGCGAGCCCGTTGTCCCAACACAAAGCCCTCATCGATCAATACTGCGTCGGCTGTCACAACCAGAGATCGAAAACCGCAGGCCTGATGTTCGACACGATGAACCTGGCCGAAGTCGCCGGCCACGGCGAGGTCTGGGAGAAAGCGATCCGCAAGCTGCGTGGCGGTCTCATGCCGCCTCCGGGATCCCGTCAGCCCGATCGCGCGGCGGTGGAATCGTTCGTTGCGTTCCTTGAAACGACGCTGGATCAGGCCGCGGCAAAGTCTCCGAATCCGGGCGGCATCACGCTGCATCGACTCAACCGGGCCGAATATGCCAACTCGGTCCGCGAACTGTTTGCGATCGAGGTCGATGCCGGCGCGCTTCTGCCGGCCGACGACGTGAGCGATGGCTTCGATAACATTGCCAACGTACTCAAAGTCTCTCCTTCATTCCTGGATCAATACGTCAACGCAGCTCGCGCCGTGAGCCGGCAAGCCGTCGGCGAACCGATGGCAGCAGCTCCGCCTCGCGTTCTGCTGCGCGGCGGTTTCGAAACGAATCCATTTGTTGAAGGTGGACTGCCGCTCGGCACACAGCCTGTGATGCTGACCGAGCATGTTTTCCCTGCGGACGGGGAGTACGAATTCCGGATCAACGGAACCGCGATCGTCACCCTCGACGGCTCGAAAGTCGGAACAACCGGCCGCGTTGCCGTCAAAGCGGGTTCGCATAAGGTTGGTCTCGCGACGCCGCCGCGCAGTTTCATCGAAGGCGAACAGGGCCTGCAGTCCTTCGTTCCGGGAGGAGGAGGCGGTTTCGGCGGAGGCGGAGGCGGCCGCGGCGGTGGTGGCGGAGTGCCGGCAGGCGCGGTCCAGGTGATCGGTCCTTACGTTCCTGCGAGTCCGGTTATAGATACGGCAAATCGCCAGCGCATCTTTATCTGCAGACCGGCCAACGATGCGGACGAGATTCCATGCGCGACGAAGATCTTCTCGAATATTGCCCGCCTTGCGTTCCGGCGGGCGGTTACAGACCGTGATCTCGCTGCGCCGCTGGCCTTCTTCAAAGACGGCAAGTCGGCGGGCAACTTTGAAACCGGCATTCAAACAGGTCTGATGGCGATTCTCGCCAGTCCCAAGTTTCTGTATCGCGCCGAACCCGCTCCAGCGACAGCGGCCACGGGCTCCAACTACCGGATCAGCGACCTTGAATTGGCGTCGCGTCTTTCATTTTTTCTGTGGAGCCAGGGGCCGGACCAGGCCCTGCTCGATGCCGCCATCGCGAAGAAACTGAGCGATCCCGTTGTCCTGGAACAGCAGGTCAAGCGGATGCTGATTGACCCAAGGTCGAAGGCGCTCGTGAACAACTTCGCGTTTCAGTGGCTGCGAATTCGCGAGTTCGACAAGGCCGAACCCGATGCGGTTCTGTTTCCCAATTTCGATCAGAACCTGAAACAGGCATTCCGCCGCGAGATGGAAATGTTCGTGGACAGCATCATCCGAGAGAACCGGAATGTGATGGAGTTCATCACCGCCGACTACACGTTCCTAAATGAGCGGCTCGCGGCGCACTACGGCATTCCCGACGTTCGCGGAAATCTTTTCCGGCGCGTCAGCCTGGCGGATTCGAGCCGGCACGGTCTGCTCGGCAAGGGCGCGATCCTGACTGTTACGTCGTATCCGAACCGCACCGCTCCTGTGCTGCGCGGCGCATGGATCCTGGAAAACATCATGGGGACACCACCTGCGGCGCCGCCTCCGGACGTGGAAGGTTTCAAGGAGAACAAGGACGGCGAAAAGCCGAAGACGGTGCGCGAGATTATGGAAGAGCATCGGGCGAAGCCGTCGTGTAACGCCTGCCATGGTGTGATGGATCCGCTCGGTTTCGCGCTGGAGAACTTCGATGCGGTCGGCACCTGGCGATCGAAGGATCGCTGGGCTGCAAGCGTCATCGATGCGTCCGGAAAACTGGTGGACGGCACCCCGGTCGGCAATCCAGCGGATTTGCGGAAGGCGCTTGAAAAGCGTCCCGACCAGCTCGTTCAAACGATCACGGAAAAACTGTTGATGTATGCGCTCGGCCGCAGCGTCGAGCATTACGACATGCCGTCGGTTCGCAAGATTGTGCGCGATGCCGCAAAAGATAATCGGCGCTTCTCGGCCATCGTGATGGGAATTGTGAGAAGCGCGCCGTTCCAGATGAGTCGTGCAGACGGAAATTCCGGGACGGTTGCGTCGTTACCCTAATTCGAAACCCAGAATTAGGGTAACGACGCAACCGTCCCGGAATTTCAACAAGGAGCAATTATGTTCATAACGAAGAAGCATCTTTCGCGCCGGACGTTCCTCCACGGCGCCGGTGTCGCGGTAGGCCTGCCGTTACTGGAAGCCATGATTCCCGCATCGACCGCGTTGTCACAGACATCCGCGAGTCCGAAGCCGCGCATGGGTTTCATCTATTTCCCGCATGGCGCGATCATGGATCGCTGGACGCCGGCCACCGAAGGCTCGAACTTCGAGCTTTCTCCGATCCTGAAGCCGCTCGAGAAATTCAGGAAGCAGTTGACGGTCGTCAGCGGCCTCGAGAACAAGGCTGCGATCGCTCCGCCGGTGCATGCGCTGAGTCCCGGAACATGGTTGAGCGGAGTCGCTCCCCGGAAAACTCAGGATCCGTGGGGTGGAGTGACGATCGACCAGCTGGCCGCGCAACATCTCGGTCAGGACACGCCATTCCCGTCGCTGGAGATCGCGGTGGAAGCGCGGGGTGGTGGCGGCTCCTGCGATCGTGAATATGGCTGCAGCTACTCCGGCACCATTGCGTTCCGCACGCCGTCGACACCGTTGCCGATGGAAACCGACCCGCGAAAGCTTTTCCAGCGCCTCTTCGGTCAGGGCGACACGCCGCAGGAGCGCAAAAACATCGCGCGCCAGTATTCCAGCCTGCTTGACCTTGTTTCCGAAGAAGCAGCGCAACTGCAAAAAAGCCTGGGCGCCCGTGACCGCGTCGTGGTTTCCGATTATCTCGAGAGCGTGCGCGAAATCGAGCGCCGCGTCGAAAAGATGGAAGCCCGCGATCTGTCGAACCTGAAGCTGCCCGACGCTCCCGCCGGACCGCCCGCGCAGTTCGATGCCCACATCAATCTGATGTTTGATCTCGTGGCGCTGGCGTATCAGGCGAACCTGACTCGCGTCTTCACGTTCATGATGGCTGCTGAAGTCAGCAATCTCACGTATAACCAGGTCGGTGTTCCGGACGCCTTCCATCCGATATCGCATCATCAGAACGACAAGACGAAGATCGACAAGCTGGTGAAGATCCAGACCTATAACTCCGAGATCATGGCGAAATTCGCCGCGAAGCTCGCGGGGCTTCCCGATGGTGACGGCTCGATGCTCGATCACTCAATCCTGTTCTACGGAAGCAACATGAGCAACAGCAACGCGCATAACCACTACCCGCTGCCTTCCGCGATCATCGGCGGCGGCAACGGCAGGATCAAAGGCAACCAGCATTTGAAGTATCCCGATCAGACGCCGCTGTCGAATCTATTGCTGACGATCGTGCAGAGAGCCGGCATTGCGGTCGAAAAAGTCGGCGACGACGGGACGAAGGCGTTCTCGGAGGTTTAAGCAATGTTGATAACCATTCTCCTGGCTGCAGCTCTCGCCATTGTTTCGGACGGCACGACTCCGCTGCACTGGGCCGCGCACAACAACGATATTGCCGGCGTGGAAAAGCAGATCAAAAGCGGCGCTGACGTGAATGCAAAGAACGAGTATGGCGCGACGCCGCTGTTGCTCGCCGCCTCGAACAATAATGCGGAGATCCTGGAGCGACTGCTCAAGGCCGGCGCAAATTCAAACCTCGCAGGACCAGACGGCATGACTGCGCTGATGATCGTTGCGCGAAATACCAATGTGAAAGCGGCAAAGGTTCTGCTGGATCACGGCGCGGACGTCAACGCCGCTGAACAGCAGAAAAAGCAGACGGCGCTCATCTGGGCTGCGGCGCAGAATCAGGGTCCGATGGTCCGGCTGCTGGTCTCGCGGGGATCTGATGTGAACGCGCGCGCTGCCGTGAACGTCACGTCGTCAGCGATGTTCACAACCGCCACGCCGATGGATTGGCCTTCGAACGTGAGTGCCGAACCGCGCGCCGGATACCGGCAGCCGGGCGGCATGACGCCGTTACTGTATGCGACTCGTGAAGGCTGTCTCGAATGCGTGAAGGCATTGGTTGAAGGCGGCGCGAAGGTGGATCTGGTCGATCCGGAAGGCGTAACGCCCCTGATCATGGCCATCACCAACATGCATTTCGATACCGCTGCGTTTCTGATCAAGGCAGGCGCGAACGTCGACAAGTGGGACATCTGGGGCCGCAACCCTCTGTACTCCGCTGCGGACGTCAATACGATTCCGCGCGGCGGCCGCGCGGATCGTCCGTCACTGGATGAAACAACGGCGCTCCAGGTGATAGAGATGCTTCTGCAGGCCGGCGCGAATCCGAACCTGCAATTAAAACTTCTGCCGCCATATCGAAACATCGGGGCAGATCGCGGTGTGGACCAGATGCTGACGATCGGGGCAACGCCGCTGTTGCGGGCCGCGAAAGCGCTGGATGCTCCCGCTGTCGAGTTGTTGCTCAAGTACGGCGCGAATCCGAACCTGCCGAACATGCGTGGGACGACACCGGTCATGGCTGCAGCGGGACTGGGTTCCGTGGATGCGGACACGCGAGGCGTTTTCACCACCGAAGACACGCCGCTGCGATCCGTCGCGACGTTAAAGCTGCTCCTGGATAACGGCGGAGAGATCAATCTGAAGGACAACATCCGCGGCCAGACGCCGCTTCACGGAGCATCGTTCTGGGGATGGAACCCCGCCGTCGAGCTTCTGGTCTCTCGCGGCGCGGATCTCGCGGCCAAAGACAATAACGGTAAAACGGTCATCGATTCTGCGCTCGGCAAGGCGGGTGGTAACAGTCGCGGCGGTCAACGCATCGACGTGCACGAAGACACCGCGGAGTTGCTGCGGAAACTGGGCGCCCGCTAAACATTAAAAGGAGAAGGTCTATGTTCAAGAGAGTAACGGTCGTCGTCGCGCTGCTGGCGGCGCTCATCATGGCGGCCACGGCACAGGATGCAAAAACTGTCGTCGCCACCGCTTCACGCGCGATGGGCATCGATGGAGTGAACTCGATTCATTATTACGGGACTGCCCAGAGCGGCGGCTTCGGTCAGAACAATAACGCAAATCAGCCGTGGGCGCTGACTCCGTGGAACGATTACGTCCGCGCGATTGATTTTACGCAGCCCGCATCACGGGCAACCTGGCAGACCTATGCCGTGCCTGTCACCGGCGGCGCCGCCACGTTGGCGGCGGGACAGCAGAACATCACGAAAGAAAGCACTACCTGGGCGCAGCAACTCGAGATCTGGATCACCCCGTGGGGATTCCTCAAAGCAGCAGCTGCCAACAACGCGACAACGAGAGCGGCGACGGTCGGCGGCAGGCGCTACCAGGAAGTGACCTTCAACTCTCCGGTCACGTCGCCCGGCGGACTGCCTTATAAAATGGTCGGGCTGATCAACAATCAGAACCTGGTTGAGAAGGTTTCGACCTGGGTGCAGGACACTGTGTTCGGCGACTTGCTCATCGAAGCCGAGTACACACAGTACCGCAAAGGCGCCGATGGCCTGATGTATCCGGCCAGCACGGTCCAGAAACGCGGCGGCTGGCCAACGTTCACCATGTTCATGCTGGCGGCGAAGCCAAATCCCTCCAACCTCACGGCATTGATGACGCCTCCTCCGCCGCCGCAACGCGGTGGCGCGGCTGCTGCGCCGCCCCGTGCTGCCGCAGCTCCCGCTCCGACGTCCGAGAAGCTGGCCGACGGTGTCTGGAGAATCAACGGCGCCTACAACGGGCTCGCCGTGGAGTTCTCCGACCACGTTGTTCTGTTCGAGCCGGGCCCGCAGAGTGAAGCGCGCTCGCAGGCGATCATTGCGGAGACGAAGAAGGTCATTCCGAACAAGCCGATTCGTTACGGCGTCATTTCGCATCATCACTTCGATCACACCGGCGGTATCGAAGCAGTCGCGGCCGAAGGCATCACAATCGTCACGCCTGCCGTCAACAAGGTATTTCTGATGAATGCCCTCTCGGGTCCTCGCACCCTTGCGCCCGATGCGCTGGCGAAGTCGAAGAGGAAGCCGATTATTGAAGGGTTTGAAGGCGACAAGCGCGTGTTCCAGGACAAAACGCGCACCTTCGAGATCCATGTCATCCAGGGGCTTCCGCATGCGGACGGCCTCGTCGTCGGATGGTTGCCGGCGGAGAAGATCCTGATTTACGCCGACATGTTCAATCTGCCGACAGATGCTACGGGTCCGGTCCCGAATCCTCCGGTCGTCGGCACGGGAGTGTTTCTGGACAATATCGAACGGCTTAAGTTTGATCAGACCGCTCGAATCATGTCGGTGCACAGCCTGAATCCCGATCGGCTGACCTCTGTGGCGGATATCAAAGCGTCACTCGGACGGAAGTAGTATGCGACGTCTGTGTATTGCTCTCTTGTTGATGATTTTTGCGACGCCGCTGGTTTTCGCTCAAAAGAAGGATTGCGAGGAATTGAAGTCCGAGATCGCGGCGAAGCTGGACGCGAAAAATGTGAAGGGATACGCGCTGGAGATCGTCGCAGCGGATAGCGTCAAGGACGAGAATGTTGTCGGTACTTGCGACGGCGGTTCGAAGAAGATCGTCTATAAACGGCAATAACCACAGAGACACGGAGACACAGAGAAATTCCTCCGTGTCTCTGTGTCTCCGTGGTTATGCCTCACAGACATTCCCCAGGAATCCCGAGCCCCCGCAATAACTCACATCCTGCAACTGGATCAACAGCCCGTCCGGATCGGTGAAATACAACTCGGGCGTGCCGCCCGGCGCACCGCCACGATTTTCCATACGCAGCGTGACGTAATGCTTCATGGGCCCGGCCGCGCCCTGGCCTTCCCGGGCCGTGAGTCCGAAGGATGTGAGAATTCGAATCACGTCATCGGGCACGAACTTTTCCATGTTCATGCAGACGTGATTGATGGAAGCAGGGCGCGGAGCCGCGTTGGCTGCGCCGCGTCCGCCACCACCACCGGCAAACATCACAAACATCTTGCCGGGTCCAATACCCAATCCCAGCGCTGCGCCTTGCCGCGACCGGATCGGCAGCCCGAACAGTTGCTGGTAAAACTCATTCGACCGGGTGCCGTTCGATGTATTGATCGTGAAGTGATTCATGTCGGACAGCGCCATCAATCCCTTTTTCGGCGACGGTTCCACCCTGGCGCAAACCTCGCCAAGGTTGCCGGTGCCGCCGCAGTACTTTGTGTCCATCAGCTGAAGAACGAGCCCGTCCGGATCGTCGAAGGCCAATTCGGCCGTGCCGTTTTTACGGGCTGTGATGCCATGTTGCGCGAGAATGGCGGCGACGCGATCCGCGTTAAAGTTTTCCACCGTCATTCCGACTCGAGGCGCAATGCTGGGCGGGTTTGTCCCGGCCGGACCGATTGCAATGAACTGCGGACCATTGCCGATACGCAAAATGACAGTCGATCCCTGGCGCGCCTGAATGGGCATGCCGAACAGACCCTGGTAGAAATCAACGGATCGCTTCACATCGGAGACCAGCAGCGTGAATTGATTTAATCCCTTCACCGAAATTGCCGGCTTGGCGGTCTGGGCCAGCGCGGTCGGTATCATGGCCAGCGCGGGGAATGAGAGAAGAAGTTCTCGACGAGTCATCGCACGTCTCCTTATGTGTTAAGTGGGCCGGAGTGTATCAAAAAAGTTGAGATTGCTTTCAACTGCGTTAGACTCCACGCATTCAATCCAAACGAGACAAGAAAGGAGAGCTGCGATGCGCGTTTTTCTATCGATCGTGTTGCTGGCTGCCCTTGCGGCTGCCGGCAGTTCACTGGTGAGCATGCCTTATCCAGCGTCCCAGGCGGTGGTGCAGGAACGTGGAGGACAGGAAGAATTCGGGCCGTACGAATTGGTCGAGAACTGGCCGCTGCCGCTGCCGGATGGTCCGGATGGCGTGAAGCATGAAGGCTGGACGTGGGGATCGGTCGGCGCCGTGTATGCGGAAACACCGGATCGCATCTGGATCGCGCAGCGCGGCGAGCTGCCGTTGCCGCAAGGCGCCAAACCCTGGACGCCTTACGGAGCGCTCACTCCCGCGCGCACCGCAACAGGCAACGACGACGGTTTCGGTGCGACCTGCCAGGCGGAAGCAAAACGCGGATGGCAGCGCCGGTACCATCACGTCCTCTTTGTCGTCGATCGGAACGGCAAGATGGTGCAGTCCTGGCCGCAGCACGACAAGCTGTTCGAAATGGCCTGCGGTCGCGGACCGCACAAGATCAAGATGAGCCCATATGATCCCGAAAAACACGTCTGGGTTATCGACGATCAGCTTCACGTCATCTACAAATTCACATACGAAGGCAAGCTAGCCTTGACACTCGGCACAAAGGGCAAACGCGGCCGCGACCGCGGCGTTCTCTTCGATCGGCCGACCGATATCGATTGGCTCCCGGACGGGACGTTCTTCATCAGCGACGGATACGGCGGAACACGCGTTGCGAAGTTTGATAAGGACGGCAAATTCCTCATGGATTGGGGCGGACCGCCGAAGAATCCCCAGAATCCAGGCCCGAACGAGTTCAACACCGTTCACAGCATCCAGATCAGCAAGGATCGCCGGCTCTTCGTTGTCGACCGCGCGCACCGGCGCATTCAGGTCTTTGATGAGAACGGAAAGTTCCTCGATATGTGGTCCACGGGTGTGCGCTCGTTGCCCTACGCCCACATCATTTCGACCGATCAGTATCTTTGGATCGCCGACGGCGGAACCAACCGCATCGTGAAGTACGATCTCAGCGGCCACTATCAATATGGATGGGGCGCGCCGGGCGGATTGGTCGGACAATTCAATGGTCCGCATTCGATTACGGTCGATCAGGACGGGAACCTGTACCTCGCGGAGGTGTTCAACGGGCGCGTGCAGAAGTTTCGTCCGAAGCGCGGTGCGGATCCGTCGAAGCTGGTGGGTCCGGAGTTCCGGTACACGAAGGGTTGATTTCCCAAAGATGTCATTGTCCGTTGGTCCTGACCCATGGTCCATGTCATTGCGCATTGAAAACTGACCACTGATATGGACCATGGGTCAGGACCAATGGACAATGACATGTGAAGACAGAGAACAGGAGCCTTCATGAGACGTCGATTAATCTGCTCCATCATCCTTGCACTGTTGCTTGCGGGGAGTGTGTTCGGCCAAACCAAAAAATACACGCCGCCACGCACCCCCGACGGGCAGCCCGACCTGCAGGGTTTTTGGACCAATAACTCCTACGTGCCACTCGAGCGGCCGCGCAACGTAACGAAGGAGTTCTACACGAAAGAGGAAGCGCTCCAGGCCGAGAGAAGAGCGGCGGCGCAGGAATCCGAGCAGACGGCTCCCGGCACCGTCGAAGACGTTCACTACGACTTCAGCCAGTTCGGATTGGATCGAAGCCAGTCCGATCGGGCGGTGAATCTCCGAACGTCGATGATCGTCGATCCGCCGGACGGGCGGCTGCCTCCGCTCACAGCCGACGGCTCAAAGCGGGCGGCTGAAACAGCCGAGAGAGAAAAACTTGTGGGCCGCTGGGACTCTGCGCAGAGCAATCAACTCGACGACCGCTGCGTCATTTTTCTCGGCGTGGGGCCGCCGATGATGCCTGCCGGCTACAACAGCAATTACCAAATTGTCCAGACGCGGGATCACGTCATGATCCTCTTCGAGATGGCGCACGACGTTCGCGTGATTCCCCTGGGCAAACGGCCACACATACCGGGTGAGATCCGGCAATGGCTCGGAGATTCACGCGGCTACTGGGACGGCGACACGCTGGTTGTCGAGACGAGCAACTTCAACGGCAAAAATCCGCTGAGGGGATCGAGTCCAAACATGCGCGTGACGGAGCGTTTCACGCGCGTCGATGCGGATACGATTCAATACAGGTTCACGGTGGAAGACGAGTCCACCTGGTCGCGCCCCTGGACTGCGGAGATGCCGATGAAGAGAACGATCGGTCCGCTGTTTGAACACGCCTGCCACGAAGGCAACTACGGCCTCTATAACACGCTGGTCGGAGCGCGTCTGGAAGAGAAGAGAGCTGCAGGTAAATGAAGAAAAAGCTGTATGTGTTTACGGACTTCATTTGACCCTGGTGCTATCTCAGTACCGGGCGTATTGAAAGGCTGAGACAGAATTTCGACATCGACGTTCAGTGGGTCTACTTTCCTCTTCATCCAAACACCCCTGCCGAGGGATTGCTTCTGAAAGACCTCTTCGCGGGCCGCGGTTTCGACCTCGATGCCATGCATGCCCGGATGAAAGGGCTCATGGACGCCGAGAAGCTGCCGTACAACCAGCGCAGTCACACCTATAACAGCCGCCTTGCCCAGGAGCTCGCGAAATGGGCGGACTCCAGGCCCGGCTTTGAAGCGATTCATGGCGCGCTCTATCGAGCGTACTTCGTCGATGGCCTGAACATCGGTGATCCTGCGGTGCTGATCCGGGTCGCGGAGTCCGTTGGTTTGCCCGCGGATGAACCGCGCGATGTGCTCGCCGATCGCACGTTCAAAGAAGCAGTCGATGAAGATTGGGAGCGCGCGAGCCGTTCGGGCATTACGGGAGTTCCGAGCTTTATCGCCGGAAATTACAAAGTCGTCGGCGCTCAGCCGTATGACATGCTGGTCGAGCTGCTTAAGGCCGTCGGAACAGAGGGATAAAAACACAGAGACGCAAAGGCACAGAGGGGCGTAAAGAAAACCGGCATCAAACGACCTTGGGTGCCGGTTTTCTTTGCGCCTCTGTGCCTTTGCGTCTCTGTGTTTTGCAGCAATCAAACTGCTGCTATCATGTCGCGCCATGACGCCCAAAACATCGCGGACGCTCCCTCCACTCGTGCCGGGGTGGCCTGTCCTGGGCAATGCGCTCGACATGGCAGCCGAGACCCGGCTCAGTTTTTTGTGCATAGCGCCGAGCGGTATGGCCCGGCATATCGAATTCGTTATCCGACCGCTCCCTCCGGCGAAATGACCGTGCTGGCCGGTCTCAAGGCCAATGAGCTTGCGACGCGGCACGGTCACGAGGTGTTCACAACAAGCCAGTACTACGAAAAGCTGACGCGAGAAACCGGAACGAAGAACTACATCTGCGCGCTCGACGGCGATCCGCACTCCTTTTACAGAAAAGTCGTAAAACCTGCGCTATCACGAGAGGCAACCGCCCCGTTCGTTCAGGACATGATCCACACGGTCGAACAAAGAGCCGGTGGCGTACAGGACGGAGATATGGTTCCGGTTTTGGAATTCATCCAGCGCCTCACTGTCGATCTGCTTTCACTCTCCGCAGCGGGTTGCCCCCTTGCCGACGACCACGTACAGCTACCGTGCGGGCGGTTGGAACCACCGATTTCGAGGTCCTGGCTCTAAGCCGTGAGCATTTCCTCGCTTTGCAAGAGCAGGGTGATCAGAGTGGTCAAGCCATTGCCGACCAGGCAATGCGGCGTCTTCTGATGGTCTGTGGGCAAAGTTGATCCTGCGTCTCGATCTAAAGACGTTGGGTTATCTGTAATGCGCTCGGCGAATAACACCAGACATGGTAGAGTGCCTAGGAAATTCTCCGACAGTATTTCCGGATGACTGAGAAATGTCAGCGAGGCGCAGGGCGCAAACACCTGCAGTAGGCTGAGCAATCCAACTCGCGAATCCAAACCCAAACAATCCGTCGCTAACCAAAAGGGAGGTTCCAATGAAAGCAGGCGCTCGCTTGAGACGCATGTCAATGGCCTTCACGGCGTTGATTTGCTGCCTGGTAATCGGGGATTCGTTCGCGCAGGCTCAGCAGAATCGGCCGCGAAACCGGCCAAAACCGCAGAGCGGGTCGGGCCGCAGGCCTACACCGAGTGTGAGTCCAGGGCCGGCGGACGTACCGGCGGCCTTTGCACTGGAGAATTCCGTGCGGCGTGGTAACGCTCCGGGCGGAAAAGAAAAGAAGGATCGCGCTAACGAGAAGAAATCGAAAGGAACCAACAAGAAACTGATTCACGGATCGGCCAACGGGAACGGACAGGGCACCGGCAGACTTATCGGCGAGGCTGAACCTTTGGGATTTGTGAACGAACCGGACGTCATAGCGAATGCGATCAGCTTCGGCGGGTCGTTCGCCGGTTTTGCGGATACCGGAAGTTTTCCGCCGGATCCAACGATGGCAGCCGGCCCTCACAACGTGGTTATCATGGTCAACCGCAACATCAACATTATCAGCAAGAATGGAACACCGGTGCCGAACAAGTCGCAGACTTTGGCGAGCTTCTTTGCTTCGCTGGGCTCGGTGGCAACCGATCCGATGTTCGATCCGAAGGCGATATACGACCGATACCTCAATCGGTTTTGGGTCCTGGCTGTGTCGCGCAACGGAGCCGTGAATCCGGTACGGTCGCAGATGGCCATCGGTCTGTCCAATACAGACGACGCGGCAGACGGATTCTCGCTGTTTGTCCTGGACATGACACAGGACGGCGGCAACGCGAGTTCAAACTGGTGCGACTACCCGCAAATCGGGCTGGACGCACAGGCGATTTACCTGACCTGCAATATGTTCGACTTCTCGAATCCGGCGAATTTCCAGTACGCGAAGGTGCGGATCATGACGAAGTCGCAGTTTGTGAACAACGCCTGTTGCCTGTGGTGGGATTTCTGGAATCTCCGAGAGGACGCGCTTGGAATCACAGCTTCGTTTACTTTGCAGCCCGCGCATATGAAGAATGCTGCAGTGGGCGACGGGGCGTTTCTGATCAATTCGCATACGTTCTGCGTTTTTTGCCCACCCGATACTTTGGAAGTGCGGCGAATCCGCAACGCTCAGCGGTGCTGCATTCCGGGAAACCAGACGGAACCGGACCTCGATGAGGAATCGCACGACGTCGGAGAATTTGATACTCCGCCGGATGCGGAGGCGCAAAACTCCGGGACGAACATCGACACGGGGGACACTCGCCTGTTGTACGCGTTCTGGAAGAACGGGCGACTATCCACCGGGCAAGGTCTGGCATGTAACGACGGTGACGATGCGTGTATATCCTTCACCGAACTGGATGTGTCCGGATATCCGGACGACATCTCGACGATAAACGATTTCGCCTATCAAACTGCGGGCATCAATTTCTATTATCCGCAGGTTGACGTGAACGATAACGAAGACAAGACGATGGTCTTCAGCAGTTCCAGCGGATCGCGCTTCGCGGATGCCCGGTTCATCGGAATACCCAGCAGTCTGACGTGTACCAACTGTGTCGATGGTCCCGAGACGGTATTGCAGGCAGGCGCCGCCGGCTACGTCCGCCTGGATATGGCCGGCAGGAACAGGTGGGGAGATTACAGTGGAGCTTCCGTGGATCCAGCCGGCACGGGCATCTGGATTCACGGAGAGTTTGCCAGTTCGACGGCGAACCAGTGGGGCACAAGCGTCGGGCTCTCGCGCATGTCGCTGGATGTAACGGCGCCGGTGACTACCAGTTCGTTATCTCCGCCTCCAACCGGGGGCTGGAATAACAGCGATGTAACAGTGACGTTGAACGCCACGGATAATGGCGGCGGATCGGGCGTTCGGCGGATAACCTATAGCGCTTCAGGAGCGCAGGTGATCAACTCCACGACGGTCAATGGTTCCAGTACCAACTTCCTCATCTTTGCTTCCGGGATCACTACGGTCTCCTTCTTTGCGGAAGACAACTGGGGGAATATCGAGTCGACGAAGAATGTCGTTGTGCGGATCGATCGGACGCCGCCGAGCGTGTCCTGTGGTTCCGCCGACGGATTGTGGCACGCAAACAATGTATCGATCGGTTGCACTTCGTTCGATTCGGGCGGCTCCGGACTTGCCAATCCTTCGGATGCCGCGTTCTCTCTTTCGACGACGGTGCCTGCGGGTGTCGAGACTGCGAACGCGTCTACCGGCACACGAATGGTTTGCGACGTCGCCGGTAACTGCACAACGGGCGGACCGATCGGCGGCAATATGATTGACCGTAAGGCGCCGACCATCACGATCAACGTACCTGCCAACGTCGTGTACATCCTGAACCAGGCGGTGCCTTCGAATTACGCGTGCGCTGATGGCGGATCGGGAGTTGCGACATGCGCCGGCCCGGTCGCTAACGGCAGCAACATCGACACGTCGTCTGTCGGGACGAAGTCGTTCATGGTTCAGGCAACCGATGCTGTAGGAAATGCGTCGAACCAGTCCGTGACGTACACGGTTACGTTCGCCATTTGCCTGGAATATGACCCAACCAAGGCCTCGCCGGCAGGCGGCACTGCTACCATACGGCTCAAGCTATGCGATGCAAACAGCGTGAGCGTTGGCAGCGAATCCATACAGGTGCAGGCCACCAGCGTGAGTCCGTCGGGCGCTCTTCAGAGCCCCGGCAATAACAACCCCGGAGGGGTGTTCAAATTCAGTAATGGCGGGTCATATCAGTTCTTGTTGTCGACGAAAGGGTATGCTCCGGGTAGTTACAATCTCAATTTCACGGCGCAAGGTGATCCCATCACGCATCAGGCGCCGTTCCTGCTCAAGTAGGCTTTGCACACAAAACCTCGGGCGGTCTATGACCGCCCGTTTATCGTTATTGAAATCACTGCCGCCAGCCGCCGCCGAGGGCCCGATACAGCTGGACCAGGGCGATAAGTTCGTTGCGTCTTGCCTGGGCCAATCCGAGTTCGGCGTCGAACAGGTCGCGGTCCGCGTCGAGCGCGCTCAGCAGCGTGTCGACGCCGCCGCGATACCTCAGATAAGACAGCCGGGATCGATCCTGAAGCGTGGCCACGAGCGCTTCCTGCGCAGCGCGCGTCTGCCGCACTTTCTGATGCTGAACGAGCGAATCGGATACTTCGCGGAACGCCGTCTGGATCACACGCTCATACTCGATCAACGCAAGCTGCTGCTGCGCCGTGGCGAGTTCGACGTTCGAGCGTATGCGGCCGCCGGTAAAGATCGGTTGCGCGACCTGCGGCACGAACTGCCAGACGCCGGCCGCTCCCGTGAAAAGATTCGATAGCTCGCCGCTCTGAGATCCAAGCAAACCCGTCAGGCTGATCCGCGGATAGTGCGCGGCTTTCGCAACGCCGATCACGGCATTGGCCGCGACGAGCGACTGTTCGGCCACGCGGATGTCCGGTCGCCGCTCAAGCAATGCCGACGGCAATCCCGGAGGAACCGACGGCGGCTGCTCCTGCTCCGTCAGCGATCGGCCGCGTGCGACAGGACCGGGGCTTTGGCCGAGCATGAGGCTGATCCGGTTCTCGGTCTGCTCGATGAGTTGTTCGACTGCCGGAATGCTTCGCTCCGCGGCATGGACCAGTTGCTCACCCTGGCGAAGGTCCAGCACCGTCGCAAGGCCGCTGTTTTTTCGATTCCGAATCAGCTTTAAGGACTCTTCGCGCGTGGCGAGCGTGCGCCGGGCTATCTGCAGTTCCTGATCCAGTTCGAGGAGATCGAAGTATGCGGCGGCAACGTCGCCGACCAGTGTCGTCACGACCGCCTTGCGATTCTCTTCGCTCGCCAGCAGGTCGGCGCGTGATGCCTCGGTCGCACGGCGAAGCCGGCCCCATATGTCCGCTTCGAATGAAAACAGATTGAGCACGACGCTGCCGAAAGTTCTTTTCTGGTCGAAGCCGTCAGGCACTGGAAACGATCCGGTGCGCGACGTCCGAACCGTCGAGATGTCGCCTCCCACGCCAATATTCGGAAGCTGATCGGCTTTGGTGATGCCGAGATTCGCGCGAGCCGCGTCGATTCGGACGACGGCGTCGCGCAGATCGTAGTTGTTCTCGAGCGCCGACCGGACCAGGTCCTGGAGCGCTTCATCTTTAAAGACCTCGAACCATTTCAGGTCCGCCAGTGAAGTCGTGTCGGTGAGTGATGTTTCAGCAGGAGCTCCCCGAAAAGTGTCCGGTGGTTCAACCAGCGGGCGGCTGTAATTCGGGCCAACAGTCCGGCAGCCCACAAGCAAACCCGCTAACAATAAAACGATCATCCGTTTCTTCATACAAATGACTCCTCCGCCTCGATCAGGACTGCGTCTGGCGCCAGGACAGGTTCCGGGGAAACGACTGTCTGTCTCTTTCTTGCGACGAGCATGTAGATCGAAGGCACGACAAGCAGCGTGAAGATCGTCCCAACGATCATTCCGCTTACCAGCATCACGCCGATGCTGTTTCGAGCCCCGGCTCCGGGTCCCGTTGCGAGCACGAGCGGGAAATGTCCGACGACTGTCGCCGCGGTCGTCATCAGGATGGGACGCAGTCGCGTCGATGCGGCTTCGACGATGGCATCGAGCCTGGTCCTGCCTGTCTCCTGAAGATGATTGGCGAACTCCACGATCAGGATCCCGTTCTTGGATACGAGACCGACAAGTGTGATCAGTCCGACCTGGCTGTAGATGTTGAGCGTCGTGAACCCCAGGAACGAAAACATCAAGGCTCCGGCAATCGCGAGCGGCACCGAACCCGCGAGAATGATGAATGGATCGCGAAAGCTTTCGAACTGCGCGGCAAGCACCAGGTAAATCAGGATTGCCGAAAGCAGAAACGTTCCGAGAAACCTGCTGCCTTCCACGCGAAGCTGACGCGACTCGCCCGCGTAATCGATCGTGAAGCCTGCGGGCAATATCTTTTTCGCCTCGTTCTCCAGGAACCCAAGCGCCTGATCGAGCGGCACGGGCGGCGGAATGACTCCCTGGATGCGGACCGCATTGAGTTGCTGAAACTTTTTCAGCTCTCGCGGCTCGGCGGATGTTCGCAGGCTGGCGAACGTCGAAAGCGGAACGAGTTTGCCGCCAGCGCCGGTGATGTACATGTCGGTAAGCTGGTCCGGAGTGAGGCGCTCGCTGCGCTTGATCTGCGGAATGACCTTGTAACTCCGGCCCTGGATGCTGAAGCGGTTGACGTAGTTTCCGCCGACAAGCGTCGAAAGATCCTGACCGGCACGGCTGAGATCGACACCCTGGGAACGCAGCTTGTCGCGATCGAAGACAACTTCCACCTGCGGCTGATCGAACTTCAGGTCCGAGTCGGCGAAGATGAAGAGACCGCTCGAGAATGCCTTCTGCACAAGCTGGTTCCCGAGTTCCACAAGCTGCTGCGGTTCTCCGGGCGACGCAATCACGAGATCCACCGCGAAATCGCCGCCACCCGGCAAAGGCGGCGGCGTTTGCGGGATCGCGCGGATGCCGGGTACTTGCGACAACGGGCCCATCGACTCCATGAGGAGTTGCTGAGTCGTCTTTGTCCGCTCGCTCCACGGCTTCGCCACCATGCCGCCGAATCCGGCATTGGGGTAGGTCAGCTGGAATACGCTGTCCATCTCCGGGAACGATCGATAGACGTCGAGGACTTTATCCGTGAAAAGTCTCGTTTGCTCGATCGTGGAGTTCGGGGAAGCCTGAATGAACGAAAACATCACGCCCTGATCTTCAGCAGGAGCAAGCTCGCGCTGAGAGAACATGTAAAAGGGCACGGTGAGCGCGGCCACGATCAGCCACAGCACGACAACGACAGGCCTGTAACGAAGCGTGCTGGTCAACATTCCGGTGTAGATGCGGCGAATGCCTTCGAATCGGCGATTGATCCAGCCTGCAAACCCACGCTCGTTATCGCCGCCACGCAGTAGCTTTGAGCCCATCATCGGCGAAAGCGTCAGGGCAACGATGCCGGATACGATCACGGCGCCGGCAAGCGTGAACGCGAACTCGCGAAATAACGCTCCCGTCAACCCGCCCTGGATTCCGACCGGTGCGTACACAGCAGCCAGGGTGATCGTCATTGCGATGATCGGTCCGATGAGCTCGCGAGCGGCTTCGATCGCAGCGCGAAACGCGGATTTGCCGCCATGTAGATGGCGCTCGATGTTCTCGACCATGACGATCGCGTCATCGACGACCAGGCCAACGGAAAGCACAATCGCCAGGAGCGTCAGCAGATTGATCGTGAAGCCGGCGGCCAGCATCAGAAAGACCGCGCCCACGAGCGAAATCGGGATCGCGACGATCGGGATGATCACCGCCCGCACGGAACCGAGGAACAGGAAAATAACGACGATGACGATGAGCAGCGTCTCGGTGAGAGTTCTGAGAACCTCGTTAATCGCGTCCTCGATGTACTTTGTTGAATCGTACGGTACGCCAACCTTCACTCCTGCAGGCACCTGGGCCGTGATGTCCGGAATCACCGCGCGAACGCTGCGTACCACATCGAGTGAATTCGCGGTCGGCAGGACCCATACGCCCATGAAGGTCGCGGTTTCACCATTGAAACGAACGTCCTGTTCGTAGTTCTCGGCGCCCAGTACGACATCGGCGACCTCGCCGAGACGGACGACCACGCCTCCCTCTTTCTTGACGACAAGCTGTCGAAATTCTTCCGGCGTGCTCAAGTCGGTGTTTGCAACCAGGTTGACCGACACCATCGAGCCTTTCGTTCTTCCGAGCGCCGACAGGTAGTTGTTGCGCGCCAGGGCTTCGCGAAGTTCCGTAGGCGAGATGCCGAGCGCCGCCATTTTGTCGGGCTTCAGCCAGATCCGCATCGCGAACGTGCGATTCCCGAGAATGTCGGCGCGCTGAACGCCGCTGATCGCGCTCAAGCGCGGCTGGACGACGCGCGTGAGGTAATCCGTAATTTGATTCTGGTCCAGGTCGTTCGACGAGAAGCTGAGGTAGATCGCGGCAAATGCAGTGTCCGCCGTTTCGAGTTCGATGATCGGCGCCTCCGCCTCCGGCGGAAGATCGTTGCGGACCTGCGCGACTTTCGCCTGGACCTGTGTCAGGGCCGCGTTCGTGTCGTAGTTGAGCCTGAGGTGGACTGTGATCGTGCTCAATCCCTGAGCGCTCGACGATTCCATGTAGTCGATCCCGTCGGCGCTGGCGATGACGCGCTCGAGCGGCGTCGTAATGAAGCCGCGGACGAGATCGGCATTGGCGCCGACGTAGATCGTCGAAACGCGGACGACCGCGATGTCGCTGCGCGGATATTGCCGGACGCTGAGAGCGCGGATCGACTGTATGCCTGCGATCAGAATGACTAGATTGACGACGATCGCGAGAACGGGTCTCTTGATGAACAGATCGGTGAATCGCATATCAGCTCTCCTCCGGTTTCGGCGCGCGATTGTTGCCGGGCTGGACTTTGTTATCGATCGCAACGGCTGCGCCGTTCCGAAGCTTGAAGACACCTGAAGTGACGACCTCTTCGCCGGCTTTCACTCCCGAAAGCACTGCGATCTGGTCGCCGCGTGAAGGACCGATCTTCACGAATTGCTGACGCACGCCTTTGTAAGACCGCCCATTTGAGTTTTTGAGCTCCGTGACGACATAGACCGAGTCGCCGTACGGCGCATAACTGATCGCCGAGGCCGGAAGCGTCACAGTAGTGCTCGCTGCCCCCAGCAGTACTGCGGTCTGGACGAACATTCCGGGCCGGAGAATGTTTTTGGGATTTGCGAGAGTCGCCTGAACCTGGATATTTCGAGTCGCCTCATCCACGATCGCGTTGAGGGCGGTGACGCGACCAATGTATTCCGCGCCTGCCACGTCCTCGATCGTAATGCGCACGTTGCGCCCGATACCGGCGCGGCTCGAATTCTGCTGCGGCACACCGAAGTTCACGTAGACCGGATCGAGCGATTGCAAAGAAACGACAGCGTCTCCCGGCGACAGGTACTGGCCCAGGTTGACCTGCCGTAATCCGAGGATTCCGGAAAATGGAGCGCGAATCGTCTTGCGCGCGATTACAGCCCGGATCTCTTCGACCCGCGCCGCCGTTTCCTTCTGCTGTGCCGCCGCCTGATCGTATTCGGCGCGAGTGATAGCCCCTTCGTTGACCAGGCTCTGCATCCGCTCGAAATTGAGTGTGGCCAGATCGCGGCCGGCCTCGACTGCAGCCATCTGCGCCTGCTCCTGTCTGGTACCGAGTTGGACGAGCAGGTCGCCTTCGCGCACGGAAGCGCCCGACTCGAAGGCGATGCGATCGACGATACCGGGAAGGTCCGCGCTGACGGTCACGCCCTGCACCGCGGCCACGGTGCCGATCGCATTCAGCGTTGCCGGCCATCGTTCGTTCCGCGCAATGATGGTGGTCACAGCTTCCGGTGGCGGCTGGAACGATTGGTTCTGCGCGATAGCTTCCTGAACCTGTCTGAACTTTACAAAGCCAAGCGTCGCGATCAATCCAGCCGTCATCGCCAACATGAGAATCATTCGTTTAACCATGACCCGTCCAAATGCAACGAACCTTCCAACATGCAAGACGCTGAATTTACGAGGTATGAGAGAAATGGAGGGCTTGCGATTTCGCGAAGTGATTCGCGAAATCACGAATCAGCGAAGGCGAGCCGATTTACTTTTCGGGAGGATTGGAATCTGAAGATCGCTGTCCGAGCGATGGCGGAAATTCGTGCGGGGAACCGCAGCGGCCTTCCTGCTCGATCCAGCGGGTTACATACGAAGGAATGTTTTCGATGGAGACGCACCTTGATTTGGCGCCACAGAGGAAAACCATCGCTTCGCGATCAACGAAGCTGACGTTTGACAGATCGAGCGCGACTCCCGCGAGGTCGTTTCCCTGCGTCGACAGCACTCTTTCGATCTCCGGAACGTATTCTCCTGTGAAATCTCCGCACAGATGGACTCGCAGAGCTTTCGGCTTGTCATGGACTGTCGTGATTCTAAGCACTGATTACGTCACTCCGTCGAACTGTGGGGCACGTCGCGTGCCATCATACATCACGGTTACTTGAACTGATGTTTGTTGATCTTCAACGTCCGGATTCTCGACTCGAGCGTCGATGCCGGCACGCCCAGGCGCGCTGCCGCCCCGTCCGGACCGGATATCCGTCCTCGTGTTTCGCGTAATACGTCTTCTATGTCCGCTTTCTGGTGATCCCGTCCGCCGCCCCCATCATTCCGCCGCGGCGATGCGTCCGGCACAAGCGTGCCGGGCTCGAGACGAAAGACTTCGCTGTCAGCCAGAATGACGCCGCGCTCGATGACGTTCTGCAATTCACGAATGTTTCCCGGCCACGAATAGTTCTGCATGTCGTCGAGCGTCCGTTTCTCGATCTGGCGTATCCGTTTCCCCATTCGGCCCGCGAGCCGTGCGGCGAAGTAATCCACCAGGATCGGAATGTCATCGGCGCGCTCGCGGAGAGCAGGAACGTGAACGGGAAAAACGTTCAGCCTGTAATAGAGATCCATTCGAAAGCGGCCGTCGGTGACCTCGCGCTGGAGATTCCTGTTGGTCGCTGTGATCACGCGAACGTCGGTTCGGATTGTTTTGTTTCCACCGACTCGTTCGAACTCCTTTTCCTGAAGAACCCGCAGCAGAGCGATCTGCATTTCCTGAGTCAGTTCGCCGATCTCATCCAGGAAAATCGTTCCGCCGTTCGCAGCTTCGAAGCGTCCGATGCGCTGCTGCAGCGCGCCTGTGAATGCGCCCTTCTCATGTCCGAACAATTCGCTCGCGATCAATTCGGACGGCAGCGCCGCGCAGTTCACTTTTACGAGAGCGCGGCTCGATCGCGGCGAACGCTTGTGAATGGCGTGGGCGACCAGTTCCTTCCCGGTGCCGGTTTCCCCTGTAATCAACACTGTTGAATCGGTGCGAGCGACCCTGTCGATATCTTTAAGAACCTTTTGAAGCGACGTGGACGAACCTACGATCTCTTCATAGATCGAACGTTGAACGATCTCGTCCTGCAGCAGTCGATTCTCGATCTGAAGCTGTTCCTTGAGCGCGTTGATTTCCTCATACGCAAGGGCGTTGGAAACCGCGATCGATACCATTTCCGAGACGTCCTGCAGTAACTGGATCTGAGCCGGAGAGTAGCTGCGTTTCTCCGTGGACAGGAAATCCACGACACCGATCAACTGGCCGTGTTTCATGAGCGGCAGAGCGATGTAGCTCCGGATGTCACGCTTCAGGAAGTCATCGTCCCGCGCGAACCGTCGCTGAGCTTCGACGTCAGTGCAAACGTAAGGCTGGAGCGTCTTCACCATCACGCTCATGTGATGCTGGCTCACATGTACCCGGGTGGCGAGCGGATCTATGCCCGTATCCGCGATGCTCCGCTCTAGAAGGCTCTGTACCGATTCGTTGGATTTTCGCTCCAGCTTCTCGATGTGCAGCGATTGGAGCTTCGCATACTCGCCATCGAGTACAACGACGCTCACTGCGTCGAACGCGACTGTCGGCTTGATGCTGGCAACCAGCGCTTCGAGTACGTCCGTCAGGTCGAGATGCGAACTGATGGCCTTCGCAACTTCAAGGATGACGTGGGCGCTGGTCTCCTGTGTGCCACTGCTGGTACTGGCCGGGGTCATAGAGCAAGCCTACCACGGCGCGAATAACTATCGTGGATCGCGATGCCCGCCTATAATAACCGCCGAATTTCCCCATGATCGACGAAACCATTTCGCACTATCGGATTATCGGAAAACTGGGCCAGGGCGGAATGGGTGTCGTCTACAAAGCCGAAGACTCCAAACTGAGGCGCACCGTCGCCCTCAAGTTCCTCCCCGATGAGCTTGGCCGTGATAGGCAGGCCCTGGAACGATTTCAGCGCGAAGCTCGAGCGGCGTCGTCGCTGAATCATCCCAATATCTGCACCATTCATGAAATCGACGAGTTCGGCGGACGCCACTTCATTGCCATGGAGTTCCTGGAAGGTCAGACGCTCCGGCACCGGCTACACGCCAAACGGTTGACGATTGCGGAGATCCTGGATCTTGCAATCCAAATCGCCGACGGATTGAGCGTCGCGCATGCGAGGGGAATCGTGCACCGCGACATCAAGCCGGCGAACATCTTCATCACGGATCGCAGCGTGGCCAAGATCCTGGACTTCGGACTCGCCAAACTTGCTGATGAGCACCCCGGAGAGGGTGCCACCGCGACCGCCAGAACCGCCGAAGAACCCCTGACCAGTCCCGGTGCAGCCGTTGGAACCGTTGCGTATATGTCGCCCGAGCAAGCGCGGGGAGAGGAGCTGGACGAGCGATCCGACCTGTTCTCTCTGGGCGCTGTCGTCTACGAAATGGCGACAAGCAGGCAGGCTTTCTCCGGGTCCACCACCGCGGTAATTTTCGACGCCATTCTACGAGGGACACCGGTGAATCCCGTCAGGCTCAACCGGGATCTGCCGGTGGAGCTGGAGCGAATCCTGAACAAGTCTCTCGAGAAAGACCGGAAGCTGCGTTACCAGAGCGCGGGAGACATGAGTGTCGATCTCCAGCGCCTGAAGCGCGATTTTGATTCCGGAAGCGCGGCCGGTTCGAATGCGGGACAACGGCAACTGACGATGGATTCGGTCCAAGCCCGATCGGTTACGCGTGGATGGTCGCTCTGGGCCGCGTTGGCCGTTTCGGTCATTGCGATTGCGGTGCTGGCGGGCGCATGGCTCTCGAGCCGGAGACGCGCGCCAGGCGCAGACATTCCACGTCTGGGCAATGCCGTGAAGTTAACCACGTCGCTCGGTATCGAGGACTTCCCCAGCTGGTCGCCCGACGGTCGTGCCATCGCCTACCAGGCGGATCAGGCGGGCAATTGGGATATATGGGTGACCCAGGTCGGCACGAACGAAGCCGTCAATCGCACACCCGACAGTCCGGCCAGCGATATTTTTCCAAGTTGGTCGCCGGACGGCCAATGGATCGCCTTCTTCTCCACTCGTGAAGGGGGCGGTTATTTCGTGATGCCGGGCGTGGGAGGGTCCGTGCGAAAAGTCGTCTCGTTGCCGTTCACGCCCTTGATCACTGCACCGGCACAATGGTCACGGGATAGCTCGCAACTTGTGTACGCCGCCAGCCGGGGTGCCGAGCCCACGCTGGAAATCCTGACGGTGAGCAGTGGAACCTCGCGGAAGCTGACACTTCCGGCAAGGCCGAGGAATAACGCCATTCTGGACATTCGCTGGTCGCCGGACGGACGCTGGCTCGCCTACCGGCGGAGCGGTGGTTCTTACGCAGCAACCGCCGAGCTTTGGCTGACGAGCCCCGCCGACGGAAAAACCATCCAACTCACCAACGGCACGAAAAAGGAATGGAGTCCCGGCTGGTCGGCCGATTCTCGCGAACTCTTTTTCCTGTCGAGCCGCGGCGGACCAGCGGATTTGTGGAGATACATCCTTGGCCGAGACGGGATGCCGGCAGGTGAACCGCAGCAAGTCACTGCCGGTATCGAGATGGTGAATGTTGTGTTTTCCACCGATGGCAAGAGGCTGGCCTACAGCAAGGGACGAGTGGTCCGGAACGTCTACCGCGCACCGATCCTGAAGGATCGTCGCGCGACATGGACAGACGTCAAGCAGCTCACTTTTGACGAAGCGGATTTCGAGACGATCGATGCATCTGGTGACGGGCGGCTCGCGCTCGGCTCAGACCGCTCGGGAAACTGGGAACTGTGGACAATGCCCTCAAGCGGAGGGGATTTGCAGCAAATCACCAGGGATCCGGCTATTGACGCCGGTCCTCGCTGGAAGCCCGATGGTACGGAGCTGGTGTTCTACTCCAACCGTTCCGGGCATCGCGAGGTCTGGGTCATGCCGGTCGGAGGCGGGCCGGCGCGGCAAGTGAGCCGCGGCGAAACGGAGACACTGTATCCATCGTGGTCGCCCAGGGGTGACCAGATCGTCGCTCAAGGGTTCAGTGCGGGTCTTTCCGTCATCGCGGCTAGCAGCGGCGAACAACAGCTTCTACAAAAGGAAGTGGCGAACTCTCCGGAATGGTCGCCTGACGGCAAGTCCGTTCTGTTCGGGCAGACCCGCAACGACATGCCTCGCGTGTGGCAGATACCGGCATCCGGAGGACAAACCGAGCAGCTGACAAAAGGCGCAGCGTTGAGCGCACGATGGTCGCTCGACGGCAAACAGATCTACTTCGTCGGTTTGCGAGAGCAGGCCAACAACATCTGGCAGCTGTCGCTTTCCAATCGTGATGAAAGGCCCGTCACCGACCTGGCCGGCAAGCGAGGCCGACTCGGAGGCCCCGGTCTGGCGACCGACGGGCAGCACATTTATTTCACGTGGGAAGACCCCCTTGGCGACATCTGGGTCGCGGACATCGGTCAAGGGGGTGGCCGATGACGGTCGCAAGAATCACGATCGGCTCGCGAATCGGTACATATGAGATCAAATCGCAGTTGGGCGAAGGGGGAATGGGTGTCGTATTTCGAGCGCATGACACGAAGTTACAGCGGGATGTCGCTCTAAAGCTCCTGCCGGACCACCTTGCCGGCGACCCGGACCGCCTTTCGAGACTTCAACGGGAAGCACTCGTTCTCGCATCGCTGAACCACACGAACATCGCCCAGATTTACGGACTCGAAGACTCGACTTTCCACCGATGCATCGTGATGGAACTGGTCGAGGGAGAGACGCTCGCAAGTCGACTGAAGCGTGGCGAACTGCCCACTGCCGAAGCGTTGCAGATTGCCCGACAAATCGCCGAAGCGCTCGAAGCGGCGCATGAAAAAGGAATCGTTCATCGCGACCTGAAACCCGGAAACGTCATGCTCACGGCCAGCGGCAAAGTGAAGGTTTTGGATTTTGGACTCGCGCGTACGTCGTCGTCCCCGGCCGCAGGCTCGGATCTCTCGAATTCTCCGACTCTGTCCAACCTTTCGGCGCCAGGAGTCATCCTTGGGACCGCAGCGTATATGGCGCCGGAACAGGCGCGCGGCAACGCAGCCGACAATCGAAGCGATCTTTGGGCTTTCGGCTGCGTGCTTTTCGAGATGCTGGCTGGGTCGACAGCTTTTACCGGAGACACCACCACCGACATCCTCGCCCGTATCATGACGACGGATCCCGATTGGAAGCGATTGCCTCCAGGCGTGCCTCCGGAAATCCAGTGGCTATTGCGCCGCTGTCTCCAGAAAGACCGCAATCGGCGGCTGCACCACGTCGTCGATGCCAGAATCGAGATTGAATCTGTACTCAGTCAGCCGGCGGCCGAGGCGACGAACGCAGAGGCTCTGCACAGTCCATCCGGTAGAAACAGCCGGCTGCTGCCCTGGATTGTTGCCGGTGCGAGCGTAGTTTTGTTGATTGTTGTGTCCTTGTTTTCCTTTCTGCCAAATCGTGAGGTCCGGCCCGAGCTTCGGCTCGACGTAACGCCTCCGCCGACAGCCGACCCGTATTCCCTCGCGATGTCGCCGGACGGGCGCCAGATTTCTTTTGTCGGGAATGCGGATGGAAAATCGATGCTGTTGATCCGGGATCTGGATTCGACTGTGATTCGTCCCATTCCCGGTACGGAGGGCGCCGCTTTTCCGTTTTGGTCACCGGATGGACGCTCCATTGGTTTTTTTGCCGACTCCAAGCTAAAGGTTGTGGATATTGCGGGAGGCGTACCTCAGGTGTTGGCTGCAGCGCCCACTCCCAGGGGAGGAACATGGAACTCAGCGGGTACGATCGTATTCGCCCCTGGAGTGGGTCCACTGTCGCATGTTCCCGCCTCCGGAGGTGACGCAACCGTTTTCACGAAGTTGGAACCGCAGCTTGGCAGCCACCGTTTCCCGTATTTCCTTCCTGACGGCCGGCATTTCCTCTTTTATGGTCAAGGCAACTCAGCGGCGAACGGCGTTTATGTGAGCGACCTCGATGGCGCGCCCCCAAAACGCTTGCTCAGCGCCGATGCGGCCGCCGTTTATGGCGCAGGACACCTGCTCTTTATCCGGCAGGGATCTCTATTCGCTCAGGCTTTCGATCTGGACACTCTCGATATTCGCGGCGATCCGGTCCGTGTCGCGGATAAGGTCAGCTTCACGGCGACCGTTTTTGCCGCGGCGCTGGCAATGTCTGGTAATGGTGCGATCGCATACCGCTCAGGGTCTGGAGTCGCGGCTCGCATGCTGTGGTTCGATCGGTCGGGTAAACAGATTGGTGGTCTGCTCGGCAATGCCGATTCCTCGGGCCCAAACAGTCCGGAACTGTCGTCCGACGAAAAGTACGTCGCGCTGTTCCGAAGCGTTAATGGCAACGTAGACGTATGGACCATCGAGACAAGCCGGAATGTGGCTACTCCGGTTACGTCGGATGCAGGAAACGACATCAATCCGATCTTTTCACCGGACGGCAAATGGATCGTATTCGCCTCCACGAGGAACGGCCCGTATAACGTTTTCCGCAAGTTGACCAACGGCGCCGGCCCCGAGGAGGTGCTCCTGCAGTCGTCCCAAATCGACATCCCGATGGATTGGTCTTCCGACGGGCGCTATATCCTGTATCGCGAAACCGATGTTAAGAATGGATATGACCTCTTGGCCGTGCCTGTTTCGGGAGATAAGAAATCAATTCCGATATCGACGACACCCAATGAAGAGCGCGATGGCCAGTTCTCGTCCGACGTGCGGTGGGTAGCCTACTCCAGCAACGTTTCCGGACGTGCCGCGATCTACGTTCAGCCGTTTCCCGGACCGGGAGGGAGGGTGACGGTCTCAACCAGCGGAGGCGCGCAACCTCGTTGGCGGCACGATGGAAAGGAAATCTTCTACCTCGCTCCGGACAATTCGTTGATGAGCGTCCCTCTGAAGTTTTCCGCGGACGGCAGCGCGATCGAGCCCGGCATTCCGGTGCCGCTTTTCCGAACTCGCATCCTGAGCAACGTCGCGCTGGGCGGGAAACAACAATACGACGTCACTCGAGACGGCCAGCGATTCCTGGCCATCGTCGCTCCGGACGATGCCGCGGCTTCGCCGATCACGATCCTGCTCAACTGGAAACACGCGAAGGATAACTAAAGTCCTCAAGTCTCGGACCCGAACTTCCAAACATTTTCCTCAGGTTTGGCCGCACTTCCGACGATACGTCTTTCAGGCGCAACGCCGCCGGAGGATTGATGAATTCAATTACAGGATCGTTGCCGGCAACTTCTTCGTGTACATCACCGAAGCCGGCCGAAAACAGTTCCACAAGTTCAGCCACGAGCAAGATCAGCGTCTCTCGATCCCAGAGTACCGATATCAGCATCCTGACCGCAGAGGGAGATAAAGTAACTTTGTCGGCGAACTTTGCAGATCACGCCGAGTTTGCGACCTATGATTCGCGTGGCAGCGCCCGTGGCAGCCGTTCGTTCGAACGAAGTTTTTCCTTCACCGTCGAGGGTGAGCTCAGCAGGGAAGAGTTGAAAGACATACGAAAAGCCATCCGAACCATTGAAAAAGCGACGCGTGACGTGCTTAAGGGAAATACCGAGAAAGCCGCTCAACGTGCCTCAAGGCTCGAACGATTGGACACAATCGCTCAACTGCAGGCTGAGGTTGAGATGACGCGCAAAGTTTCTGTGGAAGCTACCCTGGAATCGCCAGCCATGCCGGAGGAGCCGCAACTCGAGCCCGTCGGCAACTCACTACAGGTAGTAAAGCATTCACAGACTTCTTTGAATCTCCTTTTCGCAATGATCGGCAGGCTGGAGCCGGTTACTGAGCAGCAGCCGCCTTCCCAAACAATTGCGATTGCCTGAGCTTTTCCGGATTCAGCGCACCGCGGAGCGGTGCTGGAAAATTAGCCAGGTGTACGCGTTTTTCGCGTACACCTGGGATGACGGATGCGTCGAAACCCGCGCCCTGAAAGGGCGCGAGGCATCCGGCTAAGCTCCGGTCACCCCTTCGGGGTGAGCTTCGCGACAGAAGCCAGCACTCAATTCGAAACCACGTCCATGACCCAGACATCGCCGATGTGTCATCGCGCCAGGGGAAGTACCCGTTCGTCAGCGCCCATGAAGTAAATCCGGTTTCCCATTTCCGCCAAAGTGTAGGCTTCAGCCTGCATCCGAATGTCGCCGTTGCTGCCTGAGACCGTCAGCGATTGGAACGTCTGATCCGATATTCCGCCCGGCAACCAATCGCGATGGAACGTCTCGAAGGACTTCCAGACGGACGTGTAACTGGGACGATCACTTGGCCGCGCGGACCGCTTTATTGATAGCATGCTGCTCAGCGTGGACACCAAAAGTGGAAATTCCGGTTAAGACTCTTTCGATGTACTACCGATGATCGCTTGCTGCAGATTCCGGTCTAAGCGAGTGGAGGTTGTGGATGCGAATCGCGCGGAAATCAATATGGTCCAGCCTCAGCATGATGATTCTGCTCAGCCCGCTGCCGGTGTCCGCTCAGACGGTCGGCGCAGGGTTCGTGCTCGACGCGGCCGGGAGTGTGACGGTGACCGCCAGCGAGGTGATCTCGCAAACGGGTTCTATCAAGGGGTCGTACTTCGGAACCGGAGTGTATACTCCTTATCTTCATACCGATTCGAGGATCTTTCAATTCTCACCAGCCGAGACTTATAGGATCACGTTTCGATACCGGATCCTCACGGCGCCTTCAGCGGGTTTCGAGGTGTTGTTCTACTCGCCCACCGGCGGTATCAGTGGAAATTTCCTGCCGTCCGCAACAGTCACCGGCTCCGCAGGCGATTCTGGAACCGGAACCCTCACGAGTAGACTCCAATCCTTCTCCGACTATCAGGCGGTTTGGAATGTTGTGGGCACAGGAGCGATTGCGATAGACGACATCCAGATCGTCAACGTTGGCACGGGTCAGGTTGTCGCCTCTGAAAACGCGGAGGGCCCGAGTATCGACCCCGGCATCTTGAACCTTCGGGTCACCGACACGAAGACATTCACTTTAGGTCCCTCTGGCCAAGAATATCTGATTCGGAGCGGTACCGTCAGAGATTTGGCCGGCGACGGATATCCAGAAATCATCCTGACGGTCACGACCTATCCTGATCAGCGCCCGCAGCCTCCACTTCTGATTGACGCGAGCGCGGGGATTTCACTGGCAACGAACGTCCTCTTTCCGGCTGGGGCGCCGACGGTGAGGCATTCTCCGGTGACGTTGTTCGCCGATATCAACGGCGACGGCCTTCAGGACATTCTTTTCGCCGACGCCGGTTTGGATCATGCGCCGTGGACCGGTTCAGGAATCGGTGTTGGGCTTAACATCGGCGGAGGGAGATACAAGGATGTGTCGTGGCTTGTTCCTTCGGATCTGCAGACGACGCGTTCGTATTCTCTCGCGGCGGGAGACATCGATGGCAATGGCCGCACGGAAATCATTCTGCCTGACCAAGATAATGGGGTCACGAACGGTAGGAACACGGCGCTCCTCCGATGGAATGGGAACAGTTTCGATGCACAAACGAACTGGATCGATCGAAGTCTCTGGGGGCACCCGACAAACTTGTCCGGACAGAGCTGGTTAGGTATTCACGATCTTGACGAGGACGGCAAACAAGACCTCTTGGTAACCGGCGACAGCTGGAACCCAAACGTCAGAGTACTGTTCGGTAGCTCTGCGGGATTCTCATCCGCAAATCTTGTCCAGCTTCCTGAGGGCCTCTTCGGCCACACGCCGTTCGCGACAGCGATGGACCCGAGTGTGCGGATGTCGGAGGGGGCACACGTGGGTCCCGCCGTCGTCGCAGATTTCAACAACGATGGGCTGTTGGATGTTTTTTCCATTCAAGAGCAGGTTGTTCATTACAAACCTGGTGTGATCACCGATACGAATGCGGTGAACTACGACGATCTGTTCAAGAATGGAGGCGATTTCAACGGAGACATTGCGTTTCAAGTGCTGATGAACAAGGGAATGCGTCATTTCGTCGACTACAGCCAAGCGTCATCGATTCAGAATCTGGGAAAACGCCTCTATCAAGGTCTGATGCCCGTCGACCTGAACAACGATGGCTTCGTCGATGTGGTCGGGATTTATGCGACGAAACCGTACGGAGGCGTTCCTGGGTTCGTGTGGGGAACGACGCTTTTTCTCAACGATGGAACCGGTGCTTTTCAAGTCGTCGATGGCACAGCACTGCTCTCCACGTTCACCACGATACCATCGCACGGCGATCGATACAGCATGGGCGCGTTCCTCCCGACCGTCGTGAAGAGGGATCGGACGGAGGGCATCTTCGTCGCAGTGGTGAATGGCACCAGCGGCGCACTTAATGCGTATAAAGTGGTCTCCAATTCCTCCATCGGAACAGGGCCTGGATTCGTCGACAGTGCTTCTCTCGGCGTGCCCGGCTTCAACGAGTTTTATTACCTACGTCACTATCCGGCCGCGGCAGCTTCCGTGCGTTCAGGACAATATACCAGCGGCCTTGCTCATTACCTTGCTGTCGGCAAGCGTGCCGGATACAACATTTCCGCACCAAACGCGAAGAGTGGAGGATTCCCGTTTTCCCTTGTCGATCGCGGCAGCATCTCGCGGACCGGTACAGAAACGTCCAGCCTTATCACAACAGGCTATGCCAGGGTGCAGGCCGATCAAGGCAGTACCACGCCCGCGGGCGTCGCGATTTATGGATACCGTCCCGGTAAC